>Ga0181535_10002678_pt1 | contig 21422 bp, 16 predicted proteins | sample PEATcosm2014_Bin_44_FD_119774 | JGI IMG/M metagenome (GOLD analysis project Ga0181535, IMG submission 119774) | Peatland microbial communities from MTU Mesocosm Facility, Houghton, MI, USA - PEATcosm2014_Bin17_30_metaG | ecosystem: Environmental > Terrestrial > Soil > Wetlands > Peat | place... | reverse complement strand
TCTTTGCCAAGCTCGTCCCGCCTTCAGCTGCAGTTTGCTATACACCTGAACAAGCATGAACTAATTGCAGTTCCAGCAATTAGCCCATGCTTTCACCAGTGCTTTAGTAAACTCCCGCTAGCCGAGGCAGTGCGCCAGGACCGCCTCCAGTTCCGAACGGAGGAAGGGCTTCTTCAGGAAGCCGCCGATCCGGTCCCCCTCGGGTGCCCCTGCCAGCGAGTCCTGCACGTAGCCGCTCATGAGGACGATGCGGGCCTCGGGGAATTCCTCCAGGATCTGGCGGCTCGCCTCCAGCCCGCCCATGTGGGGCATGGTGAGATCCAGCAGCACCAGCCTGATCCGGCCCGAGGCCTGCCGGTAGGCCCGCACCGCCTGCTCGCCGTCGTTCGCCTCGAGCACCGTGAAGCCCAGGTGGCGCAGGAACAGGTGCAGCACTGCCCGCACCTGCTCATCGTCATCGACCACCAGGACCTGGCCCGCGCCCTTGATCGCCTCTTCCGGCGGCGCGGGGGCGGCCGGCGGCAACGCCTCCGGGAGCTGGCCGGCCTGGGCCAGCGGGAACCAGAGGGAGAAGCAGGTGCCTTGTCCTGGCCGGCTGCGGACCTGCACGGCGCCGCCATTCACCCGCATGATGCCCAGCAGGGCCGCCAGGCCCAGGCCCCGGCCGATGAACTTGGTGGTGAAGAACGGGTCGAAGATCTTCTTGAGGGTGGCGGAGTCCATGCCGGTCCCGGAATCCTCCACGTCGAGGACGACGAAGGGGCCGGGCTCCACTCGGCTGCCGGTGACCAGGGAGGGCAGGTCCGCGCCCTGAAGGGTCCGGCGCCGGACCCGGATGCGCACGGGGCCGCCTTCCGGTCCGTAGGACTCGGAGGCGTTGACGACCAGGTTCATGATGGCCTGCTCGATCTGGGCCTCGTCCCCTTCGATCGCCGGCAGGTCCGGTTCCAGCTCCACCTGCAGGTCCACCCCCTTGGCGACCGACAGGTTCATGAAGTCCAGGTTGGCCTGGATCAGGTGGTCCAGCCAAATGGGCTCGCGCAAGAACCGGCCCTGGCCGGCATAGGCCTGCATCTGCCGGCAGAGCCCGGCGGCGCGCAGGACGCACTCCTGCACCACCCCGAGATGCTGTTCCCGGGCGCCCTCGGCCTCGTCCAGGGCCGAGAGTTCCAGGTTGCCCAGCATGGACGCCAGCAGGTTGTTGAAGTCGTGGGCCATGCCGCCGGCCAGGATGCCCATGGATTCGAGCTTCTGGGACTGGAACAGGGCGGCTTCGGTCTGCTTGCGTTCGGTGATGTCGCTGAGGGTGACGCGCCAGACCGGAGCCCCGGAGCGAGCGCGCGCGGGGGCGGCCTGGACGTTCACCCACACGGCGTGCCCGGCCCGGTGCAGCAGCCTGATCTCGAAGGGCTGGGGCGGGTCCTGCTCGAACTGCTTGTGGTGGTGATCGTAGAGCGCCTGGTCCTCGGGGTGGATCAGCTGGGGGAAGGGCGTGTTGAGCAGCTTGCCGCGCTCCATGCCGACCAGGGTGGCGGCGGTGAGGTTCAGATCCAGGATCAGGTTGCGCCCGCTGAGGGTCAGGTAGCCCACCGGCGCCAGGTTGTAGAGGTCGAAGTAGTCCGCCCGCGAGGCCTCCAGTTCCTGTTGCGCCCGGTTCAGCTCCTCGTTCTGCATCTCCAGTTCGATCTGATGCACCTGGAGTTCCTGGATCAGGATGCGGTGTTCCTCGGGCAGCAGCCGCTTGAACAGATCGGACGGGGCTGCCACGGTGTCCTGACGTGGCTCTTCCTGGGGCGTGTCTTCGGTGCCAACCATAGGTCGGATCTCCTAGACGTCAAAGTAAGCAAAATTGATGCCGTACTTGGCGAATCAGTTTTCCGTTGCGATCTTGCGTTCGGTGGTGGCGATGGCGTAGACGTTGCCGGTGGGGCCGATCAGGGCGGTGACGGTCAACCAGACCTCGAAGCTCTGCCCGTCCCGGGCCAGGCGCATGGTGCAGTGCGGCGCCACCACATGGCCCAGGCTCAGCTGCCGCGCCATGGCCAGGGCCTGGTCGCGCAGTTCTTTCGGGACCAGGTCACGGGCGTTGAGCTTGAGCGCCTCGGCTTCGGTCCAGCCGTAGATGCGCTCGGCACCCGGGTTCCAGGCCAGGATCCGGCCGGTGAAATCGCGCACCGTGATGGCGTCGGAGGCATCGCGCACCACCACCGCGAGCCGGCTCAGGGTCTCGGCGTCCTTGAGCGCGGCCTGCATGCGCCGCTGCTCGGTGATGTCGACGAACAGGATCACCACCCCCTCGACGGCGTTCTCCTGGGTCCGGTAGGGCAGGATGCGCAGCAGGTACCAGGCGCCGCCCTTGATCTGCACCTCGGCTTCCTTGGGCTCCAGGGAGTTCAGGACCTCCTGGGCGTCTTCGGTCATGCGGTCGTAGGCCAGCAGGTTGGAGGCGATGTGGTTGAGGGGCCGGCCCACGTCGCCGGGAATGAGGTTGACCACCTGGGCGGCCGCGGAGGTGAAGCGCCGGATGCGCAGGTCGCCGTCCAGGAAGATCGTCGCCACGCCGGTGCCCTGCAGCAGGTTGTTCATGTCGTTGTTGGTCCGGGTGAGCTCGTCCAGGCGCTGCTGCAGTTCGGCGTTGACCGTGGCCAGCTCCTCGTTGACCGACTGCAGCTCCTCCCGGGAGGTCTCCATCTCCTCGTTGGTGGACTGCAGCTCCTCGTTGCCCGACTGCATCTCCTCGTTGATGGACTTCAGCTCTTCGTTGGAGGTCTGCATCTCCTCGACGGTGCTCTGGAGCGACTCGTCCTTGTCCTTCAGTTCCTGCCGCAGCGAGGCGATGCGCTGCTCCGCCTCGGTGGGGGTCAGGGCGGCGCCCGCCTGGACCGGCGCCGGCGGCTGCTCGAAGATCACCAGGAGCATGCCCTCGGTGCCGTCCGCCACCAGGGGCCGCACGGTCAGGTCGACGCTCGTGACGCCGCCGTTGCTGACCACCTGGAGGCCCGGGCTGTGCACCGGCGCCCGGTGCGCCGCGACCCGGCGCATGGCCGCGGCCAGCTCCTGGCCCAGGCCTTTCCGGGCCATCTGCAGGATGTTGCCGCTGAACTGGCCCTGGGCCGGTTCCAGATACTGGCCGGTATGCCCGTGCACGTAGAGGATCTCCCCGCGCCCGTTGATGGCCACGGCGGCCAGGGCGCAGTGCAGCAGGAGCTGCTGCTCCACCAGCTGCTGGAGCTGGAGCCCGGTCTCGGCCGGCTCCTCCCGGACTGCCGCGGGCTCTCCGGCCCTGGCCTGCGGCGGGCTCTTCAGCGCCTGGGCAAGCGCCCCCTGGGCCGTCGGCATCTGCTGGTAGATCTTCCACTTGCGATCCAGGGGGACGAACAGGTCGAGGAACCCGCCCACGGTCTCGGAACTGCCCAGGAACAGCACGCCGCCCGGGTTCAACGCATAGTTGAAGAGCGGGATGAGTTTCTTCTGGAGATCGGCGCCCAGGTAGATGAGCAGGTTCCGGCAGCTCACCAGGTCCAGCCGGGAGAACGGCGGATCGCGGATCACATCCTGCTCCGAGAAGATGAGCAGGTCGCGGATCGCCTTGCTGATGCAGTAGGCGCCCTTGTCCGGCTCCAGGGTGAAGTGCCGGGCCAGCCGGTCCGGCGTGACGTCGGCGGCGATGTTGGCCAGGTAGAGCCCGGAGCGGCCGTGCTGGATGGCCTGGCGGTCCATGTCGGTGGCGAACACCTGGAGCTGGAAGCGGTCCTTCAGGGTCTCCATGTGCTCCTGGAGCAGGATGGCGAGCGAGTAGGCCTCTTCGCCGGTGGAGCAGCCGGGCACCCAGACCCGCACCGGGTCGCCCGGGGCCTTGCCGGCGAACAGCCCGGGGATGACCTGCTCCTGGAGCTGGGCAAAGGCTTCGGGGTCGCGGAAGAACCGGGTCACGCCGATCAGCAGATCCCGGAACAGCGCCTCCACCTCCTTGGGCTCGTGCCGCAGGTAGCGGACATAGTTCTCCATCTGTTCGACGTGCTGCACCGCCATGCGCCGCTCCACCCGGCGCTGGATGGTGTTCAGCTTGTAGTGGGAGAAGTCGTGGCCGGTCTGGTTGCGCAGCAGCACGAAGATCCCCTTCAGGGTCGCGTCGGTCTGGCCGGTCCCGGGCGCGGCCTTGCCTGGCGCCTTGCCGATGGCCTGGGCGGCGTAGGTCAGCAGCTGGGCGGCCATCTCCTCCGGCCGGAGCACGTAGTCCATCAGCCCGGTGGCGATGGCGCTGCGCGGCATGCCGTCGTATTCGGTGGATTCGGGGCTCTGGGCCATGGCCATGCCGCCCTCGCCCTTGATCGCCCGGATGCCCAGCATGCCGTCGCTGCCGGTGCCGGAGAGCACGATGCCGATGGCGCGCTCGCCCTGGTCCTGGGCCAGGGAGCGGAAGAAGAAGTCGATGGGCAGGTGGTGGCCGCGCGGGGTGGTCTGCTCCAGCAGCTGGAGCCGGCCATCCAGCAGGGCCAGGTCGCGGTTCGGCGGAATGACGTAGACGCATTCCGGCCGCACCGTCATGCCGTCCTCCACCTCGAACACCTGCATCCCGGTGAAGCGCTTGACCAGTTCCGCCAGCAGGCTCTTGTGGTCCGGCGCCAGGTGCTGCACCAGGACGAAGGCCATGCCTGTGTGGGCCCCCTTGGGAATGCCGTGCAGGAAGGCCTCGAAGGCGCCCAGCCCGCCGGCGGAGGCGCCGATGCCGACCACCGGGAAGACCGGGGCGACGGCGGCCTGCGCGGGTTCCGGCCCGGTTTTGGGGTGCGTTTCGGCTCGCGGCTTTTTGCTGCCCATGGCGTGTCAACCTCTGCAATGGCCTGGACGATGTCCTACGATGTGCGCGCGATCGGCCCCTGGCCGCGCGATTCGGTTCCAGCACCCTAGGCTCTGAAGTATTTGCCCAATGCTGCAATTTAGCCATCGAATCCTTGCGCGCCGGCGCGCTAATTCATCAAAAACTCCGTGAATAATTAGAAACACATATGAAACAAACGATCCGGCAAAATAAATCGGTATGGTTTTTCTAATCGATGGAAGATAAGAAGTCTGAACATGAGCGAGGGGCGCGGTTGGACGGAAATGAGAAACCTTTCGAGTCTCGACGGGTCGCGGTGGTGGTCGCCCACCCCGACGACGAGACCCTCTGGTGCGGCGGCCTGCTGCTCGCCCACCCCGAATGGTCCACTTTCGTGGCCGTGCTGTGCCGGGGCAGCGACGCCGACCGCGCCCCCCGCCTGACCCGCGTGCTGGACCGGCTTGGCGCCCGGGGCGCCATCGGCGACCTGGACGACGGCCCCGACCAGCGTTCGCTCGCCACCGGAACGGTGGCCGCCGCCATCCTGGCGCTGCTCCCGGCCACTGACTTCGACCTGATCGTCACCCACTCGCCCCGGGGCGAATACACCCGGCACCGGCGCCACGAAGAGGTCGCCCGGGCGGTCTGGTCGCTGTGGACCCAGGGCATCCTGAGCACCCGCGCGCTCTGGCTGTTCGCCTACGAAGACGGCGGCCAGACCTATCTGCCCCGGGCCGAAGGCGACGCGGACCTGCGCCTGGTCCTGCCGGACCCGGTCTGGGCCGAGAAGCGCAGCCTCATCTCGGATGTCTACAACTATGGCGCCGACACCTGGGAAGCCCGGACGACCCCGCACGAAGAGGCCTTCCACCGCTTCACCACGCCCGAAGCCGCCACGACGTTGTTCGAAAGGTATGGACCCACATGAAGATCCTCGTGCTCTACGACTACCCGCCCGCACCCGGCGGCCTGGCCACCCAGGGTGACCTGCTGTACCACGGACTGCTCGAGCTGGGCGTGGACGCCCATGCCGCCCATCTCAAGTCGGACCTGGAAAAGGAGTGGTACTACAGCTGGTTCAAGCCGGACGCGGTGATCGGGGTCGGCTTCTGGGGCGACTTCCCGGATATCGTCGAGCATCCGCAGCGCTTCGGCATGCTGGCGGTGCCCTGGCTGCTGGCCGACGGCTACGTGGCCAACTACCGCCACCAGCTCAATGAGATGCCCTTGATCCTGGTGACCGCCGACTGGGTGCGCGAGACCTACGTGCGGGACGGCATCCGCGGCGACCACATGGTGACCCTGCCGGTGGGTTGCGACACCGACGCCTTCATCCCCCGGCCGCTGGATGATCCCAAGGTGCACGCCGTGCGCGAGATCCTCGGGGTCAATCCGGACCAGCTGATGATCCTCACCGTGGGCGGCGACGCCGCCTCCAAGGGCGCCCGGGAGGTCATGGCGGCCCTGGCCGAGGTCGGCGGCGAGGTGCCCGACTGGCACTATGTCTGCAAGGTCTGGCCGCAGCCCAGGACCGACGTGCAGAACGCCCTGGACGCGGAACTGGCCGGGCAGCTAGGCCTGGCCGACCGGGTCAGCTTCCCCACCCACCGGGTTTCCCGCAACCTCATGCCCTACCTCATCGCCGCCTGCGACGTCTACGCGGCGCCTTCCCGGCTGGAGGGCTTCGGCATGCCCCAGGTGGAGGCCGGCGCCTGCGGCAAGCCGGTGATCGGCATCCGGGCCATGGCCATGCTGGACACCCTGGTGCACGGCGAGACCGCCTTCCTGGCCGGCGTGGCCGAGGAGATCAGCATCACCGAGGCCGTGCTGGGGCCCGCCGCCGGCTATGAAACCGGCCACCGGGTGGTCTTCGACCGGCCCAGGGTGGTGGACTACCGGGCCGACGTGGGCGACATCGCCACCGCCCTGCGCCTCCTGCTCAACGATCCCGCCCTGCGCCGGCGCATGGGCGAAGCCGGCCGGAAGCGCGTGGTGGAGCGCTTCGACTACCGGCGCGTGGCCCGGCACCTGCTGGGCATCCTTTCCGACCGTCTCGGGCTGGTCTGACATGGGCCGCGCGCGCGATACCAGCATCCGGGACGCCAAACGGGCCGCCGTGGAAGTGCTGCTGCACAACGCCCACGGGCCCTACGACGGCCTGCCGCGCACGGCGGGCTGGGGCTACCCCGAGCCCTACACCCGGGACCTGCTGATCTCCGGCCTGGGCATCCTGGCTTCGGGCAACCCGGAGCTGCTGGCCTCCCTGTACCGGGTGATGGCGACCCTGGCGGAGCACCAGAGCCACCTGGGCCACATCCCGTCCCTGGTGCACGATCCCGAGGACCGGGGGGCCAGCGACACCACGCCGCTGTTCCTGCTGCTCGCCGGCATCCTGCGCAAGCACCTGGACCAGCCGGGCTACCTGGCCGGCCCGGTGCGCAAGGCGATCCGCTGGATGGAATACCAGACCACCGACGACCGGGTGATGGTGGCCCAGCAGCCCACCAGCGACTGGCGCGACGAGCACTGGGTGCTGGGCCACGGCCTGTTCGTCAATACCCTGGTGTTCGCCTACCTCAAGTCCATGGGCGACCTGGACCGGGCCAAGGCCCTGCAGTCGGCCATCAACGGCCCGGACGACCGCATCGCGCCCAGCCAGCCGGTGGAAGGCCTGGCGGTGCGCGGGCGGCCGACCTATGCCATGTGGTCGTACAAGGTGCTGCGGGACGAGCGCTGCGACCTGCTGGGCAACAGCCTGGCGATCCTCACCGGCCTGGCCTCGCCCTCCCGGTCCAGGCGCATGATCACCTGGATCGAGGCCCAGTGCGAGGCCATGCGCGACAGCGGCAACCTGGCGGTGGAACTGCCGCCCTGCTTCTTCCCCTTCGTGCTGCCCACCGACCACGACTGGCAGCCGCGCTACGGCCTGTACAACCTGCCCGGCAACTACCACAACGGCGGCATCTGGCCCTTCGTGTGCGGCTTCTACGTGGCGGCTCTGGTGGCCGCGGGGCGCCAGGGCCTGGCCGAGACCCGGCTGAGGGCGCTCACCGAACTGGTCAAGCCGGCCCGGGAAGCCAAGGTGGCCTACGGCTTCAACGAGTGGTTCCGGGCCCAGGACGGGCTTCCATCGGGGCAGGACTGGCAGACCTGGTCCGCCTCCATGTACCTCTACGCAGCCACCTGCGTGGAGCGGGGCAGGGCCCTCTATTTCTGAGGTGCGGCGATGCGCGTTGACGATCTGGACCACAAGGAACTGCTTGAACTCGACCCGGAATCAGGGGTGATCCGGTTCGCCGGCCAGCGGGCGATCCTGCTGGACGCCGTGGCCATGGGGGTGCTGCGCAAGTACCTGGTGGAGAACTTCGGCCTCACCGCCGCCCGCACCGTGCTCACCCAGTTCGGCTTCGCCCACGGCTGGCGCATGGCCGAGGCCATGCAGGCCGAGTTCAAGTGGGACAACAGCCAGGACCTGCGCCTGGCGGGCACGCGCATCCACGCCCTCGAGGGCCTGTTCCGGGTCGCCGGCGGCAGCGCCGACCCGCTGTCCCGGGAGGGCGTGATGATCGCCGCCTCCTACGAGGCGGAGCAGCACCTGCTGCATTTCGGCCGGGCCGACACCTCGGTGTGCTGGACCATCTGCGGCCTCATCAGCGGCTACCTCAGCCGGAACGCCGGCCAGGAGATCTTCGTGCTGGAGGACCGCTGCATCGGCAAGGGCGACGCCGGCTGCCACCTGATCGGCCGCACCCGGGAGGAATGGGGCGACGAGCGCGCGGAGGAGCTGCGCTTCTTCCAGGCCGACCGGCTCAAGGACTGCCTGGATGTTTCGCTCACCCGGGTCACCGAGTCGCTGAAGGCGGCCGAACGCAAGCTGCTGGAGCACCGCCGGGCGCTGGTCCGGGTGGCGCCCGAGCTGGAAGAGCCGCTGCTTGGCATCGTCGCCAAGAGCCGCTCGATGATCCTGCTGCTGAACCTGGCGCGCCGGGTGGCCAAGGTGGATTCGACCATCCTGCTCACCGGCGAGAGCGGCGTGGGCAAGGAACGGATCGCGCGCATGGTGCACGATGAGTCCACCCGCGCCACCGGGCCGTTCATCGCGGTCAACTGCGGCGCCATCACCGAGACCCTGCTGGAGAGCGAGCTGTTCGGCCACGCGCGCGGCGCCTTCACCGGGGCGAACCAGGACCGGCCGGGCCTGTTCGAGGCGGCCAACAAGGGCACCCTGCTGCTCGACGAGATCGGCGAAGTCTCGCCGGCCATGCAGGTCAAGCTGCTGCGGGCGCTCCAGGAGCGGGAAATCCGGCGGGTCGGGGAGAACAAGAGCCGGCGGGTGGATGTGCGCATCATCGCGGCCACCAACCGCGACCTGGCGCACGGGGTCAGCGGCGGCGCCTTCCGGCAGGATCTCTACTACCGGCTCAAGGTGGTCGAACTGCACGTGCCGCCCCTGAGGGAGCGCCGGGACGACATCCTGCCGCTGGCCCGGACCCTGCTCGCCAGCGCGGCGTTGTGGATGAACCGCAAGATCACCGGCTTCGCGCCGGGGGTGGCCGACCAGCTGGTGCGCTACGACTGGCCGGGCAACGTGCGCGAGCTGGAGAACACCATGGAGCGCGCCGTGGCGCTCGCCCCCGGGAACCGGGTGGAACTGGAAGACCTGCCCGAGGAGATCCGCCAGGCGGTCCCCCGGCCTGTGGCCGCCCTGGGGCGGATATTGTCGCTGGAGGAGATGGAGAAGGAATACATTCTCACGGCGCTGGAGCTGAACGGCGGCAACCAGACCCGCACCGCCGAGCAGCTCAAGATCGGCGCGGCGACCCTGTACCGCAAGCTCAAGAGCTACCGGGTGACCGGGGTGGAACCCGATCCGAAGGGCGACCCCATCAAAATGGCCGGCTCCGGTGCGCAATGATCGAATGCCCGTTTGAATAGTTAATCAGGTTGCTCATGTTTATACCTAATTCCTTTGATTTTAATGATAAAGACACATGGAACGTTCCTTGCATATTGCTTGGACCGGCCTTTCCAACCCCGCGAGCGGGAAGGAGGGCCGGATCAGAGACTACGCATGGGCCATGACCAGGTCTGTGCGGGTCCCACCTCGCCGGGGATGGACGCTGGTTCAGAGCCCCGCGCGCTTTCCAGGAGTTTCCATGATAGATGCAGGCACAAGAAGTGGCATACGACGGATGGTCATGCTGGGCAATCACACCCCCCGCCAATGTGGCATCGCCACCTTCACCGCGGACCTCAGCTCCGCCATCCGCCATCGTTACCCCAAGCTGGATACCTTCGTCGTGGCCATGAACGATCCGGAGCAGGCCTACCCCTACCCGGACTGCGTGCGGATCGAGATCGCCCAGGAGGAGCTGGCTTCCTACCGGAGAGCCGCGGCGCTGCTCAACCGGCGGCAGGTGGATGTGCTGAGCGTCCAGCACGAGTACGGCATCTACGGCGGCAAGGCCGGCAGCCACGTCCTTGCCTTGATGCGCGACGCTGCCATGCCGATCGTGACCACCCTGCACACCATCCTGGCCGAACCCGATGCCGGCCAATGGGCCGCCATGGACGAGGTGATCCGCCTGTCGGAACGGATCGTGGTCATGAGTTCCCATGGCGCGGGCCTGCTGCGCAAGGTGCACGGCGTGCCCCGGGGCAAGATCGACCTGATCCCCCACGGCATCCCCAGCGTCCCGTTCCAGAGCCAGGACAAGGACCGGCTCGGCCTGGGCGGCAAACCGGTGATCCTCACCTTCGGCCTGCTGGCTCCGGACAAGGGGATCGAATCGGTCATCGAGGCCATGCCCGGCATCCTGGAACGGTTTCCGGAGACGGTCTACGTCGTGCTCGGGGCGACCCACCCCAACATCAAGGCCCAGCACGGGGAAAGCTACCGGCGGATGCTGCAGGAACGCGCCCGGGAACTGGGGGTGGCCGACAGCATCATCTTCCACAACCGCTTCGTCGCCCTGGAGGAGCTGACCGGGTTCCTGGCCGCGGCGGACATCTACATCACCCCCTACCTGAAGATGGAGCAGATCACCTCGGGAACCTTGGCCTACGCGCTCGGGTCGGGCAAGGCGGTCATCTCGACCCCCTACCTGTACGCGAAGGAACTGCTCGCGGACGGCCGGGGCATCCTGGTGCCGTGCCGGGATCCGGCCGCGATCACCCGGGAGGTGGTGGGCCTGCTCGGCAACGATGCCGGGCGCATGGCCATGCGCCGCCGGGCCGCCGAATTCGGCAAGACCATGACCTGGCCGGTGGTGGCCGGGAGCTACATGGCCAGTTTCCGGCGGGCCTGGCAGGATTTCGCCGATCGGGAGGGCGCGCAGAAGCCGCGCTGGGCCGGCGGTCCGGTGTCCCTGGCGCGGCCGGAGGCGCTGACGCCCCTGGAATCGTTCGGTGAAAATGTCTGATTCCGCGTGCACCGCGGCGACCGCCGCGGTGCACGGCTGCAGTTTGGACATTTCGTCCCGTCCCATCCTGACCTGCCGGTGGCTCTGGAATGGTCCGCCCGGGTCCCTCGGCTTGGCGCCGCCTCAACGCGGGTGCCCCGGCCAGGCGCCGACCCACCCTTACGCTTCGGACTTTCCGTCCTCGCAAGCTGCGGGCGGAAAGTCCGAAGCGTTTGCCGTGCTCCAAACGGCTCAACTCTGGTCCGCGTCATCGCCACGGCTCCTGCCCGGCAATCCGGTACCATCCTCTGGGCCGCCAAATCCAGGCTCATGACGATCTGGCGCTGGTCGCGCAGATACGGGGCGGCATGGTGGAGCACGCCACGGAAGCAGGTCCGGGCATCCCAGTCGCTGCGGGAGAAGGCGCGGAAATCAGCGCTCAAGCCTCCGGTCAGGCCGTATCACGGGGTGTTCAGCCGTATAGAGGCCGGCAAACGCTTCGGACTTTCCGCCCGCAGCTTGCGAGGCCGGAAAGTCCGAAGCGTAAGCGTGGGTCGGCGCCTGGCCGGGGGACCCGAAATGGGTCGGCGCGAATCCGGGGGACCGGAACGAACGATTCCGGAGCCACCGGCAGGGAATGATTGGACAGGACGAAAACTCCAAACTGCAGGCGTGCACCGCGGCGACCGCCGCGGTGCACGGATGCCTTGGGCCTACTTGTGGCCCCAGTCCTTGCGCTCTTCGAGGACGCCCTTCTTGTCGAACTTCAAGGTGGTCGTCTGGGTGCCGTCGCTGAAGGTGCACAGGGCGCAGCCATTGACCATGTTCTCGCACATGGGCTTGCCCAGCAGCTTGATGGCCTGCGCCTTGGTGGTGACGCCCTCCTTGATCTGGTCGAGCCGGTCGAGGTGGTTCGCGCCTTCGGCGAAGGCGACGGTGGCGGAGAGGGCCATAAGCAGGCCGGCCGTGGCAGGAGCTGAAAATCGCATAAATCCTCCGGAAAAAAGGGCCGGATCGGGCCCGGGTGAATTGAATTATACAATAACCTTCAACCCAGGCTTTCGCGCTGCGCTGCCCGGGGGCCGGGGTGCCCTGGGGCTCCCTGACAGGAGGCATCGCTGCCTTCGAAGTCCAGGTTACGGCCGCCGGAGAGGCTCGCAACGACGATCGGCTTTTCTCTAAGGCGCCTCTAAGGAAGGGCGGAGGTCTTCTTGGCGAGGCGGGCCAGCAGCCCGTTCCAGGAGGCCGCGAAGGCCTTCGCCCCCTCGTCCTGGAGCTGCACCGCCAGCGCGTTCACATCGACGCCGGCGCGGGCATGGCGGGCGATGACCTCCTCGGCCAGGACGGCGTCGCCGGGCAGCGGCACGCCGAGCGTACCGTGGTCGGCGAAGGCGTGCAGGGTGGCCTCCGGCATGGTGTTCACCGTGTAGGGCGCGGCCAGCGCCTTGACGTAGAGGATGTCACAGGCGGCCGGATCCTTGGTCCCGGTGCTGGCCCAGAGCAGCCGCTGGGGCCGGACGCCGGCGTTCCGGGCGCGCTGCCAGCGCGATGACGCCTGCAGCTCCAGGCCGGCGGCATAGATCCGGTCGGCGATGGCGATGCCCAGCTGGTTGTGCAGCTCGGGCGGAACCCGCGGCGCCGCCGCCACGTCCCAGCGGCTGACGAAGACCGAGGCCACCGAGCGGATGTCGGGATCGAGTCCGGCTGCGATGCGCCGCTCCACCCCGCGCAGCCATGCCTCGGCGGCGGCGAGGTACTGTTCGCGGGAGAACAGCAGCGTGACGTTCACCGGGATGCCGGCGAAGGTGGCCTCCTCGATGGCGGGAAGCCCTTCCCGCGTGCCGGGGATCTTGATGTGCAGGTTGGCCCGGCCGGCCCGGGAGAACAGCTCTTTGGCGGACTGCAGGGTCGCGCTGGTGTCATGGGCGAGCAGCGGCGAGACTTCCAGCGACACCCAGCCGTCCATGCCGGCGGTGCGCCGGTGCACGCCGGCGAACAGGTCGGCGGCCCGGCCGAGGTCGTCCAGGGCCAGGTCGAAGAACAGCGCCTCGCCTTCGCGGCCGGCCTTCACGCCCTCGCGGATGGCGCCGTCGTACGCGGCGCTGTCCTTGAGGGCATGGTCGAAGATGGTCGGGTTGGAGGTGAGCCCGGTGACCGACAGCTCGTCGATGTAGCTTTGCAGGGTGCCGGAGTCCAGCAAGTCCCGGGTGATGTTGTCGAGCCAGAGGCTCTGGCCCAGGTCGTGCAAAACGGCGGTCGCAAGCATTTCTTTCTCCTTATGCCTAGGTTTCGCGCACGTCCAGGATCTCCAGGACGCAGGGCTTCAGGATCTGCACCAGCTTGTCCTTGGCGATATCCTGCACCTTGAGGGTGATTTCCCAGCGGATGCCCTTGGGATCGCTGATCTTGTTGAAGCCGAACCCGACGATGTCGCCCGAGGCCGCGGCGATGGCGGCGGTGATCCTGGCGATGGTGCCCTTCTCGTCGGCGGTGGCGGCCCATACGCGCACGCCCTGCCTGCGGCCGCCCAGCAGCTCCATGAAGGCCCGGAAGATGTCGTTCTGGTTGACCATGCCCACCAGGTGCTTGCCGTTCATGACCGGCAGGCTGCCGATGTTGCGGTCGGCCATGATCCGCGCCGCCTCCTCCACCGGCGTGTCTTCGTTCACCGTGGCCACGTCCTTCACCATCAGCATTTCCACGGTGATCTTGGCCAGCAGGGTGGGGATCTCCCAGAAGGAGAGCAGGGTGGCGGAGGAAGGCGCCGCGTTGTGCAGATCGGTTGCCGAGACGATGCCCACCAGGGTGCCGTGGGAGTTGATCACGGGCATGCGGTGCACCTTCTTCTCGTGCATGAACTTCAGCGCGTCGGGCATGGTCGTGTCGGGGTTCAGCACGGGGGGTTTGGGGATCATCAGTTCGCGAATGAGCATTCGGTTCTCCTTGAAAAGGGTTAGGGTCGCCACTTCCAGTTGCGGATTTCCGGCAGGTCCTGGCCGTGCTGATCGATGTACTGCTTGTGTTCGACGAGCTTGTCCCTGAGCAGGTGCTTCAGGCGGGCGCCCAGGTGCCCGGTGCGCGGCAGCCGGTCGACGGTGTCCATCACCAGGTGGAAGCGATCCAGTTCGTTCAGCACGGTCATGTCGAAGGGCGTGGTGATGGTGCCCTCCTCCTTGTAGCCGCGCACATGGATGTTGTCGTGGTTGGTCCGGCGGTAGGTCAGCCGGTGGATCAGCCAGGGGTAGCCGTGGAAGGCGAAGATCACCGGTTTGTCCCGGGTGAACAGCGCGTCGAAATCGGCGTCGTTCAGCCCATGCGGGTGCTCGGTGTCCGGCTGCAGCTTCATGAGGTCCACCACGTTGACCACCCGGATCTTCAGCTCGGGCAGGTGCTCGCGCAGGATCGACACGGCGGCCAGGGTCTCCAGGGTCGGCACGTCGCCGCAGCAAGCCATCACCACGTCGGGTTCGACCTCCGGGCCGGCGCCGGCCCAGGGCCAGACGCCGATGCCGGCGGCGCAATGCTGGGCTGCGGCGTCCATGGTGAGCCACTGCGGCGCCGGGTGCTTGCCGGCGATCACCACGTTGACGTAGTGCCGGCTGCGCAGGCAATGGTCCATCACCGACAGCAGGCAGTTGGCGTCGGGCGGCAGGTAGACCCGCACGATCTCCGACTTCTTGTTGACCACGTGATCGATGAAGCCGGGGTCCTGGTGGGTGAAGCCGTTGTGGTCCTGGCGCCAGACGTGGGAGGCCAGCAGGTAGTTGAGCGAGGCGATCCGGGCCCGCCAGGGCAGGTGCGCGGTGACCTTCAGCCACTTGGCATGCTGGTTGAACATCGAATCGACGATGTGAATAAATGCCTCGTAGCAATTGAACAGGCCATGCCAGCCGGTGAGCAGGTAGCCTTCCAGCCAGCCTTCGCACTGGTGTTCGCTGAGGGTTTCCATCACCCGTCCGGCCGGGGCGAGGAATTCATCGCCGGGTTCGGTGGCGGCGTCCCATTGCCGGTTGGTGACCTCGAACAGCGCCTCCAGGCCGTTGGAGAGCGTCTCGTCGGGGCCGAATACGCGGAAGTTGCGCTGCTCGGCATTCAGCCTGGCCACGTCGCGCAGGAAGCGTCCGAGCACGTGGGTGTCGCCGATGCCGGGGCTGCCCGGGACCGGCACCTCCACCCCGTAGCGGCGGAAATCCGGCATGCGCAGGTCGCGCAGCAGCCGTCCGCCGTTGGCGTGGGGATTGGCGCCCATGCGGCGCTCGCCCGTGGGCGCGAGCTCGGCCAGCTCCGGGCGCAGGCGGCCCTGGGCGTCGAACAGCTCCTCGGGCCGGTAGCTCCTCAGCCAGTCCTCCAGCAGCTGGAGATGGGCGGGGTGGGCGGCGGGGTCGGACAGCGGCACCTGGTGCGAGCGGAAGCTGCCTTCGATGCGCAGGCCGTCCACCACCTTGGGGCCGGTCCAGCCCTTGGGCGAGCGGAGCACGATCATGGGCCAGCGCGGCCGGCCCGTCTCGCCCTGGTCGCGGGCCCTGGCCTGGATGGCGCGGATGTCCTCGATGGCCCGGTCCAGGGTCGCGGCCATCAGCTGGTGCATGGCCATGGGCTCGTCGCCCTCGACGAAGTAGGGAATCCATCCGCAGCCGCGCATGAACTGCTCCAGCTCCTCTCGCTCGATGCGGGCGAAGATGGTCGGGTTGCTGATCTTGAAGCCGTTGAGGTGCAGGATCGGCAGCACCGCGCCGTCGCCGGCGGGATCCAGGAACTTGTTGGAATGCCAGGCAGTGGCCAGCGGGCCGGTCTCCGCCTCGCCGTCGCCGACCACGCAGGCGACGATCAGGGCCGGATTGTCGAACACCGCCCCGAAGGCATGGCTGAGCGAATAGCCCAGCTCGCCGCCTTCGTGGATCGAGCCCGGGCAATCCGGGGAGGCGTGGCTGGGAATGCCGCCGGGAAAGGAGAACTGCTTGAAGAGCCTCTGCAGCCCGGCCTCATCCTGGCTGATGGCGGGGTAGATCTCGCTGTAGGTGCCCTCGAGATAGGTGTTGCCAACCACGGCCGGACCGCCGTGGCCCGGGCCGGAAACATAGATCATGTCCAGGTCGTACTGCTTGATGACCCGGTTCAGGTGCGCGTAGATGAAGTTCTGCCCGGGGGTCGTGCCCCAGTGGCCGAGCAGCATGTGCTTGACGTCCATGGCCGCCAGCGGCCGCCTCAGCAGGGGGTTGTCGGCAAGGTAGATCTGGCCGACCGCCAGATAGTTGGCGGCGCGCCAATAGGCGTCGATCCGGCGCAGCAGATCAGGTGACAGGGGTTGCGGTAGCAGCATGGTGGACTTCCTTTCGGGACTGCCGGTCTACTTTTCCCCGTCGACCCAATAGGCGGGCCGGCCGTAATAGTCGTAAAGGCGGGATTCATATTCCCGGTTGACCGGCTGCTCGGGTTGCCATTCGGGGCTGTTCCTGATGGCCTGCTTGGGCAGGCTGACGGACACCCGGCTCTCCGCCCAGCTGATCTGGTTGACCCAAAGCGGCGCCAGGAGGACTTTCTTGCCTTCCCACCAGATGCCGGTGTTGACCACCAGGTAGCGGATGGTCCAGGATTCGTCGTCGACGATGAAATCGTCCACATGGCCGATCGCCTCGTCCATGGCCAGGATTTGATAACCCGTGACCTCCATGACGCTGCGCAGGTGGGGGTCGCCGTAGTCCGGCTCTCCGGTCCGTACGGGCGCCTCGTTCCACCAGCCCGGCCAGCCGTAATACAGGGCATGATCCTGCTCCAGTTGCCGGGAGACCGGCTTGGCGGCATCGATGCTCGGGCTGTGCTGCGCCTTCTCCACGGTGAGCGTCAGGTGGAACGTGCGGCTGAGCCAATCCGGCTTGCCGAAGGAGCGGGGCGAGATCAGCACCTCTTTCGCGGCTTGCCAGAAGCCCTGGGTGTTGGCGACCAGATAACGGATGACCCAGCGGCCGTCGTCGAAATAGAAATCCCGCACCCGGCCGATCTCCCCGTCGGAAGCGTTGATGTTGAAGCCCTCGAGATCCTTCAGACTGCGCAGCACGGTCGCGTCCTCCATCCCTTCCTGTGTTGGATATGTCCCGCAAAAGTTCCTTGCGACTGAACAACGGGATCATGCAAATCGCGGGCCAATAATAAGTATCTATAAATTAAAGCAGTTACATCCGAAGCGGGGCTGGTTCCCGGGCCCGGTCCTTCAAAACGACCCGGCACATCCCTCAAAGCGAAGTCCCAGTCGTCATGAACGCGGCGGAATGGTTGAATCATTTTGAAGGGGGCTGGGGCCTGCGCACCACGCTTGTTTGGTAACTATCATATGAATTCGATAGTTACGTTTGGCTAGATCATTGCTTATAGCCTATGCCGGCAAGGCTTCCCTTGCCTGCACCCAGAGGCCGGAGCCATGTGGATGACCAACTTCCTCGGAGTCAAACTGATCGTGAACGATCACCGCAGGCCGCAGGCGCCCGGCGCCGCTGGGGCCCGGAGCTTCGTCCGATACTGGTGGGTCCATTCCAAGGCGGCCCGGACCCGGCTGAACGAGCGCTATCCGCAGGACCTGGGCCTCTGTCTCCGTGGCGCCGGTCAGCTGTGACCGGACCGGCCGCCATCCTGGCCTTTGACCTGACCCGGACTTTCGGCGCCATTTCCTACGGCATCCAGGTCATCCGGCAGCTGCTCATTTCCAAATGAACAGTTGGATCCAGCCCACCCCCAGCACCAGGGAGATGAGGGTGATCAGCGCCGCGGACCGGGTGAATTCCAGGAAAGGCAGCTTCACCCCGCGCCGGGCGGCGGCCTCCGCCACGATGAGGTTGGCCACGGAGCCGAGCAGGGTGAGGTTGCCGGCCAGGGTGGAGGTGGCCGCCAGGGTCAGCCAGGCGGCCTGCGGGTGCGCCAGCTTGCCGATCAGGGGCTTGAGCAGCAGCACCGCCGGCACGTTGCTCACCAGGTTCGACAGGAGCACGGCGATGGCCGAGAACACCACCGCGCCGCCGTTCAGCCACGGCCGCGCGAATTCGAACATCCGGGCCGAAAGTCCGCTCGATTCGATCGTCCCGCTCACCACGAACAGCGCCGCGAAGAACGCCAGCAGCTCGGTGTCGATGGCCTCGAGCATCTTGCTGGGGTTGACTCGGCGGGTGAACAGCAGCGCGCACCCGGCGATGAACGCCGCCTCGGCGGCGGGCGCGCCGGCCAGGAACGCGATCAGCAGGCCGCCGGTGACCAGCAGGCTCTTGGTGAGCAGGGGACGGTCGAAATAGGGCCGCCCGAGTTCGGGTTCGATCGTTCCCGGCCGGAACTCCTCCGGGTAGAACAGCACCAGCACCAGCCAGATGCCGCCGAGCCCGAGCAGCGCGATCGGGGTCAGGGCGGCGGCGAACTGGAGGTAGGAAATGTGCGAGGCGGTGCCGATGATCATGTTCTGCGGGTTGCCGGTGAGCGTGGCCACGGAGCCGATGTTGGAGGCGGTGGCCAGGGCGATGAGGTAGGGCACGGGGTTGCGCCGGGCGCCGAGGGTGATGTCCAGCACCAGCGGGGCCACCATCAGGCAGACGGTGTCGTTCAGGAACAGGGCGCTCAGGACGCCGGCCACGATGATCTCCAGGGCCAGCAGCGACTTCGGGCTGCGGGTGTAGCGCAGCAGTCCGGCGCCCGCCAGCCGGAAGAAGCCGGCCATCTGCAGGTTGGCATTGATGATCATCATCCCGAACAGCAGCACCAGGGTGTCGAGGCTGAGGAAGCCGCCGATCTGCTGGAAGGTGATCTGGTGGGCCGCCAGCAGGATGCCCACGCCCATCAAGGTGATCGTGGTGCGGTTGGAGCGGAGGTACGGGAATTTCCCCAGGGCGATGCCGATGAAGGTCAGGGTCACGATGACCAGGGTCAGCCAGATGTTCATCTATTCAGCCGTCCTCTCCGCCTCGAATGCCAAGCAAGTCCCAGGCCAGGACGGCTCCACTCATTATGAAGGACCCCCTGCCACAAACGGACGCGGCCCATCTCCCAGGCCTTTCCCCATTGGCTTTCAACATTGGCTCGATCGATGCATGCAAGGGGTGCGGCACCCTGGAGAACCGCCATCATGATGAAGATGCATCCACGGCGAGGGCTGGTCGCGGCGCTCATTCCGCCGGTCCTGTGCGCGGTGGCGGTGCTGGCCAGCCTCGTCCACTGCGCCTCGCCGCGCCGGATCCAGGATTACGGGTACATCAATCCCAAGGCCTCCCCGATCATCCTGGGGCCGCAGGGGCAGCTCTCGCCGGCGACCAGCCGCGCGATCATGGCACGGCTGAATGGCCAGGTGGAACCGACCGATTTCCTGCAGCGCCAGGTACTCCTCATGGAGGCCATGAGCGGGAAGCCGCTGGTCACCGGCAACAAGGCGACCCTGCTGATCGACGGCCCCGCCACCTACTTGGCGATGCTGGAAGCCATCCAGGCGGCCAGGAGCACCATCCATTTCGAATCGTATATATTCGAAGACGATGTGGTGGGCCGCCGCTTTGCCGAAGCCCTGCTGGCCAAGCAGGCCGAAGGCGTGCAGGTCGAATTGATCTACGACAGCGTGGGCTGCCTTTCCACGCCGGCGGCGTTCTTCCAGAAGCTGCGCGACGGTGGCGTGCAGGTCCGCGAGTTCAACCCGGTCAACCCCGCCAGGCGCGGGTGGAAATGGCGGCTGGACCAGCGGGACCACCGCAAGCTGCTGGTGGTGGATGGCGCGGTCGCCTTCACCGGCGGGGTCAACATCAGCAACCTCTATTCATCCATCATCTACAGGCGGAAAGTCAAGCACGGCCGCAGCGAGACGCAGCAGCACGCCTGGCGCGATACCGATGTCCAGATCGAGGGACCCGTGGTCGCTGAATTCCAGAAGCTGTTCCAGGAAACCTGGGCCACGGTGGGTGGCCCCGTGTCCAGGGAGGATGCGCTCCCTTCCTTGAAGCCGGCCGGGGCGGACCTGATGCAGGTGCTCGGCAGCACTCCGGGCCGGGACAACCGGTTCACCTACATGATGTATGTCTCCGCCTTCGCCTACGCCAAGGCTTCCATCCACCTGACCACCCCCTATTTCGTGCCGGACGCCCAGATGCTGGACGCCCTCAGGCACGCCGCCGAACGGGGGCTGGACGTGACGATCATCCTTCCCGGGACCAGCGACTCCGCCCTGCTGTCCAGCGCCGGACGAGCCAGCTACACATTCCTCATGAAGTCAGGGGTGAAGTTGTATGAGCGGCGCCATGATTCCATGCTGCACGCCAAGACGGCGGTGATCGACCATGTCTGGTCCACGGTGGGTTCAAGCAACATGGACCCGTTGAGCTTCCTCAATAACGACGAGGTCAACGCGGTCATCCTCAGCCCGGACTTCGCGGACAAGATGGAGGCCATGTTCCAGGAAGACCTCAATCAATCCACGCAGATCCAGATCGAAACCTGGAACAAGCGGCCGATCAAGGAATGGGTCAAGGAATGGTTCGCCACCCGAGTCTCCGGCTGGTTGTAGGCCTCAGTCGTCCCACTGCTCATGGAGGACGTGGCCGTCCTTCACCCAGAAGACGCCACGGCGGAACACGGTCCAGCCCTGGGGGCTCCGGGTGCGGTAGCTGAAGGGGAAGCGCCAGCAGGCGCGGTCGCCCAGATGATCCACGGTGGGTTCGTAAAGAACCGATCCCTCGAAGGTGGCCGGGTCGTTGCCCCGGTTGTGGAAGGCGACGCCGATGGCCATGGTCATCAGCACCGCTCCCGGCCTGGGGCCCGGATCCTGGGGCCCCGACCCGCGCCCCCCGGCGATTCCGAGCACCAGCAACGCCAGCCCGCATACCACCAGGCCCCAGATCAACACCTTTCGGCCCTTGGTGATCGTCAATGCCTGCTCCAAGGAGGACTCTTCGAGCCTACACCCTGGGCTTGCCGGGGCGCAGCGTAGCTGGTCACACTTGCGGGTGGCCTGGTCATGATCCGCCGCAGAAAGGCCCCCTCATGGGGGCCTTTCACTGCAGTTTGGCCATTTCAGCCGTGTCCCGAGTAGGCGTGCGTCAGTTGCTGCGTCGAGTTGGCGAGCATGAGGCGACCCGAATTCTGGTTGGCGCGCCTCATGCTCGCCAACTCGCCCCAGCGGTGATGCCACGCCCAAAACCGCTGCGCAAGGATGCTTCCAGGTCCCGCACCGGCAATGCGATTGA
>Ga0181535_10002676_pt1 | contig 21425 bp, 12 predicted proteins | sample PEATcosm2014_Bin_44_FD_119774 | JGI IMG/M metagenome (GOLD analysis project Ga0181535, IMG submission 119774) | Peatland microbial communities from MTU Mesocosm Facility, Houghton, MI, USA - PEATcosm2014_Bin17_30_metaG | ecosystem: Environmental > Terrestrial > Soil > Wetlands > Peat | place... | reverse complement strand
CGCGCCGCCGCTCCGGGAGCGTCCATCCTCACCTCCTATCCCTCGCAAAAGCTGCTGGACCGGGTGGGACGCGACATTGATTTTGTCTGCCCGCACCACTACACAACCGATCTGGAGGCGTGTGGCTCGGAATTGGCTCGCATCGGGGAGATGATTGACCGCACTCCCGGCTGCTCCCATATCAAGATCGCCGTGACGGAATGGAACATTGACGCCGGTGCGTGGGGGTTGGGACGGGCACGCCAATCCACTCTGCTTGCGGGTTTGGAAAATGCCCGCTATATGAACCTCCTGATGCGCCACTCGGACAAAATCAAGATCGCCAACCGCTCCAACTTGGCCAATAGTTATTGCGGCGCGACCATTCTCACCGCCGCCTCCGGCACCGGCGTGCTGCGCCAGCCCAGTCACTATGTCATGAAACTCTACTCCCTCCACGCCAAACCCATTCCCCTATCGGTGCAAGGGAATAACAGCCGGCTGGACCTTTTCGCCTGCGGTTCGGACGACAAAAAATCAGTCGTCGTTTTCGCCGTCAATCCGACGGGTGACGCAGTGCAATTAGTTCCGGATTTTATCGGTTTTGTTCCGCCCCTCCACTTGGTCCGAGCTGAAGCAGTTAGCGACATTTTGAACCGCCGGCAGCCCGATGTGGAGAATCATTGGCAGGAACCGGAGCGTGTTAAGATCACTAGTCTGCCGGCGCGGGGCGGCTTGGTGGAACTGCCGCCTCTTTCCGTCACCGCGCTCGATTGCGCCATCGATTAAATGCTCATTTTCCAATCCCCAGATTGGCAAATTTACCATGGCGTCTGACCCCTCACTCATTGTTGCAGGCGGAAGAAGCCACCGCCGCCCGCATGGTTCGGTACCGCGGTGGTCCAGCGATTCCCGAGTAACAAAGGAACGTTTGTAACGAACGTCCAATTGGAGGTCAGATCGGAGGTAAAGCAGGGGGTGAAAGCTCCCAGGTTGGTCGGCCAGGATATGGTAAGCACGTTGGTTGAGGCCTTGATGGATAACGGAGGCGGAACCACCGAAAAGGGGTTCGCCGGTGTGTACGGCGTGGTCAGATTATAATCCAGCCAGGCGAAAAGCGGATTGTTGGCTCCGGAATTGACGTAGTTGTATCCATGGTAGGCGTAGTTGCCGATGAGCTCAGATGCCTTGCCCGGGAGGCCGGCGGCCACGCCGAACGCCACGTGGTACGGCGGGAAATTGCTGGCGCCATTGTAAGTAATGTACGCGCCGTTATTAATGAGGTGCAGCACGCCGCCGTTTACACAACTGCCCGCGTAGGCATGATCGAGCATGTGGACGGAATCGAGGCCGATGTCCCCGCCGCCGAGGTTGAAATCGTAAGGCCCTAAGGCGGGCAGTCCGCCAAAGCCGAACAGGGCGGAGTTGAACCAGCGCGCCGTGCCCTCAAATCCGCCGCTGGTGACGATGCCCACGGCGTTGCTTTGCAGGTCGGGATAGTCGGCGAAAATGGCGAGCGTGGAATTGACAGTATTGAAATTGCCCGCGCTGGCGGCATCAAAGCGAAAACCTTCCAGGGTTTCGTCGCACATGGTGCCGATGCCGGTGACGTTTGGACCCAGACCATTTTCGGAAACGTTGTGCACGAAGGTATGGGAAGGAATCACAAAATCCTTTACCAACAGCTCCGTGCAATTACCGAGCACATACATTTGCAAATTGTGTTCCGCAAAAGCGAGTACGTTGGGCCGGGCGCCAGTCCCCAGATCGCTGGCGGAATCGTAGTTATCCCACCAGTAGGTCCAGTTGCCCTGGCAATCCACAATCGACCCGGAAGATCCATTGCCCACGACATAGCCACGATTCAATGCCCAGCCATCCACCATGTAGAGCAAATGGTTCGGGCAGGAGTAAGTATCCAGGTCGACGTAAAAATAGGGGTTCGGGCAAACCACCCCGATGGCGTAGACATTGCCGCCGCGGCCTTGAATGGTGGGCGGGTAGGGGATGCAATTGCTGTTTTGCGCCTCGTAGCTGATGGTGAGGCCAACCAACCCGCTGTTGGCTTCCAGGGCGAGGGCGACCGGCCCGTTGGTGGCGCCCTGGCCGCCGTAGGGTTGCAGCACTGCGCCTTTGGCCACGCCGTCCGGACCGGGCCAGGTGCGATGCCGCATTTCGTAGGGCCCGCGCAATTCCACGCCGGCCGGCACGTCCAAGGTATTCGTGAATTTGTATTTTCCGCCGGGCAGGTAGACGATGCCGCCGCCGTTCGTGCCGGCGGCCGCGAGCGCGTTTTGAAGGGCCACGGTGTCGTCGCTGCTGCCATTACCCGTGGCCCCAAAATTCGTCACCAGAAACAAATTTGTCCGGGCTGGCTGGCGCGACCCATAGTCGGCCATCACGCTGATCCATTCAACCATCGGCAAGGGATTGGCGATGGCCCGGCGGCCATCCACCAGGAGTTGGTTCGAACTGCCCGCGTTGATGAGGAGCGGCGCGGGATGGAAGGCACAACCGGTGAAACCGGCGCGGGTGGCACTGGCGCTCAACACGCATTGCGTGGTGCCGAGCAGCGTGGAATCCACCACATTGAACACTCCCGGGCCGGCCAACCGCAGGGTGTTGGATATCGTGCAGTCCTGGAATTGCATCCAATTTACCCAGTCCAGCCCGGTGGAATAAACTGCCGTGCCGCTCCGTCCAATCAACTCGCAGTGGTCAAGTTGGAGGTTGGCGTCGCCGGTCGTATTCGTTCGCGTGACCGCAATATCGCCGTCCAAAGTGAAGCGCGTGAATTGTAATCCGCTTTGCCCGGACATTGCCTGCGCCAGCAATGCGGTGGCACAATTGCTGACGGCACCGCCGTAAAAGGTGGCGCCCGGCACGCCATTGGTGCTCTGGCTGGCTTCGATGCCGATTTGGTAGCCGCTGAGATTGACATCGATGCAAATCTCGCCATCGACCCGGCGCAGGCGCAGGCCTTCGCCGTTCGTTCGCATCCACGCGGCATAGGCGCCGCCAGCGGTGGGCGCATTACTCAGTCCCGACCCGGCCCAGACAGCCGGCGAGAAGCGGATGTCCTCCAAGTGGCTGATGTCGGCAATCATATCCAAATCAATTCCCAGGCGCAGCGGTGTGCCGATGACTGTGGAGAGAATATGCTTGGCTCCCGCCGTGGGCGGGGCCACTTGGATGCCTTGGTAGGAATTGACGAGCACGACGTTTTGCACGACGCAATCGCCGTAGAGCCCAATGGTAAACGGGTAGGCGATGAGCTCGTTTGGGTTTTGATCGGGATACCACAGGTTGACGTCGCGCAAGGCCGTGGAGCCGTTCAAGAAAATGAACGGCGTTGCGTTGGACTGGCCGGCGCCACCATGGATTTTGAAGGTGGTGCCCACCAAGCCGTTGCTGCCTTTCGTCCAATCCTGCCAATCGCCATGCAAGGTCACGCCGGCGGGAATCGTCAGATTCGTATAAAAGGCATAGTTGCCAGCGGGCACATAAATCACGCCGCCGCCAAAGCCGCCGGCCTGGTAAACCGCGTTCATTGCGTTTTGAAATGCGGCGCTATCGTCGGTGATGCCGTCGCCCACCGCGCCGTACTGTTGCGGCGTGGTGGCGGCCACGACGATTTCATTGGGGTTCAGCGACGGGATGAAGACTCTCGGCCACGGGCCGGGCGGGATATGGCTGGCGGTGATGGTGGTGGCACCAGGATTGAGATTGTTGTAATCCACCAGCACCGTGCCCGCGCCGCCGTAAGCAGTGATTTGGCCGCCGGCAACGAAGTTGTTCACGGCGCTTGCGAAATCTCCCGCAATGATGACGGTGCCGCCGGCCACGTCGAACGTGGAGCCCGCGCCGAGGGATTGAGTCGGCTGAAATTGCCGCAGATTCAAAACGCCGCCATTGACATGAACGTGCCCAACGCCGCCGTTCCAGCCTTCGCCGAACATGCCGGAGACCAGGATCGTGCCGCCATTCAACGTCAAATTGCCGGTGGCACCGGAATTAAGTCCAATCCATAAATGACTGGGAAAGGTCGCGGTGCCGCCGTTTTCCACATCCAGCGAGCCATTGCCGCCATAGCCGATGGCACAGTACTCAAAAGCGGGCGCGAGTTTGCCGCCATTCGTGACGATCAGATGACCGGCGCTGCCCGCGGCGTCGGCCACATTCATGCGCTCACAAACCGCGGTGTCGGCGGTAGCATCCACGACGCAGGCATTAATCGATGACACGTTGGCGAAGGTATTGGTGTCCGGGATGAGGCCCGTGGTCCAGTTGGTGGGGTTGCTCCAGTTGCCGGGATTCGTGTCTGGGTTCCAAAGAGCGGCCACCGCCGCTTGGACTTGGATGGCCGGAATGACCAAAAAAAGAGCGCCCAAGGTGACCAGCACCTTAAACGGGGATTGCATTTTGATCATGGGCATCTTTGCGGGCGCGCGGCAGCGTCATGGCTGCGGGGTCCCAACGCTTGATTCGTCGGCCCTTTTACTTTGGCGGAGCCTGGCCACGGGGTCGTGGCTCACTCCGCCTAAAATAGCATGCCCTGCCACCAAGCATGAACAATATTGGAACGCTTTGAAGACGCAGGCGGTATCCCCGATTTCGGGGAAGTTGGCGGTCGGGGTCCCGGCGGTTCAGTTCAAGGCGTTTGGATGAGGTAAAACGTATGGCGGACGCTGCGATTCACGGAGTAGGTGATGGTGTTGATGGCGTTTCCACTGGTGTTGAAAACATTGGTGGCAATGAGGTCCACTGGCTGCGTGGCAGGGCGCGGCTTTGCGAGCGCGCCTGCGAATCAACGTGTGCAAGTTCACCCAACGCACCGCCCTGACATCATGCTCCGCCCCAAACTCATAAATGTTGGTCCCAGAATATACTCACCGCTTCACCTAGAGCGGCGGCATGGCGGACGCGTAGGAATCTCCACCAGGGGGGAAACAAACGGCGATAACGCGCTTCGCCGAAGCGGGAATCAACCAGTAAAACCACACCGCGATCCGTATCTGACCGGATGACCCGGCCCACGGCTTGAAGCACGCGGTTCATGCCGGGAAAAGTGTAAGCGTAATCAAAGCCGGCGGCATTCTGCTGCTGGAAATAATCACGGATCAGATCACGTTCCACACACAGTTGCGGCAGTCCCACCCCGACGATGACGGCACCGATCAGACGCTCGCCGACCAGGTCAATCCCTTCGCCGAAAATCCCGCCCAGCACGGCGAAGCCGACGAGCGTTTCACCATGCTCGCTTGAAAAGGCAGCCAGGAACGCATCGCGTTCCAGTTCAGCCATGCCGGGACGCTGGATCAGTACCGTCACCGACGGGTGGCGTACCTGAAATGCCCGGAGCGTGTCGTGGAGGTATTGATACGACGGAAAATAAACCAGGTAGTTTCCACGCCGGCCTTGCACCAAGGTCCCAATCGCCTCCACCACTTCGCCGAGCGAATCTGCCCGGCCCTTAAAATTTGTCTGAATCCGGTCCTGAACCAGCACGGCCAGGTTTTCAGGCGGGAATGGCGACGATAATTGCAGCACGGGGTCTTCCGGTGCACCGCCCAGGAGAGTTCGATAGTAATCCATCGGCGTGAGGGTGGCGGAAAAGAAGATGGCGGATTGGCCGCGAGCCAGCGCCTTCCGAAGCAATAAGGAAGGATCCAAACAAAAAAGACGCACCTTCATTGCCGGGGTGCTTTCGATGAGGGTCACAAATCGCTCATCGTAGACCTCGGCAGTGCGCCTGAAAGAGTGCAGTTGAAAATAGAGCGAAAGCAGGGCTTCGCGAAACCCGGCCGGCTGATTTTTAACCAGCCAGATCTCTGCCTCGTCGAGAGCGGTTTCGAGTGGTTCGATTAAACTATCCGGGAATTCGGGGCTGGTGCTGACCCCGTCTGCTTCATTCCGGATGGTTGCGGCTTTCGTTGGAAACAAATTGAGTTCAACCGACGGATCTGACGCTTCGGCAGATTCGTCGCTGGATCGGGCAGAAGTTCCGAGCCTCCGCATGGCGGTGTGCAATTGGGTCAGCGCTTTGGCACAGCGGGGCACCGCTGGTTTGATGGCCCGCTTTACTTCGAGAATCTCCCTTCCATCCAATTCGGCGGAAAACATTTCGCGCGCCCGGTCCACGAGGTTATGCGCTTCATCCACGAGGAAGGCATACGCACCGCCGTCGTCTTCGAAGTGCTGCCGCAGATAAACCTGCGGATCAAAAATGTAATTGTAATCGCAGACCACGGCATCGGTCCACACGGAGACGTCCAACGAAAGCTCGTATGGACAGACCTGATGTTTCTGCCCCAGGGCTTCGAGGACCGGGCGTGTGATTTCTTCCTGTGCCAACGCCTCGCGAACCGCCGGCCTGAGGCGGTCGTAATATCCCCGTGCCAGCGGGCAAGTCATGGGATCGCAAGGGTGGCCATTGCGAACGCACACTTTTTCTTTGGCGGTAAGGGTCACAGCGCGCAGTTTCAAACCAACCCGGCGCAAATCTGCCAGCGCCTTCTCAGCGATGGCGCGTCCGACCGTGCGCGCCGTCAAATAATAAATGCGCTCGATTTTTCCCCCACCCAGCGCTTTGACGGCCGGAAACAGCACCGAAATGGTTTTCCCGATGCCGGTGGGAGCAGCGAGAAACAGCCGGCCACCATTGGCCAGCACGCGATAGGCGGCCACGGCCAGCTCGCGCTGGCCTGGGCGATACGCCGGGAACGGAAAAGCCAGCGTGGTAATGGAGGCGTTGCGGGCAAGGCACCAGTGATGCCGCTCACGCAACCAATCAACATATACAGCGGTGGTCGTGGCAAAGAAATCGGATAGCTCGGTGAACGCAATGGTCTGGCGAAACTCGGTCACTTGGCCAGCCGGTAGTTCCAGGTATACGAGTTGGACAACGAGACCGGCCAAGGAGTGTTCCTGGGCATGAATGAAGGCGTAGAATTTTGCCTGCGCCCAGTGTAGTGGATCGGCCTGGTGATCCCACGTTCCCTGGACGGTTTTGATTTCCTCCAGCAACACTTGTTGGGAGGTAACAAGTAAACCGTCAATCCGGCCCCGGATGAGAAGCGTGAATTCCTCCGTTTCCACCTGGTATTCCAGGGGCAGCTCGGTCAGATAACCCGTTGGGCGCGAGCGCTGGATTTTCTGGTGGCCACGAATTCCAGCGAGGGCCCGGTCGGAGCTGACGAACTCGCGCGCGCCGCCGAGATCGCCCTGCCGAAGGACAAACTCGACCAAGTCGCGCACCGAAATCCGGTGTACTGGTTTTGATACGGGGAAACTCACGGATGGTTCCAATGCTCGCTAGTCTTTAACCGCCAGCCCGGCAAGAGACTAAAGTGGACCTCGGGCCGCGTCAACGCCGGCTCAAACATCCCGGGGGCCAAGGATCATTGGCCGAGCCGGAGAGCGCCAACGGCTTTGCCACCTCGACAGATGAGAAAAATGGCGGTCAAATTCAACCCTAACCGGAGTGGTTATTGAGAAGGGAGCCAATCCAGGGCAGCCCCCTGGGCCGACCGGTCGGCTGGATTAGAATTTATAGCCGATGCCGGTCACGAGCCGGACGTCATTCTTTTGGTGATCGGCCGCGGGTTGATTGTTGAAATTGTCATCCAAAACCGCCTTCAAAGTGAAGGACCCGATCAGTTTGGTTTCAGCGCCGAGTTCAAAATTGATCAGATAATTGTCCCAGCGATCGACTTGGGGCAGAAATTCCACCGTCTGCCAAATGCGGGTGGAGTCGTCTATTTTGTACTCAAATTTGTCGGCGAACCGCAGGGTGGCAAATGAATCGGAACCGTTTTCCTCGGACTGTATCTCATAATTGACGCCGCCCCCGAGCGCGAACGAGAGGTTGGTGTTTTTTAGCAGGTAATACCCCACGCCCGGCCCAAGGATAAACCGGTAGTCGACATCGGCGATGTAATCCCGCAAGGCTTCGGTGCGGGTGTAACCGTAGAATCGATCGCTGAAGAGGTGGTTCCATTGAAAAATTCCTTTGTCGTTGTCGGCCGTTTGTTTTGAATTCTGCTCTCCATAGGCCAGACTGGCTTCGCCGGAATATTCGTTGTCGGGCGTTTTTCTGGTGGTGGTGTAATCTGCGGAAACCAGGGTGGTATCTGTGTTACCCCGGGCGAGCGTCAGCCCGGCGGAGATGGAATTATTCCAGGGATATTTTATGGCCTGGTGTGCCAGCGGCGGCGTCACCGGCTTGGAGGAGGTGGCCGGCGGTGGATGGGCTGGGGGCGAGGTGGGTGCGGCCGGCGGTGGGGCGGCGGCCGTGGTGTTGGTGACCGTCACCACGTTGGTAATGGTCACCGTGACGTAGTTGGTGACGGTGATGAAGTTGGTTTGGGCGGAGCAAATCCCGGCGAGGGGTCCCAGGACAAGGGCGGAGGCGATGAATATTCTACTGGCGCTCATGGGTCGGATGTTTGCGGCGATTGCCCGTTTGGCGGGTTGTTCATGGTCTTAATTGCTTGGTCGGAAAGGTGCGGCGGGCGAGGCTTGCCCGACAGCCGGTTGAATGATCCAAAGAACGAGTGGTGACCGCACCCGGCCGGCATGATTTTCAAAGGAATCAGCGATTCCGCCGGCCCAGCCTGCAATTTTTCTTATGCCGGCCCGCCAACCATTACCGGGGCAGGGGATGAATATTGCGAAGAACTTTAAAAATTCTCCGTTTCCGGGGATGGTGGATAATTGCAACCACGACGAGACCGTCATTTTCCATCGACGGGTGTTTTCGGTCGTCCGGAAAGCGCGGCCTCCTCAAGCTTGGCGGCAAACCCCGGTTCGCCGCCCCGCGACCGGGGCGGTCCTCTGGCGAGGCTGGCCGACTAAGCTTTCATCCCAAGCCTCCGCCTGTTCAGCCCGCCTCACTTCGCTGGTGCCGCCGCCCCCTCGGCTTCCCCGAGCACCCAGCCGCCGCCCAAGGCCTTGTAGAGCTGCACGACGGCCAGCCGGCGGCTCGCTTCCAGATGCGCCAGGTTGTTCTCGGCGGGATACAACTCCTGCTGCGCTTCGAGCACTTCAAAGTAGCTCGCCTTGCCCGCCCGATAACGATCCGTGGCCACTACCACGGCGTCGCGGCCCGCCGCCACCGCCTCGGCCTGTTGCCCGCACGATTCCTCGACCTTGCGTCGCGTGATGAGCGCATCCGCCACTTCGCCGAAGGCGTTGAGGGCGGTCTGCTGGTAATGCAGCTTCGCCGCTTCGCCGGCGGCCTTGGCCTGGTGATAGCGCCCCGTCAGACGGCCACCGGTGAAGACCGGCCCGGCTGCCGCTGCCGCCAGCGACCAGGTATTCCCACCCGTGGATACAAGCTGGTCCAGATCCACACTGGTCCCGCCGTAGAACGTCGTCAGGCCGAGGCGCGGAAAGAAGTCGCCGATGGCCACGCCGATCTGCGCGTTGGCGGCGCGGACCTGTTGCTCGGCCACGCGGATGTCCGGCCGGCGCTCCAGCAGCGTGGAGGGCAGCCCCACGGGAATCGACACCGGCAATTCCTGTTGCTCCAGCGTGGCGGTGCGGGGCACGGGACCGGGATTGCGTCCCAGCAGGGCGTTGATTTCATTTTCCTTGAGCGCGATCTGGCGTTCCAGATCCGGGATGGTGGCGGAAACGGTGTGCAGCGCGACCTTGGCGCGCGCGAGTTCCAGCTTGGAGGCCAGTCCGTTGGCATGCTGGTCGTCAAACAGTTGGAACGTGTGCCGGTAAGATTCCTCGGTGCGCCGGGCGATGGCCAGCTTCTCATCCAACTCGAGCAATTCAAAATAGGCGCCGGCCACCCCGCTGACCAGCGAGACGCGAATCGACCGCTCCAGTTCCCGCGTGGCGGCGGCATTGGCGCGCGCCGCCTCGTTCAGCCGGCGAACGCGGCCCCACAGATCGATCTCCCACAGGGCCTGAAAACCACCCACGAAACCGTTCATGGTCTGGCCGCCGTTCAAATTGGGCAATTCCAGAAACATGTTGCGGCCCCGGCTGGCCACGCCTTCGTAACTCACGTCCGGCAGGAACTGGGATTTGGCCTGCGCCTCCAGCGCGCGGGCCTCATCCACCCGGGCCAGCGCAATGCGCAGGTCAAAATTATTCGTCAAGGCCACGTGGGCCAGATCCTGCAGCGCGGGGTCCTTGAATACGCTCCACCACGGAAGCTCCGCCAGCGAATGGGAGGCCGCACTATTCGTGGCCTCGCGGTACGCCGCCGGCGCGGCGACGGTGGGCCGATGGTAGTCGGGTCCCACCGCGCACGCGCCCAGGGCCAGCAACCCCGCGCCGCCCAGCGCCACGCCAAGTCGAGACCAGCCCCGCCCGGCCGGGCGGAGTTTGCGCGCGAGCAACGGCCAGTTCAGGGGCTTCACTTGATCAATTTCAAACGGGTGGCAAAGAGGTAATAAATCACCGGCAGCAGCACCAGCGTAAGCACCGTGGCCAGCAGCAAACCGCAAATATGCACCGCGGTGAGCGGATGCCACAACGCGCCGCCGGTGAGGAACAGCGGCAGCAGTCCGCCGACGGTGGCCAACACGGTCACCAGCACCGGCCGCAATCGCGCCAGCCCCGCCTGCACGAGCGCCTCCTCCAGCGGCAGACCGCGCGCCCGCGCTTTTTCAATGAAATCGCTCAGCACAATGATATGGCTGACGTTGACGCCGGCCAGGCTCACAATGCCCAGCAGCGCGGTGAACCCGAGCGGCGACCCGGAGAACGTGAGGCCCAGCAGCGCGCCGATGATGCCCAATGGCACGGTGAGCATCACCACCACGGATTTGGCCACCGAGCCAAATTGCGCGACCATGGTCACCGCAATCAACACCAGCGACACTTTCATCACGGCGCCCATTTCCGTCTGGTTCTGGCGCAATTCCTTGTCCTCGCCCGCAATCCGGACCTGATACCCGGTGGGCAGGTGCAGCTTCGCCAGGCCGGGCCGGCTGCGATCCAGCACGCGCGACGGCAATTCGCCGAAGGGCGCATAGGCCTTCACCGTCACGGTGCGCAGTTGGTTGTAATGGGGAATGGTCACAAATTCCGGCTGGATTTTCAGGTCCGCGAACGCCGCGAGCGGCACGCTCCGGCCCGTGGCGGTTTGCACGTACAGGGAGCGGATTTTCTCCGCCTCGCTCCGGTCCTCAATGCGATTGCGGATCACCACCGGAATCAGCCGGTCACCCTCGCGCAATTCCGTCACCTTGAGCCCGGCAAACGCCGCCTGGGCCGCCATACCCACCTGTTCATTGTCCACGCCGATCGAATTTGCCCGGTCATGATCGATGTCAATCTGAAGGTTGGGCATGCGCAAGCCCAGGTCGTCAAAAACATGGTAGCCGCCCGCCGCCCGCACCACCGCGGCCGCCTCGTCGGCTAGTTTGCGCAACTGGTCGAGATTGTCACCGCTGATGCGGATCTGGATGGGCTCGCCCACGGGGACGCCCTGCTCCAACTGTTTGACCGTGCAGCGTACCCCGGGCACGGTGTGGTCCAGTTCCCCGCGCAGCTTCACGAGCAGGCGGGGAACGTCTTCCTCGCCGCGGGTGTTGATCAGGATCTGGGCGAGGTAACTGGCGGGTTCCCGGGGCACCACGTTGTAATAGAAGCGCGGCGCCGTGCCGCCGCTGAACACCGCCGCGCTGGCCACCTCCTTATGCTGTTTCACCAGCGCCACCACCTGGTCCACGGCGGCGTGCAGGCTGCGGAGGGAATCCGTGGTGGGCAGTTCCACATCCAGCAGCAACTGGTTGCGCTCGGCCGGCGGGAAAAACTGCGTGCCCAGCCGCGGAATCAACAAAAAGCTCGCCAGCAACAGCAAGTACGCCGCGCCCACCACCGGCCACGGATGCCGGAGCGCGCCCTCCAGCGCCGCGCGGTAACGCGGCAGCACGCGCGCCAGCGTCTGGTCCACCCAGCGAAATAGAAAAAGCGACCGGATTTCCGCCCCTTCCTCAAAGCCCTTCTGGCCGCGCAATATGTAGTAGCCCACCAGCGGAGTGAAGGTCACCGACACCAGCAGCGCCGAGAGTAGCGCCAGCGTGACCACTTGCGGCAGGCTTTGCATGAAAACCCCCTTGTCGCCGGAGAGCAACAGCAGCGGCAGAAAGGCCACGATGTTGATCAGCGTTCCAAAGACCATCGGATGCCGCAGATGCAGCGGCCCCAGCCATGCCGCGCGCACCCGCGGCTCGCCCCGGTACAGTTCGCGGTTGATGGCGTCGGAAGCCACCACCGGCACGTCCACCAGCATGCCCAGCGCGATGATGAGGCCCGCAATCGAAATCTGCTGCAATGGAATGTTCAGCATATGCATCCCCACCAAGGTCATCGCAATCGTCAGCGGTATGGCCGTGGCCACCACCAGCGCCGAACGCCAATCCATCAGAAACAGCGCCACAATGATCACAATCACCACCGCCTCCAGAAAACACCGGGCAAAATGGTGAATCCGATGCGCCACGGCCGTGGGCTGGTCGGAGAGCAACCGCACCTCGATGCCCTCAGGCATGCGTTCCTTCAGGGCGTTCATCGTGCGCCACACGTCCGCGTTGAAATGGCGGATGATCCGCCCGTCCCGCATTTCCACCGCCAGCATCACCGACCGCCGGGTGTCCAGCGGCCCCAGGTCGTTGGTGCGCTCCAGCACGTCCACCTGGAAGGGAATTGGGGATTCATACATCCGGCGGACCTCAAACAGGTCCCGCAGATAAATTGGTGCGCCGGCCGCGTTCACCCCCACCACCGTGCCCGGCATGTCCTGCTCGCTCTGGAATTCACCCGAAAGTTGCACCGGGAAATTCCGTCCCTCGGTGTGCAGGGTGCCGCCGGGAATCACGGCGTTCCGATGCGCAATGGCACTGATCACCCCGGCCGGAGACAATCCGTACCCCGCCACATTCGCGTCGGAAAAAAGGAGATACACCGTTTCCGACACGATGCCGACCTTGGTCACTTTGCCCACGCTCTCGATTTGCTTGAGCGCGTCCTCGCCCTCGCGGGCCAGCAGCTCCAGCGTGCGGTAACTGTAACGGGGCGGCGCCGTGGCCCGGATCTGCGGCAGCGGATCCTCGTTGTCCAGCAGCAAAATCGGCGGCGTGAAATCGGGATGATACAATTCCTGGTCGGTGCCCGTGACGGTGCGGGTGAACGTCGCCACCAACCGTTCCAATTCGTTCCGGCTGGCCGAGGTCTCCAGGTCCGCGACCACAAACGTCTGGCCGTGCGCCAGCTTGATCTTCGTGGCCAGGCCGGCCGCCCGCACAGCGGTCTCAAAGCGCCCGCCCAGCACCTCGCGGTAATCCTGCGCAATGGCCGCCGGGAAAAACAGCGCCACCGCCGCGTGCCGCGGCGCGGTGGACCCCGCGCGCAATTCCGCCAGCCGGTCGCGCAACACTTGCGCCCGCGCCACACATTCGGCATCCGAAATCGGCGGACTTACCAGCGCAAACAGCAGCGTCACCGTGTTGCCAAAATCGGTGTTCAAGAACGGCTCGCGCGCGCCTTCCGGCAACGCCACCTCCCGCAGCTTGGCCCGCAGCTTGTCCCACTCCTGGTCCAGGCTGGCCTTGGACGCCGGCAGCATTTTGATCGTCAGCACCGAAACGCCCGGCCGGGATTCGGACTTGATTTCCTCCAGCGTTTGCAGTTCGGATATCTTTCGCTCGACCGGCTTGGAAATCAGTTCCTCCACCTTGGAGGCGGTGGCGCCGGGAAATGCCGTCACCAGCATGGCTGTCCGATGCGGAATGGTGGGATCTTCCTGCTGGCCCAATTTGCCATACACAATCCCCCCCCACACCAGCACCACCAGCAGCGCCATCCAGCCCACCTCCCGGTGCTCCACGATGTACTGTGCCAGACCGCCGGAGCGGCCTTGGTTGGAAACGGGTTCGGTCATCGCGGGAAAGGGTTAGGGGCGCGCTGCCGGGTTTCCGGCCACCACCGCCACGGGGGCGCCGTCGTAGAGAAAACTGGCCCCGGCCGTCACCACCTGGTCGCCTGCCGCCAGTCCCTCCGTCACCACGATCGAACTGTCGAGAATATCGCCGGTTTTCACCAGCCGCTCGCGGGCCTTGCCGTCCTTGACCACAAACACCGCCAGCGGCACGGTGGCGGCGCCCGGGGCGCCGCCGGCCGGAGCTGTTACCAGCGCCGAAAGCGGGATGGTTATCGCGTTGGTGGCCGTTGCCGAGGCCGCGCCGAGATTGATGCGCGCGGTCATGCCGGAACGCAATTGCCCATCGGCATTGGGCACCTTGATCACCACGCGAAAGAGCCGGTCGCCGGCATTGGCCGCCACGCCCACCTCGGAAACGCGACCGCGAAACGGCCCCCGGCCTTCCAGGGCCGAAACCACCACGTCCACCGTGTCGCCGGGCGTCAAGCGCGTCACCAGGCGGTCCGGCAGGCCCAATTCCACCGACATCACGCTGGTGTCCGCAAACCGCAACACGCGCTGGCCGGCGCCCACCGTGGCGTGGATGTTCACGTAGCGTTGCAGCACCACGCCGTCCCGGGCCGCCAGCAGCCGGGAATCCCGCAAATTCTGCTCCGCCTCGTCCAATTGCGCCTGGGCCGTACGCGCGTTGGCCTCCGCCACTTCCAGTTCCTGCTGGGACACGGCATCGGTCAAACGCAGCTTGCGGCAACGCTCCAGTTCCGTGCCCGCCAGGTCGGCATGGGCGCGGGCGGAGTTCAAGGCGTTCGTAAAGTCCCCCTGCTTCAACTCCGCCAGCACCACGCCGGCTTTCACCGGCGTGCCCTCGTCCCAGTCCGCGTCGGCGTCGGCCCCAAGGCGGTCAATGATGCCGCCCACCTTGAAGGCCAGGTCGGTCTCTTTTTCCGCCCGCACCTGGGCCAGATAGCCCGCCTCGCCGGCCGGCTGGCTGTGGTTCAGGGAGTCCACCGTCACCACGCGCACCAGGTTTGGCTCGGACGCCACCACGGGTGGTTTGTCGCATCCCGCCGCCAGCACGGTCAGCGCGGTGAGCAGTGCCGCCACGCCCCCTCCGGCCCGGCGGGATATACCCTCGCTGGTGAGCATCAGGCTTCGTTTCATGTCTGAGGTTTCCTGCCCGCTTTGAACCAAGTCGCGTTGGGAAAAAGATCTTTGCAGATCCGCCGGTCCAGCGCCGCCTGCCGGCGTCCGTTCGCCACGGGTTGCCAGCCCCAGCCGTCGAGCAGCCGCTCTTGATGCAGCAGTAACGTCGCCATCGTATCCCGCCAGCCGCAAAGCGATTGCAACTGCGGCTGCGTGAGCACGCAATGGCTCCCCACAGTCACGGCCATCACGCTGAGCGTCACCTCCTCAAGGGGCGTGCCCGCGGGCAAGTCGCCGGCCGCCACGGCTTCCGCCACCACCCGGTTGAGCAGCGTCCAGACCCGGCGGGCCTCGGCCAAATGGTTGTCCTGTCGTTCCTTGGAAACGCGATTCCAGAAGGAGCGGGCTTGGAGCATCAACTCCACCGTGAAGAATTCCGGATGACTGGCGGTGAATTCGCAGCACGCAAAACCCATCGCGCGCGCCCGTGTCCGGGTGGACCCCGGATAGGCCGCCGCCCGTTCGAGCAGGTCCGCGCGGTGCCTCAGGGCGTGCGTGGCCACCGCCAGCACTAGGTCTTCCTTGGTCTTGAAATGCAGATACAGCGTGCCCTTGGAGTACTCCACCGCCCGCGCCAATTCGTCGAGATTGAGATCCTGATAGCCGTCCCGCGCCAGCAACCGGGCGGCGTGATCCAAAATCAGGGTCTCGCGTTCCCTGCGCTGGCGTTGTTTCCGGGTCGAGGTGACCGTCATGCTGCCTAAATTAATCTAATCTGACTTCAAGTCAAAAGATTTCATAAAGTCAATTTATGCCGGAAAGTGTGGCTTGGCCTTCGGCGGTTGTGTTCATTTTCCATGGCTTGTCCAATTTTGCCTTGGCTTCGCCCCCAAGCTGTCGTCACACGGCCCTTTAAGGCGCTGTCGGTTCAGCGGGGCAGTCATGGAATTTTAAAAAACTGGCTCCTTTCCTCGGCTGGCAAATTTTTTTAATCTCGGATTGTCTATGACAGACTTGAGGTTGATTCTGGATGGCGGAGCGGTTGTGCTGCCTGGACCTGGCTTCCTGATGTATGGGGTTTGGCGCCTCTGCCAAGAGCTTCGTGTCAAGCGCTGGCCGCGTGTTCCGGCCAGGATTGTGGAATCCAGAATTGAGAGACGCGCTCTTCGGGCGGGCGACGAATTTGTTCCCGTGATCTTTTTTGAGTACACCGTGAATGGGGTGCGCTATTGCACGCAGGCGGATCTGTTTTCAGCGGGCACGCAGGCACATGCAGAGTACCTGACGAAGCGATTTCATTTTCACAAATCTGTGTTCGCAAGTGTCAATCCGAAGCGGCCAAGCGTAGCGAGCTTGGAGTCGAAAACCACCATCGTGCCCGGGTTGTTTATAGCGCTCGGATGCCTGTTCACATTCGTGGGAATCATGTTTTTTCGGAGCCTCTGATGGTTGCCTTCTTTACTCCGCCTTCCGATCGCTCAATTCACGAGGCGGGGAGTGGGAGCCGGCGGATCAACTTTCAGCAGGACGCCGCTGCAGCCCTGGAGGGCGGATTGCTGAAGCAAGCAGGCGAGTTTGGCGGCGGCCGGAACCGGGGGGAGCCCTTGCGCACGGATGTTGGAAACGCAGTTGCGGTCGGCATCGGTCTTTGCCGGGCCGGGTTGATAGGTGAGGTAGGCACCCAAACTATCCGGCGAGCCGAGGCCGGGACGTTCGCCGAGCAGGGCCAGCGCGTGACGGGCGCGTAAGAGCGCGCCGAGTTCGTCCTGGAGCTTGACCCGGGCGAAGGGGACGATGAATACAGGCGAAAGGGTCCAGCCGGCTTGGAGGAGCAGCGGGAGCAAAGCGAGCAGCGTGGGGGCGGCTTGGGTTTCTGTGGCCAGACTGGACAGGCCATCGGAGACCATAACCACCAGATCGCGATCGGCCCAGCGGGCGAGGTGGTCGGTCAAAAGCTGGCGGGAGGGGGCGGACAGTTGGCGGCCCAGATCCGGACGGCGCAGGAATTCCTCGCGCGAGGTGGCGGCGGTGGTCAGCCGGACGGTTTCCAAGCCGGCAGCGCGCAAGGGCTGTTCCACCCGGTCGGCGTCGAAGGCTTTGGCCACGGCGTCGCGGGCTTGGGCGTGGGCCAGGCGGAAATCGAGCAGGGTTTGCGTGCGCCAACTGGCGCCGGCGCGGCCGAGGGCGATGCGGGCGTCGGTGAACCGGCACAGGCTGTTCCAAGGATCAGGGCCCGATGCCGCGGGCTGGCTGCGCACGTCCAGGCTCTGGCTTGGCGAGGAAGACCGTGGGGGTTGGTTAGCGGGTTGGAACTCCATGGTTGAGCAGGGCGTGGGTGGGGGCGACAGGTTGGAGCTGGCCGGCGGGGTTGAGGATGCCCATGCGCTGGAGCCAGTCTTCAAACTCGGGCGCGGGCCGGAGTCCAAGGACTTGCCGCAGGTAATGGCGGTCGTGAAAGGAGGTGGATTGGTAGCCGAGCATGATGTCGTCGGCCCCGGGCACGCCCATGATGTAATTGCAGCCGGCCACGCCGAGGAGCGTGAGCAGGGTGTCCATGTCGTCCTGGTCGGCTTGGGCGTGGTTGGTGTAGCAGACATCCACGCCCATGGGGAGACCGAGCACTTTGCCGCAGAAATGGTCTTCCAAGCCGGCGCGGATGATCTGTTTACCGTCGAACAGATATTCGGGGCCGATGAAGCCGACGACGGTGTTGACCAAGAGGGGCTGGAATTCGCGGGCCACGGCGTAGGCGCGGGCTTCGCAAGTTTGCTGGTCAAGGCCGTGATGGGCGGCGGCGGAGAGGGAGGATCCCTGGCCGGTCTCGAAGTACATGACGTTCTGGCCGACGGTGCCGCGGTGGAGGGCGAGAGCGGCGGCGTGGGCCTCGCGCAGGAGCGCGAGGGAAATGCCGAAGCTGCGGTTGGCGGCCTCGGTGCCGGCGATGGACTGAAACAGGAGATCCACGGGCGCGCCCTGGCGGAGGGCTTCCAATTGGGTGGTGAGGTGCGCCAGGATGCACGATTGGGTGGGGATTTGGTGCGCGTGGATGAGTTCATCCAAGAGCCGGTGCAGGCGCACCACGGAAGCCACGTTGTCGGTGGCGGGGTTGATACCGATGACCGCGTCGCCGCAGCCGTAGAGGAGGCCGTCCACAATGGAGGCGAGGATGCCGCGGGGATCATCCACGGGATGATTGGGCTGCAGGCGCACGGAGAGCCGGCCAGGCAAACCAATGGTGGAGCGGAAAGCAGTGACCACGCGGCATTTGCGGGCGGCGAGGATGAGGTCCTGGTTGCTCATCAGCTTCGCGGCGGCGGCGGCCATTTCCGGGGTGAGGCCCGGGGCCACGGCGGCGAGCGCGGGGGCGTCGGTTTCATAAGCGAGGATCCATTCGCGGAAGGCGCCGACGGTCAGGCCCGCCACTGGCGCAAAGGCGGCGGCGGAGTGCTGATCCAAGATGAGGCGGCTGACCTCATCGGTTTCGTAGGGGACGAGAGGTTCGGCGAGGAAGTGGGCGAGGGGGACATCCGCGAGAATCATTTGGGCGGCGACGCGTTCCTCGGCGGAGGCGGCGGCGACACCGGCCAGTTCATCGCCGGCGCGGCGCGTCGTGGCTTTGGCCATGAGTTCGCGGAGGGAAGCGAACTGATAGGAGCGGGCGCCGATCTGGGTACGCCAGCGGTTCATGCGATGAGGCAGAAAAAGGTGTTCACGTGTTTACCGTCTGGCTGGTGTTGTCGACGGGGCGGTGGGGCAGCTCCGGTGACCTCCTGCGTCCGACGGTTGTTCGCTGGGCCAGAACGATAGGCGGTGAGACGGAAACTGGCAAGGGGCTTTGGAGACTGTTTTTGGGATGGAGACGTTGCGCGACGAACGGCGTTTGCGAGTGGCGCGCCAGCGTCCGGAGCGCCATTGCTCGGCCCGCGCGGACTGGCACCTCAAAACACCGGCCACACCCAGTCGCCGCGCAGTCGATCTTCGGCGCCTTTGGCGTCCTGGCCGCTCTGGCCGCCATCATCCTTTTCATTCCAACCCACGGAGTAGAGTACGAACTTGCCGTCCTCGGTGCGCCGATAGTGCATCGGCTGGCCGCCGATGATATCGGGCGGGAGCTTTTCACTATACGCCGGCACCAACGCATCGAGCGTGGCTGGATACTCGCCCTTCGCCAGCCGATAGCGTTCCAAAGCGCAGGCAATTTGCGCCTCATTCACGAGGTTTTGGTTGAAGGCGGTGGCCAGGGTGGCTTTGCCGATGTTTGGCACGAAAATCTTGCAAAGGAACACGAAAGGCGAATTTTGGGCGAGAACTTGTTCGTTGGCGAGTTCGTCGTGGTCAACAGCCGCCGGGGAGATCGTATGGTCCGCGGAATTGAAGCCATCCAAGGCGGTTGACTGGAGGCGGACCAAGTTCGCTTTGTTTTCCTCTTGCCAACCTTTCGGGGCGAAGCGCAGGTATAGATAAAACGGATCGCGCATTCTGTGCCAAACACTCTGTTCCTCGTTTGGGTTAATGATGAAGGCGATCTTGTCGGCGGGAGTGGTTCCCAGCGTTCGCACTCCGGATGCCAATTCGGCGCGAAAGGCCTCGACCACCCAAGGAGACAGGTCGATGGTCTGGAGCTGATTTTGCAGGGCGACCAGTTGCGGTTCCTGCCATTCGCCTAAGCGAAAACCGTCAGCCAAGGCGCTCGTGTAAAGGCCATAGACGGCCACGTTGATCATGGCTTCGACTAGCGTTTCCGGTCCGCTCCCGGGTGGCTTCCGCAGGATGCGACACACATCGTGGACCAAGGTGAGATCGTGTAGGGCCTCCTTGGGATCATGCAGCAGCAAATGGCACTGTGCCCGCTGCGCCAGCAGTTGAACCAGGCTGCGCATGACCACAAAATTGGGAATGGGTATCTGGTAAGGCACGGAATAATCTCCTGGCAGAATCGCGTAAGGCCGCTTGAGCGCTTCACGAACCTCGTTTAATGCCGGCTCGAACTGTTCGCTCCATTTCAAATATTCCGCGGCGGTGGTGACATGGGCATCCGTCAGTAAAACGTGGTAGATCTGATGATCGTCAGTGGCCTCGACGTGTAGCGAGCCGAGATTTGAGCACAGATTCTCGGGAACCCATTTTGCAAGCTCTGTCACGGTGGGGGCAGCCTCGGCGGTGAGAACGATCCGGGCGGAAGTGAGATTGCGCAACGGTTGTTCGGAGAATTTGAATCCGGCGGCTCCGAGTACCGACCGCCCGAGGGTCTTTTGAATGATCGCTTGTAATTGGCCGGGCGTGTTTGGTTCGCCGAGTTTGAGGCTAACCGGATTTTGCGCCGTGTGGCCGGGAGCATCTCCCGGCGACGACAGGAATAACTCAGCCACCAGCAAGGGATTCGTCCGGGTGTTCACGAAAGCTGGAAAGTCAAATTCAATTCGGAGCCACTTGTTGGATATGTTGGATAAGGCCAGCGCAATTTCCGAGTCAGTTTGCGCCTTTTTAAACCGCCGCAAAATATTCCTGCTGGCCATGTAAAAATTCTGGTCATCCGGCACCGGCTTCGGCATGAACTTGTCCCAATCCAACACCAAGCCTTTGGTTTCCATTTCCGCTTTGCCTTGTTCCCAGGCTCGTTTACCGCGCCAGTCTTCTTCGAGATAAAACAGCGCCACAGCGGTCGCGAGCACGGCCAGCACGAGGAGAGTCCATCGTTGCCACTGGCGGCTTGGTTTGATTGGTTCATTCATAGTTGGAAAATGGTTCTGCCGTCTTGGCCGACGCCCGTCGGCCGCACTTCAGAATTGGGTGTTGAATGTTGAGTGTTGAATGTTCTCTTTAGATCCCCTGTTCAAACCGCCTTGATCAGTGTCCATCCGTGTCCATCCGTAGTTGAAATTCTTCTTTAACACCAGCGCCTGACCCAGTCTTCATGCCGCTCGAATATCCATCGTTTCCGAGCGCGGTTTGGGCACAAATCTGGGCCGTTCCGCCGCGAGCGGTCCGGAGCGATCGGCCAGCAGTTCATTCAAGATATGTTGTTGCTCCTGATAGGCCAACAGGACTTCACGCGTTATGGGCGGCGATGCTTTCACCAGGACGCGCGGATGGTCTTGCAGTGAGAAATGCCCGATCAAAATTAACACCCAGACCGCCGCCAAACCCACCCAAACGCGGCGCGACGACCAGATGACATCGCGCCACCAGCCGCCCGCTGCGGCCGACACCGGGATGCGACTGACCGTCTTGGGGTTGGCGGCCCGGCGGAGGGACTCCGCCCAATGCTCCCTGGCTTCCGGGCGCGGCTGGAGCGGGGGCTGGCTTTCCGCCCAGCCGGCGAGCGTAGCCGCGGTGCCTTGGAGTTCCGTAAAATACTTTTGGCAGGGCGCGCAGGCGGCTAAATGAACTTCAATCG
>Ga0181535_10002670_pt1 | contig 21449 bp, 14 predicted proteins | sample PEATcosm2014_Bin_44_FD_119774 | JGI IMG/M metagenome (GOLD analysis project Ga0181535, IMG submission 119774) | Peatland microbial communities from MTU Mesocosm Facility, Houghton, MI, USA - PEATcosm2014_Bin17_30_metaG | ecosystem: Environmental > Terrestrial > Soil > Wetlands > Peat | place... | reverse complement strand
CCGGATCAATTCCGCAGTCTTCTTGATGTCCGGCACGAGCCCATCGAGCCGCTTCCCCGCCTCTCCCGCTACCGCCACGCTCTTCGTCGACAGCTCGTTGATCTCCGCCGCGGCCGTCGCCGAGCGCTCCGCGAGCTTTCGCACTTCCGATGCCACGACGGCAAAGCCCTTGCCGGACTCTCCCGCCCGAGCTGCCTCTATGGCCGCGTTCAAGGCCAGGAGGTTCGTCTGTCGCGCTATCTCTTCGATGATGCCGATCTTCGATGCTATTGCCTTCATGCTCTCGACAGTTCTGCCCACGGAGTGCCCCGACTCCTCCGCATTCTCCATCACGCGCCGCGCAAGGCTGTCCAACTGCCTCGTATTGTCGGCGTTCTGCCGTATCGTCGACGCGAGTTCCTCCACGGAGGACGTCAGCTCTTCGATGCTGGCCGCCTGCTCGCTCGCTCCCTGCGACAGGCCCTGTGCCATCCCCGAGAGCTGCTCCGAGCCGCTCGATACCTGTGTCGACGAAGATCGTATGCTCTCGACGACTTCCGTCAGGCGCCCCGACGTATCGCGCATCGCCCTGCCGAGCGTTCCCAACTCATCTCGCCGGGCCACTATTCGGTCCCGCCCCTTTTTGTCCATGCCCGTAAATAGCAGATCGCCGTTAGACATAAGTTTTAAGCCGGCTGCGAGAGTCTTTATCGGGTTTACGATCGTGCGCGCAATGAGGACAGCTATGACAATAGCCAAGAAAATCGATGTGAGGGCCAGAATCAGCAGCAGCTCGCCGAGGGTATCCGCCGTCTCATGAATCTCGCGGGAGGGAGCATTGATGCCAAGGGCCCATCCTGGAGTATTGGGAACATGAACGAAGAAGGTCGTGTACTCCAAACCATCCGGCGCGATGAAAGTTCCTTGCCCCGAATCCTCTCTGATTATTCTCTTTCCGAATTCGTTCAGCCTGCGGAAGCCAGCCTTTTCCCCGTCGGTGATGTTGAGCGACATGATCATCTTGGGATCCGGGAAGGCGATAACGAGACCGGTACCATCGACGATCCATCCGTAGCCCGTCTTTCCCGCTTTCATGCCGCTGGTGATTTTCGAGAGCATCTCGAGTTTGAATTGGAAGCCCAGCATGCCGCGCGTCTTTCCGTCGGGACCCTTGACCGCAACGGCGACAATAACGACGGGCACATTCAGCGCTTTCGATATGACCGCTTTCCCGATGTAGCTGTCCATGCCTTTGTTAATGATCGAGTCATAGTAGTCGCGGTCGCTCAGGTTGTTGCTGATGCCGTCCGAATCGAAGGACTTCCCGTCCGGCCAAACAAAGAGGGCGCCTACGATCTCGGAAGATATATGGCCTTTTAATCCTAGAATTGCCGTCTCAATGGCCTTCCGATCGCCCGCCTTAATTGTATCGCTCTGTGCGATCATCTTTTCCTGCCAGTAAAACTTGTCCATCAGCTCCCCGAGCTGGGCGGCGCGTGCACTGGCAGTCTGCTGATAGTCCGCCAAAGCCATTGCGTTGACGGCGGAGTTCACTCTATTGCTGATGATCAGCGTTATTCCGCCAACGATCAGAGCTACGACGAGGGCGAAAAGTAGCGAAATTCTTGCGCTGAGCGATGTATGCCGGGTCATTTCCCACTCCTTGACGATATTGTGCTAAGCCGATTCTTATAAATCTATCTTCTGTCGGGACTTATGTACGAACTTCGCCTTTGATGACAATTATTCGTTTATAGAAGTAAATCTATTTTGTCTAGATACAATATTATGAAATATAAACCATAAATATCTATTTAGTCAACTAGCACCAGGGAGAAACCAAAAAGGTGCAGGCTTCCTCGGATACTCTGGCACCGCGAGCGAGGATGCCGGCCCCGCGGAGTCAGTCTTTGGTGCCCAAGCCGCGGAATACAAGCGCCAGAAGTCTCTTCACGTGCTCCTCTCCGACCGAGTTTGGAGGCATTTTCCACAAAGTTCCCCAAAGCATCAATATCGCCCGAAGCTTCGCGGGCATCCATCAGCCGGCGGAACGCGGGATCAAAATCACTACGCAGGAAACCTGAGGATCGCCTCGGTCCCCTCTACGGAGCGGAATTCGATTTTCCCATGGATTTGCTCCGCGAGCGTGCGGATAATGACCATTCCGAGCGACTCGGCCGTATCGACCTTGAAGACCTGGGGCATGCCGACGCCATGGTCGCGCACGGAGAGAACGAACTCCTCGTCGATCCGCCTAATTGAGACCAATATGCCGGCGGGCGGCGAATCGCCGGGATAGGCATGCTTCAAGGCGTTCGTGATGAGCTCGGATGCGGCTAGGCCCACAGGTATGGCCATATCCAGCTGGAGATAGATCTCGCCGCCGGCGCCTTCGACGGACAGCAAGTCGGAGAATCGCAGGAATTCCCCGCGGAGCTCGCCCGCAAGTTCGCGGAGGTAGGCGACGAAATCGATGCGCGCCAGGTTGGGCGAGTCGTAGACCTGCTCGTGGACGAGGGCCATCGCCACGACGCGCCTCGAAACGGAGCCCAGGATTTCGCGTGCCGGCAGATCAAGAATCCTCTGGGAGGATAGGCTCAAGAGGCTCATGATGAGCTGCATATTGTTCTTGATGCGATGGTGTATCTCCCGAAGGAGTACATTCTTCTCCGCGAGCGAGGCTTCGAGGCGCATCCTCGATTTCTCCCGCTCGGTCACGTCGCTCTTGATCGCTATGAAACCGCTTATTCCCCGCGCCTCGGTGTGCACCGGAGTAACGGTCATCTCCTCCGTATAGAGCTCGCCGTCTTTCCTCCTGTTCACGAGTTGCCCGTTCCATGTCGTCCCGGAAAGGATCGTATCCCAGAGCGATCGATAGAACCCCGCGTCATGGGTGCCTGACTTGAGTATGCGAGGGTTCGCGCCGATCGCCTCTCCTGGCGCATAGCCGGTCAAGCGCTCGAAGGCGGCGTTCGTCCATTGGATGGTCCCTTCGCGGTCGGTTATCACGATGGCGTTGGCCGCGGCGTCCAAGGCGATGCTCTTGAGCGAAAGTTCGGATTCGACTTTCTTCCTGTCGGTGATGTCGGTGTAGGTGCCGACGATTTCGGTTCCATCATTGTCGGTCTGGCCCAGTCGCATCTCGTCATGCACCCAGATGAGCTCTCTGTTCTTTTTCAGGAAGCGGTAGTCCTGCCCGAAGCAGCCCTTCGTGGAAAGCTTGCTGATTCCTCCTATCGCTTTCAGCCTGTCCGTGCTGTGGATATTGTGGGGCCACCAGCCGTCCTCCATCACCTCGGCAAGGGAGTAGCCGAGTATATCGCGGATATTCTCGCTTACCCATTGAATGGCGATCTTTCCCTCTTTGATCCTGAAGGAATACGTTACGGTCGGGCTCGTCGACAGATAATGGGTGAGTTTGATCGAGAGTTCGTCGCGCTCGCGCTGGGCCAGGATCAGGGTGGTGATGTCCCTGATGTTCAGCTGCGTGACCTCGCGTAAGTTCACCTTATATGAGTTGAAGATGTACTCTACGTAGATCTTGCGCCCATCGATGGTGTCCATCGGCTGGTCGCTGAGACGGACATACTCGCGCTGCCGAATGTCGGGGAAGGTCCCCTCCGGGGAAAGGATGTTCTTCAGGAATTCCAGCTCCGATACCCGCTTTCCCAGGAAGTACTCCTGACTGAGCCCCAGTATCGACGACATCGACGGGTTGACGTCGACGACCAGGCCCGTCCCCTTGTCGACGATCATGATACCGTCCTTCGAGGTCTCGAAGAGGCGGCGGAATCGGAGCTCGGACGAGCGTATGACCTGGTCCTTCTGCTCCAGGTGCGCCTTGATGCGCGTGGTGACGATCTCGGGGTCGACCGGCTTCCTGATGTAGTCCACGGCCCCGAGCTCGAAGCCCAGCTTCTCGTCCGCGGTCATCACCTTCGCCGTGAGGAAGATGATCGGGATCGTCGCCCCGTCCGAGTCCTGCCTGAGGTTGCGGCATACCTCGAAGCCGTCCATCTCGGGCATTATCACGTCGAGCAGGATCAGGTCCGGAGGATTTTCGCCTCGCGCGATCTTGAGCGCGGCCTCGCCGCTCGTGACGGCCTTGACCTGGTAGTCCTTCTTCAAGATCTCCTCGAGAATGACGATGTCGTCGGGGACGTCGTCCACGACTAGTATGGTCTGCCGCTTCCCGCTCATCTGCCCTTCCCGCCGCGATCGCCGAAGGACGACGCGATCTCCTTGAACCGATCCGACAGTTCCAGGAACGCGAGCGCGATGTCCGGATCGAACTGGACGCCCGCTCCCTGCCGTATCAGCTCGACGGTCTCCTCGTGGGAGAAGGCCCGCTTGTAGACGCGCTCGCTGATCAGCGCGTCGTAGACGTCGGCTATCGCCATGAGCCTGCCCGGGATCGGGATATCGTCGCCGGAAAGGCCTCGCGGGTAGCCCGTGCCGTCCCACTTCTCGTGGTGCGACCACGCGATGTCGCGGGCCAGCGAGAGGAAGGAGGCGGGAGAGCCGAGGTTCCTCTCGGCCGCGAGTATGGCGTCGCGCCCGAGGGTCGTGTGCGTCTTCATTACCTCGAACTCCTCCGGGTCGAGCTTGCCCGGCTTCTGCAGGATCCTGTCCGGGATCCCCACCTTCCCTATGTCGTGCAACGGGGCCGACTTGTAGAGCAGCTCGATCGTCCCGGCCGGCAGCTGCCCCTTGAACCGCGGATGCTCCTGCATCATTTCCGCCAGGAGCTTGATGTAGTTCTGGGTGCGGCGTATATGGTTGCCGGTCTCGTTGTCCCGGGTCTCCGCGAGCGAGCCCAGGGCGATCATCGTGACGTCCTGTATCGCCCCGACCTCCTTGGTCCTCCGCACGACCTCCGCCTCGAGGTACGCGTTCTTGTCCTCCAGAAAATCCCTGATCCCCTTGAGGCGGAGGTGCGTACGGATCCGCGCCAGCACTATGGGAGGGCTCGGCGGCTTGGCGATATAGTCCTCCGCGCCGAGCTCGAGCCCCTTCTCCTCGTCGATCTCCTCCGATTTCGCCGTCAGGAAGATCACGGGAATGCCCGAGGTGCCGGCATCCTTCTTGAGCCGCCGGCAGGCCTCGTAGCCGCCCATGCCGGGCATCATGATATCGAGGAGGACGAGGTCGGGCGGGTCCTCGCCGGCGGCGATCGCGAGGGCCTTCTCCCCCGTTATCGCGACCTTGACGCGATACGTATCCTTCAGCATCGAACTCAGCAGGGCGACGCTGTCGGGCGAGTCATCGACGATGAGGATGGTCGCCCTCTCACGTTCGATCGTCATACTGTCCTCCCTTTCATCCGTGCTTCGCCGCGCGCTCGGAAAGCTTCTTCAGGATCTTGAGCGCGGCCGAGAAATCGTAGGCCCTGAGCGACGCGTCGAGCCTCGCGGAGTACTCTCGGTCGCAGAGCTCGGCCAAGTCGTCGCGGACCGTCTCCATGTAGTCGAGCGCCTCGCTGTCGCTCTCCTCGGCGAAGCGCGTCAGAGCGTCGACGATTTCCCCGAGCGGGCGCGTCCCCCTGCCCGCCTTGGCGATCGCGGGCTCGTCCTTTCGCGCCTCGGCGAGTGCCGCGTCGATATGGCCGACGGCGGTCCGCACGATCGAGTCGAGTCTTGCCAGGGATTCCGAGAGCTCCGGCACCGGCCGCCCCTCGCCGATGGCGACTTCGATCTCCGCGGCCGCGGCCTGGGCCTCGGCCGCGCCGATGTTGCCGGAGACCCCCTTCAGCGTGTGCGCGACGCGCTCCGCCAGATCGCGGTCCCCGGCATCGAGCGCGCTCCGGATCCGCTGGGCCGCCCCGCTCTGACCCTCGGAGAAACGCCTGAGCAGGTCCATGTACAGCCTTTTGTTGCCGAGGACGCGCCGTAGCCCCTCTCGCGTGTCGATTCCTTGGATCTGCGGCGCCTCGCCCCTCTCGGGACGGGGAGCGGCGCGGGCCTGTGTCCCGCCGAGCGCCGCGCTCCTCGCGAAATGCCGGCGCAAGGCGGCGAACATCGCGTCGGGATCGATCGGCTTCGTAATGTAGTCGTCCATCCCCGCCGCGAGGCAGCGCTCCTGGTCTTCCTTCATGGCATTCGCCGTCATCGCGATGATGGGCAAGCCGTCGAACCGCGAAACCCCGCGTATCTCCCTCGTAGCGGCGATGCCGTCCATGACCGGCATCTGCACGTCCATCAATACGAGGTCATAGGCCTCTTCCCGCACTTTCCGCACCGCCTCGGCCCCGTCCTTCGCCAGGCTGACCGCGCATCCGGCCGTCTCGAGGAGCTCCGTCGCGACTTCCTGGTTGATGTCGTTGTCCTCGACGAGGAGGATCTTGGCCCCCCTGAGGCCCTCTTGGCTCCCGACGCTCGAGGAAGCCGCCTCCGCTGCCTCGCGCCGCTCCTTCTCCTTCGCGCCGAGAAGATGCATCGCCGTATCGAAGAGAATGGACGCGCTCACGGGCTTGATCAGCACGTCCTCGATGCCGACGTTCTCCGCCTCCCTGATCAATTCTTCCCGCCCGTAGGCGGTGATGATCACCAGGTGCGGCGCGGGCGAGAGATCCATGGCGCCGATCCGCCTCGCCGTCTCGATCCCGTCCATCTCGGGCATCTGCCAGTCCAGGAAGACCAGGTCGTACATCGCGCCGTCCCGGGCCGCGCGCCTCGTCTCCTCGAGGGCGGCTGGACCGGAATCGACGGCCTTCGCGGCGAAGGTCATGCCGGCCAAGAGATCGAGGATGATGGCCCTGGCGTGCTCGTTGTCGTCGACGACGAGCGCCCGCCTGCCCCGGAGGTCGGGAGCGGGGACGTAGCTGCGCTGGCTCTCGGCGCTCTTTCCCAGCCACGCCGTGAACCAGAAGGTCGATCCCTTCCCCAATTCGCTCTCGACGCCGACCTCGCCGCCCATGAGCTCCGCGAGCTTCTTCGAGATCGCCAGCCCGAGCCCGGTGCCGCCGTACCTCCTCGTGATGGAGCTGTCGGCCTGCTGGAAGCTGCGGAACAGCTGGGCCTTCTGCTCCTCGCTGATCCCTATGCCAGTATCCTCGACCTTGAAATGGAGGAGCACATCCTTCTCGGATTCGTCCCCGACGCGTATGTGGATTCCGATCTCGCCCTTCTCCGTGAACTTCACGGCGTTGTTGGCGAAATTGATGAGGATCTGCCCCAGGCGAAGGGGGTCGCCCAGGAGGTGGTTGGGGACGGCCTTGTCGATCTCGAAGATGAGCTCGAGACCCTTGGCGCTGGCCTTTTCCGACGTGAGGTTGGCGACATTGTCCAGCACCATCTCCAACTCGAATTCGATGCGCTCCATCGAGAGCTTGCCCGCCTCGATCTTGGAGAAGTCCAGGATGTCGTTGATGATCCCGAGCAGGTGCTGACTGGATATCTGGATCCGCTTCAGGTAGTCGCGCTGGCTGGGCGTCAGGCTGGTCTTGAGGGCCAGGTACGACAGCCCGATGATGGCGTTCATGGGAGTTCGGATCTCGTGGCTCATGTTCGACAGGAACTCGCTCTTCGCGTTGCTGTTCGCGACGGCGAGCGCCCTGCTCTCGCCCAGCTGGGATAGGGTCGTCCTCTGGCGCCGCAGCAATACGAAGGCAAGGGCGGCGGCGCCGAAGACGACCATCGAGGACAGGAGGATCGCGTTCCTCAGTCGACCGATATCGTTCCTTTGCTTTTCCAATACCAGCAAGGTGTCGTTATTGATTCGCAGGATATAGTCCCTGTATTCCGAATAAACGTAATCGATCCGGTTCTTGAACAGCACCGCGTTCGTCGGGCTCATCGAGGAATCCGAGTCGACGGCCCGCGACAGGTCGGCGCGCAGCAGGGAGATCTCGTCGATTATCACACCGAGATCGTCCGAGGACTTGTCGGGGGCGTCGAAGAGCATCTTGTGGCGGCTCAGGGCCGCGTCCATGGAACTCGGGTCTATGATTCCCTGGACGACTTTTATCTTGCTGATGGTGAAGCCGAGTATGCCCCAGTCGATCTTGTCGTTCTTCGTCAGGGCCGTGTCGAGGTCGGCCGAGAGCTCCGACAATAGCGGCAATAGGTTCGAAATGTTCCTGAACTCATTGACCGTCTTCACCGGCAGTTCGGTCCCCAGCCTGCCCAGATTGAGATATAGGGACAGTCCCACCGCGAAGACGAAGACGGATAGGGCGATGATGGCATAGGAGATGGAGGCTAGGATTCGGAATTGAAGCTTCTCATTCAATTTTGCACGGCCTTTCTTCCGATACGTCGGGAAGCCAGCATTTCGCGTTCTCCTCGTCCATCAGCTTCTGCAGGAGAGCCGCGTTGGAGTTCAGGACCGCCGACGCGTCCCTGCCTTCCAGGACGATCTGGGAGAAGGTCAGCATGAAGAGGCTATTGTAGTCGTCGCCCCGCTCGCCCAGGCCGATCGGGACCAGAGTCGGTACCGCGTCGGGAGAGGCGGCCTGCCTTCCCACCGCGGCGCTCAGCTCCTGGAGGTATAGGGGAACGCCGTCCTTCGCCCCGGAAGCCACCACGGGGAAGAAGCCGGTCTCGCTCAAGGTCCTGTCCTGGATCTCCGGCCGGGTCAGGTAATCGATGAGGACCGCGGGATTCCCGGCATCGACGACGTTCTTCGGGATGCCGAGGCCGGAGACGACCGACATGAAGCCCCGGCCCTTCGGCCCGATCGGGGCGGGGAAGGCGACGAAGTCGCTCGGTCTCTGCTCGAAGGCCTTCACGAGCCTCGCGGTGTGGTCCCAGGCGATCCATACGTCATCGGTGAGCAGGGGCTCGGCCATCGTCGAATAGACCAGGGAGCTGGGATTGACGTAGCGCCAGAGGCCCTTGAAATATCCCCACATCGCCTTCGCGTCGGGGCTGCGGAACTTGAGGAGGGTGCTCGCCGTGTACGAGGGATACAGGTAGCCCTGGAAGAAGCGGTGCATGAGGCCCTTCTCCCCGGCGGGGAAGCCGAAGGCCTTCATCCCGGTCCTGTCGAATATATCCTTCGCCCATTGCTCGAGCTGATCGTAGCTCAGCTCGTTCAGGTCGGCGCCCCGCGGGAGATAGGGCAGGGCCTTCTTGTTGGCGACCATCACGAACGAGGCCTGCATCCACGGAATATAGTAGATGTCCTTTCCGTCGAGCCTGCTCAGCTTCATCAGGCTGTCCAGGAAGGACCTGGCCCCCAGTCCCGCATAAACGTCATTCAAGGGCCGCAGCGCGCCTTCTTCGTAGAGCTTCACGAGATCCCCGTGCAGGGCCCCCACCAGGATGGACGCGGTGGGATCGCCCTGCAGCATCGTATTGACCTGACGGAACAGGAAGCTGTTGTCGTTCGGCCGAAAATCGACCTTGCCGGGGAAATCCTTCAGGATCGCGTTCCGCATTCTCCCCGCTTCCTCCACGGGGTTCATCTGCGTCGAGAGGAAGGTGATGCCGGCCGTCGGCTTTCCTTGGAACGCGAAGGTCGTCGGCCGCGCCGGCACTTGGGGCCCCTGCGAGTCGCTTTTCGCGCAGGATAGGGCGAGGAAGAAGACCAGAGGCCATATCAGGAGCTTGGGAACCGGTCCTTTTTTCAAAAATAGCGTCTCCCCGGTGTATATGAATTGTAATCCCAGCGCCGGTGCGATGCAAATTAACCGAGATTTCCCGGATAGAAAGAAGATATCGCAGTAGAAGTATCGTCACGTCGCAAGGCGTCAATTCCCGGGCTCCGACGGACAGGCGCACGGCCATGTCCCCGTCTGCCAAAGAATGAAGCGCGTCGGGTACCAGGTTGACGACCAGCTGTTGAATTCGGAATTCGACGCCGAGGACGATTACCGGAGTCTCGGGAGCATTTATCGACAAATGATTCGTCTCGTCTCTCCATCGCAATTCGTAGTTCCGCGCGGTTTGGCGAACCGCTATCCAGAATGGTGCCGATTTCAGGGCGGCGTTGTTCGAAGGCAAGAGCCTAGATGACATGCCCTATCTGTTGCCAATCGCGAGAAATTATAGAGAAACTAATTCAGGAGAAGTCCATGGGAGACGCTACTATGATAGATTTTTCTATCGTATCGGGAACTGGACGATGAAGACTCCCCTTAGGCGCGAAGCGACCCCTGCGCCATGGTTGGGATCTTTTGCCGAACACAGCCCTCTTTGCTATTCGATCATGCGTCTAGCGAAGGCGCATCGAGCCCTGGCTACTGATCTCCTCCGATCGATCGGCCTCCACCCTGGCCAGGAAATTCTCCTCATGATCTTACTTGAGGACGAGGAGACCCCCCACCTATATATTGCGAACCTGGATTAGCGATTGAAGGCGCCCAGTTTGGTCTTATCGCTCGAATAACGGTTATTCGGCGAGGGCAGTGCTGACCTGTTCACGCAGCTTTATGATGTCTTTAGTTGGCGTGTTCCCAAAGAATCGGCCGTATTCCCTGCTGAACTGTGAAGCGCTGACATACCCTACAAGCTGACTGGCGGAGCCCGCGTCCATCATCTTAGACAACATCAGGCTCCTGGCCTCTTGGAGGCGCAGGACTTTCTGGTACTGTAAAGGGCTCATCGACGTGACGGCCCTGAAGTGCTGGTGGAAAGAGGAGACGCTCATGTTCGCCAGCTTAGCCAGCTCTTCGACCTTCATTGACCGCGATAAGTTCGCGCGTAGCCATGATACGGCTTTCTCGACGCCGTATACGCCGGTATCGACGAGGCCAATTTGAGCTATTCGAGTCCCGATTTGGCCGCGTAGCAGTCGGATGAGAATCTCGTCGATGACGAGCGGAGCGAGGAGCTGGGCGTCTCCGGGATCTGCCATCAGCTCTACCAGCCTGACGGCCGCATCGATGATCCGCGCATCGGCCGGGACGACGCAGACGGCGCCGCTTTCGGGAACTCGAGGCAGGCCATGCGGAAATACCTTTAGGACGAGCTCGGCTATCCTCTGAGGATCGAGATCGAGCCTTAGACAAAGGAAAGGCTCGGCGGGACTCGCCCGCATAATGCGGGAAGCCACAGGCACGTCGACGGAGAATGCGATCAGGCGCGTGGCATCGTACTCGAAGACCTCCCGCCCGAGCATCACGCTCTTTGCGCCTTGCGCGACGATGCACAAGGCCGATTGTTGTACCCCATGCACCAGGTCCGCATTGGTCCGCGATCGGCGAATTGCGTACGTTCCGCGGATCTTTAGTTCGAAGCTGCCGTCGTGGGGCGTGTACGCCTTGAGCAGGCTTGCCAATTCGGCCGCATCCTGCGTCGATTCTCTGGAAGCTTTCAAAATTGTACGCCTCCCTTTAGGGCATTACCATGACCTTGATCGCTTTACGGTCGTTCATTGCCTTATAGCCCTCAGGAACCTCTTCAAGGCCGATGACCCGATCGAATACGCGGCCTGGCTCGATGCGACCTTCGAGGACGTCGGGAAGGAGTTCCTTTATATACGCACGCACTGGGGCCGGGCCGCCGCTTACGGTGACGTTATTGTAAAACGCCAGCCGCGAGGCGGACATCGTATCTTCCTGGGGCACGCCGACACGGCCGACAACGCCTCCCGGACGCGTCATCTTGATCGCCATCTCCATAGACTGCGCGAGGCCGACGCATTCGAGTACGGAATGGGCGCCATGGCCGCCTGTGAGTTGCCGAACCCGGTCGACCGCCTCATCGCCCCGTACGCTCACGACATCGGTCGCGCCGAACTCGCGCGCGAGGGCGATTCTGTCGGGATGCCGTCCGACGACGATAATCCGTTCCGCGCCCAGACGCTTGGCCGCGATTACGCCGCACAGGCCGACCGCGCCGTCTCCGACGACTGCCACGGTCTTTCCCGGTTCGACTTTTGCGGCGACGGCGGCGTGATGGCCCGTCCCCATCACGTCCGATAGCGTGAGAAGCGATGGCAACAACGCGTCGTCTTCGCCGACCGGCAGGACGAAGAGCGTCCCGTCCGCCAGCGGGACTCGCACGGCCTCGGCTTGCGCTCCTGGGACTTCGAAGGAGCCAAAGAACCCGCCATGGATGCAGGAGGTATTCAAGCCTTCATGACAGAAGGCGCAGGTACCGTCGGAGTAGGCGAAGGGCATGACGACGAGATCGCCCTTCTTAAGTGTATGGACCTCCGGGCCGATGGCTTCGACTACACCGATCGCCTCGTGACCCATCCGGCGGCCGGACTCGCTTCTCTCCATCGCCTTGTAAGGCCAAAGATCGCTGCCGCAAATGCAGGCGCTGGTGACGCGTACGACCGCATCGCTGGGATTGACGAGTGTGGCATCGGGGACTTTCTCGATCCGGACGTCGCCGGCTTGGTACATGATGGTTGCGCGCATTCTATGACTCCTTGGCCCGCTCATTGCCGGGAATAACTTCATTGAGGCACCGAATGGCGTTCAGTGCCCGTGGATAGCCAATATAGGGCACAAGCTGCGTCACCACGGCGAGCAGCGTTTCCTTGTCACTCCCAACGTTGACATTGCCTTGGATATGTCCTTTGAGCTGTGGCTCGCAGCCGCCCAAGGCGAGGATCATCGAGAAAGTCAGGAGCTCTCTTATTCTAAGGTCGAGTCCTGTGCGCGTGTAGTAATCCCCGAAGCAGTTGCCGGAGAGGTATCGCTGGATGTATATCTGGCTCTCCGGCGATTCCTTGTACGTGGAGTCGATCCGATCGCCGAAGATTGCCTTCTGTACCGCGAGGCCCTTCTCGAATCGAGTCTCGGGCGAAGTAGTGGACTGACCTTTCAATGGAAGCTTGATCCCCCTGCTCTTCAGGACCTCGTTCGTGACGTGGATGAAGTCGAGGACCTTGGCGATCCCGCAATAGGGCACCGCCTGATAGAGTACCTCTTTCGCCTCTATTGGAGTGACCCCGAGGTTGAGGGCTCCCCCGAGCATGACCTTGTACTCGCGGAGGCTCTGGCTCGCGATGAGGGTTGCCAGAATCGTCATCATTCTAGTTCTATCGTCGAGCTTCCCGTATGAAAGCACCTCATCGAAGGCGAAGTTGTCGAACAGCTCGATGAACTCCGGGTCGGTCGCCTTCAGCGTCGATGCATAATTCGGCAGCAATTTCTCATGATTCTTGCGCGCCGTTTCGGAGATGCTCATTTCTTTGCTCCCTCCAACACTCCCGCTTTCCGGAGCCAGTCCGAAATTGAGCTCTCGGCTTTCTGAACGCTCTCACCTTGGATCGCGAGTCCTTTCGCGACCTTCGCCGCCGGGCAGAGCTTCTTGATGTCGCTCTCGCTATGGCCCATCCCGCTCCCCCCATGAGTGCAGAAGGGTACGATCGTCTTCCCGGAGAAGTCGTAGGCTTCCAGGAAGGTGAAGACCGGCATCGGCATCGTTCCCCACCAGTTCGGATAGCCGAGGAAGACCACATCGTACTCATCCATATCGTCCACGCGGCCGATGATCTCGGGCCTTGCATTTTGACGCTGCTCCAGCTGGGCCACTCGGGTGGTTTCGTCGTAGCCTGCAGGGTAGGCTTTCACGGTATCGATCTTGAAGGAAACGCTTCCCGTGAGCTTCCGGATAATCCCCGCGGCAACTTCCGTGTTGCCAACCGGCAGACCCTTTACGCCGCCGCCGACATAGTTGTTCCCCTTGCGCGAATAATAGGCTATCAAGCTCTTCATCTAAAGCCCCGTCATTTTCAGCGCGGCCTCGGGGAGCCTGGCCCCCTGCGGCGGGATCTTTGAAATCGCCTCGTCGATCTCGCGAAGCTCGCTGACGCTGAGCTCGACCCCGGTCGCTCCGAGGTTCTCGTGAAGTCGGCGCATCTTCGTGGTGCCCGGAATGGGCACGATCCACGGCCTCTGGGCCAAAAGCCACGCGAGGGCTACCTGGGCGGGCGTGGCGGCCTTTCTCGTCGCTACTCCGCGGACCAGGTCGACCAGAGCCATGTTCGCCTTCAGCGCTTCCGGCGCGAAGCGTGGGACCATGGTGCGGAAATCGGTCTTGTCGAATGCGGTATGCTCGTCGATCTTGCCCGTGAGAAAGCCCGCGCCCAGCGGACTGAAGCAGACGAAACCGATCCCGAGCTCTTCCAGGGTCGGCAGGATCTCGCTCTCGGGTTCCCGCCACCAGAGCGAGTATTCGCTCTGGACCGCGGTGAGGGCTTGAACGGCGTGAGCGCGGCGAATAGTCTGCGCCCCGGCTTCCGAAAGGCCGAAGTGCCTGACCTTGCCTTGCGCGATCAGGTCCTTGACCGCGCCTGCGACATCCTCGATCGGCACGGCCGGATCGACACGATGCTGGTAGAGGAGGTCGATCACTTCGACGCCGAGGCGCTTCAGCGAGCCTTCTACGGCCATCCTGATATGCTCGGGACGGCTGTCCGTACCTGGCCCACGCTCGCCTGTAGCCGGATCGATATTGAAGCCGAACTTGGTGGCTACGACGACCCTGTTCCTGAAGGGCGCGAGGGCCTCTCCGACTACTATCTCGTTGGCGAAGGGGCCATAGGCTTCTGCGGTATCGAAGAAGGTCACCCCTCGGTCTACGGCCTCGTGGATGAGCGCGATCATTTCCTTCTTATCCCCAGGCGGCCCATAGGATGAGCTCATGCCCATGCAGCCCAAACCCAGGGCCGAGACTTCCAGGGCGCTGCGGCCCTTTCCCAGAGTGCTTTTTTGCATCACATTCTCCTCTTTCCTCGCTCCGTCGGGAGTTCTAAGCTCACAGGCCGGTCCTTTTCTCCAGCTGCTCGGGGTACCGGGCCCCTTGAATCTTGATAGTGGAGGCGGCGTCCTCGATCTCGCGCAGATCGCCGGCGGTAAGCATGACCTCGGCCGCGCCGATATTCTCCTCGAGGCGGTCGAGTTTCTTGGTCCCCGGGATCGGAACGATCCATGGCTTCTGCGCGAGGAGCCAGGCTAGCGCTATCTGGGCCGGCGTCGTCTCCTTTCGCTGGGCGATCGCGCGGAGCAATTCGACCAGGGTCTCGTTGGCTTTGCGGGCCTCCGGTGTGAAGCGGGGGACGATACTACGGAAGTCGGAGCTTTCGAACTTGGTGTTCTCATCGATTTTCCCCGTGAGGAACCCCTTCCCGAGCGGGCTGAAGGGAACGAATCCGATCCCGAGCTCCTCGAGCGTAGGGAGCACTTCCTCTTCCGGGCGTCTGAACCACAGTGAGTACTCGCTTTGGAGTGCCGTCACGGGCTGTACGGCGTGCGCGCGGCGGATGGTCTGAACGCCCGCTTCTGAGAGGCCGAAGTGCTTGACCTTGCCTTCCTTGATCAGGTCCTTGACCGTTCCGGCGACATCTTCTATCGGCACGCTCGCGTCGACCCGATGCTGATAAAAGAGATCGATGGCATCGATCTTGAGCCGCTTCAGGGAGGCTTCGGCGACGTCCCTGATATGCTCGGGCCGGCTGTTCTGGCCCGTCTGCTCGCCTTTGGGGCCGAAGTTGAACCCGAACTTCGTGGCGATAACCACCTGAGCGCGGAAGGGAGCGAGGGCTTCGCCCACGAGCTCCTCGTTCGTATAGGGACCGTAAGCCTCGGCAGTGTCGAAGAAGGATACGCCATGTTCTACGGCCGACCTGATGAGCGAGATTATCTCCTTCTTTTCGGGGAACGGCGGGTAAGAAAAGTTCAGTCCCATGCAGCCGAGCCCGAGGGCTGATACCTCAAGGCCACTGTTCCCCAGTTTGCGCTTCTTCATTCCGATTCCTCCTAGTCTTCATTTAAGACCGAACCATGTCGAACTCTGCGTGCGGCATGCCTATTCGACCACCATCTAGAACCGGGCTTCCGGTTCGGCGCTCGGCATAATTGGAATATAAAGGATTGGACTTGGGAGTGTTTGCCTGAAGCTACGAATCTTTTGCCTGATTCACCGGAACTTTGCCCCTGCTCTGGAGATATCGGAGGCAAGCACCCTGGCTGTGGATGAAAGCCTTAATAACTACTTATTCCACCCTCTCTTCAAAAGGCGGAACACCACATCGAGGGCTTCCCGGGGGGATTCGGAATCCATTGCCCAGTTCGCCCCCAGCTGGATGAGGTGGGCGATTGCGGCGGCCTCCTCAATGCCGGTCTTCTTCTCTTTCTGGATGACGTGGGCCAGCGTTTCGGTCCTTCCCATCCAGACCCGTCTGCTGTATTCGGCAAGCTCGGGTGTCGCCTTCGTCAATTGGTGAAAGGCAGCGGACACCTCGTCCTCCATGGACAAAAAGAACTGGTGGAGGGAGTCCATAACCGAGCTCCCGACCGGCCTCGACGTGACGGCCCCGACTAGGCCTTCGTCATATTCCTCGATCTCGTCGAAAACCAGGGATTCTTTGCATGGGAAATACTTAAATACCGTTGTTACCGACACTTCCGACAATTGGGCAATCTCGGCTACAGTGACCTTGTCATAACCTTTCTCGATAAACAGTCTGAGGGCCGTATCGCCGATCACTTTTCGGGTCTTGGCCTTCTTCAGCTCGCGTAATCCCATCCGTAGAGAGTACAGGGCTAAAGGCAGAAAAGTCAACAAAATATGAAGTTAACTCGTATGTTGTGTAACTATAAAAATGTAGTCACTTGACAATTTATGAATACTGACTGTATACCGGACTTCATAGGAGTTCTTCATGAAAGCAGTTCAGTTCAATGAATACGGCGGCCCCGAGGTTCTGCAGGTGGTCGACGCCGACGAGCCGCATGCCGGTCACGGCCAGGTGCGGATTGCCGTGCGGGCTGCCGGGGTCAATCTTTCGGACTTGATGAAGATTCGGGCCGGCACCTGGAAGGGCCAGCCGATTCCGCTTCCTTCAGGCGTCGGGGTCGAGGGAGCGGGCGTCGTGGATGAAGTCGGCGAGGGCGTCACCGACGTTTCAGTTGGAGACGCCGTCTTCGGCTACGGTTTCAACATGTTGGCGCAATACGCGGTCCTGAGACCCTGGGGCTGGGCCCGCAAGCCTGACGATCTGAGCTTCGAAGAGGCGGGTGGGTTTCCCGTGGTCGTCGAAACGGCGACGCGCATCCTTGCCCAAGTCGGAGTGAAGGCCGGCGAGACGCTTCTGGTGAGCGGAGCCTCCGGTGGCATCGGATCCGCGGCGGTCCAGTTCGCGCGTTGCCGCGGGATCACTGTGATAGGCACCGCGAGCGCCCGCAACCATGATTACCTGCGCGCTCTCGGCGCCATCCCGGCGACCTATGGACCGGGCCTTGTCGAACGGGTCAGGAAACTCGCGCCAAGCGGCGTGAATGCCGCCCTCGATATCGCCGGCTCGGGCGTCATTCCTGAGCTGATCGAGCTGGTCGGCGATCCTTCCCGCGTCATCTCCGTTGCCGATTTCACCGCGCCACAGTACGGCGCGCAGCTGTCTCTAGTGGCTCAGAAGAATCCCGAGCTGGTCTTGGTCGAGGCGGCGCGGCTGTATTCGGAAGGCGCTTTCCTCATATCCTTGGCAAAGACCTTCCCCTTCGCCCAAGCCGCGGAGGCGTACAAACTTTGCGCCGAAGGGCATGTCACGGGCAAGCTCGTGATCACCATCTCTTAAATGACCGCGACCATCCGCGATCCCCGCCGGCGTCGCACAATCCTGATCGGGGTGTGTATTGCCCTCATGGCGGTCATCGCGTCGGTGTCCGGACTGAATGTCGCCCAACCGCAACTCGCCCTAGCCTTTGGCGCATCGCAAAGCGACATAGTGTGGATGATCAACATCTACACCATCACCCTGGCCGCGTTGCTGTTGCCCCTCGGCGCAGTCGGTGACCGCCGGGGCCGCAAACCGGTCCTGATCATGGGCCTGGTCGTCTTTGGCGCGGCAAGCGCGGCGGCGGGTCTGGCCCCCGGCACCGGGGTCATGCTCGCGGCACGACTGCTCTGCGGCGTCGGCGCGGCGATGATCATGCCCGTCACCCTGGCTGTCATTACCTCGACCTTCCCGGCCGAAGAGCGTTCCAAGGCGATCGGTGTGTGGACCGCCGTCTGCGGTGGCGGTGGCATCCTGGGGATGTTCGTGTCGGCTGTCCTGGTGGACATGGCCAGTTGGCGATGGCTCTTCGTCCTGCCGGTCGTTCTCGTCCTCGCGGCCCTCCCCATGGCGCTGCGAGCCATCCCTAACTCGCGCGAAGCTCGTGAGCACAAATTCGACCTCGTCGGCGCGCTGACATCCATGATCGCCGTGGTCGGCTTCATCTTTGCTCTCACCGAGGGACCCGAACAAGGATGGACCACTCCTGTAACCCTGCTCGGCCTCCTGTGTGGCGTCGGCGGAACCATCGGCTTCGTGCTGTGGGAACTGCGTCAAGCGGCCCCACTGTTGGACGTCAGACTGTTCCGAACGCGGGGTCTCGCGAGCGGCTCGGTGTCGCTGCTCGCGGTGTTCGGCGTGCCGTCGGGGATCTTCCTGCTTCTCTACCCCTACTTCCAGGCGGTGCTCGGCTGGTCCGGGCTGGTCTCCACCCTCGCGTGTATGCCGATGCTCGTGCTGATGATTATCTGCTCCGGCCTCGCCCCGCGATTGGCGGCCCGGATCGGAGTTCGTCTGGCGATGGCGACCGGGATATTCCTGGGCCTTGCCGGATTGGCCCTCATGGCGATCCTCGTCTCGGTCGACGGGGGCTACCTTTCCGTCCTGCCGGGTTATGTCGTCATGGGACTCGGCATGGGCCTATCGATGACCCCCTCCACCGAGGCCATCACCTCGTCGCTGCCGCGCGAACGGCAAGGTGTCGCCTCCGCGCTCAATGATATCGCCAGGGAATTCGGCAGCGGCCTCGGCATCGCCCTGCTGGGAGCGGTCTTGACCGCCGGATACGGCAACGCGATCGACTCGCGTCTGGAAGGAGTCCCCGCCGGCGCCGCCGACACCGCACGCAAAGGCATAGCCAGCGCTCTCGCAATCGCCAACGAAGCCCAGCCCTACTCGAAGGCACTGTTCCGGTCCGCGCAGGAGTCATTCGTCCGCGGCTGGCAAGAGGCCATGTGGGCGGGGGTCATCGTGATGGCGATCGTGCTTGTCTTCGTTCTCGTTCGAGGGCCACGCCAATGAAACCAATTATCCCGTTCATTCTCGCCCTCCGGAAAAACCTTGGATATCCGAACGGAACTGCGCCAGCTTTTCCATCTTCGCGTCGGTGTCTCTCAAGTGCCGGCGAAGAATCGCGAGAACGCTAGGCTTGGCGCGCACTCGGCTCGGGTCCTTTCGGCGGGCGACGCCCAGGGGAAAGCTTACTTGTGAAGTTGAATATCCGCTTATATACTTTTTGAAATCGGCTCAGGAATCGGACGAGCGGAGACGGAAGTGGGAGAATTTGCCTCGCCTTACTTGAAATACCTCACGGTCGACGAAGAAGCCCGGCGGTGGATGATCTTCTGCACTGACACGGGGTTCACTTCGATCAGCCCCGGCGAGAGCTACCCGCCTCGCGTCAAATCCCATCCCCCCGAATACCGCGCCGACCTCACGCGCGGTCGCATCCTCCGCGAGCACCAGATCGTCTACATCACGAGAGGGGGCGGGTTCTTCAGGAGCACGGGTTTCCCGAGGACGCGAGTCTCTCCGGGGACCGCGTTTTTTCTTTTTCCCGGCATCTGGCATTCCTATGCTCCCGATGCGGATACCGGCTGGGACGAGTACTGGGTGGGATTCAATGGCGAGTATCCCGCCAGACTGGTGGAGAACTGCTGCCTCAGACCCGAGGATTCCCTTTTTCGTCCCGGCCTCCATGATGGCATCGTCGACTCCTTCCACGAGATCTTCTCCCTGGCCGAAAACGAGGCCAAGTTCCATCAAATCTCCATGGGCGCGCTCGTGATAAAGCTGATCGCCGCCGTCATATCTTACGACTCGCGCGCCAAGCGCGATTCGCGGGAGGACGGCATCGTTCGGGATGTGCGCTGCTTTTTCGAGGAGAACATAGGCAGCATTCCCGACATGGAGGGACTCGCCCGCATCCTGGCCGTCAGCGAATCCGTCCTCACGAGGGTATTCAAGAGGCATACGGGGCTCACCCCGTACCACTACTTCCTCCAGATGAAGATAAACAAGGCCAAGATGCTGCTGACCGAGGGGGAACTGCCGGTCAAGGGTGTGGCATTCCGCCTGGGTTTCGAGAGCCAGCATTATTTCTCCCGGTTGTTCAAGATCAAGACCGGAGTTTCCCCTACGGAATGGCAGAGAGGCAGCCACCTTCGCCAGGAGTCCGACGAGGCTAGCAGATCCTGAGGCAGTCGATTCCGAAAATCGAGGCTACCTTCCCGAGCAGCGACGCGATATGTCCCGTGCCCACGGCGCAATGGTGCGAGGGCCCCGCGCGCGACCAAGCCTCGATGAAAGCCTTGGCGCCGAGGCTGAACCTGTATCGGCTGTTCGTGTTCCCTATTTGGAGGGTCGGCCCCGAGACCGTCTCCCCCTCGGCGACGAGGAAGGCGATTCCGCCGGCTCCGCGGTCGATGACCGAGAGGAGCGTTACGGGACCCTCCTTGACCCTCATCTGGATCGAGAGACCTTCCCCCGGCTTGCCGTGGTAGACCGGGAGCGGCACGAGGGCGACCGGTCCCTCGGCGATGGCGGCATGGGCGGGCCCGTCATGTCCGAGGAGGATCAAGTCCGCGGGAAAGTCCATCGCGTAGAATTCGGAGAAACTGCCGCCCGCTCCGGCGAGGCTCATGATCTTCATCGCCTGGGCGTTTTTCACTTCGCATTCCCCGGCTACAGGTATCCCTTTCGCCGTGAGCAGGCTGTTGCCGGCGATGACCGAGGTGACGATGTTCTCATAGTCGTTCCCCGGGGAGCCCTCGTAATAATACGCCAGCGCGCCGAGGCGGTGCTTCCGCGTGAGAGCGTCGAGCGCGCACGACGTTCGGGCGGCGCGCTCTATCTCGAACGCGGAACACTCGGGTGAAACCTCGAAGGAGGCGGAGAACTCCCGGATCTTCCTCGCGACGTCGTCTTCGCCGATCGCGTCGCGCAGGGATTTGATTTCGCACATCTCCAGGATCTCGAAATGCGTTCCGAAAACGGCCTGCTGCCGCGTGAGGTCGGTATAGACATCGAGCATGCCGCCATAGTAATGGCCGAGTATGCCGACGCGGCTCTCCCTCATCGCGCGGACAATTCGAGCCGCCTTCGCCCATTCGCGGATCGCCGCCTGCGCCTCGGGATCATCGAGCCATCCGGTCACGAAATCGTACCCGATGCCGGCGAGGTTGCATACGTTCGCGATCTCCGGGACCGAGCAGGCCTGGCAGTGGGCGAGCCATTCGCCGGTCATCGTGCCGCGGTCGCGAAGCGCATTGAAGGATTCGTAATCGATAGCCGCTACAGGCTGGAGATTGAGGATGACCAGCGGAACTTTGGTTTTTTGCAGGACCGGAAGCACGGTCGACGAGAGCGCATAGGTCGCCACGAAGAGGAACAGAAGGTCGATGTCCTCTCTCTTCAGGAATTCGGCGGCCGCGCGGGCCTTTTCCGGAGAATCGACGAGGCCGGCGTCGCGGACTTCGCAGCCATCGGAGGAAATCACGTCGTAGATCCTGGCTTGG
>Ga0181535_10002668_pt1 | contig 21452 bp, 36 predicted proteins | sample PEATcosm2014_Bin_44_FD_119774 | JGI IMG/M metagenome (GOLD analysis project Ga0181535, IMG submission 119774) | Peatland microbial communities from MTU Mesocosm Facility, Houghton, MI, USA - PEATcosm2014_Bin17_30_metaG | ecosystem: Environmental > Terrestrial > Soil > Wetlands > Peat | place... | reverse complement strand
GTGAATACCGCTCAGGCCGCGACCAATACCAACCTGCAAGGTCAGATCACCACCAACTCTGACACGATCACGAGCAACGAAGCCGCCCAGGCTGTTGTGAATACCGCTCAGGCCGCGACCAACGCAGCCCAGGTCACGACCAATACCGCTCAGGCAGCTACCAACGTTTCGCTCCAGAGCGGAATCCAATCGAACACCAGCCTCATCAATGCCGATGACGCCACGCTGACCAACCAGGAAGTCGGCACGATCTCTGCCGATGGCACGAACGTTACCCTCGGCAATGCTGCCTCGGGTTACACTGGTCCGGTTGCGCTGAACAATGTTGCGAACGGGTCGGTTTCTTCGGGCAGCACCCAGGCAATTAACGGTGGCCAGCTCTACGACGCGGAGCAGGGGTTCAACCAGCAGATCGCTGGCGTCAACCAGCAGATCGCTGGCCTGAACAGCCAGATTGGTAAGGTGGAACGCGCTGCTAATGCAGGCACCGCCGCTGCTATGGCTGTTCCGTCGCTCCCGATCCTGGCACCGGGCAAGGAATGGATCGGCGCTTCCTATGGCGAGTATGCTGGCCAGAGTGCCCTTGGCGTTGGCTATGCTTACCAGATCAACAACCATTGGAATGTCGGCGCTGGCGTTTCGGTCCCGGTCACGGGCGGAAACATCGCGTTCAAGGTCCAGGCTGGCTACGAGTTCTAATCTAAAACCTACTCCCCGCATCGCGTGCATGGTGCGGGGATTTCTAAAAGTCGGCAAGTCTCCCGTATATCTTGACTGACTGAGAAAAGGTTAATCCGTATGGGGTTTAGGGAGTTTATCCTTTTAGCATAAACTCCCTAAATTAAAGGGAAAAAATGATTACATCAGGACAGTGCCGTGCCGCGCGTGCCTGGCTAGGATGGTCTCAAAATGACCTCGCCAAAGCATCCGGCTTAACCATCGGAACAGTCGTAAATTTTGAGCGGGACCAGAGTATCCCGCGATCCCGCAGCATGAATGAGATTGTCCGCGCCATAGGTATTGCTGGAATTAGACCAGTATTTCAGGGCGGGCGAGCAATTGGAATTATTTCTGAAAGCAGAGAATAGTAAATTTTAGGGCTGGCCCTAGCCCCCGCACCATGAGGCTGGTGCGGGGTTTTTAACCTTGATGCGTTTCCAAATAGGATTTAGCATCAAGGTATGAAAAAAATTATCCTGCTTTGCTCATCAGCGATTTTATCAACATTTTATGTTGCCGCTCCAGCTCAGGCTCAGGACTTATTTCAATCGCAATGGCGGGCTCAAGCGCATTGTCCAAATGATACGGTCGTTTGGTTGAACACCAGGACCAGAATTTATCATTTTCAGGGTGAACGCTGGTATGGAAGAACGCGCAATGGTGCGTATGTTTGTGAACACGAAGCAGATGAAGCCGGAGACCGCGCAACAGAGAATGGGCAATAAGTAAAATTAAATGATTATGACCTGGTGATCCATATGAGTTATATTCTCAATCTCACATGAGGTTGAGGAATAAAAATGGCTCGGATTCTGACTCCAGAAGAAATCGTTGCTAGGGCACTCAGCTATAAACCAGCCGAGATATTCATAGGATATTCCGGCGGAAACGATAGCGCGGCAGTCGTTCACTGGATGATGAATAACGTTCCGGGGTGTAAGGTTCTTCACATCAATACCGGCATAGGCATAGAGCGGACGCGCCAGCATGTGCGCGAGACATGTGCCGCTTACGGCTGGGAACTTGTGGAGATCAGGGCCAAAGAGGATTGCGGCCAGGACTATGATACGATTGTCAAAAAGTACGGATTCCCCGGCCCCAACGGTCATCAGTTCATGTATCGGCGTCTTAAAGAGCGTTGTATCGAACACCTTCTACGCATTTACAAAACCAAGCGATCGGACAAGATTATGATCGCGACCGGTATTCGCCATGATGAATCCAAGAACCGCGCAGGATATGCAGGGCGGGAGATCAATTTCAAGGGCGCGCAAATGTGGGTGAATCCGCTGTATTGGTGGACCGGCACCGACATGCGGCAGTATATCGATGCTGCAAAGATGCCCCGTAACCCCGTCAGTCAAATGCTTGGCATGAGCGGTGAATGCTTGTGCGGGGCGTATGCTCATAAGGGTGAAATGGCCTTGGTACGGCTTGTTTGTCCTGCCACAGCCGACCGCCTAAAGCGCCTTGAGGATGAAGTTAAGGCTTGCGGCCATGAGTGGGGATGGGAGGATAGGCCGCCCACTGTGGCTGAACAGTTCATCGCCAAGAACCAGTATGCGATGCCATTTTGCAATGGCTGCGAGAAGGCAGCTTAGTGAAAATCAACTCGACATTACGAAGTCAGCCACTTAGGCCGCAATGTCAGATCAACCTGATTTTATGAATAGCCTTAAGATTGGTCAAACTGCTTATCGATCTTAAAGAGGCTGTTCTTCATTGCCTCCAGGTCGGTGATCCTCGGTGGATCATGTGCCCAGTTCTGGGTGTAAGAGCATCCATCGCCCGCACAAACCCATCCATCCCTAGTCGCTACAAGGTCGGCGCTGCAACTCCCGCAGGTATAGGGGTGGAGGAATCCGCAAGCCTGGTGGGCATTGAGGCGGGCAACCGTATCGTCAGACCAGGGGGAAGTGACAGCCATCAGAGATCAAAAATCCAGGGGGTGTATGGGGTTCCAGGGTAAGCCGACACGTAGCCCTGGAGCGTGTGTGCATGGGAGCGGCACCCATCGGCCTGGCCAGCTTAGGCAAAATGTTTCGATGATTCAAGAAAATTTGTTGCCGCGAGCTGGGGGATTAACCCAGCCACCTGACTACTATGTTTCGTCATCAACCAGCCTTACCAGGGGTGCGGACCTCCTTGCGGAAGGGCCAGGGTAGTTCGGCTAGTAGGTGTCCTGTGCGAGATCGCAGCACAAGGACGGTAATGGATGAGCCGGGGAGGCGTCAAGGACAATCCGACTTGGAACAAATGAGTTCTGGCACTGAGGGCAATTCGGGTATCTAAAGGATTCTTTATTCCATCGTGGAGATTGAAAATGCGTAGCATTTTTCTACATCACTCGGAAAATCTGGATAACCTTAAATAGAAAACGCCGGTCCCTGCTAAACCGGCGCCTCCTATTACTCGCAGTACCCACATTGTCCGTATCTGCATCTAGTAATGAGAAACGAACCGGAGCGCAAGCAGTTGTTTGTGAATGGATTGTTTCATGCTCTATGCAACAGCGGATACAAAATTAGCTAAATCCCTGGAAAGATACGACACGCGACGGCGAATAGCCTGGCTGCGCGACCGAACAAATGGCTATGTCCAAGATTTAAGCGCGCGGTTTCACCTGAAAATCTCCTGCCTGGTAGCCGGTCACGCGGTCGAAGACCCCGAGAGCGAAGCCTTGCAAGCCGTGATCGGCATCGGGATTAAAGCAAACCTCACGCCCGAAGAAATCCGCAAAGCATTCATGCTCGATTGGGAGGCCGGGATTATCATGGCGAGGAAGCTCAGGCAGCGGTGCGAACGTATCGCGGCGCAGCAAATCCAACTCTACCGTCGCCGGGACGGTATCTACCTTGCGTTGATCGATGACACAAAAAACTGGCCAGCCGATTGGCCGTTCCTCTCCTCATCCGACCTCGCCACCATCGCCGCCCGGTTCGAGCGGCATCCAAATCGGGGCGACGCGACATGAAAGAGCCAATAGATTTTGATGAGTACAAAGCCAAGAAAAAGGCTCGTGAGCATATGGGGTGGGTGAGCGAATGCCAGAAAACAGACTCTGGAAAGCCGATCCCAAATCTTGCCAGCGCATACTTAGGGTTGTCGCTCGACCCCCACCTAAGAGACCTCATCGGATACGACGACATGGCCAAAAACAACTATCTCCTCAAGCCAATGCCTGAAGAAGTATTACACGCAATTGAGAATAGAATAGATAGTCAATCACACAAAAATGAGCCAAAATTACGCAAATATCCATCAATAATTACCGATGCTGATACAGATGTTATACAAAAATACTTACAAATTTGCGGTTTAACCCGCCTCGGAAAAGAACCCGTCCAACAAGCAATCGGTCTGCGCGCTCAGCAAAATTACTATCACCCGCTAAAGACCTATCTGGAATCCCTGCAATGGGATGGAAACCGTAGGTTGCATGGATGGCTGAACGCATATCTCGGTGTCGAACACTCACCTTATGCCTCCCAGATCGGCACCATGTTCCTCATAGCTATGATCGCCCGTGTCTTCCAACCTGGATGCAAGGCCGATTACATGCTTGTCCTGGAAGGTCCGCAAGGCGCTCTCAAATCCACGGCCTGCGCAACCCTGGCGGGAGCATGGTTCTCAGACAACTTACCCGACCTCAACAAATCCGACCCCATCCGCCTCTCCATCCACCTCCGAGGAAAATGGCTCATCGAGATCGCGGAAATGTCCAGCTTCAACGCAACCGAATCCCACCGCCTCAAAGAGTTCATCACCCAACGCGAAGAACGATACACCCCAAAATTCGGCCGGAACGAAGTTTACGAACCCCGGCAATGCCTATTCATCGGCACAACCAACCAATCTGTCTACCTAAAAGATGAAACTGGAGGTAGACGATTTTGGCCAGTCATTTGCGGCACCATCGACCTCGAAGCCCTAGCCCGTGACCGCGACCAGCTCCTGGCCGAAGCCGTCTCCCTATTCCAAAGCGGAGCGCACTGGTGGCCAGGCCGAGGCTTTGAGGCAGAGGTCATCAGACCACAGCAAGAAGCCCGGTACGAGGCTGACATTTGGGAGCGTATAATCCGCGATTACCTATCGGGTAGGTATGAAGTTACCACTTTGGAGATCGCAAACGTTGCGCTACAGATACAGGTGGGTATGATCCAGACAGCAACAAACAGGCGAATCGCAAGTATTCTCAGGAACTTAGGGTGGGTTTCTAAACATACAAATAAAGGAACTGTCTGGGGACAAAAGTGACAGATGACAGTAAGTGACAGATAAAACCTTCTTGTGTGCCTTGTAATTTTCAGCGTCCACAAGAAGGTTTTATCTGTCACCATCTGTCACCTGTCACTTTTTTTGTGGTACATAATCCAAAATGGAGGGGAAAATCATGGAAGAAAACGACATAGACCACGACCAAAAGAGGCTTGAGGAGATGGGTGAAAAAGTTCTCCAGCTTCTAAAATCCGCAAACGATGGAATGAACCTCTCAGCTAGGTCCGCACGCCGGGAACATGAGGCCGGAAACTTCGACCGCGAAGCCGCATTCCTCAACGCAACCGCCAATTTCAGCATCGCCCAAGCCATGATCGCGATCCACCTCCATAGCGAATATCTCCAGACCATCCGCCAAATCGAAGACCACGACAGGGAAAAACCCCATGATCGATGACATCCTGATCTCCCAGGAAACCGCAGATGGCCTATCAAAAATCGGCATAGGCCAGTTCTTCACCGCAAACCTGGCCGACCGGATGGCCTTTGCCGTAATGGTCATGGTCGATCTCACGGATAATCCAACTTGGTTCCCAGAGGGCAAGTGGGCGACAATCCAGCTTATCCGCGCACAACTGAGTGACCGGGCGGCAGAACTGGCAAAAAATAAAAACAAATAATCGAATGGGGATGTTTTTTTTTGAAGCCCTGATGACCCAACGGGCGCGTGCGGCGCGCATCATGTGCGGGCCTGGGTCCGCGTTCGGGTGGGTGGGTGCGCGCGTTCGCACGCGCTCATCCGCCTGCGCATCCGCGAACGCGAACGCGCACGGGTATTATATCTATCACGCCATCGGAAAACATTACTTCTCCGATGGTCCGGCAGAAAACCTAGCAATTCCAACGGGTTAGCGCGTGCGTTCGCATTCGGGCGTTGGTGCGTATATGCGCGAACACGCGAACGCGAACACGCAGATGCGCGGATATGCGCGCGAACACGCGAACGCGAACGCGTGAACGCACGCGAACGCACGAACGCGATTGCGCGATTGCGCAATTTTGCGGTTGCAAAAAAAATTGCCGGGTGCTATTTGTCGCTAAATCGCGCCGCGTCGGTTTTGTCGGTCGGTAGTTTGCCAATCGCTGCCAATTTGTCGGGCCGCATCACTGCACGCGGATTGACGTATCGGGTCGCAGTATCCGGCGTCACAAGTTTTTTGGTTTTCTTCTCAAACGCGAGAATTGTAGAATCCATGCGCCGCTTGGCCATAGTCGCGCGCCCTCTCTCCGCTGCATCGCGCATCCTGGTCCGAATATTGTCGCGTCGCATCTGCGCCACCGCGTGCTCATGTGCCAGCTTTGGCAGCAATTCCGCCAGTATGGGCTTTAAACCCGTTTTAAGGGCCTGCCAGCGGCCTGCACCAGTTCTGGCGAGCGAAGCTAGACTTTCATCGTCCAAGTCGCTGGAGGGGCATCCAGCGGCCCAGAAATGGCATGTTATCGCCAGTATGACCTTGTAGGTCGCACCCGAACAAAAAAACATGGCGCGATGCGTCAAAACGAGATCAACCGGCATCGGTAGCGGTCTAATTTTGGCCATACCGCCGGATTTACCCGCTTTTTTGCCAATTTACAAAAAAATCTCCAAATCATCGGAAAACCCCATTGACCGCGAATTGCGATGATGCTTTAAGCTGCCCATGCGTTGGCATGGTGCCGAAGCATTCAAGGGAATTACCCGATGGCTAAATATCAAACCTTGTGCGAATTTCTGGCGGAAATGGGCGGTTTGCGTTCGTTCCGTGGCCAGATGGATACAATCGGTTCATCCGATCTCCGCTCAATTGGCGCGGATGCGTGGCACAAGGCAAAACCTTTCCGTAAAAAGCTGGTTCGCCTGGAAACGGGTTTGACGCCGGATGACGCGACGTTGGCGGCATGGAACGCGGGATATTTTCCGCAATTCTCCGAACGGCCAGAAGTTCAGGATTTGATCGATGCGATTGACGGTGAGCTGGCGGGTAAGCCGGTTTACACGTTGGATGATGCGCACGAGATTTTTAACGATGAGATGGCAGCGTATGAACGTGAAATGACAATGCAGGGTCTGCATGACTTGGCCGAAATTGATCCATCGGACGAATTCGAGGTCGCGCCATTTATTGACGTTCCAGGCCGCGCGATTCCGAAAAATTCGGAGTTAATTGTGGGCGCGAACGGCGAAGCGGTTTACATTTATTGTCAAATTTACATTAACAAAAAAGGATTTGAGGGTAAAACGTTTTACGCAAAAGCGTTCCGTGCGGGTGAAAAAAATCACGATTGGCACAATGCTTTTGCATCGCACGAATTGCGCGAAGACAAGATTAACGAATTTTTTGCCTCAAGCCTGGAGCTGGTTTAATGCGTCGCCTAACTTGTAATATCCGTTGCCAAACTTCAATAAAACATATTTGCGAATGTCCTTGCGGCGGAAAAAATCATGGTCGCCTAATCGTCATGGCGTGTGACGATCCAGATTCGAGCGCCGAACCGTTGCAGGTAATACAAGCGCGTTTGCGTCACAAGGCATTGCCGCTGCCGATTGTACCGCCGAACCCTAATCAATTCGATCTGTTTTTGTAAGGTTTTTGATATGTCAGAATTTACGTGCTGCAATGTTATCGATGGTTCCGATTGCTGGAATGACGCGACATGGAACGCGGATATCAAATCCGCTGATCCTGATCTGGCGGGGATTAAATATACCGGATCGTATTGCACTGAATGCAAGCGCGCGGGGATATCCCGCAACGTTACGGCATGGCGGCGCATTGTACCGGCTTTGGTGCTGGAAGGTGGGGATGTATCGGCTGACACGTTTGCGCCGTCCAAACCAGCTCCTAGCGCGTTAAAACAGGCTTCCCTGTTTGCGATGCACCATGACGCAAAACCAAACAAGATGGCGCGACATGCCGCGCCAACATTGATGGATTGGCTTGACGCTAACCCGTCAAAATAAATTTAAAAAACCACCGGAATTCCATTTGACAAGGTTTTCCGATGGCTCTATAGACTGCATATGCGCTGGAATACACCGGCACAAAACACGGAGATACCGATGAAGATTTTAAATGTTTGGCAGTATGAGGATTGCACCGGGCGAATCTGTAAAGGTGCAATGCTCGGATTTTCCGATTTTGGTGGTACGGACATAACATACCGATTCCATCGTTTAAACGACAACGGTTTTCCGATTGTGCATGACAATGGTGGTATAACGTTGGATTTAGTTAGTGGTTCTCGCTTGAAAGCCGCAACACGAATCGGCAACGTGAAAATTGAAGATTAACCAAAAGTTTCGGGGATAAGATTGTGGATAAATTTACTGTTGAAATTGATTGCGGAAATGCAGCGTTCTATGAAGTTGATCGCGAGTATGAGGTGGCAAGAATTTTGCGTGAATTGGCGGATTCGTTGGAATCTGGGCGGATCGGAAAGATTTACTTGCATGACTATAACGGCAACCGCGTTGGTGCAGCTAAATTCGAGGAATGCTAAAATGATTTCGACGCAAAAATATGATGGCCTGATGATTTGCGCATTAACGCCAGAACAGCACGCCAGAACATGTGACTACTGGTACACCGTCACAACCCACGGGTTCACGACACATACCGCGTTCACCACGCGGGGCGCGTTGCTTGGGTGGCTGCATGAAAGGGGATTGACGATTGACGATAGCGCCATCCCCGAACAGGGAAAACACGCTGTAGTACCCGTCAAGGGCGCGTATCGTACCGCGATGCACCTGGGCAGCTATGACGGATTTTTCGCGCTCCGGGGTCGTCGAACTAAGGTAATGTCGAACGCATCGGTAACGCTCGCAATCATTACCGATGATGAAGATGGTCTAAAAACGGTGCATTATCTAAACCCAAACATGCAGGATCGCCCAGTTTTCCCCTGGTCTGATCTGCCAAAATAAATTTAAAAAAACCATCGGAATAGTGTTTGACATATCAATACCGATGGTTTAAACCTTCTCATACATTGGCGATTGTGCCAACATTCACTTGGAAAGTACCAAAAATGACTGAAAACAAAACCGCAATTCTCCGTCGCATTCGTGCTCTTGCCGCGAAAACTGTTGATAATGGTTGCACGGAGGAAGAGGCATTTAGCGCGGCGGCATTGCTGGCACGGTTGGTTGATAAATATGGTTTTTCACCTTCGGATATCAACGAACCGGCTGAAAAATTGACAGAGGCGAAAATTCGTTCGACCGCGAACGCGCGTGCGAAGGAATGGTTTGCTATGGCGGTGGCCGTATATTGCGATTGCGAGGTGTTGATGCGTCGCCTTGATACCAACAATCGCGAGTTGGTGTTCTTTGGCATGGAAACGGATGTTTTGATGTGTGAATATATCATGGCAATTCTTGATCGTGCGAATGAAACCGGGTTCAAAGCATTTTTGATGCAGGAGAAACTAAACGCGCCGTATGGTGCGAAAAAAACGCCAAAGGATATCTACCACGACCGCAAGGCATTTGATGCGGGCATGGCGAATCGGGTAAATGCGCGGCTAAAAGAAATGAAAAATTCGCGTAATTCCACGGTGGATGAATCTACCGGGCAGACGGGCGGTGCGTTGGTTATCGTAAAAAATGCGGTCGTATCGGAGGCATTTGCGGAAAAATACAAGCTCAGGCACCGCAAGAGCAGCACGAAAATCAATCATCGTGGCAACGCATATGCTTCTGGTCAGCGCCAGGGCGATAGCGTGGCAATAAATCGCGGCGTCGGCGGCAGTTCGCAATTGCGTTTATCCTGATTGGAGTTTTTTATTAAATAGGTTGACGGTGGCGGGCGGGTGGGGATATCCTGCCCGTCGCTGAAATATAACTTGGAATTGTCCAAGTTCGGATTGGAATTTTACCAATGAAAAAATTACATAATAAAATGCGTGTCGATTTTTTCGATAATGCTGAGAGCGGCCAGCGCAAGGTCAGCGTGCAGATCATCGATGCGGTGGAATTCGATCAGGTATTGCTTGTCGATGACCTGGCGGCGGTGTTTAAGCGCCTTGGCGGGGTGCTGCGGGCTGTTGCGGTGGCCTATGGGTGGCTGGTAGCTCATCCCCGCTTGGCGCTGTTGTGCGGCGTCATGGCGGCTTCTATGGCCACAATGTTCGCCGGTATGGTGGCTTACTATTTCGGGCTTTCCGGTTAAAGAAGCATCAGCAATTGCGTTGACGCGGTTGTTGTCGGTGATGTACTAAGTTCTTACGGCTGGAGTTCACCAGCCTAGCATATGGAGTTTACCAAATGTCTGCATTTCTCATTAACCCAGATACCATGAATAAAGTGATTCGCGCGATTTGCGCGCCAGCGTATTATCGCCCGCACAATCGCATGTTCGCGGGTTATAACGTTGACCGTTCAAACTCTTGGGACAAGATTGGAAGGGCCTTGTTCGCGTTGAATGTTGAGGCGGTAAGCCAACGCTACCCGAGCGAACGCGGGAAGTTCCACACATTTGAAGAGTACCGATTTGAGGGAATCCCGTACATGCGGGATCGGTCGGAGATCGTTTCTTGCTACAAGGCCGCGCAGTGCTTGGCGTATCAGTGCAGCGAGGGAAATGTTCCAGAGGAGGCAATTTATAAAGAATTGCGCGACATTATTTTGGAATTGCAGGAACGCATTGTCGCGGAATTGGATGAATACAAGGCGGCGGATTGGGGATAGGGATCAGGATGACAAATAGGATTAGGGAATTGAAGGTGGTGAAAAAAACTATTGTTCGCAGGTTCCAGAAGGGGCAGGCGATCAGGTATGTTGGAAACAATAACATGTACGGGCGGATCGGTAGCATCGATGGGTTTACCTCTCCAACGCGCTACAGGGTAATTCTTGAAGGGCGGTATTACACGGTATCACAAGACAACATTGAGGCTTTCAGCGGGTCGGAAAATGGCTAGGATGCACATTCGTATTCCTGATCGGGTGTTTTGATTTTTAGAGTAGAGGGACCGGCACACGGTGCCGGGTTCTTTCTCGTGGTGGATGATGTTGCGCTATTTTGGTTTAGTTTGGTTTGCGGCTTGGTGTTGTGTTCGATTGCGGTTTTCCTGTTTGCTCGAATCTCCAGGAGCGGGAGATTTTGCCGAACAAACCCCGCTAGACCTGATTCAAATTTTGGGGGCATAGATGAATAAAAATCTACCGGCTAAGCCGCAAGAGCTGATTGCGCGGGATATTGTTAAGGCGATTGCAATGAACATTGGAAAGGACGTGGCATTTCACATAGAAACCATGTATCCGCTGGCCGTTTCTGCCACGTCAAGAAGTATGCTGTTGTCGGTCAGGAACGCGGTCTATAATGAAATTATGGCGGCTCTGGATGTGACAGATGAGACAGAAATTTTGGCCCGCCTGCAACGTCGCAAGGCGCATCGGAGGGAGATAAAAGCTATGATGAAAGCCGGGACACGCGGGCCATGACGCCACTTGCACGATACCTTGAGATAATCAGATGGTCCTCCGGTGATCTGGCGGACCATTTTGGCATCAACAAGAGGACGGTTTTTCGTTGGCTAAATGGTCAAAATGATACGCCGGACAACGTTCTTGTATGGGCAAGGGAATTGGCGGAATTTCATCTTGCGCACGGCTTGCCGGATGGGTGGGTGTCAAACAACAATAACGATTTCAAATCGATTGGGGATTGACAGGGAGGAAACGTCCAAGGTTATGTTGATTCGTCAACAATGGGAGTTCACTATGCGTTCTAATAAGTTGGGTTTTCTCTCGGTTTCCGCTATTATACTGTTGGCTGGTTGTCAGCAACCAGGCGCAGACCTGGGGGCAAATGTCTACGATGCGAGCCAAGTCAACCAGAATCAAAACGCTAAAGTGATTGATATTGTCACGATTGCCCCCGCCCAGATTAAGGTCAGCAACGCTCAAAACCAGAAGACTGCGGAAGTCGCTGGTAGCATTTTGGGTGCTGTTGGCGGGGGTCTGTTGGGCAATAGCTTGAGCGGCGGCATGGTGCGCGGTAGCAATACCGTTGGCGGTGCAGCATTGGGGGGCATCGCAGGAGCGGCGGCGGGGTCGTTGGTTTCATCAACGGCGCTGGTTGATGGCGTGACAATCGGTTACAATGAGGACGGTTCAATTCATACTTCGACGCAGGTTGGCGAAATGTGCCAATTTAAGCAGGGTCGGGCTCTGGTTGTGATGACGCAGGAAAATGAAACCCGCGTGCAACCAAATACAGATTGCCAGAAGCCTACCAACAACGGCTAATTTTCACTCCATAAAAAATTGGATTAACGATGAAAATTCTTGCGACCGCTGTAGTCTTCACCGCTTTGGCCGGGGCTTGTTATGCCCAGAATTCCGACTCCGGCCCAATTGTTGGGCTTGCTGCTTTGGCGGCAGCGCAGGACCAGGATCAAGCGGAAGCTGCGGCGGCGCAAGCAGCCGAGGAGCAGGCGAGAGCGCAGGCAGAGGCCCGCGCCGAAGCGCAACAGGCAGCAGTTGAACGTCGGGCAGCAGCGCAACAGGCAGCAGCAAATGCTGAGGCAGAAGCCGATAAGCAGCGCAACGAAAAATACCAGGATAAGTTGCGAGATATTAACCTTGAACGACAACAGATTGATCTGGAAAAGGAGCAAACTGATGTCAATCGGGAAAACGACATTATCAATGCGCAGTTGAAGGCGCAGAATGCGCAAACAGATGTAACGCAATCTCAGGCCGATGCGGCGCGCACACTGGCGCAGGGCCAGGCAACGGCAGAGGTTACAGAGGCGCAGGGTGACAAGACGTTGGATAGTGACGTGGGTGCGGCTGTAGTGACCCGCGCGCAGGGTGCGGCAACGCTCGACACTGACAAAGGCAAGGCGGATGTGAAGAAAGCCGGTGGCTTTCTAAACAATAGTGCGGGCGGCAGTTAACCTACCTTTAACCGCATTGGCACGTAGGCTTTAGCATGATGTTTCGCGCAATAGCGGCTTCCAGGCTTTAGGTTATCGCCGCAAAATCGGAACTCTGGAGTTCTCGGGGTTCCGATTGGCCATTGGCAAGTTTCAGCGGACCTTTTTAGGGTCGGCGCTGGAGCTGGTGGGTTGCGCGGCCTCGGTGCCGACTGCGTTTCTGTATGCTTTGGCGGCAATTCGCCTGGTGGTCCAAGGCGGCGAGTTTTTCGGCTCACGCTCTCGACCGTGCGGCCCATTTGGCGCGCAATGTCTGATGTTTTGACCTTTTTTTCTCGCAAATCCCGAAGTTTTCTAACTTCGTCGTCGGTCCACGGCTTGGAATTTATCATAGTTCGCCTTGTGTCATCCTTAGAAGGCCACATTGCGCACAAATTACGGAATCGTCTACTGTTTCGCAATGGCATCGTTCGCTAGTCATGGGTTTGAACTCGTTGAACCTCATGTGACGCAAGGCCCTACTGGCTTTTGGCGGCGGGAAACGTCTTTTCATGTTATGCGGCCCAAGTCGCGGATTCGGACAATAGTTCTTTGCTCGGCGCGGTTTTTTGCCTGCACATGTTGGATGTCGGATCGCAAATGCGTTGGATCATCCCCGGCGATGATGCCCAGCCCATAGGGGTGGCGCGCGGATCGGGGCTGTAGAAGGTCCAAGAGGAATTTCCGGCTTTCCTGTAGGTTGTCTTCATCTGGCCGTTTCAGAGAATAGCGGAGAATACTCACGGACGCGAAGGTAAGCGGGCTTTTTGGTGCGCTGGTGATTGCCCGCGATACCTCATCGGATAACTCATGTATCGCGGCACTTTTTTTTGACCAGTGCATATTTTTTTTCACGTTGGGCAATAGGAGCGGCCTGGAGAGGGTTATGGTGATATCTGGGTGTATCTGCCCGCCTAATTGCTGCACCGCACCGGGGGGCTTCTGGGCGGCTTTCTCTGGCCATTTTGCGGGCAGTGCGGCCTGTTCCTGGCCAGCTCTGCGGCGCTCGTAGTCTCTCAGCCACGCTTCATCGAATCTGGCCATGCCCCGCGTGCTCTCGTGCTTGCGTGTGCTGCACGCGCTTACTTGGCGATTTGCTGACTAAATCTGTTATGGTCATTGACCAATCTTTTTCCCTGGCAATGTCGATTACCTTTTGCCAGTACAGGGGTGGGATACCGCGCGTTTTCCAGTGTCCGATGCAGATTACAGACACGCCGAATGCTTCCGCCGCATTTTTTGCTGGCCCGAATCTGTCAAGGAATTCGTGGTGATCCATGTAAAAAAATAGTTCCAAAAAGGATAAAAAGTCAAGTTATTTGCTATATGTCTTTCAAAATCTCGCCAATCCAAATTGGAACAGAATTTACTTTGACCAGGTATCCCAAACGGATTAGATTTACCAAGTCTAAAAATTAAGAAAAATTTGGAGCGATGTTCGTTATGAATGATATCGTCAGAACTGACACGCCCGAATCTGTGTCCCTGTTAAATATCATTGCCGAGGCTGCGCGCAATCCAGAAACCAACATAGCCAATCTGGAGGCGTTGTTAAAAATGCAGCGGGAGGTTTTGGCGGATCAGGCAAAGATTGCATTCACCCGCGCGCTATGGAGGCTGAAAAAAGACCTTCCCCACGTCAGCAAGGACGGCACAATTGATCTGGGTGTGAAGGGAAAAATGAAGTTTGCCAGATGGGAAGATATGGCAAAAATCACTGAGCCTTTAATGGATCGCGAGGGGTTTACGCTCTCGTTTGATACTGAGGAACGCAACAGGGACGGCGGCGGCTCTGTCGTCATTGGCGAGCTGACACATGTTGACGGGCATAGTAAGAAGGCGCGGTTTAGCCTTCCGCTGGATACCGGCCCAGGAAGAAACAACCTCCAGGCGGCTGCTTCAACGCTCAGCTATGGGAAGCGGTACGTGGCTGAAATGCTGTTAAACATCGTGCGCAAGGGCGATGATGATGATGGGGTGGCGGGCGGAAAACGGTACATAACAACAGCAAAGAAAGAAGAAATAGTTAAGCTGTTGCAGGAAACGGATTCGGATGTGACGGCATTTTTGCGTCATTTTGGCGTAGAGAGTGTCGATGAGATCGAGAGCAAAAACGAGGTCGTGGTTATCAATTCGCTTGTCTCCAAAAAACTAAAAATGGAAGCCAAGAAAAATGAAGGAAGTACAGGTACAACAGGGGTCGCCTGAATGGATCGCCGCGCGCCTTGGAATCCCAACAGCATCAAATTTCGATAAAATTTTAACACCTGGCGGAAAATTATCAGAGTCTGCGCGGAAATTCGCTTACTACCTGGCGGCGGAACACCTGTTAAATCGCCAACTGGATAGCCTGGATTATCTCGAATGGATAGCGCGCGGCAAAGAGCTGGAGCCAGATGCCGTCCAGAATTACGAATTTTTGCAGGATGTAAAAACGCGCAAGGTCGGGTTTATAACCACAAATGATGGCCGCATAGGGGCCTCCCCGGATCGCCTTATCGTCGGCGCAAATGGTGGCCTGGAGATCAAATGCCCGTCGCCCCAGGTTCATGTCGGGTATATGATCGATGGGTTTGGAAAGGCATACAAGGTCCAAGTCCAGGGACAAATGTACGTGGCCGAACTAGATTTCGTGGATCGATATTCGTTCCATCCTGAAATGCCGCCGTTTCTGGAGCGAACGGTGCGGGATGAACCGTTCATAACCCAACTGGCAGATGCGCTGAACCAGTTTTCAGATGACCTGGCAGAGATCATACGCAAGGCAAAGGCATCTGGGTTTTTTCAGGATCGTGTTGCCATGCTATCGGCGCATGACGATGCGTACCAACAAAATCTAGGGGATGAATGAATAATGCGAGACCTTCGGCAACTCGAAAAATACCGCACGATAGGCCAGCCAAATAGGCCAGAGGAAATGCAGTATGGCGGGGCTTTTCGGGTCGTCCACAAAGGAAACGTGCTCCGAATTATCGCGTCGAATGACGCTGGATGGGACCACGTATCGATTAGCCGAATGACAGCCTGCCCTAGCTGGGAAGATATGGAATTTGTGAAGCGTATGTTTTTCGAGGAGGGCGAGTTGTGTTGGCAATACCACGTCCCGGTGGGCGACCATATCAACATAAACCCCCATGTTCTGCACATATGGCGAAAACACGACTTTGAAATGCCGCTACCGCCGAGGTGGATGGTCTAATGTCCGAACCCGTCACAGTTCTAGCAGAATGGATAAAGTCACACCCGAACGCACATTCAAAACTCGAAATTGTGGGCGATCATGTAGTTTTGACTTTTGGGCCAAAATCCCGCGAGCTGCCTTTCCCGGCGTGGCTTTGGCTGATTCCGATGCTTTGGCCGGTGTTATTTTTTTTAAGTCCGCGCCGATAGTTTGCCCTTGCGCGACCATCGGAGTTAAATTATATAATAATTCCGATGGAGGTTTATATGCCCGAAGAACTGCCAGAAATGCGACCCGTTCAGAGTACAAATCTAGCTGCTATTGGATACGATCAAGAGGCGCAAAACCTCTATGTCCAGTGGCACGATGAAAGGGTCTCTGTGTATGAAGGGGTTCCGGCATTGATCGCCAGCAACCTGGAGAGCGCACATAGTGTCGGGCAGGCATTTAACCAGATCATCAGGGGAAAATATCAACATAGGTACATTGACCAATGAGAATTGAGAGTGTCGTTTGGAGTTTTGGACTTGTCAGTACCTACCTCGCGCTGGCCGCAAATTTTGGTTTGTTTCTGCATAACTCCCGGCGCAAACGTGAGTTAAATTTCATAATTGATGAGTTGCAAGAGGCAAAGCAGATTTATGATGCGGCCACAAGAGAACTTAAGGAATATTCCCATGTCCAGAATAAGTGATGTCGTAGCGAGGCACCTTCCGAAAAAGGTTAGGGATGGCCAAGTTGTTGCAAACAACGAGCGGGCCGAAAAGATTCTGGATGAGTTGAAGGGCGAAGGATTTATCGTTTTTAGCCCAGAAATTCGCACGGTTGTTTCAAATGCGTTGAACATGCTGATTGATGCAGGGAGTTTGACGCCAGATGACCGTAGGAGGATTGCGCAATCTGCTATGTCCACTGTATGGGGTGGTTTCTTTCCTATAGAAGACGATGAGAAATGATGTGGCCCATTCATTTAGCTATAGCATTTGCTATAGGTTTTTCGGTCGAAAGAATACAGTTTTTAGTTCTAAAGTATATAAGGGATAGATTTTGACTATGCGTGCTGCACTATACACCCGAGTTTCCACAAACGATCAGTCAACCGAAAGCCAGCGGCGTGAAATGATCGACTTGGCAATGCGTCGGAAATGGATTGTCGTTAAAGAGTTCACCGACCAAGGCATTTCAGGCGCGAAGGGCCGGGAGCAACGGCCAGGATTGGATGAAATGTTGAAGGCTTCAACGGGTGGGGAGTTTGATGTTATTATGGTTTGGGCCGTTGATCGGCTGGGCCGCTCTCTTGGCAATCTCATTCATACTTTGCAAGATTTGGATAAGGCTAAGGTTGGATTGTATATTCACCAACAGAACCTAGACACGACAACGCCAGCCGGTCGCGCCATGTTCCAGATGCTTGGCGTGTTTGCAGAGTTCGAGCGATCTCTAATTCAGACTCGCGTAAAATCCGGCATGGCTAAGATGAAGTCAGAGGGGCGTCGGCCAGGTCCGAAGGGAATTGAATACTCATCGCCGGACAAATACAATCTTGTTGTAAAAATGTTGAAAGATGGCATTCCGCCTTGGCGCGTTCACCAAGACACGGGCGCTGGTCATTCGACGGTTTTGAGAATTAGAGATGATATTAAGAAGGAAGCGGCTAATGGATAAGAAAGTCCTTGAGGATCATTGGAATGAATTGTGTTTACATGCACTAGATGGTGACATGCCGCCAGGGTTAATCGCTCTTTTTAAGAGGGTCTATTACGCGGGTGCCGTGGTTACGTTCAACGGAATTGTTGAGCGGTCAAAAGATAAATCAAGTACGATAAAAGAAAGGGGTATTTCTGTAAGAAATTTACGGAAAGAAATTTCGGATTTTTGGTCAAAACACGAATTGAAATGTCAGGGGTAAGGTATGCACATCCTAAAGGTATTTCTGCACGGCATAGGCGAAACGCTCATGGTGCGGTTTAAGGAAAAATCATCGGCTGATAAGGCAAGGTCAGAAATTGAGGGTATGTTATTCCAGGATAGCGGGAAAATACCTGGTCCGGTGCTGATCGAGGATGATTTTGGACTATCGGTAAATATACCATACCATTCGATTATGCTGGTACAGCAAATTGATTTTGAAAAGGCTATAGAGGGGGATGCGCAGTGGCAATTTGTGCAGCAAAAGATAGGAACACGAACGCTGGATAGATTGAAGGCCAGCTCGCCGATCATAACCCCTCTTGAGGCTTCATTCCCGAACGGGAGTAGGAGGATGTAATGGATAAGGATGATAAGGTAGTTCCAATAAGCGAAAATACCTATCACGTTCCAGGGGTACAGGAGGAGGTTGTCGAGGCTATTGAGGATGTCCTGGCCCAAGCCAAACGTGGCGAAGTTACTGGCATCGTCATCAGCGCAGTGCGGGCGAACCATGAAATTTTATGCCATGTCGCGAAGGGGTCAGCGTCGTATTCATCCCTGGTGTCTGCCGTAGTCATGGGGCAATTTGATTTGTGCCACGTATGGTCAAGCCGTGAGTGATCTATACGATGCCCTAGGAATACCGAGGGATGCAGACAGGGAAACCGTAAGAAAGGCTTACCGGAAACAGGCAAAGAAAGCACACCCAGACGCGGGCGGAACAGTCGAGCATTTCGCGCTGGTCAAGGTAGCGCACGACACGCTGACCGATGACGAGCGGCGCGCACACTATGATAAAACGGGGCAATTTTCAGAGAAAGAACCGGATAACTCAAACTCCGAGGTCATGAATTTGATCTCTCGGAGCATAGACATGGCTTTGACCGCCGCGCACGAGAAGGGAACCCTTGACGTTGTGTTTTCGAGCGACTTGGTGGCTTTAATCAAATCCAAGGTGTCAGACCTAGTAAAAAAAAGTCACTCTGACGAATCTGATATGTTAAAGGCGATAAAAATAAATCAGAGGTTGCTAAGTAGATTCCGCAGAAAGCATAAAGATGACGGCCAGAATATGATGGATTTGCTGGTATCTGGCCGCATCAGAACGTTCCAAAATGGAATAGCCAACCAGCAAAAACAGCGGAAAATCGCAATGCGTGCGCTTGAGGTTCTGGGGGAATATGAGTTTGAAAAAGAGATATTGTCTCAGGATGATAGCCGCCAAGTTGGATTAAATATTTTAATGACGGCGATACAAAATATGAGGTAATCCCTCATGGATGGAAAAGAAGTCGCGCAAGTGGCTACGGGCGTTTTCGCATTTTCTGGAAAACCTTAGAATTGATAGCAAGCACATTGCAGCCGAATCGGCGGAAGCCGGTATAAAGCTAGACTTGTGGGATTCGCAGCAACGGGTTCTCGATTGCCTTGGGAATGGCCTAGATGATGGAATCCACGTTTTCTATATCCTAAAATCTCGCCAGCTCGGCGTTTCCACGGTCACACTCGCAATCCTCCTTTTCTGGCTGGCCATACATCCCCGCATTTTCGGTGCTCTCGTTATCGATAATGAAAAAAATAGCGAAAATTTCCGCAACATCCTTGTAAGATATATGGGGAGTTTTCCGGCCGGATTTTTTGGCAAGGCGTTCACGCTTGTTGCCAATAACTCGAAATTCCTAGAGTTCTCCAACGGCTCCCGCCTGGATTTCCTAGTTGCGGGTAAATCAAAAACGACATGGGGCGAATCTCGTGCCTACACAGTGGCGCTACTCTCTGAGGTATCAAAATACGGTCGAGCGGAAGGTCTAAATTCTTTCCTAGAAACCTTGTCTGAAACTAATCCAAACCGGCTCTATATGTTCGAGAGCACGGCGCATGGCCCGAACCATTGGAAAGCGATGTGGGAGGATGCCGGGATCGACGTTTACATGAAACGTCGAATTTTTGTCGGCTGGTGGTCTAGCGAGGTGAACACTATCGCAACGTCAGACCCGAGGTTTAAAATTTTTGGCGCTTCTGATCCAACGCCAGCGGAGAGGGAGAAAATACATGCCGTCAAAGAGGCATACGATTTTAAGGTTAATCGTAATCAGTTGGCCTGGTACAGATGGCGCGAGTCCAACAAGGCGACAACGCGGGAAATGCTGGATGAGTCCCAACCTTGGACGGAAGACGATGCTTTTGTGCTCAGTGGCATGTCGTTCTTCCAGGTACGCAAGGTTACAGAGGACTTGGAGCGAGCGACAGAGGCAAACTCGCTATGGTATCGCTATTATCTCGGCAATTCTTTCATGTCATCAAAATGCGAACAAATCCTAGATCAAAATCGCCGACCAGAGGTTGATCTGCGGGTTTGGGAGGAACCAGTACCGGGCGCGCGGTACGCCATCGGATTCGATCCGGCATATGGCAGAAATGACAATGCAGATAATAACGTTATCTGCGTTGGCAGGTGCTTCGCGGATAAATGGGTCCAGGTGGCAGAATACGCCAGCAACGCCCACACTGCCGGACAAGCGGCTTGGGTGATGGCCCACCTGGCGGGATGGTATCAGAACTGCATTGTAAACCTGGAGATCGGCGGGCCAGGCGACCAGGTTGTGATGGAACTGAACTCTGTACGACAACAGCTCCGATCAGAAGAATACCAAAAGGCGATGAATATAGCTCCAGGCGCGGTGAACTTCCTGGAAACAATGCGCTGGTATCTTTACCACCGACCCGATTCAATGGGCGCTGGATATGTCTATCACTGGCAAACTACGGTAAGGACAAAGTTTCGGTTGATTGGCGGCTTTCGAGATAGCCACGTTACCGAACAAATACGGATAAATTCAGTTTTTTGCCTGCGCGAAATGTACGATGTCACCCAGGAAGGCGCAGAGGTTAGCGCCCCATCAGGGTTGCACGACGACCGGGTATTTGCCGCCGCTTTGGCTGATGAGTGCTGGAAAAGCTGGATTCGCCCGTCGATGATTGCCCAAGGTCTCACCTACGACCGGGTAATACTTTCCAATGAGGGCGTAAAATCGCGGGTATCGGATATCCTGAATGCCAGCGTGATTCGCGCTCTAAATGCACCGGAACAAGAACCGGCTGTAAATACCTTCCTACGAGAAAGAGGCTTATCCTAATAAAAAGGGAACAAAAAATGCCTAAACCATTGACCATTCTACCTGAGAAAGACCCGCCAGAGGCGCTTATTCTTCCCGTAAGGGAGTCTTACGACTACCAGTTTTTGAACCCATATGACGCTGATACGAAAAAATACCCGTATGATGGAAAAGTTGTAATATTATCGGACGATGATAAATCGCCAGGCATTGCGGCAGTATGGCGCGTTTCCAGGAAGCTAAATGGATGGCGGTGGAAAAGCTATGGCCAGTGGGTAACGCCATTGACGAATACCAAAATCGTATTTGATCCTGTATATTGGCGTAAATTTACCGGCTAT
>Ga0181535_10002667_pt1 | contig 21460 bp, 17 predicted proteins | sample PEATcosm2014_Bin_44_FD_119774 | JGI IMG/M metagenome (GOLD analysis project Ga0181535, IMG submission 119774) | Peatland microbial communities from MTU Mesocosm Facility, Houghton, MI, USA - PEATcosm2014_Bin17_30_metaG | ecosystem: Environmental > Terrestrial > Soil > Wetlands > Peat | place... | reverse complement strand
TGAAGTTCTACGGACTCCCACCCATCGGACAAAAACAAAGACGTCCGATGGATGGGGCACAGTTTCATTCCCCGCGGGTCGGTGAAGCCGGTGGACGACTGAAAAGCGCTTGGGGCCCCGTTCGCTCAGGATGACAGCCTCTCGGGGGAGTTTAGGATGACAGCCAGTGTTTTGCTGCGAATTTCTGAGACAGGACACTGAGTGTTGCGACCGGTCCAGAGAAAACGAAACTATCGCACAGCGCCGGCGTCCTTTGCCGGCCAATAGATAAATGCGGCCTTTCCATAGATGAGCGATCGCTCGACAGGACCGAATTCCCGGCTGTCAGAAGAAATCGAGCGGTGATCACCCATCATGAAATAGCAATCCGGGGGAACAATCGTCTCTGCCATGGAACGGCTATCGCGGTACTCATCTGGCACGTAGCCCTCGGTCAAAGGCTTTCCGTTGAGCCAAACCTGTCCCTCGACGACCCACAGCCGGTCGCCAGGGAGGCCAATGACGCGCTTGATGTAGCTTTTCTCGGGATCGCGCGGGTAGTGAAAGACCACCACATCGCCGCGCTCAATGGCGGAGACGTGATAGACAAACTTGTTGATGAATAGACGATCGCGGTCTTCGAGGCGCGGCAACATGCTGGTTCCCTCGACGCGCACGGGCTGATAAAGAAAGGTAATGATCAAGACGGAAGCAGCCGCGGAAATGAACAAATCGCGCAGCCAGAGCCCAGCGCCAGCAGCTATTTGAGGCGGCGCGGGGGTGGGGTTCTGAACCGGCGAAGCGATGCCGGCCTGAAGATCTTGAGTTGAACCTGATTCAGGGATGTTCTGGGGACCTGTTTGCATCACACTTCCAGAATACTATTAATCGCAGCCCAGCCCACCGGATGGGCAAAGAACGCGAAGCGGTTTGGGTTTTTCCAGCGGTTTGAGTTGATGGGCTGCTGGAACCAGCGAAGGCTCGGCGCCCGCGGCGGTCAGGTTTTCCTCTTCGAGAATCAGGGGCCGCTGCAGAACCATTTCCAGTTGAGTTCCGTTTTCGATATTGACGTCGGCGCCACGGGTAAACAGGGTAGCCAGGCCAGCGGCGGCAAGCCCCGCGCCAACGCCAGCAATTCCTCCAGCAAGCGGGTGCCCTCCCGGCAAGCCGCCTATCGCTCCTACCGTACCGCCGACCGGGACAGCGACTTTCGCCACTTCACCTGCATTTCGCCCTTTGTTTCCGGCCTGCTCGATTGTGCCCTCGCCATTAGCATCGACGGACTGATTTTTGGCGCCGGGTAGACTGTTGACCATTCCAGGGATCTCGACTACCGTGCCGTTGGGGAAAATGATGGATGAAAAATGCATATCCAACTGAGACTTGCCCTTGACCCGGCCAGCGCGCTCAACCCGATCGACTACGCCTTGCACGTACACACCGGCCGGGATCATTACGCGGTTTCCGACCACAACAGGAAACGTCGAGACCAGATAGACGCCGTCGCCAGGCTTGGCGCTCTTGGTGTTCACCGCACTGCGCAACTGGAGCAGCACCTTGGTGCCGGCAGGGACGGTGTAGGTCTTCCTTACCGTAGCTTCGCCAGGGGCCGGACACGGCATCTTTTCATCCATCGGCTCGTAAGTCTGGCCGACAGGGCGGCACGGTGCACCTAACACACCCGGCGAAAGGAGTGGGACTGCTTTGCTATCCGGTCCGATGACACTGGTGATTACAGGGGACGTCGCGGCGGGCGTTTGTGTGGAGGCGGCGGGAGCGGCGGCAGCTGTCTGGGATTGTGCGGGAGCAGCCGCTACCAAGCCAAGTGCGATTGCAGCCGCGAACAATCTATGCAGCAGACGCATGTGTTCCTCCGCAGAATCCCTTGTTACGATAGACGATTCGTTACCCCACAAGGATAGCCTGACTGGCCGGCGGAGGCACAAGAAATGCTGCGGGAAATTATTCGCGTTACGATCAAAGACAGCGATGAAACCTAAGCTTAGTCCGACCACTAGCGCCTCTGCCGCCCAGCGCGATCAATTCGCCTCCGCTTATCGAGTTCTGGACGACGCGATTGCCGCTCATGCGTTTCCGGGCTGCGCTTTTGGTGTCCTGGCGGGCGGCAAGGTTGTGCTTGAGGACGCCCGCGGCAACTTTACTTACGAATCGGAATCGCCGGCCGTAACAGCCGAGACCGTCTACGACCTGGCAAGCGTAACCAAGGTTGTGTCGACCACGGCGGTGGCCATGCTGCTTGAGCAACGCGGCCTGCTCGATCTGGATATGCTTCTCGGCGATCTGTTGCCGGCGTTTGTGACTGGCCGCTCAGCCAGCGACCCGGCGCGACCCGTGACGTTGCGGCATCTGCTGGCACACAGTTCGGGACTCCCTGGCTATGTTGAGTTCTTCCGCACCGAGACGACGCCGGATGCGCTCCTGGATGCCTGCCTGCGGCTGCCGCTGGAAGCGGAACCGGGGAATCGCGCGGAGTACTCAGACCCTGGGTTTATTTTGCTCGGCAAAGCACTGGAAGCGCGCATAGGCGGGTCACTGCGGACATGGGTTCAGCGCGAGGTTTTTGAGCCCCTGGGAATGAGCGCGACGGCTTTTATTCCTGAGCCTGGCGCGCGTGGACTTATACCTCCTACGGAGGAGGACGCGACCTTTCGCCGCAGACGTATCCAGGGAGAGGTTCAGGACGAGAACGCCTGGGTGCTTGGGGGAGTGGCGGGTCATGCAGGTCTGTTCTCGAACGTGCCGGACCTGTTGCGCTTTGGGAGCGAAATCCTGGACTCCAGATTTGAAACAATTACAAGGAGGAAGCGAACCAACCTTTTCAGGGCCGGGACCGTCGAACTGTTTGCTAAGCGGCAGGGACCGGAGGGCAGTTCGCGCGCGCTGGGGTGGGATACACCATCTTTGAGTTCGTCATCGGGAAGGCACTTTTCCCCTCATTCCATAGGACATCTAGGCTACAGCGGTTGTTCGTTGTGGGTCGATCTCGATGCAGGGGTTGCGGTTGTGCTGCTGACAAACCGCACCTGGCCTGACCGGAAGTGCCAGTTGATTCGCGAGATTCGCCCGGCTTTGCACGATGCCATCCGTGAAGCACTTTAGAACATGGGTACCCCTGGTTCCTCTGTTGCGTAAAGCGTTAGAGAATTCTCTCGTTACTTGCGCATTTTGCAGATAGAATCAAAAATTGGGGACAGACGCGATGCTAATCAGCTCTATGATGCAGGAGACGGCCGGCGCCCAAACAAACGACATCAAGAACGACCAGGCCTCCTTGCTTCAAAATCTAATCACAGAGAGCCAGAACGAGGCTTCTCAAGGCTTTGACACTAAATCCGCGCTCGATATCGCGCGCATCATCAACCACGAGGATGCGAAGGTAGCGGCAGCGGTCAAGAAGGCGATACCTGAGATCGCTCAGGTGATCGACCAGGTTGCCCGTTGCCTGCGCGACGGCGGACGGCTCATCTACATAGGAGCCGGATCGAGTGGACGCATTGCGTCGCTAGATGCATCCGAGTGTCCACCCACTTACTCCACAGCTCCGGGCCAGGTGCAATACATCATGGCTGGCGGACCTAAGGCTCTGGCCTCGGCCGTTGAGGTGAATGAAGACTCTGAGGAGTTGGGTCAACGGGATATTGCCCGGCGGCGCCCTACCCGGAAAGATGTCGTGGTGGGCATCTCCGCTTCAGGGCGTACTCCCTATGTAGTCGCCGCGGTAGCCTATGCCCGCGCCCGCGGAGCGCATACCGCCGCGGTCACGTGCAATATGGGGACACCACTGGTGGATGCGGCCGATATCCCGATTGTTGCCGATGTAGGCCCTGAAGTCATCTCCGGATCGACGCGCATGAAGGCCGGCACAGCTCAGAAGATGATTCTGAATATGATCACGACCGGCGCCATGACCCGTCTGGGTTATGTGTACGAGAACCTGATGGTTAACGTGCACATGCAGAACTCGAAGCTGGTTGAGCGCGGAATCCGCATCCTGATGAGCGCGTGCAAAATCGATCGGCAGACCGCGGTGAACACGATCAAGAGCGCAGGCAGAAGCGTGCCAGTAGCCCTGGTGATGCTGAAGGCAAGGGTCGACAAGCCCGATGCCGTGCGCAGGCTTGCCAAATCGGACGGTAATGTCCGGCTGGCGATTGAAGATACTGTGCTGGAGCTGTAATCGTTTGTTCTTCGCGCGGCGGCGTTTGTGCAATCTGAGGGAGATCCGTTCGTTAGCTCCCAACTTTAGTAAACTTAACGGCAGAATGATTGCTGCCTCCCGCTCGATTCGCCGACTTTGCCCTGCATATGTCGGGCCCGCTCTCCTGGCCGTCTTAACGTTGGTTCTTGCCAGTTCTTCGTTCGTACGAGCGCAGGGCACGCACCTCTGGACCCAATCAAAGGTCGAGGAGTTTGAGAAGGGGACCCCGCAAGGGGTATCGATCGAGAGCGATGGACGCCTGCGTGAGGGGCCGGGCCTGCGAGAGATCCTTACGACGCCTTCGACGTTTGTTTGGTCCGTCGCCGTGGACAAGAGGGGCGAGGCGTACGTGGGAACCGCATCGCCTGCTACGGTGTTGCGCGTGGGGCCCGACGGAAAGCCCGTTACACTCTTTGAGACCAAAGACCTGAGCGTGCAGGTTGTGCGCATGGGACCGGATGGAAACCTTTATGCGGCGACACTGCCTAGCGGCAAAGTCTACCGGCTGAAGCCAGATGCGACGACTAAACAGGATGACGACAGCGCCGAAGCGATCTTCGATTCTGCAAAATTCGAAAGCCCGAACTCGGCTGACAGCAGTACTTCCGGCGACAAAGCTGCTTCAAATGCGCACTACATCTGGGATTTGGCCTTCGACCAGGCAGGCAGACTCTATATCGCAGCGGGGGGACCGGGAGCCGTGTATCGCGTCGATCCCGCGAAGCATGGCTCAAAGCCGGAGCTGTTCTTCAAGAGCGACGAGGCGCACATCAGGGCGCTGGCATGGGACGCGAGGGGGAACCTGATCGCAGGCTCCGATGGGACAGGGCTTGTCTACCGCATCAGTCCGGAAGGCAAGGGCTATGTGCTCTTTGAGGCGCCCAGGCGCGAGATTACGGCAGTAGCCGTGGGCAGCGACGGCACCATCTATGCGGCCAGCGTTGGCGACAAGACTCACAATCCTTTGCCTCCGCTGCCGGTGCAGGGCATTGGCACTGCCACCGTCACGATTGTTCAGCCGGCTTCTCTCCAGGCTGTGAATACGAGTACATCTCTGCCAGAAGGAACTGAGATCTACGCACTCAAAGAAGGACAGGCGCCGCGCAAACTCTGGTCGAGCAAAGAAGATATTGTTTATGCGCTCGCCGCGCGACCTGACGGCCTGCTCGCACTTACTGGCAACCGCGGACGCATTTTCCGCATCCAGAACGACGGCAGCTACTCCGATGTCGCACATCTGGAAGCACAGCAAGGCCTTAGCGTGGCCGTTCAGCAGACTACGCAAGGGACAAGCGAAATTCTGGTAGGTGCGGGCAACACCGGCAAGCTCTACCTGCTCGGCGCCGCTGAAAAGCATGAATACGCCAGCAACGTGTTCGATGCCGGCGCATTGGCCCGGTTCGGGCGCGTCGAGGTTGAGCCGGGCTCATCTGCCTATGAGCTATTCACCCGCTCTGGCAATGTGGAGCAACCGGTGCGCGGCTGGTCGGACTGGCAGTCGCTGAACGATGGCGTTGTGGTTTCGCCTGCTGGGCGCTTTTTGCAGTGGAAGGCTGTGCTTCACGAAGGTGGAACTCTTGGCAGCGTCGCTGTGAACTACCTACCCGTGAATGCGGCGCCCGTAGTCGACGATCTGGTGGTTGTCGCCGGCGCGCGCGTGAACCCGCAAACTTTCGTCGGCAGCCAGCCACAAACGGTCAACATTGCGTTTCCATCTCCCTCGACTACGAGTGATGGAGCCAGTTCCGACTCCGCAACGCCTCTGGCCGCGGCAAAGGATCGAACAGCCGTGACGGCGCGGTGGGCGGCTCACGACGATAACGGCGACGATTTGACGTATTCGCTTTATCTCCGCGGCGATGGCGAAACCGTGTGGCGTCTGCTCAAGGACAAGATTACCGAGAAGGTGTACAGCTTCGATGCGGCGCTGATTCCCGATGGCGGCTACCAGGTGAAGATTGTCGCTTCAGACGCTCCTTCGCATACTCCTGGCGACGCGCTTGCCGGCGAGAAGGTGAGCGATCGCTTCGAGGTGGACACTACGCCACCCGTGATTGCGAATCTCAAGGCTATTCGGGGGACTACTTGCGGCGGCGCGCCGTGCTCCAGCGAGATCGTGGTGTCGTTCGATGCGCAGGATGCATTCTCGCCGATCGCTCATGCCGAGTATTCGCTCGACGCGGGACCGTGGCAATACATCGAACCGGTGGGAAAGATCTCCGACTCCCGCAGCGAACATTACTCGATCAGCATCACGCTGGATAAAACTCCCAGCAAGCCCGGCGAACACCTCATCACAGTACGCGCTTACGATCGCTACGACAACGTGGGTGTCGCCAAAACCGTGATTTCCGGTCAGGAAAAGTAGAGCGGAAAAAGAGACTGAATGCGATTTGAATTGTTTTTGGCGGCGCGTTATCTGAGAGCCAAGCGGCGACAAGCCGTTGTCGGCGTGGTCACGGCCATCTCTGTTGCCGGTGTCGCGGCCGGTGTCGCAGCGCTGGTCATTGCTCTCGCCATTACCAACGGGATGCGGCGCGATCTGCAGGAGCGGCTCCTCGGTTCATCGGCGCATGTTGAATTGATGCGCGTCGACGCGGACGGCATCCGCGATTGGCGGCCTTTGCTGGAGCGCCTGCGCCAAGTGCCTCATGTGACCGCCGCGTCGCCCGGCATCTACGAAGAAGTGATGGTTTCGCACGGACCGCGCGCTGGTTTTGCGCTCGTCAAGGGCATCGTTCCGGACCAGGAACGCACGGTCAGCAATCTTCTGGATTCGATCACTTCCGGCTCCGCTGGCGGGCTCGATCCGAACGCTGTTTCCGCCTCCATCGCCACTGTTCCGGCCCTGGTGCTCGGCAGCGATCTTGCCGGACAAATCGGCGTCCAAGTTGGAGACCAGGTTGTCGTCACCAGCCCGCAGGGCGAACTCAATCCGGTCATAGGGCTGGTTCCCAAGTTTCAGTCTTTTCGCGTGACGGGGATCTTCCATTCAGGCTTTTACCAGTACGACTCAAGCATGGCCTTCGTGCGCCTCACCGATGCGCAGCGACTCTTCGATGAGCCAGACTTGCTCTCTGTCATCAGCTTCAAAGTCGACAACCTGAACCGCGCGCCGGAGATCGGCCGCTCCATCGAGCAGGCAGCCGGCAAGGGCTACATGACCACCAACTGGATGGAGCAGAACCGGGAACTCTTCCGTGCTCTCAAGCTCGAGCAGATTGTCACTTTCATCGTGATCGCGCTGATCGTGATTGTTGCAGCGCTGAATATTCTCATCGCTCTCACCATGATGGTGATGGAGAAGACGCGCGACATCGCTGTGATGATGAGCTTCGGGGTAGAACCGGGCCAGGTACGGCGTATCTTCCTGATGCAGGGGCTGCTGATCAGTCTGGTCGGCACGGCCATCGGACTGGCGCTCGGCTATTTTGCCGCCTGGGCCGGCGGCCATTACCACTTCATCCACCTGTCCGCGGAGGTCTACTCGATCGATACGCTGCCGTTTGCCCCGCGCCCCATCGATGGGGTGATCGTGGCGGCCGTTTCCATTGGGATGTCGATGCTGGCCACGCTGTACCCCTCGTCGGCGGCGGCCAGCGTGTTGCCTGCCGAGGCGCTCAGGTACGAGTAAGGCGTTCAGAACGCAGATTGACAATGTGTCACAAAATGTGTCACATTGTATTCATGCCATCCGTGAACCTACGCGAACTTCGCAATACGCGCCAGTTGCTTTCATGGCTGGAAGCTGGCGAAGTCGTCGAACTCAGGAAGCGCAACGCGGTCGTCGCGAGAATTGTGCCTGAGTCTCCTCGGGTTCAACCTGTCGAGTGGCCAGACTTTGCGGCGCGCCGCCGGCGGATCTTTGGCGATCAAGTACTCACCCCGGTTGCGGACCTTATCGAGGATAGAGAAAGCAGCCGCTATTGAGCGTTTATGCGGACTCGAGCTTTCTCGTCTCCCGCTATGTCGTGGATGTCCATTCCTCCCAGGTTGACCATGCGCTTGCACACAGGCCATCTGTTTGGTTTACGCCGTTCAACAGTGCCGAACTTGCCAACGCAATCTATCGACAGATATTTCTGAAGCGGCTTACGCTTGCGCAGGCGCAGCTGGTATGGAGCGACGTTGAGCAGGACTGCGCCAATGGAATTTGGGCGCTTGTCAATTTTCCTGAACGCACCTGGGAGAAGAGCATCGATTTGGCTCGACGCTATGGCCCTAGCCTTGGTGTCCGTACGCTGGACTCCCTGCATGTAGCCTGCGCCCTCGAGCTAAGGGCGGAAAAGTTCTGGACTTTCGATGAGCGGCAGGCTCGGCTGGCTGAGGCCGCCGGGCTCGATACAACTCCCTGATCTACCGCCAGCGTCAACTTACTGCGGCGTAATAATCCCGCCGACCGCATGACGGCGCGGCAACACGATTCCGCGATGATCGACCTCAGCTTTGGGCGTACGGGCTTGCTCGGCAGCAATTGAACTGGTGCGCTCGACCAGGGCTCCGCCACAGGCGGGGCACCAATCGCCCAGGATTTCTTCCGCAACGACTGCGTGACATTGGCTGCAAATACGTTCCATGAATGAAAGATTACCGGATCGGACCTACAAAGAAACAAAAATGCAAATTCAACAAAACACGATGCCGTCATGGAGTTCTACAGACTCCCACCCATCGGACAAAAACAGAGACGTCCGATGGATGGGGCACAGTTTCATCGATCGCGGGTCTGTGAAGCCGGCAAGCGACTGTTACAAACCTCGCCCGGTACACTAAAACCATGCATCCTCCCGTTCGACTGGTGGCAATCGACATGGACGGCACCCTGTTGCCGAATGCTCCGCAGACTTTGACGCGGCGCAATATGCGGGCGCTGAAAGCGGCGCAGGATGCTGGCATCACGGTGGCCATCGCGACCGGCAGACGGATGGCCTACACGATTCCTCTGCTTGAGGGCATTGGCTTGCGAGCGGATACCCCACTGATCACGTCTAATGGTGCAGTGGTTCGAACACTCGACGGTGAGTTTGTCGATCGCTGCCATATGGAAGCGCGTGTCGCTAGGGCGCTTTGTGGTCTGCTCAGGCCGTTTGGAGCAGTGGTTTTCACGTTTGACCGGCCAGGACGCCCCGAACTTGTTCTGGAGGATCTGGAACAGGCTCATGGGCGGATCGCACTTTGGGTAGAGACCAACCGCAAAGCCATTGAAGTGATCAAGCCCTTGGAAAAGGCATTCGACGACGGCGCGGACCCTATTCAGGGCATGGTAACCGGCTATCTGAGCAAGATGAAAGAAGCGGAGCGGGCTCTCAAAGCGAGTGAATGGAGCGACAGTTGCGAGTGTGTCCGGACCGAGTATCCGGCACGCGACATCTCGATTCTGGACCTTTTGCCGCTTGGCGTATCGAAGGGCTGGGCGCTTGAGCGACTCGCAGGGCGCCTGGGGATTAGTAAAAGCGAGACGATGGCGATCGGCGACAATTGGAACGATGTGGATATGCTTGAGTGGGCGGGTCAAGGCGTAATGATGGGCAATGCGGCCCAGGAATTGCGTACCATGGCAAAGTTACGGGGCTGGAAGCAGGCTCCGCCCAACGACGACGATGGCGTTGCCGTAGTGCTGGAAGCAGCCGTAAAGAAGCGCGCTGCAGGCAGTGCGTAACTGAAAGATTTCGAGTCTCAGGTGTAATTGACGATGCAGCGCAAGCTCCTGATAGCCGCAGTGTTGACCGTACTGGCGTCCTCAGCCAGGGCAGCCGAACACGTGACGCTGCTCAATGGCTCCGAGATGCTGTGTAACCACCACACCGAGATCGATGGACGTGTGCGCCTCTACCTGAGCGCCGGCGAAGAGAACTACATCGAGTTCGCCCCGCAGGAACTGAGCCGCATCGAACCAACTCCCGATCCGCCAACTCATCGAGACGTTGCGCAGAACCCCGCCAAAGGGCCAACGGCCGTGAGCCCCGATGCCAGGCTCAGTCAGGTAGACCTTGGCGAGATACTGGCACGGGCGAGCCACGAGCACAATCTGGACGTGGATCTGCTGGCCAGCGTGGTGAAGGCGGAGAGCGGCGGCAACGCACGTGCGCGCAGCCATGCCGGAGCCCAGGGCCTGATGCAATTGATGCCGGGAACCGCGAGCGATCTAGGAGTGGAAGACAGCTTCAAACCAGACCAGAATGTCCGCGGCGGGTCAACGTATCTTGACGAACTTCTCGTCCGCTATCGCGATAATCTTGCCCTTGCGCTGGCCGCCTATAATGCAGGCCCAGCCGCTGTGGACAAATACCGCGGCATCCCTCCCTATCGCGAAACGCAAGCGTATGTGGCGCGCGTTATCCACGAGTTCAATCGCCGCGTACGAGCGCGTGAAGCACTTGCCCGCAATGCCGTCGCATCGGTGAGCACCCCCTGATTCAACGGATACTGGAGGATGCTTCAATTCTGTTCTCGCCCAGCCTTATGAAATAAACTCATATTGTGAGCTGCGGAACGGAGAGCGCTTGAAGAAGAATCAATTGATCCTGGGCGTGGTAGTGCTTGCGGCGTTGGTGGCGCTGGTGGTTTGGGGCAGCAACAGAATCCACTTCGACTTTGGCGTCTTTCGCGCCCAACTCGCAATGGCCAGCTGGGCGAAGATTGGCATCGCTGTCGGCTTCATCTACATTGGCTACTTGTTCCGTTCAGTACGCTGGGCTTTCCTGCTCCGGCACGAAAAGAAAGTGCCGCCGTTCTCGCTTCTGTCAACCCAGGTAATAGGTTTTGCGGCAGTGGCGCTTATCGGTAGGGTCGCGGACCCGGTACGTCCTTACCTCGTCGCGAAAAAGACCGGTCTGCCGCTCAGCAACCAGTTCGCCGTGTATATTGTCGAGCGGCTGTTCGACTTCGGTGCGATGGCGCTGATCATTTCCAGTGCTCTCTTGTGGATTCCGTATCCTCAAACGGCAGCCACGACAAACACATCAGGGTTCTTCGCGCATCTTCTGGCGCCGCTTCTACATCGCTTTCCGGTTTTGTCGGAAATCCTCACTCGCTTTGGAGCATTGCTCCTGACCTTGGTAGGCGTTCTCGTTCTAGTTGCCGTGCGGCTGTCCGGTGGCGTGGTCGCGCGGCTCGCAGAAAAATCGTTTGGATTGGTTTCGAAGAATCTTGGACGCGCAATCGGCCACAAGATCCGGACATTCCATGCCGGGCTCTATGCCGTCCGTAACTTTTCCGATTTTGCCATTGTCACTGCACTCTCGCTGAGCATGTGGTGCCTGATCACGCTGGCCTACCTGGAGACTGTGCAGGCCTTTACCGCCAGCCCTGAACTGGCGGGAATGAACTTGGCCAAGTGCATCCTGTTAATGGCAATCAGCGGCGGCGCAAGTGCCCTCCAGTTGCCGGTGCTGGGTTGGTTTTCACAGATTGCCTTCGTGGCCGCCGCCCTCTCCAGCTTCTTCGGCGCAAGGCCTGAGGCGGCCACTGCGTGTGCCGCGACACTGCTGTTTGTAACCTTCCTAAGCATCATCCCCGTCGGCGTTATCTGGGCCCGCTTTGAGCACGTAAACCTGCGCAAGGTTACGGTGGAAAGCGAGCACGCGGGCGCGGACCTGGACGAGAATGGAATCGCCACGGAGGCATGAAGTTTTCATCAGCCATTGCCGCCGCTAACTTGCTGACCTGCCCTCCGCGTGGCGGGGGTTAACTTGGCGAGTGTCTTTGAGCCGCTCCGCTAAAACGGTTTGGCTTATTCCGCGGCCGGTGGCTCTTGCTTCTTAGTTGCATTTGCCGCCTCCGAGTACCGGATTGTCTCCGGTCCGGCTGCCCCGCCCGTCATCAACATGCTCATGGCCTGTTCCATGGTCAGGTTCGTATCCGTCACTCGTTCCATGGGAAGAATCTGCAGAAATGCCGAAGTCGGGTTGATCGCATTGGGCAACAAAACCGCGGCCAGTTGTGCGCCGCTGGTCGAGTCGGTGAGCGTGCGGGTGAGGAAGCCGATGCTTTTCTGGCCGGGGATCGGAAAATCGACCAGCACCACACGCTGGCTGGTCTCCTTCTTGGCCATCATCGTATCCAGAAGCTGGCGGACGGAGGTGTAGACCTTGGCCACAAACGGCAAACGCTCCAACACGGCCTCGAAGAGACTGAACGCCTGCTGGCCGATGACCAATGAAGTAACCCGCCCCGTCACATAAAGCACCACCAGCGTAAGCAGAATCGCCAGCAGGGACTGCAACCAGGGCTGGCTGAGCCAAGCGGCAGGGAAGAACGCGGCATAAAGTTGAACGACGGGCATCCCGGCTCTGGCCAACTCACTGAGCAGAAAGCTGAAGATCAGGTAGGTGACAAGCAGGGGGCCGATGGTGAGAACTCCTGCCAGGATATTGCTTTGCAGGCTGCGCAATGTACGGGCAAAAACTGGATTCACTAGGGCTCTCCCACGGTTCTTGATGCTAAGAGGATACGCGACTTTGGCCGTCAGGCTGGGTGTTCTGTAGGTTTTCCAGACGAAGCAGGTTTTTCGATGGATTGGCGGTTTGCTGGAGAGGCATGTCCATTGGAATTTGGGGGCGAAGGACGGCGTTTGGTCCGCGTGTGAAGGAAATCGTCAACAGCCTAAACTGGCGGTCGTTCAGAGATGCAGAACCTGCTAGAATTGGTTGAATCCACTCCTTTGGAGAGGCAATGCAGGCAATCTTAGCGCTCGAAGACGGGCGCATCTTCCGTGGCCACGGCTATGGGCACCCCGGCGAATGCCAGGGCGAGGTCGTTTTTAATACTTCCCTTACCGGATATCAGGAAATCGCCACCGATCCTTCCTATGCCGGTCAAATCGTCGTTCTCACAAATCCCCAAATCGGCAATTACGGAACCAACCAGGCGGACAACGAGTCGGCTAAGCCCTATATCGAGGGTTTGATCGTGCGCGAGTTCTCGGCTGTCAGTTCCAACTGGCGGTCGGAGCAGGTGACGGACGAGTACATGGAGCGGTACGCGGTTCCCGTGTTGGCGGAGATCGATACGCGGGCTCTGGTTCGGCATCTGCGGACCTACGGCGTGATGCGGGGCGTGATTTCGACCAAGACCGACGATGCCGCCGCGCTGGTTCAACGGGCGCGCAACATTCGCAAGATGGATGGGACAGATCTGGCTAAGGTGGTATCGACCAAGTCGGTGTACACCTTCGATTCCTCGGACAGCCGGAATGAAACAGGCGATCCTTTATTGCCAATTGCACCCCTCCAAAACGAGGATGCGCGGAAGCGCCTGCATGTGGTGGCGTACGACTTCGGGATCAAGTACAACATTTTGCGGATGTTGACGCGGGAGGGCTGCCGGGTGACGGTGGTTCCGGCGGAGACCAGTGCGGAAGATGTGCTGGAACTGAAGCCGGACGGAGTGTTTCTGTCGAACGGGCCGGGCGATCCGGAGCCGGTGGATTATGCCGTGAAGGCGATTCGCAAGTTTCTGGGGCGCGTGCCGGTGTTCGGGATTTGCCTGGGACATCAGTTGACGGGCCTCGCGCTGGGCGGACGGACGTACAAGCTCAAGTTTGGACACCACGGCGGCAATCATCCGGTGCGCAATAACGCGACGGGCAAGGTGGAGATTACGGCGCATAACCACAACTTCGCGGTCGATCCCGATTCGATCAACGTGAACGAGGTCGAGTTGACGCACGTGGACTTGAACGACCAGACGCTGGAAGGACTGCGGCATAAGACTCTGCCGCTGTTCAGCGTGCAGTATCACCCGGAGGCGGCGCCGGGGCCGCATGATTCGCATTATTTGTTCCGCGACTTCCGGAACATGATGGAAGAGTGGAAGGGATGAATCCACGGACCCACAGGACGACGATTTTCTCAAAAACAGCGGGGCCGAGGCTCCGCTGTTTTTTGGGTTGGGCTTTATTGGTTGCGGCAGTGGGAATTTAGAAGGGTACGGGCTTTAGCCCCCGAGGGAATGGGATGCGACCCAGGCGAGAAACAATTCGGAGCAACGAGTTCGCCTACTTTGTCTCGACACAGACAGCGGGTCGCAAGCCTTTCTTTCGCCATGATCGGTGGGCTCGATTAATGCTTGCGACGCTGGCGCATTACGAGGGACCGGGCTATAAACTTCATGCCTATGTAATCATGCCCGACCACTTGCACATGCTCATGACTCCAGCAGAATCGGTCGAGAAGTCCGTCCAACTGATCAAGGGCGGATTCTCTTTTCGCGCCAAGAGAGAGTTGGAATGGACTGGCGAGATTTGGCAGCCGGGTTTTACCGATCATCGCATCAGGGATGAAGAGGATTGGCTCCGTCACTTGGGATACATCCGCCAAAATCCAGTGGATGCAAAACTGGTTGAAGAATCGGTTCTCTATGAGTTCATGGGGATGGCCAGCATCGCATTCCCTCGGGGGCTAAAGCCCGCTGAAATTGGTGTTATTGATGATGTACGGGCTAAAGCCCGTACCCTTCAAGCTGAAGCCCGTACCCTTCAAGCTGAAGCCCGTACCCTTCAATCCGACGCTTCATTGACATCAGGCGGCACGGCTGAAGCCGTGCCCTTTCAAAGCCAACAAAGCAGCGCGATGAGTCCAGAGATCAGCGCTATCAAGGAAGTCGAAGAATACAATGCCACGTAGAAATGACATACAGAAGATCCTGGTGATTGGCTCAGGGCCAATCGTGATTGGGCAGTCGGCGGAGTTCGACTACTCGGGAACGCAGGCCTGCAAGGCTCTCAAGCAAGAGGGCTACGAGGTTGTGCTGGTGAACTCGAATCCGGCTACCATCATGACCGATCCCGAGTTGGCCGACCGTACGTACATTGAGCCGCTGACTCTCGGGTATGTTGAAGAGATCATCCGGCTTGAGACGGAGATGCTCGCGGCGAACCCGGCGTCGGGGAAGTTTGCCTTGCTGCCGACGGTGGGTGGGCAAACGGCGCTGAACCTGGCTGTCGATCTGGCGGATGCGGGCGTGCTTGAGCGCTACAACGTGGAGTTGATCGGGGCGAAGCTGGAAGCGATCAAGAAGGCCGAGGACCGACTGCTGTTCAAGGATGCGATGGTGCGCATCGGCCTTGAGGTTTCAAAGTCGGCGCTGGTGAACAACCTTCGCGACGGGCTGGAGTTTGCTACGAAACTTGGATTTCCGGTGCTGATCCGGCCGAGCTTTACGCTGGGCGGCACGGGCGGCGGCATTGCCTACAACCGCGAAGAGCTGATGGAGCTTCTTGCACGCGGGCTGGATCTTTCTCCAGTGCACGAGTGCCTGATTGAAGAGAGCGTGCTGGGCTGGAAAGAGTACGAACTCGAGGTGATGCGCGATCTTGCGGACAACGTCATCATCATCTGCTCGATTGAGAATTTCGATCCGATGGGCGTGCATACGGGCGACTCGATTACAGTTGCGCCGGCGCAGACGCTGACGGATCGCGAGTACCAGAAGATGAGGGACGCGGCGATTGCGGTGATGCGCGAGATTGGCGTCGAGACCGGCGGATCGAATGTGCAGTTTGCTGTGAACCCGCAAGACGGGCGCATGACGGTGATCGAGATGAATCCGCGCGTGTCGCGGTCGTCGGCGCTGGCATCGAAGGCTACCGGGTTCCCGATTGCGAAGATTGCGGCGAAGCTGGCCGTGGGTTATACGCTCGACGAGATTCCGAACGACATTACGCGCAAGACACCGGCGTGCTTTGAGCCGACGATCGATTATGTCGTGGTGAAAATTCCCAAGTGGCAGTTCGAAAAGTTTCCCGGCGCAGACGACACGCTGGGCCCGCAGATGAAGTCCGTGGGCGAAGTGATGGCGATGGGGCGCACCTTCAAGGAAGCGCTGATGAAGGCCTGGAGAGCGCTCGAAACCGGCAAGAAGACGGGCGCCGAGGTGCTGGAACCGCGCCGCCTGACGCAGATGCTGGTGACGCCACGGCCGGAGAGGCTGGGCTACATTCGCTACGCCTTTGAGCGCGGCATGAGCGTGCGGGAAGTGGCACGATTCACGAAGATGGACCCGTGGTTCCTGCACCAGATGCGCGAGATCACGCTGGCGCAGATGGCAATTGCGGAAACGACTCCTGAGACAATCGGCACGGAGCAGTTACGGCAACTCAAGCGGCTCGGGCTTAGCGACGAGCGAATCGCGACGGAATGGAAGCTGGAAGGACACGAAGGCATCAAGCAGGTGAGGGAACTGCGCGAGGGGAAGGGCATCAAACCCGTCTTCAAGCTGGTGGATACCTGCGCCGCAGAGTTCGAGTCGATGACGCCGTATCTCTACTCGACATACGACGAGGAGGATGAGGCGCCGCCGACGGACAAGCCGAAGGTGATTATTCTGGGCTCCGGGCCGAACCGCATTGGACAAGGGATTGAGTTTGACTATTGCTGCTGCCATGCGGCGTTCGCTCTCAAGGAAGATGGCTTTGAAACCATCATGGTCAACTGCAATCCCGAGACCGTGTCGACCGATTACGATACCAGCGACCGGCTCTACTTTGAGCCGTTGGTGCTGGAAGACGTGCTGGCGGTTTACAACCACGAAGCACAGTCGGGCGCGAAGATCGGGATGATTGTGCAATTTGGCGGGCAGACACCGCTGAACCTTTCGCAAAGACTGCTGGCTGCGGGCGTGCCTATTATCGGCACATCGCCCGCGTCGATTGACCTGGCCGAGGATCGAAAGCTGTTCGGAAAGCTGCTTGAAGATCTCGATATTCCGCAGCCCGCGGGAGGAACGGCGACCAGCGTTGAGCAGGCGCTGGCCATCGGTGAGCGCATTGGCTACCCCGTGCTGGTGAGGCCCAGCTATGTGCTGGGCGGCCGTGCAATGGTGATTGCCTACGATGCGGAAGCGGTGACGCACTACATGCGCGCAGCGGTGGAGTATTCGCAGGAGCGCCCGGTGCTTGTTGACCACTTTCTGGAGAATGCGATCGAGGTTGACGTAGATGCGCTGTGCGACTCGAAGGATGTGATTATCGCCGGAATCATGCAGCATATCGAAGAGGCGGGAATTCACTCCGGCGACTCGTCGTGCGTGCTGCCTGCAGTGGGGATTCGCAAGGAGACGCTGGAGACGCTGCGCACCTACACACGCAAGCTGGCGCTTGCACTCAAGGTGGTTGGTCTGGTGAACCTGCAGTTCGCCATTCAGCGCGATGCGCAGGGAGAGGATCAGGTATACGTGATCGAGGTGAACCCGAGGGCTTCGCGGACGGTGCCGTATGTCTCGAAGGCTACGGGAATCCCGCTGGCCAAGATTGCCGCGCGGCTGATGACGGGCCGCACACTGAAGGAGTTGCTGCCGGCGCAGCTTGCCTCAGGCAAGGATCTTGAGACAGGCGAACATTACTACGTGAAGTCTCCGGTGTTTCCGTGGTCGAAGTTCTCTGGTGTCGATACGGTTCTGGGCCCGGAGATGAAGTCAACCGGCGAGGTAATGGGCGTGGCGTCCACGTTTGGAGAGGCGTTTGCGAAGGCGCAACTCTCGGCGGGACACCTGCTTCCGACGGGCGGTACGGTCTTCTTTACCGTGAACGACCATGACAAGGCTGCCGCTGTTGAGTTGGCGCGCCGCTACGTCAACCTTGGGTTCAAGATCGTGGCTACGGAAGGCACCGCCAATGCGCTGGAAGGCGCGGGCCTGATGGTCGAGCGGGTCTTCAAAGTGAAGGAAGGGCGGCCGAACGTGGTGGACTTGATCAAGGGAGACCGGATCCAGTTGATTGTGAATACACCGCGCGGACAGGATACGTTCTTCGATGAGAAGGCGATTCGGCGGGCAGCGGTGGTGGCTCGGATACCGACCATTACGACGATTGCCGCGGCGCAGGCGGCCGCGGATGGCATTGCGGCCATGCAGCGCCATCACACAACGGTGTATGCCTTGCAGCAGTTGCATACTGCGATTGGAGTCTAGAGCGGTTTCAGAAATGTTATAGAGGAACGATCGTTCCCTCAGGGGCTAAAGCTCGTACCCTTCAAAACTGCTCTACACCAATGGCGAAAATGCTCTAAGGGCAGCGCTGAGCGGAGAAAGGGGCAGCCTTGGGGAGGCTTTCATCTTGTGCCGCGATTTTAGCGGCCGGCGCGACGGCGCAGGGCGAACATGGCGCCGATGGAGTACCCGACGAGGGCGGCAGCCGGCCAGGTGGCAATAAACGGGCCATCGTCGTCGATGAGTCCGCTAGGGCTCGGCAGGCTGAAGAACGTGCGCGAGAGCTTTTCTGTAATGCCGCACTGGAAGCACTGGTTCGGCCTTGTTGGCATGTCTACGATCCACAAGGCGACAATCATCAACCAGATCAATCCCAACAGCCACACGACGGTCGCCATCTCGTCTTGCCGGAAGCGGGTGACGAGGAAGCCAACGGCAAGTGGAACGCAAAGAGAGAGCAGTAGGATCATTGGCTGCGGGAAGTTGGGCGGGTTGAGGACGTAACCGGCGAGCATGAGGGCCAGCCACGAGCCAAGAGCCAACGCCGTGTGCAGGAAAAAAGATACGGCCTGCTGGATGAGTCTTGAATTAGTCCTATCCTCGTCTTCATCCGTTTGCAACAGGGAATCCATCTGCGCAGCTCCTGATGTCAACTTTACTTTGCGGTTATTATCGCCTCCATCAGCGCCGTGCGGCAAATGGCAGAGAATTCAGCAACCGCAGATAGGGCGAGGCACTCGATTGAGCGCCTTCGGCTCTACAATAGAGCCATGTTGATTGAGGGTGTATTTGCAGCCGTAACGACTCCGTTTTACCCGGACGAGCGCATTTATTTTCGCAAATTGGAAGCCAACATGGCGCGCTACTCGCGCAGCCTGCTGGCGGGCATGGTGGTGCTGGGTTCTACCGGTGAGGCACCGATGCTGGACGACGCCGAGACACGCGATGTACTTCGCGTCGCGGCAGAAGCAACGGCTCCGGAGAAGGTTCTGATTGCAGGCGTCGGTCGCGAGAGCGTGAAGGCGACGGTGGAATTGGCGGAGGCCGCGGCGAATCTGAACTACGATGCGGTACTGGTCCGCACCTCCAGCTATTATGCGGGTCAGATGTCTTCGGCGGCTGTGCTGCATTACTTTCGCAGCGTTGCCGATCGCTCGCCGCTGCCGGTTCTGCTGTACAACATTCCCAAGTGCGTTCGCTACCAGATTCCGGTTGAAGTTGTGGCAGAGCTGGCGGGTCACCCGAACATCATCGGCATCAAGGACTCCAGCGGGAGCGTTGAGCAGATCCGTGAGCTGGTGGGCGCCACGCGCACGGCGGCTCGGCGCACGGTGACTGTGACGCCGATCTTTGAGGCAGTGACGGCAAGGATGCTGATTCCGAAGGCGGAGGATTCTTCTTCCTTTGTCTCCGCGAGCGAATTGGCGGGTGGCGTTGCGGTGGCGAGTGCGCCCGCTCCGGTTGCGTCGATCAAGACCAGGACCAAGGAAGTTGGATTTCAAGTGATCTGCGGTTCGGCTCCGGCGCTGCTCGGCTCGCTGAAGGAAGGCGCAAGCGGAGGCATTCTGGCCTTTGCCGCGTGTGCGCCCCAGGCGTGCGAGGAAGTCTATCTGGCTTGGAAGGACCACGATCTGAAGCTTGCGGAAGAGAAGCAAGAGCGCATTGCTGGCGCAAACAAGCGCATTGTGGGCGAACTGGGAATCAGCGGCGTGAAATACGCCTGCGACTTCAATGGCTTCTACGGAGGGCGCTCGCGCGCGCCGCTACTTGCGGTGACGGGAGACGAGAAGGCGGAGATCGAAGGTCTGCTGGCTGAAATCCGGAACTAAGAAGGGAAACGTTATGCGTTTGGTTCGCTCACGCAGTATCCGCATGTTTGTCGCCCTGGCTTTTTTATGTGCGGCGGGGCTATCCGTTCTTGCGCAAAGTGCGGCGCCTCAGAGGCCGCGGATAACCGGCATCTCGCACGTTGGCTACTTTGTGTCCGATCTTCCGAAGGCGCTTGGCTTCTGGCACGATTTGCTGGGCTACGATGAGGCCTACGACCTGAAGAAGCCGGGGACCGAGCAGGTCCGCATCGCCTTCATCAAGATCAATGACCGCCAGCACGTTGAACTGTTCACGGATGCTCCGAAAGCGCCGCCGAACATGATGAGTCATCTCTGCTTCACGGTTGACGACGTTGAACAGATGCGCGCGTACCTGCGCTCAAAAGGCATCGACGTAAAGCCGGGTAACGGCGACAAGACGCGGACAGGCGACTACGCTTTCGAGATCAGGGATCCTGACGGCACGCTGGTCGAGTTTGTGCAGGGCTTGCCGTCAGGGTTGGAAGCACAGGCTGAGGGCAAGTTCCTGCCGGAGACGCGGATTGCGCCTTCTATCTATCATCTTGGTTTTCTGGTCGGGAACACGGCGAAGTCGCTCAAGTTCTACGAAGATATTCTCGGCTTCAAAGAGACCTGGCGCGGCGGCCGCGATCCGAAGGTTCTGAGCTGGATCAACCTGCGCGTGCCGGATGGTACCGACTACATCGAACTGATGCTGTACAGCAAGTTGCCTGCTACATTTGGCACCCAGAATCACACCTCGCTTGTGGTGCCGGATATCCAGAAGGCGGTTGCGGAACTGGAGGCTCGGCCCTGGTACAAGACCTACCTGACCTACCAGAAGCCGCTTGAGATTCGGGTGGGCGTGAACGGGAAGCGCCAGGTGAATCTCTACGATCCGGATGGAACGCGGGTGGAGATGATGGAAGCGCAGACAGCGGATGGGAAGCCGGTGGCTCCGTCAACGGCACCGCCGCCACCGCCGGCGCACGACTAGCGAGCCTGGCGAGAAGGGAAGCTGCAATCGCCATACAGGGGGATCCGGGCCTGGGGCGAGTGCGAAATTTGCATCGTGCGAGGGGGTTTGGGCCGGTTTGACCCTGTTTTTGGTCAAGAAACAGGGCTAAATTTTGCGAAAAACGACGTCATGTTTACTACTTATACACTATGACTACTTCGCAAGTTACTGATTATGCTGTTGTTATTTTTGGCATGCACCATAATCGGTGCAATTGACGGGGAGGGGGGGAGGGGGGTAGCGCACTCAGGAGGAGGCCAATTTTCGGGATTTTGGTCTGAAGTTGAGGGCTCCGATGGCGACCTGGGCCGCGTAGAGGATATGGCCGCTCTCTTCCGGAGCGATGGCGCCGATGAGGAGGCCGTGGGCGGCGCAGGCGATGTAGGCCTGGATGGACTCGAAGGTGGAGAGGATGGGCATCGCTTTGCGGTAGGCTCTGTCGCCGAAATAAGAGGCGAAGACGTCGTCTCCGTCGTTGCCGTGAGTCTT
>Ga0181535_10002665_pt1 | contig 21471 bp, 12 predicted proteins | sample PEATcosm2014_Bin_44_FD_119774 | JGI IMG/M metagenome (GOLD analysis project Ga0181535, IMG submission 119774) | Peatland microbial communities from MTU Mesocosm Facility, Houghton, MI, USA - PEATcosm2014_Bin17_30_metaG | ecosystem: Environmental > Terrestrial > Soil > Wetlands > Peat | place... | reverse complement strand
GAGCCTCTCCGTTGCCCGCCACTGATCCTGAGCATAGAATGCCCACACGCTCTCGCGAGACGTGGCAGGATTCAGGTATTGGGTGTCCTTTTGAACCAACTGCGGGAGGCCGAGAAGAAAGTCCGCCCAGGAGTTGAAGACATCCGCAGCAGCTCCACCTGTGAGCGAGGTCAAGCCGCCTGTGAAGTTGAGCCCGCCGCGAGGGCCGGAGGTATTCTGTGGCTGGAAGTGGTTAATCGCAAAGCGGTCGAACTCCATGCCGTAACGAGTGGAGTGCTTCCCTTTATTCCAGCTCAGGTTGGCCGCAGAAACATAGGTGTTGTCTCGGAACTGGAAGGGATTGGAAATATTTTGATTTCCCATATTGGATATCCCGCTGAATACGAATCTGGGCTGTCCTCCGCACAGAGCGCAAGGCCCATTGGTGCCGGGAATGTTGAAGTAACTGGTTCCCCAATCTACCCCGAGATCGGTGTTCTTGGCGGCCATGCCCTGGCGCAGATAGCCGACGTTGGCATCCAGCAGCAGGTTGGACTGGAAGGTATAGGTGCCGCCGATTCCGATGGATTGAACGAAGCTCGGCGCAGTGCCCGGCTGGCCACCGTCAAATGTGGTGCCGCCGGCCTGTCCCAGCGTCTGGGGATCAAAAAGCAACGTCTTCTGAAATCCGTATCGCCCGAAGATTGTGCTCTTGCTGCTGACGTTGTAATCGGCGCGGGTATCCACATTATCACGCGTGTACTCACCGTCGGCTGCGCCGAAGAAGTCATTATTAATCCCGCTGGCGGAAAGCAGGTTGGCGCTGGAGACGTTGGGCGCGTCTGCGTTATTGTTCGCTTGCAACAGCTTGATCATTTGGCTCGCAGCGTAGGAAATGCGACCTGTGGGAATGACGTTGTTCAGGAATGGTGTTCGCCCGGTACCATCGGGATTGCCCGTAGCGGGATCATAGATGATGACCGGCGTGGTGCCGTTGGTGGTGATGCCGGTGAAATTGCCGGCGAGCATGGCGGCAGATGGTACAGTCTGGAAGTTGCTTAACGCCGCCGAACGCCGGGTGCGTTCCCAGTTGCCGAAGATGAAAGCCTTATTCCTCTTGATCGGTCCGCCGTAATTGGCGCCGAATTGGTTCAGGATGTATTTGGGAACCAGGCCTCTGTTCGCCGTCGTCGGCGTGAAGAAGAAGGGCTTCGCCATCAGGGCGCTGATCATGTTGTATTCCCATGCAGTGCCGTGGAATTTGTTGGTTCCGGATTTGGTTGTCACGTTGACTGCGGCGCCGGACGCAAATCCCTGCTCAGCATTCATGCTGTTGGTCTGCACGTTGACAGCGGAAACCGCTTCGGTAGACGGCGTATACGCGGTGATCTCTGGCAGCCAGGGATAGATGTCGCTCACGCCGTCAATACGGGTGCTGTTGTTGCTCCCTGACACGCCGTTTGCGTTGTACATCATGGTATCGGCGGGATTGCCGGATTCAGAGTGCTGTTCCCCCGGCGGAGAAAAGCCGGGAAGCACCACAAACAAGCTTTGGAAGTTGCGCATGTTGAGCCCGGCAGTCGTCACCAGCGTCTGCACTTCTGTCGTCTCTAACTCAGAGGTCACGTTCGCTGTATCAGTCTGCAGATCGGGAGGTGCAGCGTTCACGGTAACCACTTGGCCCACGGATGCAGGCTTAAGCTGAGCGTCAAATCGCTGCTCGGTATTCGCCTGGACAATGATCCCCTGCCCTTCTACCTTGCCGAATGTCTTGGCAGACACACTAAGCGAATAGGTCCCCGGCTCAAGATCTGAGAAGCGGTAGTCGCCCGAGCCGTCCGCTGTTGTGGTCTTCGAGATGTTGGTCGCATGATCAGTAGCCACCAGGGTCGCGCCGGAAACTGCCGCTCCCGTCGTATCGCTGACCCTGCCGAGCAGCGTGCCGTAAAGCACCTGCGCATGAGCCACACCGCTGGTCACGATCAGAATCGCGAAAGCAATCAGCAGGGTCAGTAGCTCAGGCGCGGGACGCCGCGAGTTCTGCGCTCCCTTTGAATCGCAGCCTCTTCCAGATCTATTTCTTTGCATCATAGCCAAATCCTTCTCCACAGCTCAGGCAGCTGTGGTCGCTGGTCGGGGTTTATTGTTCGTGTCACATACAAATGCTTTGGGGATTCTCTCTTCCACATCGCCGGAAACCGAAGGCCCGCCTCCCATGGTTTTCTGTGCGCTGCGTTGAAATGTGGTGAACACACATCACCACAACGAGTCACCAACTCGACGTGTGCGACTCTGAGCGCTGGACCATGCATTTGGCAAGTGGCATACGGTAGCAATGGATTCATGGCTCTAAATAATTGATTTAAAAGAATAGTTTGAAGCTTGTAACATTTCGCTTGCGACATGTAACATCGCTCTCGTAAGCTTCCTGCACTTCCCGGAGACCGCCCATGGGGCTTGCTACCGTTCGAAAGGTTTGGATACCCGCTTCACAGGATGACCTTCTGGAGGTTCGGGAGGAGCTCGAACGAATTCTGGCAAGCCCGCCGTTTCGGAACAGCCGGCGCTATCCCTCTCTGCTACGCTATGTCGTCGAGAAGGCTCTCGCCGGCGACGTTCTCGACCTCAAAGAGCGGACCTTGGGTATCGAGGTCTTTCATCGGCCGCCCGATTACGACACCAACGCGGATCCGGTGGTTCGCTTCAGCGCCGGAGAAATTCGCCGTCGGATCGCCCAGTTCTATCAGGAAAACGATCGCACTGGTTCCATCGAGATCCGGCTTCCGATCGGAACCTATATTCCGCAATTCACTCGCTTCGATTCTCGAGCAAGGCACGTATCGAAAGCGGAGGACGGCATTCCGGTGCCAATCAACGAGCCCGTGGCTATTTCGCATCATCAGCCGGCTCCTCTTCGAACCGCTCCACAAGTACAGGACACTGAGAGCCCCTTCCGGCCTCGTTTCCGGTCCTCGTTTCTTTACGGCCTGCTGGCCGGCATCCTGGTGACGGTTGCGATCGCCAAAATCGTAGATTTACTTCCGTCCGAACTCTTCTGGCATCGTGCGCCGACCGCAATCATGGGACTGTGGGGCCCGCTCGTCACCGACCCCGGCACGGTGCTCATCAGTGTCGGCCGCACTCACTTTCCCGACACGGACATCCCTGAGCCGGCGGACGCAACGATAGAGGAACACATTCTCCGGCCTGAGGCTCGTATCTCTCTTTCCGCCGTGCAAGCGGTTTCTGAAGTGGCGGGATTCCTGCAGACGCAACACAAACAGTTCCGCATCCGCGAAGCAGCTTCCAATACCCTGCAGGATCTCCATCGCCTTCCTGTTGTCCTTGTATCCGGGTACAACAACACCTGGACCATGCGTTTTCTGAAGCCGCTCCGATTTCACTTTGAACAGGATGGCAGCCTGCACTACATCGTCGATGACGAACATCCTGATGGTCGCGACTGGAGTGTCGCATTCGACAAGCCGTTTGCGCAGCAGACTGAGGATTACGCAATCGTTGCCCGCTTCAAGAATGCGACCACGGACGGCCCGGTGGCTGTGATTGCAGGAATTGGGTCGAATGGTTCTCAGGCCGCAGGCGAGTTCGCCGTGTCACCTGAGGCTCTGGATGCACTTGCCCGCTCCGCTCCTCATGGCTCCCTGGATCAGAATTTCGAAGCCGTCCTCAAAGTCGAAGTCGTTTCAGGGCACACCGGCGCCGCGACTGTGGTAGCAACCCAGTTCTGGTAACCCAGGATCGTCGGGGAAACCTATCGACGCATGGATGTAGACAGTCTCCATGATTGGAAGTAGGATGTCTACATCCACATGCGCGAAACCCCAAAATACCAAAATAAAATCGAGCTGTTGCAGGGAACGTTAGACATGCTCGTTTTGCAGGCGCTTGTGCGCGAGCCTATGCACGGTTACGCCATTGCACAAGTCCTCCGCAGCCGGTCCGACGAAGTATTCAATGTGGAGACAGGATCTCTGTACCCCGCGCTGCATCGTCTTGAACGGCAGAAATGGGTAAAGTCCGAATGGAAACTCACCGAAGCCAGGCAGCGCGCGAAGTTCTACCAGCTTACGGCGCTCGGGAGGAAGCACCTCGCGAGTGATCATCAGCGCTGGCTCCAGTTGGTTCGCGCAATTGGCGCTGTCATGGTGCCGGAGGCGCAGCCGTGATGTTCTGGCCGTGGGAACGAGCAAAGGAAGGCCTTCGCGAGGAACTCGATTCGCATTTAAACATGGCAGTCGCTGAGCGCGTTGCGCACGGAGAGGACCCGGCACAGGCCCGTGCAGCTGCACTGCGTGAACTCGGCAACTTGCCTCTTATCAGGGACGTTGCGCGCGAGCGTTGGGGATGGATGTGGCTGGAAAACCTTGTACACGATACTCGTTATGCATTGCGCCAGCTTCGCAGCGCTCCTGCTTTTACCGCAACGGCTCTGCTCACGCTGGCTTTCGGCGTCGGCGCCAATCTTGGCGTGTTCCAGCTCCTCTATGCAGTGATTTTGGCCGAATTGCCTATTCCTCATCCTGAAGAAGTTGTCAGAATCCAAGCCGCACGCACCCCCTTTGATCAGAGTTGGACGATTTCTTATCCCGCATATCAACGCCTGCGCGCCGCCACGCCCGAGGTTCCTCTGATGGCATCTGCAAATGCGCAGGATGCCACCCTCGAGCTTCCCAACCGCGCGTCGATAGATGCCACCTTAGCGCCTGTTTCCGACAACTACTTCAGCGGGCTCGGCGTTGCGCCAGCTGCGGGGCGGCTATTCGTGTTGGCCGACGAACGCATGGGCCAGGATGAGTGGCCTGCAGTGCTTCGCTATGATTTTGCGCGCAATACCTTCGGCTCAGCGCAGCAAGCCGTGGGCCGGCACCTTGTTCTCAATGGGCGCGCATTTGTTGTGATCGGCGTTACACATCGGAGATTCCTCGGCGACATAACCGGACGTGCTCCCGACATCTGGTTGCCTCTTGCGCTCCAGAGCACTGGCGCATTTGCCTTTTCGTGGGACTCACTCGGGCCGGGTCATGATGTATCGCTCGACAAGCCCTGGTATGACCAGCCCACCATCTTCTGGCTCGAGCTGACGGCGCGGATTCCGCCAGAACGCCGCGCCGCAGTGCTTGCCCATTGGGACCAAGCTTTTCGCAATGATCGTGTGGTGATGACAGAAGCGACTGCTGATCCGGCTCTGAAAGCCGCACGACTGCAAGTCAAAACCGGCGTGGCTCCGCTGAGTGAGAATGGCATGAGTAAGAGGTTCACAGCTCCCCTGACATTGCTCATGGCACTTTCAGCTTCCATCTTCCTGGTGGGCTGTCTGAATCTCGCGAACCTTCAGCTTGCGCGCCTCAATACGCGTGCGCGCGAACTCAGTGTGCGTATGGCTCTTGGAGCAAGCAGCGGCAGGCTTCTTCGCCAGATTGTTCTTGAGGATGCGCTGCTAGTTGCCGGTGGCTCTGCGTGTGCGTTTGTTCTGGGCCGTGCCGCCAGCGGCATTCTTGTTCGTTGGGCTTCTAATCGCAATGCTCTATTCATGTTCGACCTGCATCCGAACCTGCCTCTTGCGGCCCTCGGCGCAGGGCTTATGCTGCTGTCGTTGCTGTGCTTCAGCATTCTTCCGGCGGTCATTTTTATCCGAACCGGCGTCGCGCATACGGCGGGATCGGGCGCTAAAGTTGTTGGCATCTCCCAAACCGCAATTCAGCGCTTTCGTTCCAATATGCTGCTTGGAACGCAAGTCAGTCTTTCACTTTTGCTTTCCACGATGGCTGGGTGTTTCGCTGCGACGCTGGTGCACTGGGAAACTGTGGATGTGGGCATGGATCGCGAGCATGTGCTGATTGTGCGCCCGGAACTCCATCAGCCAAGGTACACAGATCATAGCGAAATGCTCCCCGAGCTTTATAGGCAGATACAGGAGCGCCTGCAGGCACTTCCAGGCGTGCGCAGCGCCGCCGTAGAAATGTGCGGCGGCATTCACTGCGGTTGGATTACCGCACTCTACGTTCATGGGCGCAGCGGTCTTACCGACGAGCAGGCGCATGGGCAGGAAGACCATGTAGGCCTCGGCTTCTTTTCCACGGTTGGAATTCCAATTCTCCGCGGGCGAGATTTCTCTGCGGGCGATACGGACAAAACGCAGCGTGTTGCGATTATCAGCCGTGCCTACGCGCGCCAATTGTTTGGAGATGAAGACCCGATTGGCCAATGGGTTGGTTATGTGCCGGCACCAGATGATCACAAGTTCATGATTGTGGGTGAAGTGGCCGATGCGCGCGTGAACGGTGCGGAGCGCGAGGCTCCGCCCGTGGTCTACATGTGCATCAACCAGAATCCCGCACCGGTAAACAGCATCCGCGTGCGAGCCGTGGGTGATCCGCGCCAGTTAGCAGATACAGTGCGCCAGGCGCTGCGTGAAGTGGATCCAACGCTGCCCGTAAGTGAAATCGTACCTTTAGCCACGGAACTGAACGGCGACCTCGGCACCAACAAGCTTCTCGCGCGGCTTGCGGCAATTTATGCCAGCCTCACGCTGTTGCTCATCGCCATTGGTTTCTATGGCGTAATGTCATCACGCACAGCGCGCCGTAAGAGCGAGTTCGGCATACGCCTCGCACTCGGCGCCACCCGCCGCAATATTCAAATGCTCATCGTCGGCCAGACCGCGCGTATCCTAGTCGCCGGCATTTTGCCTGGCGCAATCCTATCAATTTTCGCGGTGCGCGCTGCGGGACATTTCCTCTATGGATCCGTCAGCGCGAATTCGCTCGTAATCATTGCGGCAAGTCTCGTGCTCGCGTGCGCAAGCTTTATCGCGACGCTCATCCCCGCTCGCCGTGCAGCATTTGCCGATCCGCTCGAAACTCTCCGCAGTGAATGATCAATTCGCCAAGGCTCAAATGCGATCCGGAAAAAAGAGAGACGCCTCACCGCCCCCCTCTGAATCGCGAAAGTTGCCGAGTCCGACTCCCACTAAGCGGAATCGCTGCCTGGGATTGGTTGCCACTTTATCGAGCAGAGCGAGCGCTATCCGCGTCAACTCATCTGAAGAGGCCGGCGGTGTGCAGGGCGTGTGGCTTCGGGTGAACACTTGGAACTCCGCTGTCTTCAGCTTCAAGACCACCGTGCGGGCGATCCGCGACTCTTTGCGGGAGGCCAGCCAGGTTTTTTCTGCCAGCCGACGGATCATTGGTTCGGTCGCGGCAAGCAATAAATCCCGCTCGAAAGTATCCTCAGCGGAGATCGACTTTGTAGGCCGATTGGGAACCACCGGATTATCATCAATACCGCGCGCCAATTCGAAGAGACGTTGCCCAAAACGGCCGAAATGAGCCTGCAACTCCTCCAGGCGGCGGCCTCGTACTTCCCCGGCCGTGCGCATTCCGCGGTTGGCGAGTTTCTCTTCAGTTACTTTTCCCACCCCGGGAATCCGGCCCACGGGCAAAGCGATCAGAAAGCTCTCCACTTCCGCTGGCTGGATCACAAAAAGCCCATTCGGCTTGCGCCAATCTGAAGCAATCTTCGCCAAAAACTTGTTGGGAGCCACCCCGGCGGAAGCCGTCAGGTTCAGTTCTTCTCGGATTTGCTGCCGAATGGCGCTGGCTACTTTGGTTGCTGTGGCAAGCCCAGTCCTGTTCTCCGTCACATCCAGATACGCCTCGTCAAGCGACAGCGGTTCGATGAGATCGGTGTGCCGCAGCAAGATTTCGCGAACGGCGCGTGACACAGCGCGGTAACGGGTGAAGTCAGGAGGGACGAAAACCGCCTCCGGGCACAGACGCTCGGCAAGTGTTGCTGCCATGGCCGAGCGAACTCCAAAGCGCCTGGCTTCGTACGAAGCCGCGCAGACAACGGATCGCTTACCCCGCCACGCCACCACAACCGGCTTGCCCCGAAGATCCGGACAATCGCGTTGCTCGACGGATGCGTAAAACGCGTCCATGTCTATGTGAACAATCTTCCGCCCGCTCATTCTTTATCTATGGTAGGTGATTTTCATTTCTTGATTCTGGCAATCGAACCTTGCCCACAATAAACTTCGTTGGCGTTAAGGAAAAACAGCTTCCGAGGAGTGAAACTTTCATCGAAATGTGCCGATAAGAGCCTATCAACCGATATCTGGCACCAAGCATCATTTCCCCATTTTCAACATCGGTTTCGATTTTCCCCGCACGGCTTGAAAAGACGATTCTCAGCAAGGCCCAGGCAACGCGATCCGGCGGATCTCGCTGATAAAAAGGGGCCATTCGGTCTCGTGCAAATCGTTTCAAAGTTGAGGCCAGCAGGAGCAGTGTTGGCAGTGGTGGGTGACCGAAAAACAAGGTCGGCGCTCAGAGTGTCAATCGGTCGTGGGTTAAGTATGTCGGCTTGGACCTGGCACAGGTCCAGCCAGCTCCGAGGATCAATGCGGGTAAAGAATTCTCTAACTTGGAAACCAGCTGGATTAAAGAAGGTCGAGAGCCCGGAATGGCTTTGGCGGATCGCCGCAACAATCGTTTTCCTGGTGTTCGCATTTCCGGCTGCGCAAAGCGAAACCGGCGATGACGCCATCAGGTCCTCGAATCCTCCACCCATCGTAATCGGCGTATCCAATGTTCAGTCCGGGCCTTCCGGGGAGTTGGGTCACAAGCTGGTCAACGGCTCGCAATCCTACTTCGACATTGTCAACGCGTGCGGTGGAATCAACGGCAGAAGGATATCCATTCTTCTCAAGGACGATAAGTACGAGCCGGATCCAGCGGTGAGCAATACAAATCATTTGATCGAGCAGGATCGGGTTTTCTTTCTCTTCGACTACATCGGCACGCCCACCCTGACCCGCACCCTGCCTTTGCTGAAGTATTACCAGAGTGAAAACATGGTGAACATCGCGCCGTTGACGGGTGCCGATCCTCAGCGTCTTCCACCTTACGACAAACTCGTATTCAATATTCGCGCTTCGTATCACGAGGAAACTCGCACCCTCGTGCGCTATCTCTATTCCAAGGGTTACCGCAAGATCGGCCTCATTACGCAGGCCGACGCGTATGGCAAGAGCGGCGAACTTGGGGTCAATGATGCCTTGGCTGAATTCGGGCTCACTCCCTTGCGTGTTGTGACATACCGGCGCAACCAGTCATTCGACGGGGACATGAGCGCGCAGGTGAAGCTTCTGCGCGATGCCGGCATAGACGCGGTAATCGCCGTAGCGGTCTATGGACCGGCTGCCGCATTCATTCGTGATTCCAGAATGTCAGGATGGAACGTTCCTATCGCAAATCTAAGTTTTGTAAGCTCTTCCACAATGCTTGACAAGCTGCGCGAAGCATCGAAACATGTGGGCAAGGACCTCACTCTGAATTTGATCAACAGCCAGGTAGTTCCATCGCCTGAAGATCACCGCTATCCCCTGGTAGAAGAGTACCGCGCCCACACAGAAGCCAAAGACCGCGATTTCACCGGGTTAGAGGGATGGTTAAACGCTGTTGTGGTCACTGAGGCGTTGCGTCGTGCCGGCCGGAATCCAACCCGGCTTGATTTCATCCGGGCCATGGAGTCGCTGCATGACTGGGATCCAGGCCTGGGTGCAAAGCTCGGGTTCTCCAACACCGATCATCAGGGAATTCACAAGGTGTGGCTCACGCGGACGGTCAATGGCAATTGGCTCCCGGAGGAGATGCCATGAAAAGTATCTCTACCAAGTTGGCCGTGTTGCAGCTCGCCTTCGCGTTGATTGTCGCAACGGTTCTTTACCTTGTCCTCGATCGCCAGTTGTCGGTGCGCATGCAGCAGAGTTTCGCAGGCGAAGCCGATGTCATTGCTTCCGCGCTCGCAAAATCCGTCGAACCCGCATTGATCAACCGCGATATCACCTCCGCGCAGTCTTCGCTTGACGCGGTGCTCACCGTCCCCGGCGTGCAATGGGCATACATCGCGGCGCCGGACGGCAAAGTCCTCGCCCATACGTTTGTGCCGCAGTTTCCTCCTAAACTCCTGGCGCAGATGCAGGGTCAACCTGATAAAGCATTTGTGTCGCTGGCGGGGGAGCGCGGAAAAACATTAGTCCTGCGAAAACCGGTTCTCACCGGGATCGTGGGCCAGGTCTATGTCGGCTTTCCGATGGACGCTCTCCTCGCGTCCATCCGTTCCATGGAGAGGGTCGTACTCCTTACCATCATCGTGGTCATGATCGTGGTGACCTTGCTGATCGCACTGGCGACAGAGTACATTGTCAGACCGATCCGACTCTTGACGAGAGCTGCGCGTCTGCTCGGCGCAGAAGCCGGCAACACGTTTCGACCTTTGAAGGTGCATTCCAAAGATGAGATTGGTGAGCTCACAGCCTCCTTCAACCGCATGGCGGCTGAAGTGATCGAGCAGCACGACCTGTTGGAGGCGCGGGTAAAGGAAAGGACGGAAGCTCTCTCTGTTACAAACGCTGGCCTTGCCGCGGAGATTGCAGAACGCGAAAAAGCTCAGGATGCGCTGCAGCAAAGCAGCGAACTTGTCATGCTTCTTCTGGAGGCGGCGCCTGAAGCAATATATGGAATCGACATTTTCGGAAGCACAACATTCTGCAACGCCGCCTGCCTGCGGATGTTGGGCTACCAGTTGCCCTCAGATCTTCTTGGCAAGAACCTTCATCACCTGGCTCACCGTGACAAGGAAACGCAGAACCCATGTTCGATCGATGAGTGCCAGGTTTGCCAGGCGCTTCACCGCGGCGATGATGCTCATATCGACGGCGAGATTCTTTGGAGAAAGGACGGCAGCACCTTCCCCACTGAATGTTGGTCACGACGTATCCTTCGCGGCCAAATTACGATTGGCTCGGTAGTTACATTCGTCGATGTCACTGAACGGAAGTTGGCCGACGAAGCGCTTCACAAGGCCAAGGAGGCTGCGGAGGCGGCGAGTCGAGCCAAGAGCGAGTTCCTGGCCAACATGAGTCACGAGATACGCACCCCGATGAACGGCGTAATTGGAATGACCGATCTGGCGCTCGATACCAATCTGTCCGTCGAGCAGCGCGAATACCTCGAAACCGTCAAGAGCTCCGCCGACTCTTTGCTGATTGTCATCAACGACATCTTGGACTTCTCAAAGATTGAAGCAGGCAAGATTGATCTTGAGAATATCGACTTCAATCTAAGGGATTGTATCGAGAGCACCCTGCGCGCGCTTGCTCTGCGGGCTGACCAGCTTGGACTGGAACTCTTGTGCGACATTGATGCCGATGTGCCGGAAATGGTGTGTGGCGACCCGGTTCGCATTCGCCAGGTCCTGATGAATCTTGTAGGCAATGGCATCAAGTTCACCAGCGTTGGAGAAGTAGCTGTCCGCGTAGAGATTCAATTCAGCCGCGACGATCATTGCATTCTCCACTTTGTGGTTTCGGATACGGGGATCGGCATTCCGCTCGAAAAGCGGCGAATGATCTTCGAGCCCTTTACCCAGGCCGATACTTCAACGACACGGCAATACGGAGGCACTGGCCTCGGACTCACCATCACCAAGCGGTTAGTGGAGATGATGGGAGGTAAGATCTGGCTTGACGACCAGCCCACCCTGGGCACCGTTGTTCATTTCACCTCTCAACTCGGCGTTTCTCATGCCAGCCCGTCGCCAGCGGTCACTCCCTTTCCTCTGCGGCTGCTTGAGGGTATGCGCGTGCTCGCAGTGGATGACAATGAAACAAATCGCAAGATTCTTGACGGAATGATTGCGCACTGGGGCATGCGATCCACATGTGTTAGCAGCGGCCCTGGAGCGCTGAAGGAATTGATTGCGGCTCGCGATGCAGCAGATCCGTACACATTGATTTTGACCGATGTGCATATGCCCATCATGGACGGCTTTGAGCTGATGAGGCGCATTCGAAATACAGATGGGTTTGAGCAGGTTCCCATCGTGATCCTCACTTCGGCAGGACGGAGGGGAGATGCCGCTCGGTGCGAGGAACTCATGGTGTCCGGCTATTTAGTCAAACCGGTTCGCCGATCAGATCTGCGCGAAGCAATTGCCCAGACACTCGGCGGCCATCAGCCGCTGTCGACGACCCAATCAGATTCGGAGCCCCATCAGATCCCTGCTCTTCCACATGGAAAATCGCTGCGAATTCTGGTCGCCGAAGATAACCCCGTGAACCAGCGTCTCGCAACTCGATTGCTTGAAAAACGAGGGCACCAAGTGGCCGTAGTCCAAAATGGCCGTGAAGCACTCACCGCGCTTGAACAGTCTCAATTCGATCTGGTCCTTATGGACGTCCAGATGCCTGTCATGGATGGCATTGAGGCTGTGATGGCAATTCGGTCAAAAGAGAGAAACACTGAGATTCATCAAACAGTCATCGCTCTGACTGCCCACACGATGAAAGGCGATGAAGAGCGCTGTCTGGCTGCCGGCATGGATGGATACTTGTCCAAACCGATTCGCCAGCAGGAACTCGACGCGATACTTGAAGGTAACCCGTCCCAGGTTAGCGAACTGACGCCTGCCACCATTGAGCTGGTGCGGCCTGCTGCGGATGCGATAAATGAAGCCGAGCTTTTCGATCGAATCGGTGACGATCTTTCCTTCCTTGCCGAACTCACCGAAATGTTTCGCAGTGATTATCCCCAGGAGCTTGAAAACGCGCGTAAAGCCCTTGATGCAATGAATGCGGATGGGGTGATGCGAGCCGCCCACGCGTTGAAGGGAGTTCTCGCCAACCTAGCCGTAAAGGACGCCAGCAAGACCGCCGCGGCTCTTGAGAAGGCCGGCGCTTCCGGCGACCTTTCCGTGGCCGGACCAATGATTGATCAGCTTGAGGAAGAGCTGAAAGGCGCACTCAGCGCGCTTGAATCCCTTTGCTGCAAAGCTTCGCAATAAGGATTCTTGAACAGGGCCAAAACACTTCATCGATCAGATTGAAGAAGAGACCGTTCGCAATCCTCTTGCCGCGGAATTCGAGGAGACCTCGAAAATAGGTCTCCCCAAGTTAACCGTTGCTTCTAGACCCTCGCACCCCGCAGATCCCGCGCGTGGAAGGCGAAACGACGACTATGCGCACTCGTAGGTATGCTTAATACCATGGGCTGAGCCATTCAACATGCTTTGAAACTCCTCGACCGGAACAGGTTTGCTGAACAGGAAGCCCTGGTAGGCCTGGCACTGATGGGCGGCCAGAAAGTCTCTCTGCGCTACGTTTTCAACTCCTTCAGCAATCACGTCCAAATCGAGGCTATGTCCCAGGGAGATGATCGCTTGCACGATGGCGCGGTCGTCCGGATCGTCGACAATGTCACGCACGAAACTGCGGTCAATCTTGATTTGATCCAGCGGCAAGCGCTTGAGGTAGGCGAGTGACGAATAACCAATCCCGAAGTCGTCGATCGAGAATCCAACGCCAAACTCCTTCAATGTCTTCATCGTCTCAATCGCATTTTCAACGTTCTTTAAGAGCAGGCTCTCAGTCAACTCAAGCAAGATCCGGTCAGGACGTGCGCCGCTGCGCTGCAAGGCCAGCTTGACCTCGTCTACGAATTCAGGCTGATTGAATTGGCGGGCACTGATGTTCACTGAGAGCCGCAGATCCTGTGTCGCCTTGTTGTCTGCCCAGGAGGCAAGCAATTGACAAGCTGATTCAAGCACCCAGGAACTGATGGGCACAATCAGGCCGCTGTCCTCGGCGACAGGAATGAAATCCGCCGGCGAAATCATGGCTTGGTTCGGTGGTTGCCAGCGCAGAAGCGCTTCTGCACCAATGATGGCGCCATACAAATCCACCTGGGGCTGGTAGTAGAGCACGAATTCGCCGTCAGCTAGCGCTCGGCGAAGCCCCGCTTCCAGCTTTGCCCGCTCATCAACCAATGCCTGCATGGTTGGGCTATAGAAACGGATTGCGTTACGCCCTGCATCCTTGGCCTGGTAGAGCGCGAGATCGGCCTGCCTGAAGAGTGAGTCAGTGGCCTCGCCGCGATCGCGGAACAGTGTGACTCCGATACTCGGAGTGGCATAGTGCTCATTGCCCTGCAGAATGACCGGTTTTGAAATGGCTGCGCGAATTCTTTCCGCCAGTAACTCGGCCTTATTTGCCGCCGCTGTCTGGTCCGCGTCAAGCCCCTCAAGAAGAATGACAAACTCGTCGCCGCCAAGACGCGCAGCTGAGTCCGTATCCCTCAGTGTCTCCACCAGGCGCCGCGCAACTTCAACCAGCAGTTGATCCCCTACATCATGCCCGCGCGTATCGTTCAGCGTCTTGAAATGGTCCAGATCAAGAAGCAACATCGCGCCAAACTGGCACTCGCGCGCACTGGCCGCCATCGCATGGTTCAGCCTGTCAAGCAGAAGGCGGCGATTGGGCAGCCCGGTCAAGGGATCGTAGAAAGCAAGTTCCAGAATCTTGCGCTCTGCCTCTTTCGGATCTCGGATGTCGGAATAGGTCGCAAGGTAGTGCGTGTTCTTGCCTTCTGAATTCTTGACACCTGAAATTGAAAGCCATTCCGGGTAAATACCACCGTCCTTGCGTCTGTTCCATATCTCGCCGGCCCAACTCCCTTCATGGGTGAGAGCATCCCACATGTTGCGGAAGAAAGCGGCGTCCTGCTTGCCCGACTTTAAGAAGGTGCACGTTTTGCCCACCGCGTCTTCAGCGCTGTAACCGGTTACACCAGTAAAAGCCTTGTTCACCTGTAGCACAATTCCATCAGCATCGGTCACGATCATGCCGTCGCGCGATTGAAAGGCAACAGCCGCAATACGCATCTGCTCATCCGCGCGTTTCCGGTGGGTGATGTCTTCAGACATGATGATGATGCCGCCCAACACGCCATTGGTTTCGTACCAGGGTCGGATCTCCCATTTAATCCAGTCGATGCTGCCGTCTTGCTGGGGAATCGGCTCTTCTTCGCAGCTTTCCGTAGCCCCAGCCTGGCAGCGTTGAAGCACCTCTGTCCATCGTCCCGCCATTTCAGGAATCACTTCGAAATGACCTTTGCCAACGACATCTTGAAGCTCCATCCGGCGGTCCTGAAGCCAGCGGCGGCTGGCGAAGATGCAGCGCATCTCACGGTCAAGCATTACGATGCCGGCCGGGGCATTATCAATCAGCAGCCTCAGCTTGATGTTGGCTTCCGTCAGCTCATGCGCGTTGACTTCCAGGGCATTCTCAATGAGCTGCCGTTCCCGATCCGCTTCGCTATACGCGTCGCTGACCGCTCCCAGAAAGGTTCCCCATTTGCCCTCGGGCTCGATTTCCATGCCGAACGCACTGCGCAGCTGACGCCTCAGCAGGCGATGGCGGCGCGGGCTGTCCGAGGGGGGTGTCTTCACTGATCCTGCTCGCTAACCGTCGTAAGCGTCATTGTCTGGTTATGAAGCCGGCACCCTTCTACATTTGCGAAAGGAGCCAGTTCTCCATAGGAATAGAACCCTGTGATCGACGGGGCGGGTCCAAGCCGTTCCCTCACAATGTCCAATTCCTCCTCTGTCAGTTGGCCCATCACCAGCCGGCGTCCCACACAACTTACAACCAGGCACAGGCTGGGGTTTCCGTTTGCATCGGATTTAGCTGCGTCTGCTGCAGCGCCGGAACCGTCGATAAGGGAATCGGCATCGGTTCTCATCAGCCTGCAGAATCCTCCCTGCGGCACATCGCCGGCAAATGTCAGGCTCTGCGCCTCCGCGTCAATTGCCAGCAGTGTTCTAATGACCGGCTCTTCCTGCTCAGTAGCCCGGACTGAGAGGGGGAACCGCAAGCCGCTGCCCGGCAGGTCTTTGGCCATGTCGCCCAGGTACTTCGTATAGATCGTCAGCGCTGGCTTGTAATCGATTTCAAATACCACGTTTCCTGAAGATCGCGTCACCAGCCTCTCCGCTCCAAACTCGCGCCAACCGGCGATGCAGCCGCACTTGGCCACAAGCTCGCCGTAAAAGCCTACGATTGCCACCACATTTTGTGCGGCAGGGGCGTCAGCCATCACCCACGTACTGGTGAATCGTGCGCCATCGCCGGCAAGCCCGCCTGTCACCGAAATCCCCGCGCTATTGAGCCCCCTGGCAAGATCGCTGCCATTCACAGACAGGCCGTCCGATAGAACGAAGGCATGGCGCAAATCTGGGCCTTCCAGCCTAGTCATCAGGCTAGTTGCAAGCACCTGCAGGTCCCCACCGGGCACAGCTTCCGCACTCACCAACTTGAGGTGGCCCTTTTTTAGCGACACGGCGGTAACGACGATCTCTGCATCCGTGATTTGCGTGTCATAGATGCTGCCGGAAGAACTGCATCCTACAATGTGAGCCACCGGGAACAATTTGCGCAGCTCACGATAACAATCGGGCGACCGGAAATAGATCGCTTCGGAAAATGCCAGCACCAGGTTGGCGTCACGTGTTGATGCCGGCGGAACCTCCCAGCCCGCATCCGGTGTCCAACGAAACTGCGCAATCTCCATCGTGATCTCCGTTTCCCGGAACCCTTTGCTCGGATGTTTGCCTGCTGCGAGGGGGACGCAGGACTCTGTGCTCTTATATCGGCATAAACCGGCCTGATTTCAGTGTCATGCGGCCTCCCCGCATTCGGCACCACCCATCAAATCCGTCATAAATTCAACTTCAGCGGGCAAGAACCTCCTTGTATTCAGGCGGATAGGCGTGACCTCCTGAGGATCCCTCGACCCGGACCTGCTAATCTCCATCGGCATGTCCCTGCCATCGGAAGTTTGGGCCGCAGATTTGCACAACCCATCGACTCCTGATCTCTCGCCATCCGCAATCATTTCGCAGGGATTTGCTGGGCAGAAACCACCATCATTGGCAGCTGGTCACGGGACCAGAAACCGTTGATTGTCACGTTCTGAGGTGATACCATCCGGCGATGCGACCACGGATCGTAGTGCTTGGCGCGGGCTTTGGCGGCCTTGAACTCACAACCATTCTGTCTGACACGTTCGGCGAGTCCATCGACATTGTGCTCATCGACAAGGGCGACGCATTCGTCTTTGGCTTCTCCAAGCTCGAGGTAATGTTCGGGCGGCAGACTGCCCCCGAGGTCCGCCACCTCTATCGAGATTTCGTCAAACCGGGCGTCCGCTTTGTCCAAACGACCGTGCGCTCCTTCGACCCGGAATCACGAAAAGTGGTCACCGACGCAGAAGAATTTGAAGCAGACTTCCTCGTCGTAGCCCTCGGCGCCGATCTCGATCCACCGGCCACACCCGGCCTGGTTGAAGGTGGAAACGAGTTCTACACCGTTCCCGGCGCGTTCGCCTTGCGCGAGGTCATTGCCCGTTTCGAAAGTGGTCCGGCCATCATCGGTGTCACCGGCAAGTCGTTCAAGTGCCCTCCCGCCCCAAGCGAGACGGCGCTCTTGCTGCACGACTACCTCTTGACCAGAGGACGCCGCCAGAACACTGACATCACGGTCGTGATGCCCTTTGGCGTGCCGATTCCTCCCTCCCCTGAAACCTCGCAGGCAATTCTCGCTGCTTTCGCGGAGCGTGGGATCCGCTTTGTGAAAGACAGCCTGGTCAGCGCACTTGATCCACAACGCAAAGTAGCCGTTCTCAGTAACGGAACCGAGTTGCCCTACGAATTGTTCCTTGGCATTCCAGTGCACCGCGTGCCACCGGTCGTGGTGGAGTCTGGGCTAGCCGCCGATGCCTATGGCTGGGTACCGGTCAACAAGCAAACCCTTGAAACCCGCTTCCCCCGCGTCTACGCTGTCGGCGACGTCAACGGGATTGGCACTCCCAAGGCAGGCATCTTCGCTGAAGGGGCTGCTCGTGTCGTGGCTGCTTCTATCATTGTCCAAATCAGCGGAGGAGAGCAGCCGGAACCTTATCGCGGATTGGGAATGTGCTACATCGAATTCGGCGGCCACCAGGTAGCCCGCGTCGACGTCGAATTCCTGGCCGGACCAAAGCCGACCGGTACCTACTATGAGCCATCTGACGCGCTGAGAACGGAAAAGGCGCTGTTCGGCTCAAGCCGGGTTCAACGATGGTTCGGAGCGACCCACAAGTCTTCAACAACAACCGCTTAGGCCACACACTTAACCGCGGCCTTCGTTGCAAATCTGGCCGACTCCACCTGCCGCTCAGGCCATCGAAAGGAGCCCATGGATAGAAGACACTTCATCGCTGCTGGGGGCGCTGTCGGTATAGCTGCCTTTCAAACCGTTAACCCAGGATCGGCGAGCGAGGCGTCTTCTGATGGACCGGCCCTCATGAAGTTAGGCGATCAGACCGCACCCACAAACGACGTGCACCTCAAGTACCTTGCCCGCTATGGTGTGCGCAACATCTGCGGCTATCCACACATCGAGGGCGACCGGCTTTACGCCACCGTCGACGAGCTCAAGCGCATGATCGATATGGCCGGAAAATACGGCATCAGCATCGATTGCACTGCGCCGCCATTTCTCGAGTCGACCCACATCGGCGTCGAAAAACACCCTGCCGTGATGCTTGCCAACAGTCCCCAGCGCGACCGCGACATTGAGTCATTGCAGACCTTTATCAAGAACTGCGCGCAGGCTGGCATTCCTTGTATCAAATACAACATGAGCATTCTCGGCATCCTTCGCACCGGATGGACGCCTGGTCGTGGTGATGCGCAGTACCATACCTGGAAACTGGCAGAGGCTCATCCCGAACCACCCCTCACCAGGGCCGGCCACGTGGCTGCCGATGAATTCTGGGAGCGCATTACATATTTTCTCGACCGGGTGATTCCGGTCGCCAACGAATACAAGATTCGCATGGCCTGCCATCCTCAGGATCCCGGTGTTCCGCCAGTGGGCTATCAGGGCGTAAATCGCGTGCTGGGCACAATTGATGGATTGAAGCACTTCATCACCATTCAGGAAAGTCCCTGGCATGGGCTCAACTTCTGCCAGGGAACCATCTCTGAAGCGCTCTACAACCCAGGCGTCGAAATCTTTGACGTCATTCGCTACTTCGGTTCGCGCAAAAAGATCTTTAACGTTCATTTCCGCAACATTCGCGGACATCGCAACGACTTTATGGAAGTCTTCCCCGACGAAGGCGATATCAATTTTGTGAAGGCTCTCAGGGTCTACCAAGAGGTTGGCTATCCGTACATGATGATGCCCGATCATGTGCCCCTGGCTGATGCCGATCCTGACTCCCTTCAGTCATTCGCATTCTGCTACGGTTACATCCGTGGCCTCATCCACTCGCTCGACTCGGCTTCCTAGGCCAAGCCCGTTCGACATGAGAGCCATGCCTGAAACCAAGCCAACTCGGATTCGATTCCTGATCGTTGCCATCCTGTTTGCTGTCAGTTGCTTCAGCTATGGCGACCGGGTGGCCCTCTCAATTGCCGGTGCTGCGATGGCCAAAAACATCGCACTCGACCCGCTGAAACTGGGCTATCTCTTCTCTGGATTCAGTTGGGCCTATGTATTGGGACAGCTGCCGTCCGGCGGTCTGCTTGACCGCTTCGGATCAAAGCGAGTTTACGGCTTCAGTATCCTTGCCTGGTCCATCTGTGCCTTCCTGACGGGCCTGGCTGGCTACCTGGCCGCAAGCGCCGCATTCACTGTAATCTTCGGGCTCAGGTTGCTCTCCGGCCTCGCTCAGGCGCCTGTCTTTCCAGGAAATGGGCGCATTGTCGCATCGTGGTTTCCCACCAGCGAACGTGGACTCGCCTCCGCAATCTTCAACTCTTCCCAGTATTTTGCATTGCTGATCTTCGCCCCAATCTTTGGCTGCATCGTCCATGTCTCACGCTGGAAAAGCTGCTTCTGGTTCATGGGTGCTCTCGGAATCGTCTTGACCCTCGTCTGGTTCAGAAACATCTATGGAGTGATGCAGCACCCTTCCATCTCCAGCGCCGAGGTCGATTACATCGCCAACGGTGGCGGACTCGTAAACACCGACCAGGGGACGAACGCGAATGTCAGAACCAGCCCCCTCACTCTGTCCGCTATCAAAATGCTGCTAAGCCATCGCATGCTGGTGGGTGTTTACATTGGCCAGTACTGCATTGTTACGCTCACCTGGTTCTTTCTCACCTGGTTCCCCATCTATCTTGCCCAAGCTCGGCATATGTCCATCGTCAAAGTTGGATTTGCCGCCGCGCTGCCCGGCCTGTGCGGTGGCTTCGGAGGAATTTTAGGCGGCATCATCTCCGATGGGCTCCTCAAGAATGGCCGCTCCCTCACCTTCGCACGCAAAGCTCCGATCATGGCCGGGATGGCGCTTTCCACGACCATGATCGCCTGCAATTATGCGCACTCTCAGGCTCTGATGCTGCTGCTCATGTCAATCTCGTTTTTTGGCAAAGGCATCGGTGCGCTGGGCTGGACGGTGATCTCCGATACCTCTCCAAAAGGCATGATTGGGCTCAATGGAGCCTTGTTCAATCTCATTGGAAACATGGCCGGCATTACCACGCCAATTATCATCGGATACATCGTGCAGAAGACCGGCTCATTCGACGACGCCCTCATCTTTGTCAGCCTCACTGCCCTATGCGCCATCATCAGTTACGGCCCAATTGTCGGGGAGATCAAACGTCTTGAATTGATTGATTCTGTGCGCCCGGGAACCAGTTGAGCCGGCAACCCTTCAGCGGAGTTGACTGCAGTTTCAATCAAAGGAGATCGATCATATGGCTGACTGGCCCGGCAACATTCCGCGCAACGTTTTCAAGCAGGCGCTCTCCAACGGTGGGCGTCAGGTCGGCCTTTGGAGCGGCCTTGCCAGCCCCATCGCTGCGGAAATCATTGCCGGTGCAGGTTTTGACTGGATTGTAATCGATGGTGAGCACGCCCCGAACCATATTCCCTTGCTGCTTGCGCAGTTGCAGGCAATGCGCGGCGGCACAGCCGAACCGGTATTTCGCCTGCCCTGGAATGACGCCGTAATGTTCAAACGCGCCCTCGACGTCGGCGCTCGCTCCCTGCTTGTTCCATTCGTGCAGAATGCAGATGAAGCGCGCAAGGCTGTCGCCGCCACTCGCTATCCACCCCACGGCGTCCGCGGTGTGTCTGTTGTCCCCCGCGCCAACGATTACGGGCGCATCAAGGGCTATCACCACAACGCGCATCTGGATATCTGCATCATCGTGCAGTTGGAGAGCCGTGCTGCTCTTGCGGAGATCGAAGCCATCGCGGCTGTAGATGGTGTCGACGGCCTCTTCATTGGCCCCAGCGATCTCGCCGCGGATCTTGGTCATCTCGCCGATACGCGCCACCCCGAAGTGCAGGCGGCCATCAAGGACGCGGTTCGGCGTATCCGCGCGACAGGCAAGTCCGCAGGTACGCTTGCCGGGAATGTCGACGACGTCGAATCCCTTTTTGAAATGGGGTTTAACTTCACCGCAACCGGCAGCGACGTGGGCTTGCTGGCACGCAACGCAGAAAATGTCGCCGCAAGATTTCGCAGGAACTAATTCTCCGTTCGATTTTTCTCGTAAAGGAGTAGACCAATGCCAATCTTGGGATTCGTCGGCCTCGGTATCATGGGGCGTCCCATGCTCAGGAATCTG
>Ga0181535_10002661_pt1 | contig 21497 bp, 10 predicted proteins | sample PEATcosm2014_Bin_44_FD_119774 | JGI IMG/M metagenome (GOLD analysis project Ga0181535, IMG submission 119774) | Peatland microbial communities from MTU Mesocosm Facility, Houghton, MI, USA - PEATcosm2014_Bin17_30_metaG | ecosystem: Environmental > Terrestrial > Soil > Wetlands > Peat | place... | reverse complement strand
GAAACAGATTCACGCCAATCGAGCGCTCTTTCAATCCTTCGGGGTTGCCAGCGAGCGCCTGCTCGACAACATAGGAGAGGAATTCCTTGGAGCGGGCGCTGTTGCAGAAAGCATGGCTGCTCTGGATCTGCGCGAGTTGGTTCAGGATTTCGGCGTGTCGATTCCCTTCCGGATCAGGAAACTGAGGGGCCGTCGATCCTGATTCCTGGAGATTCATCTACAGAACACCTCATACAGCTGCGAAATCGTGCGCCTGCCCGATTCGTTACCCATTATGCCTCAAATCCCGGAGCAACCGAGCGCCGTTTCCCCATTCGAACAGACAGGGTGAACGAGTCGATCGAGGGGCGGAGCGAGTGCAGATAACGTTTTCATTCTACTCCCATTTTTCATGCGTAAACGCCAGACTCAATGTCGGTTGGCTGTAGCCCTGCTGGCGAACAGATCGATTATATCCCTGAACGCTGCCCCTCAATACCTAACCGTTACGTCGAGTCCGGAATCGCGCGTGTTTTCTTATTAGATTCAGCGACATAAAAGGGTGTATGGGGCGTCCGTTACGGATACGTACCGTTCGGTACCTAGACTGACCTAATCGATTCGAATATAAACCTCGGGCAGTTGAAAAAGCGACGCGGTCGCTCGCACGAAAAGCTCGAAGGACTTTGGAGTCGAGTCGGACGCCGTCGGGTTTTCTTGCAAGTTCTCGCGATATAGCTGAATTGGAATACCGAGGATTGGTCCGTGTCCAACTTGAATCTGACCCGCTTGAGGCCAACACTCCACCGGCAAACCAGGGTGGTTCAAGCGGTCGACCGCCAGCAGGACGCGAACGCAGCCTATCGAAGCCGGCTCTCCGCTGGAGGACGGCTGCTTCGGGAAAATCAGCTCAGAGTGTCGCGCAGAGTTTATGAACAGAGGCATCTTCTCTGTTTGATGAAGGGACTGTGGGGCGGGGCCAACGGCGACGCGTCCGCAGCAGAACTGCCAGGCCGTATCTGTTACTGGACTTCAAAACAGCAGAGCAGGCCGTCTGGCTGACCGACTGCGGCACCGACTCGTCTTCATCGCGCGCCGCATTACGCAACGAATCCAACTGTTAAGAAAAACAGGGCGGACCAACTTTCAAGGAGGTAAGAAAATGCAGCACGCGAATAAGAAGGCAGCCAAAGCCCTATGGGGCTTGGTCCTATCTATCTTGTGCATGTCGTCGGCTGTTGTTTGCTGGTCACAGGCGACACAGCAATTCACGGGAACTGTTGTCGACTCCACCGGAGCTGTTATTCCAGGGGCTCAAGTGGTTGTTCACAATCAAGGAACCGGCGTCGACAACAAGACTGTCACAACAAGCAGTGGCGCCTATACCGTCACTTATCTCATTCCAGGAACCTACACCATTACGGTTTCGAAGGAAGGGTTTGCGGCCGCAGCGAAAACAGACATTCTGTTGAATGTTGACCAGGCCTCAACGATCGACTTCAAAATGAGTGTTGGAGCGACAAGCCAAGTTGTCACGGTGAACGCAAGCGAAACCCAGGTGGAGCTCACCAAATCCGACCGTGGTGAGATCATCGACAACGAGCGCGTAGAGCAAATGCCGCTGGACGCGCGCAACCCTTATGGTCTCTTCGAGCTCAGCCCCGGCACGCACGATTTCTCGAGTTCGCAATATCCACGGCCATTCGACAATGTGACGGGCAACCAGTACGTGAACGGTTCGCCGCAGGTAAGTCAGACCAATGTCGATGGAATCGGCAACGACGTAGCGGATGCGGGGAGAGCGGCGTATGTGCCTCCCGTGGACGCCGTTCAGGAATTCAAGATTGTGTTGAATGCCTATGATGCCTCTTACGGACATTCCGGAGGGTCGTCGGTCGACCTTTCCCTGAAGTCCGGCACCAACAGGTTCCATGGCTCCGCGGATGAATTCATGCGCCGGACCTGGCTTGACGACGAGGATTGGCAATCCAATTACAACAACAACCCTAAGGCTCAGCACAAGCGCGATCAATATGGCTTCGAAGGGGACGGACCGGTTGTGATTCCGCACCTGATCAACGGAAGGAACAAATTGTTCTTCCTGGCCACCTATGAAGAAATGAAAGATGTCACGCCCAACCCGTCGTACAACACATACTCGTATCCGAACTCAGCCTGGCTCACTGGCGACTTCAGCACGGCCACGTACTGGAATAGTACGACTCAAAGTCTGCAACCACTGACGATTTACGATCCACTCACGCCACTGACAACTGTCATCGATCCAATCGATGGAAAGACGAAGCAAGCGCACGCGGCATTTCCGGGCAACAAGATTCCCGCCGGCCGGATCGACCCCATTGCAACGAACATATTGTCGTACTTGAGCGCCCTGAAACCGAATGTGAATCCAGGAGCGGGTTATGCTCCCTGGACCAACAACTATCAGAATTTGCAAACGGAACATGATCTATGGCGGAATGGAGCGGTCAAGATCGACTACAGCCCGAGCGCCAAGAACATGTTCTCGTTTCGCTACAGTAACCAGAGCCGCTCGATCTTTGCCAACTGGGGCGTGGGCTTTCCCAATTCGGATCCAGCCAATGGGAACGGCCAAGGGTATGCGCCTTCAGCTCAAACCTATGCCGTTCAATGGACACACATCTTCAATCCAAACCTTCTCGTGAATGTTGGCGTCAGTGCAATGAACTTCGACAACAATCAGCTGGAAGGTTCGATCCTAGGCTACAACGTGACGCAGAAGCTGGGGTTTGCCTCTGCCTTCTACAATCAGCTCGAGAATAACAACCATTTTCTCGATATCACCTCCAGCGGCCTTCCGAACGCGGCGAACTTTATCGAGTTCGGTGCGGGTTGGCTCGGCTATTCCGGCGACAGGCACGCTCTCGATTTGCTCCCGACGGTGACCTATATCAAGGGTGCCCACACACTGCGTGCGGGAGTGAACGTCAACTTCAGCCAGTGGGACGATCCAGAGGGGAACAATGGCAACGGTTTCGGCTTCACCTCTAATTTCACCAACGAATACGGCGGCGGTACGGCAAATAATACGGATGCGCCGGGCTACACCAGTGGCATTTCCATTGCCTCATTGCTGCTCGGTTACCCGAACTCCGGCACGATGAACTGGGATACTTTCCAATTCTGGTCCCAGCACTATTTCGCACCATGGGTTCAGGACGATTGGAAAGTAACGAAGAAACTGACGATGAATCTCGGCCTGCGCTGGGACTTCACCACACCGGAAACGGAACGCTTTAATAAGACGAACGGGGCGTTCAATCAAAATGTCTTGAACCCAGTATCCGCGATGATCGCTACCGGTACAGCCGCTTTGGGAACGAACACGAACCTCCAGGGTGGGATGACATTTGCCGGTGTCAACGGCCAGAGCAGGGGCGCCTACAAAATGAACAAGCTGGATGTTCAGCCTCGCGTCGGCTTTGCCTATGCGCTTTCGCAAAGGATGTCGGTCCGCGGCGGGGTCGGGGTTAGCTATATTTCCGATCAGTCGAGTAACGGTTCGGATGGTTTCAGCAGTTCGGCCAGTTACACAAACTCACTCAACAACGGACTTACACCCTACACGTCGACAACCGGGCAGGGCCTCAGCAACCCAATTCCGGTGGTGCCTCAGCCGACCGGATCGGCTCTCGGCTATTCGCAGGACCTCGGCAAATCATTCTCGTTCTATAATCCGAGCTACCAGATTCCTGCTCTCTGGTCGTGGAGTCTGGCCTATGAAATAGCTCCCACGAGACGCGATGTGTTCTCTGTCAGCTATGTGGGCAACCGGGTTCCCAATAGCCCAGAAAACAACAACATCAACGAGATTTCACCCCTGTGGAACGCGCAGTGCGACGTTGAGCGGGGCGGTAACCGCCAGCTCTGCGACGGCTCTGCCGGCCAGGTCGCCAACCCATTCCTGAACATCGCCGGATTCGCCGGTACAAGCTACTACAACTCAACCACGCTTTCCGAATCCAATTTTACCCGGCCGTTTCCCGAGTTCTCAGACATTACCGAGAATGGGGCATTTAACAACGGAAAGACCTGGTACAACTCTCTCCAGGCTATTGGTTCGCACCAGCTTTCCAGAAGCCTGACGCTCCATGCAACCTACACGCATGCCAGGGCGTTCAGCTCCGGAGGATGGGTTGATCAAATCAACAAGGTTTCGTTGCGCCAGGTTAGTACTTCAAACGATGTCAATCACTCGATCACCTTCTCAGGAGTCGCGATCCTTCCGTTCGGCAGGAACCAGCTCCTGCTTTCGAATGCAAACCGGTTTGTTGATGAGATTGTCAACGGTTGGGAGATCGCCCCGCTTTACACGTATTACAGTGGTTTCGCGTGGCGTCCCTCAGACTCCGGTGGATCCGGCTCGGTCTATGACCAGGCTGGAAACTGGGAGATGGCTTCCACGGGTGGACCTATCAATCAGTCGATGGGTGTTAGCCACACGATCCTTGCTCCAGACGGCACGCACAAGGACAGCAGAATTCGCGGCGTGACTCCGTGCGTCGGTTACAAAGACACAGACACGGGCCTGGTTCATCCGAGTCCTGCAGCGACAGCAGCCGGATGCTCCAGCATTGAGTTTGTGCGAGCGCCAAATGGCTATGCGGTGGGAAGACAGAATGTAGACTTCGGTATTCGTCAACCGGGGGCCTACAGGTTCGATCTGGCACTGTCCAAGAGTTTCGGCATTCCTGAGGCTTCCAAGGTTTTCCTCGGCAATGATATGAAGCTTCAGGTTCGTGTCGACCTTCTCAATGCGTTCAATCATGCGGATTGGGACGAGGGCTACAACAACGATCCCACAAGCATAGACTTTGGAACCATTGGGAAGGGACCCAGTGGACCAACCAACGAACCGCGGTATCTTCAATTGTCAGCCAAGTTGAGCTGGTAGCGAGAAGGGCCGGGTCCTTTAGTCAAAGGGCCCGGCCTTCTCTTTTTCATGCCGACATTTTTAAGGTTCTTCTGAATACCCGGCAACGCCGAATGGCAGGGGAACGCTTGACCGCTCTGTTCGCGGAAAACAAGTTCGTTCCTGCTTTATCAAGCTCGTCCCTAGAGGAAAATACGCAACCTGCTCAGATCGAGATGGGGTCGCCTAAAGACCGGACTGCGGCAAAGGGATTGCACCTGAACGATCTTACGAAGAATGTTCCTGAGACGGACAGGCGCACGCGAAGCGTGTCTTCCGGGTACCTCGCGTTCGTAATACCGATGAACAGCAACGACATCGCGCTCGTGAAGCTGATCCGCAATCGGGGTAGCAATTGAGAGATCAGCGGTCCGGTTTCTTTTTTTATGAAAGGATTTATGCATAACTCGGTTAGTCAAGAGAATTGTCGACAAGGAAGGCGTGCGTCTTCCGGCCAGTTCTTACTCTTTCTCTTCATCATGGGCATTTTCAGTTCCGTCTGTGGAGCGCAGGATGCGCCGGCACATCCCAATTGGCCAGGCCCTGGACAGCTCTTTGTGGGTACGTGTTATCAGCCTATCGATCGTAGTCCCGTGGAGATCGATCAGGATATTGCCATCATGAAGCGGGCGGGGTTCAATGTCGTGCGCATAGGAGATCTTTCCTGGGATTCCTTCGAACCGTCGCAAGGGAAGTTCAACTTTGCGTGGTGGGACGCGATCGTGGCGAAGATGTATGCCAGCGGAATTCACGTAATCCTGGACATACCAGGCACACCGGCGCCGATCTGGCTGCATCGCGCGTACCCGGGAGTGGATATAGTTTCCGAAAACGGCACGCGCCGCCCTCCCGCTGAGCGCTACATGGATGACATCAGCGATCCGAATTATGTTCGCGAGGTAAAGATTCTTGCCGACGCGATGACAAAGCACTACGCGCATAATCCCGCAATCTTCGCTCTTGGTTATGACAATGAGATTGGCAACGGCTACATGTCGTATTCGGTGAGCGACAGGGAGCGGTTCATCTCCTGGCTCAGGAAGAAGTACGGAACAGTTGAGGAACTCAACACGGCTTGGGCGACACAGCGGTGGTCGCGCCGGCTGAGTAGCTTTGAAGATGTCGATTTGCCGCTTGCAGATGGTCCTGGGCCTGCGGAACGCTATCTGGATCTCCATCGCTTCTGGTCTGACGTTGCTGTGGAGCGGCTCGAGGAGCTTGAGGCCATCCGGAAACGCAATATGCCGGATATCCCGACGATTTCGAATTTGTGGGACAACGCACCGAGGCGAGGCTTTGATTATCTGAATACTTATAAGTCCTATGTGTCGTATGGCGCGGACGGCTTCTATCCAGGTGACCCGGTGAGCGGCACGTTTCAAGCGTTGATGGAGAAGGGAGATCTATCGACGCCGATCTGGTTCAATGAGTTTACGGCCGGCGGCGGAGGTTGGTATGGCGAACCGGGCCACAGCCGCATGTACGCGCAGCTGGCGCTGATGATCGGCGGGCAAGGTGTCCTTGCGTGGACGTTCAACAGCCACCTTGGAGGAGAAGAGCAGGCGCTCTTTGGACTGCTCGACCACGACAACACTCCGTCGTGGAAGGTGGACGAGTTTACTCGCATTGCTTCGGACTACAAACTGCTTTCGAAGTACGGATTCCCGCGCTATACCCATCCACAGGTCGCGATCGCTTATTCCTTTGACTCGTTCATCGATTCGACTTCTCCCTCAGCAACGACGCGTCAGTACTTCAAGACGTCCTATACCGAACAGGTGAGGGGCGCCTTTGAGTCTTTCTTCCGCGACAATATCGACACGGCCATCATCAACATTGGCCATGCCAGTCTTGCGCCGTACAAGCTCGTTGTTGTGCCTGCCGACTACGTAATGGATGCTGCAAGCGCGAAGGCCATTCGCGACTATGTAAGTGCGGGCGGAACTGTGCTGATGACAGCGTACTCGGCGAAGGTGGATGAACACGGACAGTGGTTCGATACGCCCCTGCCGGGAAGATTGAGTGACGTTTTCGGTCTGCGCACCGCCGCGTTCTATCAGCCAGATGTTTTGCCGGAATTTGAAATCGATGGAAAGACGGCAAAGGCGAGCATCAAATACTACGAAGTTTTGGAGCCGAGGACAGCGGATACGCTGGCGAAATTTTCAAATATCGCGGGCGATCCACCGGCGGTAACAGTGAACAAGTTTGGCAAGGGACAGGCAATCTATCTAGCCGCCCCTGGGCAACGGTCGCTTATCGGCCCGGTCGTTCGTGCTCTTTATGGATCGCTGGGAATTCAGCGCGGGCCAGAAACACCCGAGGGCGTCTACGCTCGCTCGGTTGATGGCCGCACGCTCTACGTAAACACGACAACGGAGAGCCAAAACGTCTCAGTCGGCATGAAAGTGCACGGGATTCTTTCGCAAAAGTCGTACGACGGCAAAATGGAACTCGGCCCTTACCAGTCGGATCTTGTGGAATAGGGTGGCTGCGCATTTCAGGGAAATGAGTTCGTGTGGATTTTCGAGCGATCGGGAGCAAGTGATGCAACATTGTGGAAACAGAAAGCCAGTCCTCATTTTTCTTCTTGTTCTTACATTTGCCGTATTCAAAGCGGGAGCGCAGACAGAGTATCCATTTCGGGATACGAAGCTCAGCGACGATGCGCGCATTGCGGATTTGCTGGGGCGTCTGACCTTGCAGGAAAAGGTCCACCTGATGAACGGGCATCCCAAGGTTCCGCGGCTTCATCTTGTACTCTCCGATGAGGCGGAAGGTTTGCACGGGCTTGCTTTAGGAGGTCCAGGTGGGTGGGGTCCACGCGGACGCCAACCGTTACCGACGACGATGTTTCCGCAGGAAAAAGGCCTGGGTGCGACCTGGGACCCGGCACTGATGAAGAAGATCGGCGCGCTTGAGGGAGAAGAGGCGCGCTATTACTTCCAGAACCCGGTCTTTGACTTCGGTGGAATCGTGGTGCGCGCCCCGAACACTGACCTGAGCCGCGATCCGCGCTGGGGCCGCACGGAAGAGTCGATGGGCGAGGATCCTTACCTGGTTGGCACGATGACGGTGGGATTCATTCATGGATTGCAGGGGCCCGATCCCCAACACTGGCAAGCTGCGTCCCTGATGAAACACTTTCTCGCAAACGAAAATGAGGACGGCCGATCTTATACCTCGTCCAATTTCGACGAGCGTCTCTTCCGCGAGTATTATTCTGTTCCGTTCCGCATGGGTTTTGAGCAAGGCGGTTCGCGCGCGGTGATGGCTTCCTACAACTCCTGGAACGGTACGCCGATGATGATTAACCCCGTCCTCAAAGATGTCATGGTGAAGGAATGGGGCAACGACGGCATCATCTGTACGGACGGCGGTGCGTTGGGATTGCTGATTACTGCGCACAAGAGTTTCGCGGACAAGAAACATGGGTCGGCGGCAGCGGTCAAGGCCGGCATTAATCGATTTCTGGACGAATTCGAGCCCGATCTCACGATGGCACTCAAGGATGGCCTGCTGACCGAGGCAGACATGGATGCAACGCTCAAGAATCTGCTGCGCGTGCATCTTCGCCTGGGGGAGCTGGATCCCCCTGGAGTTGATCCCTATGCGCAGATCGGCCGCGCGTCGGACGGCACGCTCGCGCCCTTCGATCGTGCTGCGAGCAGGCAACTTGTGCGTGAGGCAACGGACGAGTCGATCGTATTGCTCAAGAACGAGAACCACACGTTGCCTCTCGATAGAACGAAGCTGAAGACCATCGCCGTGATCGGTCCCTGGACAAATGAGGTTCTGCTGGACTGGTACAGCGGAACGCCGCCTTATAGCGTGAGCATTGCGCATGGCATCAAGGAGGCAGCTCCCGATGCGACGGTGCTGTTTAGCGATGGGTCCGATCAAGCAGAAGCGCAGTCTGTGGCGCGCAAGGCCGACGTCGCGATTGTGGTGGTGGGCAATCATCCGACTTGCAATGCCGGATGGGATCGTTGTCCGGTGCCATCGAACGGCAAGGAGGATATGGATCGCAAGACGATCGTTCTGGAACAAGAAGAACTGGTGAAGAAGATATTCGCGGTTAATCCCCGCACGGTTGAGGTGCTTCGGTCGAGCTTTCCGTACGCGATCGTCTGGAGCGACGCAAATCTGCCCGCCATTTTGCACATGACGCACAGCAGCGAAGAGGAAGGCCACGGGCTCTCCGATGTGCTGTTTGGCGACTATTCGCCGGCAGGCCGCTTGAATCAGACCTGGCCAACGGGTGACGCGCAGTTGCCGCCCATGATGGACTACAACATTCGCCACGGCCGGACCTACATGTACGTGAAGGAAAAGCCGCTCTATGCCTTCGGTTACGGGTTGAGCTACACCACATTCGCCTATAAGAACCTGAGCCTGAGTGCACCGAGTGTGAAATCCGACGGCACGGTTGAGGTGACCGTGAAGGTAAAGAATACGGGCGCGCGTGCTGGCGACGAAGTCGTTCAGATGTATGTGCAGTGCCTCCATTCCGCGGTCCAGCGTCCGCAGCTTGAACTCAGGGGTTTTGAGCGTGTCCATATCCAGCCTGGCGCGGAGAAGAACGTAGTTTTCAACCTCAAGGCGCGCGATCTTGCCTACTGGGATCAAGCACAACACGCATGGCGCGTGGAAAAAGAGCCGATACGGATACTCGCTGGAGGATCGAGCGCCGAACTGCCAGTTCAGGCGGTTCTCAAGATCGAAACGACTGGCGAGTACAAACCGTAGTGCTATGGGTTATGAGTTTAGACTCGACAATGCGCGTCAACATTGAATGTTGTACTGCTGCCCGGGAGTGTCCTATGCGTCGTTCTTCGATTGTGCTTGCCTTGATTGTTGGCGCCTTTCTTTCTGCCGCGCCTTGCCGGGCGCAGGATCACAGTGAGCGCCTCGATCTCGATCGCAAGGGCGAGACCATCGTCCTGGAGCCTTATGCGCCGAATATTCTTCGCGTCACGCTGAGTCTGTCGCGCGAACCCGCGCTGGCTGCGCCTGGATACGGATTTGTGGCCTCGCCAACGGCGACAGGATGGAGCGCCAGCCGAACGGAGAATGCCGATGTTTACCAGTCGTCACGGATGGTTGTCACCGTGGACCGGCCTGAGCGTGTGAGCGAGGCGCCCGTTCAAACGCAGTCGGACATTGGCAATTTCTTCGACGGGTCCACACCGGGCACGCACATCACCTTTCGCACTCCGGACGGCAAGAAGCTGCTTGAGCTGAATGGCTGGTCGCAGGATGTGCCCAATCAGAAAGAGGGCACGGCTTATCTTGCGCGCGACCGGCGGTCGGGCGATGCGGAGTTTTTCACGGTCGGGGCGACCTTTGCTTCTCCGGACGACGAACACTACTACGGGCTGGGGCAGAACCAGGAGGGCTTCCTCGATCATCGCGGCCACGCGGTGCGCTGCTGGGCCGACTACCTGGCTACGGCCGGCCCTAGTTTCTGCGTGCCCTTCCTGGTGACGAACAAAGGCTACGGGCTCGTTTGGGACAACCCTTCAAAGACCACTATCGAGCCGGGCTTCAACGAGCAGACGCGGTGGACCTCTGAGGTTGGCGACCGCGTTTCGTTTTTCGTAATTGTCGGCGATTCGGCTGATGAAATCTACGCGGGCTATCGCTTGCTGAGCGGTCCCGCACCGTTGCTGCCCAAGGCGGCCTACGGCTACATCCAGTGCAAGCAGCGGTACGCGAGCCAGGAGGAACTGCTTGCTGTCGCCAAGGGTTATCGCGATCGCCATCTTCCCGCCGATGTGCTGGTGGTGGACTGGTTCTATTACACAAAGATGGGGCAGATGGATTTCAATCCGAAGCACTGGCCCGATCCTGCGGCGATGAACAAGCAACTCCACGAGATGGGCTTTGAAACCATGATCAGCGTGTGGCCGCGCTTTGTGCCGGAGGACCGTTACTACGACGAGATTCTCAAGAACGGCTGGTTCATCCACTATGCCGATGGCAAACCGTTGGATGGGCTGCCTTACGACCGCGCTGGATCCGACATCGACACCACCAATCCCGATGCGGCGCAGTGGTACTGGAAGACGATTCATGACAACATCCTGAGCAAAGGTTTTGACTCGCTGTGGGCCGACGAGACCGAACCCGACCTGCCTCCAAACGGGGCCTATCTTCACATTGGGCCGGGGACAGAGTACTTTAATGTCTATCCGCTCTTCCACACCGCGGCGCTTGCAGACGGATTCCGCAGGGATGAGCCGGGCCACCGGGCGCTGATCCTTTCTCGCGACGCCTACACGGGCACGCAGCGCAACGGAACGATCGTTTGGTCGTCGGATATCTATCCCACCTGGGACACGCTCAAGAGGCAGATTCCGACGGGGCTGGATGTGACGGCGTCCGGCATTCCCTACTGGTCCAACGACACGGGCGGTTGGCAGTATCTGCCCGCAGTGCACCATCCGGCGCATAAGCCGCTGCTCGATCCCTCGGACGCGCGCGCCACCGTGGGCGGCTACGACGATTACCCGGAACTCTACACGCGCTGGTTCCAGTACGCCACGTTTCTGCCCATTTTCCGCACCCACGGTAGCCGTCCGGCAAACGAGGTCTGGTCGTACGGCAAGGAAGCCGAGCCGATTCTGGAAAAGTACCTGCGCCTGCGGTATGAGTTGATGCCTTATATCTACTCGCTTGGATACCGCAACTGGCAGACCGGCGCGCCCATCATGCGCGCGTTGCCGCTAGATTTTCCCAGCGATCCCAAGGTGGCCGATATCCGCGACGAATACATGTTCGGGCCTGCCTTTTTGGTGGCGCCGGTAACGGAGCAGGGAGCCACCAGCCGCAAGGTCTATCTACCCGCGGGAACCGATTGGTACAACTTCTGGACTGGGGCGCGCGTAAAAGGCGGACAGACGATTGATGTTCCTGCGCCGATCGAGACGATTCCGCTGTTCGTGCGGGCCGGTTCGATCGTCCCGCTCGGGAGCGAGGTGGAAAGCACGCACCAGGCGCAGGCAATCGAGAAGATCCGCGTGTATCCGGGGGCGGACGCCGACTTCACCCTGTTTTCCGACGATGGCCGGACCTATGCCTACGAGAAGGGCGCAGGCTCAGTGACCAGGCTGCATTGGGACCAAGCCGCGCAGCGGTTTACGCATGAGGGAGCGGCGGCCTGGAAGGTGCCGGATGGCGCGCTCGTGGATGTGATCGGACAGTGAGCCGGCACAGGAGTATACGCGCAGCAACGCAGGCTCTTCGATCCTTCTGAGCGAGAACGATGCCGTGAATTCGTAGCCGTAATGGAAAGAATCTCCGAAAGGCGGTAAGGCAACCATGAATCGCAGATCATTTCTAGGAGGCGGGCTCTCCATCTTTGCGCTGGCACGCATGGCGCATGCATTCGGGAACTCGCAGTTCTTCCAGGGAGAAGTTCCGCAGGGACCCTTCCTGCCGTTTTGGGAGTCTCTGAAGGCCTATCATTGCCCGGATTGGTTTCGCGATGCGAAGTTCGGGATATGGGCGCATTGGAGTCCGCAGTGTGTTCCCGAACAGGGCGACTGGTATGCGCGGAACATGTACATCCAGGGAACGCGTCAATATGAGTATCACGTCAAGACATACGGTCACCCGTCGAAGTTCGGATACAAAGACATTTGCCATCTTTGGGGAGCGGAGCGTTGGGATCCGGAGGCGCTGGTGAAGCTGTACAAGCGGGCCGGTGCGGAATATCTTGTCTCACTGGCTACGCATCACGACAACTTCGATTGCTGGAATTCGAAGTACCAGATTTGGAATGCGGTGAACGTCGGCCCGAAGCGCGACATTGTAGGCACCTGGGCAAAGGTGGCGCGCGCAAATGGATTGCGCTTTGGAGTGAGCTACCATGGAACGCCGCATCGCACCTGGGATGAGTTTCTCCCTGTCCGCTACAAGAGCGACACGACGGGACCGCTGATGGGAGTTCCGTACGACGGAATGCAGACGATTGCCGATGGCAAAGGTAAGTGGTGGGAGGGAATGGATCCGCAGTTGCTGAATGGCAGGCCCCACAAGAAAAACACGCCGTGTCCGGAGTTTGTTCAGCAGTTTCTGCTTCGCGTGCAGGATGTGATCGATCACTACAATCCGGACATTCTCAACTTTGACGACGGAACGAAATTCACCTTTGACGATGGCGGGACTGGTGCTCCGGACTTGAAGGTTTGGTTAGGCATTCCGGATCTTGCGCCGCAGATCATGGCTTACTACTACAACAAAAACATCCAGACGCACGCGGGTCAATTGGAAGGCGTGGTCGATTTGAAAGAGGTTCAAGAGCCGATATGGGGCACGCTGACGCGCGATCTCGAGGGAGGCCTTACGGACACCCTGCAAGAGAATCCGTGGCAGACGGAGGCGTGTATCGGAGGGTGGCACTATAGTCGAGAGATCTTTGAGAATCATCGGTATCAGAAGGCATCGCTGATGATTCCACTCTTTGTCGATATCGTCAGCAAGAACGGAAACCTGCTTTTGAGCATTCCCTTGCCGGGCCACGGAGAGCCCGACAGCGATGAGTTTGCTTTTCTGGATGAGCTTGCCCAGTGGCACGAGATCAATCGCGAGGGAATCAAGGGGACGCGTCCCTGGAAGATTTTCGGAGAGGGACCGTCGACCGAGATCAAGAACGTTCCCGCTTATCAATTCTCCAGGTACACATTCGATCACACCGACATACGCTTCACGACCAAAGGGGACGTTCTGTACGCATTCGCGCTGGGATGGCCCGCGGACGGCCAAGTGCTGGTCAAATCGCTCGCGAGTACGCTGCCGCACTACGATCGACAGATTCGCAAGGTGGAATTGCTGGGGTCGAAGAGCGAGGTCAGGTGGACGAGGGGGGCAGACGGGCTCAGTATCAAGATCCCGCAAGATCCGCCCTGTCGTTACGCCTATTGCTTCAAGATATTGCCGGCTTGACGCCGCCGGCGGACCGGATATCTGGAGTGGACCTATCTAAACGCTCGTCGAGCTGCGCCGTTGCAGGCGTGCAGACTTGCGCCGCAAGGATTTTGAGGACTGCGAGATGGGGTTTTTGCAAGACCAAATTGCGATGAGGAATATGAAAACGTTTAGCGCAAAAGACGGGATAACCGTCTCGATTTTCCTGTTTTTGATTTTGTCTCTGGCGCATGGACAATCGCCTGCGGACACGAAAGCGCCTGGGGAAGTCCCGATCGAGTACTCCACGGTGCAACATATTTCAAGCGACGATTCCAGCGCGGTGATTGCAGAGAAAGCAGCGAAGGTTTTGCCTCGGCACAATCAGACGGCGTGGATGCGGCTGGAGCGTACGTTCTTTATTCACTTTGGGCCGAACACCTTCAGAGGGATTGAATGGGGCAATGGCCGCGAAGATCCGTCAGTCTTCAATCCAACGGAGCTCGATGCGGACCAATGGGTTCGAAGCATCAAGGAGGCCGGCGGCAAGATGGTTGTCCTTGTCTCAAAGCATCATGATGGTTTTAACTTATGGCCAACGCGCTACTCAAGCCATTCAGTGGCGGCCAGCCCTTGGCGTGGAGGGAAGGGAAACGAGGTCCGCGAGGTGGCGAATGCAGCCAGGAAATATGGCGTCGAGCTGGGAGTTTATCTTTCCCCGGCCGACCTTTACCAGTTGCGGACGAACCCTGCAAATCCCAATGGCTACTATGGAGACGAAAGCAAAAAGCTTGATTCAGTGATTCCCGCCGACCCGGCCAGTTTCAAAACGAACCCGTCCAACGGACGCACGCCGGCCCCGGGCTTCAAGAGTTTCACTTACCGGGTGGATGACTACAATCGCTACTTTCTGAATGAGCTTTATGAACTGCTCACTGAATATGGGCCGATTCACGAAGTGTGGTTCGATGGCGCAAATCCGGACCCGAGCGTTCATGAAGATTACGACTACGCCGCCTGGTACGACTTGATCCGGAAGCTGCAACCGCAAGCGATTATCTTTGGCAAAGGGCCGGACGGCCGTTGGGTTGGCAACGAAAATGGGATCGGGCGGACGACGGAGTGGAGTGTGGTTCCCTTGCCTGCGTCGCCTGAGACCTTCAGGTGGCCGGACATGACGGCCCGGGATCTCGGCAGCCTTTCCAAGCTCACACCGGGTTCCTATCTCTGGTGGTACCCAGCAGAGACCAATGAGCCGATTCTCCACGGCTGGTTTTGGTCCGCGAAAAAGCCGGTGCGCAGTGCCGCCGATCTGATCGACAACTATTACGAATCTGTCGGGCGCAATAGCAACTGGCTCCTGAATCTTTCGCCAGACACGCGCGGGTTGATACCGGACAACCAGCTTGCATCGTTGCGTCTGATGGCGCAGGTTGTGGATGAGACCTTCGCTAAAAACCTTGCCGTTGGCGGCAAGCTCACTGCTGACAGTTCCAACAGAGCGCACAATGCGGCGCGAGCACTGGATGGGAATCTGGACACCTGGTGGGAAGCCGCACCTGGACACACGACGGCCACGCTGACACTGAAACTCCCGAAAGCCGTGACCTTTGACGTTGTTTCTTTGCAGGAAGCGGTGGATCACCGCGGACAACGTATCGAATCTTTCAGCGTGGAGGTTTGGGATGGCTCGAAGTGGAACAAGATGGACGAGCAGACGACGGTGGGCCACAAGAGGTTGCTGCGGTGGAAATCGCCCGTCACGACCGACCAGGTGCGCCTTCAAATCACCGGTTCGCGTCTTGAGCCGACGGTGGCCGAAGTGGGTCTTTTCAAGCAGGCCGAGCTCGTCAGGCCCAGTCACTTCTGAACGCGAGGTCACGGGCTCAGTGACGAACAGCGATACGACTGGCCTCCCGCTTGTTTCCATGGAGATATTTCGCCGGCCGGGGGGGTGATTGCGGCCAATATTTCCAGATCGCCAGTCTTGGGAACCGACAGACTCCATTGTCTTTCGGTCTCACTCTGACCGGAGGCCCGGGAAACCCTTCTGTGGCGAGAGGCAGGTCTGTTACCCTAGCACAGTAGGGTGGCCCAATTCCCGCTCGTACAACAATCTGAGGCCTGCCTTTTCTACGTTGTTAAGCTGATTGCGCTTGCAGAGTTCTTGCCAACGAATTGATCCCATCAATCCGGGCCGGTGCCTGGGGTGAGGATATGCTCGAAATCCCGGGAGGGGTTTCCTGGCGGCTTGTGAGCTACATTTGCAGGGATTTTGTATTGGATATACCCAGAAGATGTTCGGGAGGCAGGACTGTGGCAGGAACGTATCCGCACGCGAAATGGCTGACAAGACACGGGAGTTCGGTGTTTTTTGCGAGTGCACTTGGCATAATCATTGCTTTTGCCGCGAATTCAGCAAGCGCGAAAGAGCATCCAGAAAAGGAACAGGGACGCCGGCTAACGGCCGACCAAGTGGCGCTGATCCAAAAAGCCATCGCACAGGAGAAGCTGCTGGTCAAAAACATCCAGTTGCGGACGCCTCTGGTTGAGACCTACATTCAGGACACCAAGCCGGACGCGAAGCTCTACGAAGTTCCCATTGGGGACCACTACATGCTCAGCCGCGTGGACTTCGGCGACACCTTTTTCGACCGGTCTTATACGTCGAAGCAGGAGCAGACCAGGCATAGCTTGTTCAAGGGCTCGCACGACGCCATCACGGGTCTGACCAAGGCGCTGGGGCTGGAACGATACACCTATTCGACCACCGGCTTTATGCAGATGATGTTCATCGATCCAGCGGGATTCGATCGCCAGCACTACGATTTCACCTTTGTGGGGCTTGAGTTTCTGGGCTCGGTGCGGACTGCGGTGTTCGACGTGGAGTCAAAGTCCGATGGGAAAAGCGAGGGCCGGTTCTTCGGGCGCATCTGGATTGAAGATCAAGGCGGCAACGTGGTTCGCTTCAGCGGTAGCTATCACGGACCCGCCGCGATCGACTCATCGAAATACTACTTTCACTTCGATAGCTGGCGCGTGAACGTACAGCCGGGTATCTGGCTGCCGGTAGCCGTTTACGTGGAAGCGACCCAACGCAACGAATCGGACAACTCCGTCGGGCTGAAGGCGCAGACTCACTTCTGGGGCTACGCGTTGAAGGTGCCGACGCGCGACAGCGAAAACGTGTCCATCAAGGTGGACGACGCAGTTGATCGCAGCAGCGACTCGGAGGATGTGGGACCGCTACAGGCCTCGCACCTGTGGAGTACACAGACCGAGAAGAGAGCGATCGACCGCATGGTGGCGGCGGGGCTGGTTGCGCCTGTGGAGCCTGGCGGCTTTGAGACCAAGGTGCTGGATCAGATTGTGGTCAATCTTGCGGTGCCGAACAATCTGGCCTTCACCGGACAGGTTCATGCCCGCGTGCTGCTGACCGACACGATTGAAGCCACCGCTGTGGGCAACACGATCCTGGTCAGCAAAGGGCTGATCGACAGTCTGCCCAGCGAGGAAGCGATCGCCTCAGTAATGGCCATGGAACTGGCGCACATCGCCCTGGGCCATCGCGTCGATAGGCGCGTCGCATTCAACGAAGACCTTCTATTCCCCGATACGGCGACCTTTCAGAAGTTCAATCTGAACCACTCCGAAGCGGACAACAACGAGGCTGCGAAGAAAGCCATGGAGTACCTGGGAAACTCCATGTACAAGGACAAACTGGCGAACGCGGGCCTCTACTACGAGCAGTTGGCCGAAAGGGGCCAGGCGCTGAAGGCGCTGAATACGCCGAATCTTGGCGATTCTCTGCTGAAGGCCGATGGCACGCCTTGGATGGCTGATCTCGAGCATATGGCTCCCAAGCTGAATTGGGATGATCTGACGCAGACGCCAGCGCTGCCGCTGGGCAGCTGGTTGAAGATCGATCCGTGGGACGACGAGGTGCATATGCTGAATGCGCCGCGGCTTGCGCCGGTCAATGCGCGCGACAAGATACCGTTCGAAGTGACGCCGGTCTTCTATAGGCTGCAGCGGTTTGATGCAAGCGTGGCGCCGCTATCCGCCGCTGCCGCCGACAATGCACAGCCGGCATCTGCGCCGCCGACCAATTCTCAGCCGTAGAAGCCCGGGGGGAGTTCAATTCCCGGTAGCGCTACACCGTATCTGACGCCGAGGCCCGCTCAAGGAGCGGGCCTCAGCATTTTGGGTGAAGGGACACGGGTGGGCCGCTAGGGCTGAACGATTGGGATCGCGGGGCGGTTATCTGTAGGCTTGCTCATCGGCCCATTTTCCAATGATCGGGAGCTTGCAGCGCTTACCGTTGAGCGCGCTAATCACACACCAGAGCCAAACAAAGAAAATGGCAACCCAGATGAGAATTGCGAGCCATCCAAGTCCATTCTGGAGACTGATACCAAGAGGCGCGACCGACGGCAGGAAATAGGTTAAAGCGCAACTGTAGAGGAATACGAGCGCGCTGAAGAGGAGGGACTGCCAAGAGTGGAAGCGCACATAGGGTCTTTTGTTGTAGCGGTGAATGGCGAGAAAGAAGATGGCCGGAATGGGCGTGAAGTAGGCGAGCGCGCCGATCGAATTGTCGGAGAGACCGGGTTCTTTGGGATTGGTCATGATCTCTCTCTTTCGTTATCTGGAGGGATTATCGGTAGGAGGATCGAAATGCCGGGCCGGCTTACTGCATTCGCTCCTCATAAGAGTACCGCGAAGACCAAAATGGGCCAACCGTGGGAACAGGTTAAGGTTACACGAATTGAGACGGTAGAGGGCGATGCAAGGTTGCATCGATTTTCTGGCGCCGCTTGCGCTGGATGAAAGCGGCTGGGAAGGGCGCCGGATTGAGTGCAGGCCGCGGTGAGAGGGTGGATTCTGCTGGCGGAGATTTGAGGAGTCGATTGCAGCCAACGATCGGCTGCACTTCCGGTCAAGGCGGCGTGCATGGTCCCTGATGGGGGGGCATTTCCTTTCCTAAATGAAAGTGTTTGCGCCGATCAGCGGGTGTTTGGATTATATTTACCTGTTGAAACGGAAAGGCACGGAAAGGAATCGCAATGTCAAATCCCGAATCGGAGAATCGCATTCTGCTGAACCGGCGCGAGGCGCTGCTGATGTCAGCGACGGCCGGCGTGGGGGTTGCGCTGGCAACGCGGGCCAATGGGCTCGACAGCACCAAGGCCGCCGCGCACCAGGAACCGGGCAATTGCTCGACACCCCGCACTGCGGTAGCGAACACGCAATACGGCAAGGTGCGCGGGTTTGTGGACGGCGGGGTTTTTACGTTCAAGGGGATTCCGTACGGGCAGACGACGGGCGGCGAAAACCGATGGCTGCCGGCGAAGGCGCCTGTGCCCTGGACGAACGAGTATCCAGCCCTGATCTACGGGGCCAACTGTCCGCAGACTCTGCATGATTTTACGGCGATCGAGCAGTCGTTTTTGCAGGACTGGGACGATGGGTACATCGGCGAGGACATGCTGAAGCTGAACATCTGGACGCCGAGCCTGACGGGAAAGCGTGCGGTGATGGTGTATCTGCATGGCGGAGGGTTCGCCTTCGGTTCGGCTTATGAGCTGCCTTCGCATGAAGGCGCGCAGATGGCGCGGCATCATGATGTGGTGCAGGTTTCATTGAATCACCGGCTGAACGCGCTGGGATTCCTGGATCTCTCAGAGGTTGGCGGTGAGGAGTACGCGGATTCGGCGAACCTGGGACTGCTGGACCTGGTGGAGACGCTGAAGTGGGTGCGCGAGAATATCGCAAATTTTGGCGGCGATCCTGACAAGGTAATGATCTATGGGCAGTCGGGCGGTGGATCGAAGGTGACTTGCCTGATGGCTATGCCTTCGGCAGCGGGCCTGTTTCATCGAGCGGCGGCGCAATCGGGTGGGGGGATTCACTACCCGCCGGTCGATCGGCCCTATCAATCCAGGGAGCTGGCGAAGCAGTTGATGGTGGAGCTTGGCCTGGAGCCGCACGACATCGATGGGCTGAAGAAGGTGGAATGGGCGAAGCTGATGGCGGCCAGCAACGCGGCAGCGGCAAAGCTTAATCCGAACGGGAACCCGGGAGCGCCGGCCGGAATGGGCAGGGGAGCCGACTGGACGGCGACGGTGGATGGCCGGGTGCTCACCGTGCGCTCGTATGCGGATGCGGTATCGGATGTTTCGAAGGACGTGCCGCTGATGGTGGGCTCGGTCAGCGAAGAAGGCATGCGCTACAATTCGAAGCCGACCGAGGAGCAGTGGCACGCCACGCTGGCGCGGACGATGGGCGAGGCGAAGGCGACGGCGCTGATTGCGGCGATGAAGAAGGCGCATCCGGAGAAGAGCGTTCGGTTGCTGTCGTATGGAGTGATGGGGATCTCAATGCGCAACAGCGTGCAGCGAATGGTGAAGCTGAAATACGAACAGAAGGGCGCGCCGGTTTATGCGTACCAGTTCACCTGGCAGTCGCCGATGCTGGAGGATGCGGGCGCTTGGCATACAGCCGAGCTGGCATTCTGCTTTGACAACACGAAGCGTTGCGAACAGGCGACTGGGAACACGGCGGAGGCGCAGGCTGTGGCGAAGAAGATGGCGACGGCGTGGGCGAACTTTGCCAAGACGGGGAATCCGAGCCAGCCTGGGTTGACGTGGCCGGCGGCTGATCCGGTTCGCTGCCAGACGATGGTGTTCGACAACGAATGCCGGATGGTGGATGACCCGGACGGCGCGGCGCGGAAGATACTGCTGAGCTAATTGACTGACCGCAGGCGCGGATTCCAGACGAGAGAACAAGAGTCGCAGGGAGATGGAATGTCGAAATCAAAGAGTGGGAATAGCGTTCTTCTGAATCGGCGCGAAGCGTTGCTGATGTCTGCGACCGCGGGGCTGGGTCTGGCGATGAGTGGGCAGGCCGGCGCTTCTGACAGCATCAAGACTGGAGTTCACCAGCAAGAGCCGGGGAGCTGTTCGACGCCGCGCAGTGCTGTTGCCAATACGCAGTACGGAAAAGTGCGCGGGTTTGTGGATGGCGGCGTTTTTACGTTCAAGGGAGTTCCGTATGGGCAGAATACGGGCGGCGAAAACCGCTGGCTGCCGGCGCAGCCTTTGACGCCGTGGAAGGATGAGTACCCGGCGCTGATCTACGGGGCGAATTGTCCGCAGCATAACCACGACTGGACGGGGATTGAGCAGACGTTCCTGCAGGATTGGGACGATGGCTACCAGAGCGAAGACATGCTGAGGCTGAATATCTGGACGCCGAGCCTGACGGGCAAGCGTCCGGTGATGTTTTACATCCACGGGGGAATCTTCGAATTTGGGTCGTCGTATGAGCTGCCTTCGCATGAAGGGGCGCAGATGGCGCGGCATCACGACGTGGTGCAGGTATCGGTGAATCATCGCTTGAACGCGCTCGGATTTCTGGATGTATCCGAAGTGGGTGGGCCCGCCTATGCGGATTCGGTCAACGTGGGAATGACGGATCTGGTTGCCGCGCTGCGATGGGTTCGTGAAAACATATCGAACTTTGGCGGCGATCCCGGCAACGTGATGATTTATGGGCAGTCGGGCGGGGCCTCGAAAGTGACAACTCTCCTGGGCATGCCCTCAGCGGAGGGGTTGATTCATCGGGCCTCGGTGCAATCGGGCGGTGGCGG
>Ga0181535_10002660_pt1 | contig 21498 bp, 18 predicted proteins | sample PEATcosm2014_Bin_44_FD_119774 | JGI IMG/M metagenome (GOLD analysis project Ga0181535, IMG submission 119774) | Peatland microbial communities from MTU Mesocosm Facility, Houghton, MI, USA - PEATcosm2014_Bin17_30_metaG | ecosystem: Environmental > Terrestrial > Soil > Wetlands > Peat | place... | reverse complement strand
TGGGACCCGGTGAGCCTGGCTCAGCGGCTGCGGCAAGAGGGGGTGGAACTGGCGGCCGTGGAAACCTCGATGCGCGCCGTCGACCTGTTCGACTGGCGGCCGCGCTTTCCGGTGTGCGTGATTTTCGGCCACGAGGTGGAGGGCGTCCGCAGCGAGCTGTCCGAACTGTGCGACACGCACGTACGCATCCCAATGCTGGGCGCCAAACACTCGCTGAACGTGGCGACGGCCGGCGGGGTGGTGCTGTACGAACTGCTGCGCAAATATCGCGCCCTGGGACAGCATGGCTAACGGCAAGATTCATCGGGGCGCGCTGGCTGGTGCTGCGGCAATGGCGCTGCTAACCGCGGCGTCTGCTGCCGGGCAGCAAGCGGGCTATCCCGCACATTGGTGGACCCCTGTCGATGATGCGAATAAGCCCGATTGGGAAATACTCCCTCAGGCAGCCGGACCGGGCGAGGTGATTCTTTCCAAGCGCAACGAACTCGGCATCCTCTCCAACTTCGCGGCGACACCGTTCACTATGCGCGGCACGCGTTATGCGAGCGTGGAAGGGTTCTGGCAGATGATGCTGTATCCGGAAGGAGACCACGATCCGCGGGCCAGGGTCCCAGGTGTTACGTGGCAGCATACGCGCGAGCATGTCGCGCAAATGACCAGCTTCGAAGCCAAGGAAGCCGGGACGCTCGCGGAAGAGAACATGCGCAGAATGGGCATCTCATGGGTGAGCTTCCGGGGAAGACGGATGCCGTACCGCTCCCCGCGGCGGGGCAGGCATTACCGCCTGATTGTGGAGGCGATGCACGCCAAACTGGAACAGAACCCGAAGGTGCGGGAGATTCTTCTGGCCACCGGGGATTTGATCCTGCGTCCAGATCATGTCGAAGAAGCTGGGGCGCCGGCGGAGTGGCGCTACTACCAGATCTGGATGAACCTGCGATCGGAACTACGACGCAAGATCGGCGCAGGCGGGGGCGGCCAACCACACTAGCTGCCGGGTACGCTCGGTGCGGCCGATCGCCGCGCGCAGAAAGAAAGGCCGAAGCGTTGAGTTAGTACTTAGGGACAACTGTTTCCCCGCTCCGCATTCGCCGTATAATCCCTGCCATGAAGCGGCATGCCGCATCGATGGCGGCGCCCCTCGCGGTGGCCGTTGCTCTCGGACTGACACAGCCTTCGACGGGAACTCTATCGGGCCGGGTGTTCGCTCTTGCCAAGGGCGGCGACATAAAACCAGCACGAATCGCCCAAGTGTTCCTAGCGTCGGGGGACGACCAAAACACGCTTCAATACGAGCTGGACAAGGCACTGAAGAAACGGCTTGACGATATCAGGAGTAACACCGATGCCCAGGAGTCCTGCCTGGTTGCTTCAGTGTCTATTCATGAAGCTCTCAAAGGCGGCACAAACTTAAAGACACTTCATACAGACGAAGACGGAAATCTTGAAGTAACCAAGCTTACGCCAGGGAGTTACCTGGTGGTCGTGATGGGTGGTGCGAATGGGTATCAATCGGTGTGGTATTTAGCCACAACCGTAGATGCTGGGAAGCGTACGAAGGTCAAACTATCGGAGCCGGCTTTGACATGTCAGTAGTCAGAGTTCGGCCGGTCCAGCGTCAATTCCAATAGCTGCGGTCGAGGCTGCGGTACTGGACGGCTTCGGCGATGTGTTTGGCGGAGACGGTTTCTGATTCAGCGAGATCGGCGACCGTGCGAGCGACCTTGAGAATGCGGTCGTGGGCGCGGGCGGAAAAGCTCATGCGGCGGACCGCCATTTCGAGCGTGCGTTTGCCGGCGTCGTCAAGCGCGCACAATTTGCGGATGAGCGGGGCAGGCATTTCGGAGTTGTAGAAGCCGCGCGCCTGCTGCAGGGCTCGGGCGCGCTCGACGCGGGCGCGGATGTGGGCGGACGATTCGGCCGGCGCGTTTATCGCGCAGTTCCTTGAAGGGAACCGCGGGCACCTCCACATGGATATCGATGCGATCCAGCAGCGGGCCAGAGATCTTGCTCAGGTATCGCTGGATGATGGCGGGAGTGCAGCGGCATTCGCGGCCCGTGTCGCCATAGAATCCGCACAGACAAGGGTAGCTATTATTGAGTTCGTATTTGATCATCTTTTGCCCCTGATTCCCGGCAGGTTCGACGGATTTGGAGCAGCGCACTGCCAGGAACCTGAATGGCGAACAAAAAACGAACATGCTAAACTTCACTCGTGGCTCGCCGCCCGGAATCCGAACCGGTTTTGACCCGAGAACAACTTGCAGAGTTCGCACGAAGTCTGTCGATTTTGAGCGCACCTGGGGTTGAGGGCGTCTACCAAACGGCATACAACGATTGCCGGTTCGACGGCAGGCGGCTTCTAGCCACCTATAATTCGCCAGTTGATGCATCGGCGGTCGCGAACGCCGCGCAGCGCGCAGACCTTGTGGGATTGTCCTTGTGTTTTCAAGCCCGAGCAAGAGAGTTCCTTGGTCTGGCACAACGAATTAAATCGGGCGATCCCAATAAGACTGTGGTGGCGGGCGGCCACTATGCTTCCTGTGCCGCCGAACCGCTTCTTGCCAACCATCCGGAAATCGACATCATCGTGATTCATGAGGGAGAAAGAACGCTTGTCGAAATCGCCGATGCAATGCCGCACCTGCGGGAACGTCTTCCCAGCATTTCCGGCATCGCGTATCGAGACGGACAACGAGTGCATTTCACGAAACCGCGTCCGACGCTGGACGACCTGGACGTACTGCCATTTCCCGACCGAAGCGGTCCCGTTCACTGGATCGCGGGGGTGCCAACTAGCTACCTGATGGGCAGCCGCGGCTGCTATGGCAGTTGCGCTTATTGCTGCATTACTGCTCTTCACCGTCTGGCGCCTGGCAGACGTTTTCGCCAGCGGGACGTTGAGCGGATCGCCGATGAGATGTCGGCCCTCCACGAGAAAAGGGGAACAAGACAGTTCATTTTTCATGATGACAACTTTCTGGTTCCATCAGAAGCCGTCAATCATGCTCGAATCTCGGCATTCGAGAAAGCGCTGAAGCAGCGAGGAGTAAAAGACATTGCGCTGGTGATTAAGTGCCGCCCCGCTGATGCCACCCCTAGGGTGCTTCGTCGCTTGAAAGCGCTTGGGCTTATCCGCGTGTTTCTTGGTGTCGAATCCGCCACAACGCGCGGGCTTGCGGTTCTAGATCGAAACCAAACCGTGGAAGATTCTGAACGTGCCATAGAGCTGTGTTCCGAACTGGGGATTTCCGCGCAGTTTACACTGATGACTTTCAACCCGGACACCACACTGGATACTCTGCGTTCCGACGTGGCATTCATGCGTCGCTTTTGCGGCAATCCTATGAACTTTTGCCGCGCCGAAATCTATGCCGGTACTCCGTTGGAGAAACGAATGATCGAATGCGGGCGGGTAGCCGAAGCCAGAGTTGATAAGCGCGGACTTAATGCGTTCGCGGCTCTCGCGGACGGCAACATCGGGCATGCCGACCATGCGCGAATCGCGCGGCGAGCCGTAGGAATACATGTCGACTTCGACATCGATACGGTGAGCATCGATGCCGTAGACCGCCGCACTTTGGGTTTTGAAGAGCGCCATGGGTGAGAATCCGATTAAGAACTGAGTGCAGCGGGCGGCGGGTGTTTCTCAATAACATGGATTCCTGTTTCGGCAGCCTTGTCTGCAAGTAGATGAAAGCAAAGAAGAAGGGGTGAAACCGGCGGCAATCGCGGCCGGAGGTAGGCTTTGCGCCTACGATCTGCTTTGCCCTCTGCCCGAATAGTGGGATTCCTCAGCAGGCCGGCTCGGTCGCGGAATCACCACTGCGAATTCCTCATCTGGCCGCTTGACTAGTGGGGTTGGCTTGGGGCGGTTGAGGACCGCGGGAGCGTCCGTAAGCACGCGGAACGGCACATTGCGGGTGATCAAGCTCTTGCCCTGGCGGATGGTGACGGTGGCGTCATAGTTGCCGGCAGTGAGCTTGCTGCCCTTGATGTCGGTCAGGTAGGGAAACTCGCGCTCCGGGGCGCCATAGACTGCGCTAGCTTTGCCCTCCCGCGACGGATCGAGGATCTGGCTCTTAAACTGCAACGGCATGCGGGCCACCACCTGACCCTCCTGAGCAATTTCCAGGCTCATTTGTGGCGGAGCGCCGTGGATGTCGGGGTAAAGCACCAGGTAGAGCTCGAGACTAATCTCTTGCCCGCCCTGGAAGAAAGGATTGAGGACAGGCGCCAAGGCCCTGCCCCATAGCTAAAAACCTGATCAGCCTCGAACTTATCGGCGGCAGGGTCAAACGGCCGCACGAACAGCGCGTCGCTCGCCATCAGGCCAGGCGCGCCCAGGCCACCCCGCAGTAGAGTCTGGACCGAGCCGGAGGTGCCCGCCATCAAGTCCTCGACTTTGGCGTCGATCGTGAGGCGGTCTTGGCCGGGCATCATTACGCCTCGTAGGAACAGCAAGCTGCCTTTGCGCCGCAGGTCCAGGCCACTAACGGGGCCGCGGACGTCGACCACTTTTTTGCCGGTCCATACTGGCGCGCCTTTCGAATTCCGTACCAGTACAACGATTCTGGCGCGAGCCCGATAGGTTCCGGCGTTGCTGTCTACCTGGAATTTCAGCGCGCTCAGCGGGCATTCAGCCATCATCAGGCCTCGCATAGGACTGCTGGCATCGTTGGCCTCGAAAGCTCGCTCGTTGGAGACGGTGCCCAGGTCGAGGTCCACGCTATTACCGCCGGTCGCGCTTATGCCGGTGGTTCCGGCCGCACTGGTGGATGAAGTACGAATGAAGCGTGCGTACACGGGAATCTCGGTTTGCGGCGCTGCCGCGGCAGGCTGAGGGGCGGCCTCCGCTAACGCACTAGCACCGTTGAGCAGGAGCGCGAATGGGATAAAACGACAATGAACCAGTAGTTTGGCGACCCTGCTCACGTGATGTTCCTTCTTAGTTCGCGCCCTGGGGGCACACGTGACTCAAGAGTACACCCTCTAATCAGCTTCACATTTTCGACTGTGGGAACGCGGGCCGGGCATGCCCGACCCCTACGATTCTTACAATAGGCCCGAGCCGTTATTTGTTATCGAACTTGATACCCGAGGACGCCTCGAAGCGGCGATATTCGCGGAAGACGCTTTCATTGCGCACGAAGATTTTGTTTTGCTTGACCTGCATGGTGGAGCGCAGCGGGAGCAGGTAGTCGTCCGAGCCGATGCGCACCATTCCGTATTCAAGCGAGAAGGAGGGCGATTGCAGAGGGAAGTTAGGTGGCAGGCCCTCTCCCAGAATGGTGAGGCGCCTAACCAGGCCGGTCTCGTCGTCGACGAAGAGGCGGCCCGAGTAGCCGGCGGGTTCGCCTATCCGGTTGAAAGTGAGGGTGAAGTTTGATTTGGCCCTGGGCACGGTGATTTCGAACACCTGGCAGAGGACGCCCATCGCCATGGAGCGGCCGGCCCACTTGTAGGTAGCGCCGACCTCGGGATCGAACAGCCCCATCAGCATGGAGCCGAACTCTCCCTTGGAATTGGCGAAACTCAAATCGTGGCGCGAGGCCTCGGTCTTGACCCCGTTAATTTCGACGACGCGATACGTCTCCCGGCCGTCTTCGAAGGTCAGTTCGTCGCGAAACGAATCGGATTCCTTCAACTGATCGGAATTGGTGGCTGGGCTAGTGAAGCGGTGAGTCTCCTCCATGCAGCGGAAATTCGGAAGGTGCGAGGAATACTCGCGCGCATTCACCGCAGCCTGTTCCCAAAGCCGTTTCTGCTCGTCATGCGGCATCGCCAGGCCGCTCGAATCGATGGTGGCCGGCTCAATTTCCGGCAGCACCACGACGCCGTCTTCGGGCTCGGTGCGCTTGACCAGGGCTTTCGTATCCGTGGGAGCGTCGGCAGCCTCGCCACGCTCCCCTAGGACACGAAACGGCACGTTGCGGGTGATCACGCTCTTGCCCTGGCGGATGGTGACGATAGCGTCATAGTTGCCGGCGGAGAGCTTGGTGCCTTTGATGTCGGCCAGGTACGGAAATTCGTGAGCCTGCGCGCCATACATAGCGGTGCCCTTGCCTGCGAGTTCGCTGGACTTCCCTTCGCGCGACGAATCGAGGATCTGGCTCTTGAACTGCATTGGCATGCGAACCACTACGTGCCCCTCGCGCGCGAGTTCGAGGTTCATTTCCGGTGGGGCGCCATGGATGTCCGGGTAGAGTACAAGGAAAAGCTGAAGATCGAACGCTTCGCCGGACTGGAAGACGGGGTCAAGCACCGGAGACAAGGCCTCGCCGTCGTAGCTGAATACCTGGTCAGCCTCGAACTTGTCGGCGGAGCCCTTGAAGGGGCGCACAAACAGCACATCGCTCGCCATCAAACCCGGCGCCCCTTTGCTGCCACGCAGCGGCGTCTGGATACGACCGGACGTTCCTGCCAGCAGGTCCTCCACTTTGGCTTCAATCATGAAGTGGTCGCCGCCCGGGACAGTGAGGCTTCGCAGGAAGATCAGGCTGCCCTGCCGCCGCAGGCTCAGGCCGCGGACCGAACCGTGGATCTCAAGTTCCTTCTGGCCGCTCCACACCGGCGCCCCCTTCGAATTGCGCACGAGCACGATGATTCTGGCGCGCGCCAGGTAAGTGCCGGCATTGTCATCAACCTGGAATTTCAGCGCGCTCAGCGGCGATTCGGCCATGATCAGGCCGCGCATCGGTCCGGTTGCGTCATTGGCTTCAAAAGCGCGCTCATTGAAGGTGATTCCCATGTCGGCATCCACGCTACCGGCGCCTGTTGCCCCGATGCCGGATGTGGCCGCGGATCCGGTCACTGAGGTCCTCATGAAGCGTGCGTGCACAGGGATGTCGTTCTCGGCTGCCGCGGCCGCCTGAGGCGCCGGCGTTTCTGCGGCGGTTGGTTTTGCCGAGGGCGCTGCGGCAGCCGGCGTCGTGCCCTCCGCCAGCGCCGTCTGAGTAACCGACAAGAGGCTGGCTTCCAATTCGCCTGCCTGGTGAACCCACGCGCCGCCGGTGTTCTTAGGCAGAATTTCGAGAGCGGAAGGGGCGCTTTTCTGGCCTGGCTCGACGATGTCCAGGACGACCACACGAACACCGCTGGTCCGGCAAAGGCCGACGAGGTTCTTGACGGTGTGCTCCATGTCGCTCGACAGGGGCGGGCTATTCAGGACGGCAACGACAATCCTCATGCCGGGGCGTAACGCAGCGGCCTGAATGGCGGCGTCCAGCGAGCTGAGGAAAGCGGCGGGATCGGTCGCGCGAGCCGCAATCGCCGCATCGGTGAAGACCTGCTCCATCTCTTTCGGATTCATTTGGGCGCCAATGCGCCGCCCATCCAGATTGCCTGGCAGCCTGAGTTCGACGGTGGCCTTCATTGACCCGAAGAAATGATGGGAGGCCGAGGCAGCAGCACGGGCGCCTTGTCTCGCAGTGGCCGCGAAACCAGGGCCGAAGAGAAAGGTCAACGAATAGTCCTCGGCGCGAACCTGAGCGACGCCGGCCAAGCCGATCAAGACCGCTAATCCGATAAAACGATGAAAAACCCGCATTTTGCCAAACTGCCTCAGGCAATATTGTCCCTCAGTTCCGCTTGGAAGTGAAGCTGACGAAGGGAAACACGCCTTCTGATAACCTGTCGCTGATGCGTCTGAACGCTTCCCTGCTGAAGAGCACCGTGGTGGCCGCGCTGGGGGGGCTACTTTTTGGTTTCGACTCAGCCGTCATTGCCGGTGCCACCGGCGCTCTGACCGAGTTGTACCGGCTGTCGCACTGGATGCTCGGTTTCACGGTGGCCGCCGCTCTGGTCGGGACCGTGTTGGGATCGCTGCTGGCCGGTTACCCGGGCGACCGGTTGGGCCGCCGCGACAGCCTGCGGCTGATGGCCGTGCTCTACCTGGTCAGCGCCCTGGGCTGCGCCTTCGCCTGGGACTGGTATTCGCTGCTCGTCTTTCGCTTCGTCGGCGGTCTGGGCATCGGCGGGTCTTCTGTTCTGGGGCCGATGTACATCGCCGAGGTTTCCCCGGCGAGATGGCGCGGCCGCCTGGTGGGATTCTTCCAGTTCAATGTGGTTTCGGGTATCCTGCTGGCCTACTTATCCAACTATCTCCTGGGCCAGCTCTCGTTCGGGAGCGCAGAATGGCGCTGGAAACTGGGCGCTTCGGGCTTGCCTGCGCTGCTGTTCCTGCAGATGCTGTTCGGGATTCCGCGCAGCCCGCGGTGGCTGGCGCAGAAGGGCCGCGTTGCCGAGGCGCGCCAGGTGCTGGTGTCCATCGGGGCCCAGGATGCAGAGGGCGAATTGGCGGAAATTGTCGCCTCCATCGACGTCGAACACGGCCACCAGCAGGAGCCGCTTTTCACCGGCAAGTACCGGACGCCCATTTTGCTGGCGGTCTCGCTCGCCATGTTCAACCAGCTTTCCGGGATCAATGCGATTCTCTATTACCTGAACGACATCTTCGCGCGAGCCGGTTTCAGCAAGGTGTCGGGCGACCTGCAAGCGGTGGCGATCGGCGCCACCAACCTTCTGTTCACCATGATCGCGATGTCGGTGATCGACCGGATCGGACGCAAGGTGCTGCTGCTGGTTGGGGCGGTGGGCACCGGCGCCTGCCTGGGCGGCGTTTCGTACATCTTCGCGACCGCGCACAAGGAATCTTTCCTGGTGTGGCTGCTGGTGGGCTTCATCGGGTTCTTCGCGTTTTCGCAGGGCGCGGTGATCTGGGTATACCTGAGCGAAATCTTCCCCAACCGCGTGCGCGCGCAGGGCCAGAGTCTGGGCAGCGCCACGCACTGGGTGATGAACGCGCTGATCTCATTCCTATTTCCCACGGTTGCGGCCGCTTCCGGGGCGCTGCCGTTCGCTCTCTTCGCTGCCATGATGGCGGTGCAATTCGTGGTGGTACTGGTGTTCTTCCCCGAGACCAAGGGCGTGTCGCTGGAGCAAATGCAAAAGCGGATGGGAATCGCCTGAAGCCAAAGGCAGGACAGACGATCGCGTTTTGTCGTCCTTCAGGCTCGCACGAAGGCATGGCAGAGCACGAAGCATGACAGACCACAAACGACGATGGTCTGTCCTACTTGCTCGCCGGCGGGCCGCCTGCGTTACCATAGGTACTTGTCCCAGTCCCTGCCACGATTGCGGCTCGACCTGGATTTCATGCCTTCGCCGGCCGCGGAGCATCCCGGGCTGCTGATCCGCGACGGGCGCCAGTTGTCCGACGCAGTGCTGATTGTCCCCGCGCCGCTGGTGGAGTGCCTCGCCTGCTTCGACGGCGAAAAAACGGAGCTCGATCTACGCGCCATGCTGGTGCACATTCTCAACGAGCTGGAAGTCGGTGAAATCGCCGTCAACATGGTAAAAGCGCTGAGCGAGGCCGGCTTCCTGGAAGACGATAACTTCCGGCGCATGGAGCAGGATCGCCGGCAGCAATTCGCCTCGGAGCCGGTGCGATTGCCGGCGCATGCCGGCGGTGCCTACCCGGCTGCCCCGGATGCGCTTCGCGAGACGCTGGCCCGTTACTTGGACGGTGCCGGGCCCGCGCCGCATGACAGCCGCCTGATGGCAATCGCTGCTCCGCACGCCAGCCCCGACGGCGGCGCCCGGTCGTACCGCGAAGCATACCGGATGCTGCGGCCCGAGGATGCCAGTCGGACGTTCGTCATCCTGGCGACCTCGCACTACGGCGCCCCCGACAAGTTCGGCCTGACGCGCAAGAACTTCCGTACGCCGCTCGGGGAAGCAGCCACGGACACCGCGCTGGTGGACTGGCTTGCCGCGCGCGCCCCGGGTGCGATCGAGATGGAGGACTACTGCCACTCGTTCGAACACACCGTCGAGCTGGAGCTGATTTTTCTCCAGCATGCGGTGGGGCCGGACGCGCGTATTTTGCCCATCCTTTGCGGAGGATTCGCCCGGAGTGTGCTCCAAGGAGGCAAGCCAGAAGACTCCGAGGATGTGCAGCGATTCTTCGATGCCCTGGGCGAACTTCGCGAGCGCGAAGCCGGGCGCCTGTTCTGGATTCTGGGAGTGGACATGGCGCACATGGGGGCCCGCTATCAAGACGAATTCGCGGCCCAGGCCGGCCAGGGCGTGATGAACGAGGTGGAGGCGCGCGACCGAGATCGCATCGCGCGCATCAACGCCGGCGACGCGGATGGGTTCTGGAACCTGGTGCAGCAGAACCGCGACGATCTGAAATGGTGCGGCTCCTCGCCGTTCTACACGTTCCTCAAGGCCGTTCCCCAGGCGCGCGGCGAACTGCTTCACTACGAACAGTGGAACATCGACGACGCGAGCGTAGTGAGCTTCGCCGGAATGTCATTTTCGGAGAGGTAGGGCACGCTTTCGTAAAGAACCGGCGGCGAAAGACCACCAGCGCTCCCGACGGTTTGATTGACGGGCAAGCTTAAGAGCGTGCCCTACCGCAGGCTCACCAGGTCGCTGAAGACGCCATAGGCAGTTTGTTCGACACCCGGATCGATCGAAACCGTGCCGAATGTGCCCATCAGGTCGGTTTGGAAGAGCAGAATGTTGGACGTGCCGCGCGGCATGGCCAGGATGTCGGAACGGTCGAGCACCTCGGCGCGGACGCGCAGGGAGACGCGAGATCCGGTGCGCCGCGCGCGACTGATGAGGCGGACGGTCTTGCCCTGACGGTTCATCTCCTCGACCCGCTCCGGCGTGAGGCGAGCGATGCCGCGGGTCGAAACCTGCTGCGGCGTGGTGCGCGCGTCGAGCAGCACGTTGGCCAGGGCCGCGGTTTTAGCGGCGGAATCCCAGCCCTCCACGTCGAAGGCGCCGCCGGCTTCGGTGATGCCCATGGCGCGGGCGGCGGCCAGGCCGTCTTCGAATGTGCCGCCGCGCTCCATGGTTTCAACCACGACTTTGGAGGTCGAGTTGAGCGCGCCGGCGAACCCCAGCACCTTCACGCCCGGCATGCTGTAGCGCCACAAATTGAACACCGGCGCACCATCCATCACCGCCGATTCGAAGCGGAACCCGACCCCGGCGCGCGCCGCATGGTCTCGCAAATCGGCGTAGGCGTGGGCGATGGGACCTTTATTGGCAGTGACCACATGCATCCCGCGGGCAAACGCCGCACGGATGTGGGATATGGCGGGCTCTCCGGCGGTGGGATCGAGCGTGGTCAGCTCGACGGCGACGTCGGCGCGGGCCATGTCCAGGAACGCTTCCACAGAGGGGACGCGCGGGCCAAACGCCGGTTCGGAAGGGAGCCCACCTGGGTCCGCCGCGGTTCCGTGCCGCAGCGTGTGGATGCCGGTGATGGTGAAAGGCAACTCGCGGCTTTTGTTGTTGAGGAGCCGCGCCAGCGCGCGCGCCACGTTCCCATACCCGATGAGTGCCAGCTTCACGCTTCGATTCTAGTATGGCGTCCGATTGCGGCGGACCGGCCGGGTCGTGCGCTACAGCGCACCACCACCCGCCGGGCTTGCGCCCGGTTGCACCGATTGACAATCGGTGCGCAGGTTGCCAACCTGCCCCACCACCGGCTCAGAACGCGGCGGAAGCAAGCATCTCGTCCAGGTCGTGCTGCAAGGCAGTCTTCTTCTTTTCCAGTTCCGCCTGGTGGTCGCGAGTGGCGGTGAGCTTTTGTTCGAGCGTGCCAAGTTGGCGAGCGTAGTCCTGAACCTGCTGCTGCTGGCCGCTGACGCGGTTCAGGCTCTCGATGTTGCGGCGCAGCCGGTCCTCATCCGTGCCCAGGTCGCGCACCTGGCGCTGAGCGTCATCGAGCGCCGCATTGTTGTCGGCGATCTGCTGCTTCTGACTGGCGATCTTCCCGAGCTGTTTGCGGCCTTCCTCGCTCAGTTCCCGGTTGTGGACGTAGGTCAGCAGGAAATCGGGCGACAAATTCGTGATTACATAGCTGCTATCGAAGACGTGTTCTTCGGAGACCGCGAACGTCCTGGTTGCCCCGGCTGCGAGCGGCACCTCGAAGCGGTAATTGTCGGCGGTTTTCTCCATTGGTTTCTGGTTGAGCAGCGTGTAGCCCAAGCGCAGCGGGTGCTCGATGATCAGCGTCTTAGCCTTCTGATCGACGTTGCGCGCAGTGTAGGTGGCGGTCTCTTCGGCAGCGGACTTGATGGTGAGGACGCCGCGGCTCAAGTGAATCTCGCGCTCCACTGCCTGCTTGCTGCCGAAAGCCGTGGTGATGCGCGTGCCCAGGTCTACGGCGTAGCTGATGAGGCGCTTGTCGCCGGCCTTGAGGGTTTCCATCAGCGCCTCGCCGCCGTATGTGCCGCCGTCATACACGGTGACGGGGCCGCCATCGAGCACCTTGCCGGTCGAGTTGGTGACTTCGGCGGCGTTGGTGGGATGTTCGGAAGAATGATCGGACCAGATGAGCAGTTTACGAGTGTCGATCGCCTCTTGCAGGAACGGCAGCATGGCCGATTCGTTCTTGCGGATGGTGACGGGTTGCGCGATGCGGTATTCGAAGAGCTCGCCAATGGCATCGGCTGAAGCGCCGGCGACGATGGAACTGGGCGTTGCCATCGGCGGCGGCGCCGGGGCCATCGTTTCAGCGACTGAGATCCCGGCCGCGGCCTGGTAGCGAGGTCTTTTTGTCATCGAGTACCCTACCCCCGCGCCAGATCCGCCCCCAACACCTGGTACGATCCCATTGGCGCCAAGAGAGCCAACCGGCCCGTCGAACGCTTCCTTATCCCTACCGGCGTCAGCCGGGTTCAGTGTGCCCAATGTGTATCCGCCGGCATGCAGAACAGGCTGCGCGGCGGTGTCCTCCGGCAATTCGGCGGTGGGCCGGCTCACGTAGCGTGGCGCATAAAGCTGGCTGATAAACGAAATCGGCCGCCCTGACACCAGTGAAAGATGGATCTTGGTCCAATCCTCGCCGGTGGTATTGTCTACGATGGCCCAACCTTCTAGCACGGGTTTCCCCGCTTCCGGGAAGATGAGCCGATAGCTCGATTTCCATACCGGCGCCGGGACCATGTAGCTGGCGGTCACCTGCTGCTCCTTGGCGTCGGTGGAATCGATATACACGCTGCGCCGTTCCTTGGACCGCGCCGTGGCGAGCGCCGCCAGGTAGTCCTTGAACTGCTGCTGGAGCTGCGGTTCGGCGAAACGAATGCCGGCGGCGGCGCTGAGGTCCAGGTTGCGCAATTCGCCCGAATCGAGCATCAGCGTCAATTGCTCGCGCGCGGGCTGGTTTTCGGCAGCGGGGATTTCCCGGGCGTTGACGATCACGCCGCTCACGGTATCGTTGCCGAACTTGAGCTCGAGGCGTGCGCCCTTCAACTGGTCGAGCATGCCGCTCAGCGGTTGCGCAACGCCGATCTGAAAGGGAAACTGGGCCAGGGTGTGGCTCAGCGGGTCCATGGAATCATAGCGCAGCCCGGAGATTTTACCGCCGCCGCGTTCTTCGATGGTGAGCGATTTCAAAACGTCATTCATCTCGGACGCGTCAAAATCAAGACGCGCCGATTCGCCGGCCCCTAACGTGCCGGCGCGCTCAAAGAAACCCACGCCGTGCTTGTAGAGCACCACCTGGGTGACGGGTAATTCCGCGGGCACGGCCAGGGCCGCGACCAATAACAGGCAGAACAGTGTGCGTATCATATCGTCTTAGACTCCGGCGAACCGCGTGGTTCGCGCCGCGCCTCTCGTTAGACACAATGCCGCGCGCGGCGATTTCCTTGCAAGCCTCGCGAGAAATCTTCACTCACCCATGACCTTGAGTATCACGCGTTTGGCGCGCCGGCCATCGAATTCGGCGTAATAGACCTGCTGCCAGGGGCCGAAATCCAGCTTGCCTCCGGTTACCGGCACGATCACCTGGTGGTGCACCAGCAGGCTTTTCAAATGTGAGTCGCCATTGGTTTCGCCGGTGTGATGATGGCGGTAGTCCGGGCGGAAGGGCGCGAGCGATTCCAGCCACTCATCGATGTCGGCAATCAGCCCGTCTTCGGCGTCGTTGACCCACACACCCGCGGTGATATGCATGGCGGACACCAGAATCATCCCTTCCTGGACGCCGCTCTTGTTCAGCGCGCTTTCAACTTTAGAAGTAATGTTCACATATTCCCGGTGCCGGGCTGTCTTAAATGTTAGATATTCCGTGTAGAATTTCATAGGGTGATAGTATCAATTACGGCGCATGAGCCAGGCTGCGGGGGAAATTCTAATCATCGACGACGAGGGTGCGCTCCTCAAACTGATGAGCATGTACCTGCGGCGCTTGGGATACACCGTGAGCATCGCGAACACCATGGCGAAGGCCTGGGAGCAGCTGAAGCCGCAGCCGGAGAGATGCGCCGTGGTAGTGGTGGATGCCGGCATGGCCGGGACCGGCATCAACGAGCTTGTTTTGCAGTTACTGGGCTCGCACGAGCTGCTGCGAGTTGTCGTCAGCAGCGGGTATCCTGTGGACATGAGCGTTTTGCAGCAGGCCGCGCCAGGACGGGTGGAGTTTCTCCACAAGCCGTTCAGCCCGGACATGCTGGTGACGGCTGTGCGGAGGATGCTTGGCACGGAAGAAAAAGAAGTTTGACCTCTCGAAAGAGGTCAGGGCCATCGCTCGCGAGCGCGTAGGGCGGGTGCCCGCCACAGCGGTGATTCTCTCCAAGCCTTCCCGTGCCAAGGTCAAGCACAAGAAACGCCAGGACGAGGAAATGGAATGAAATCGGCAAACCCCTATTCACGGCGCGACTTCGTGGCGCTTTCGCTTGCCGGGCCCCTGGTGGGATGGATGCCATGGTTCCGGCCCAAGGAAATCACGGTGGCGGGCATGCGGTTCCAAATCATCCGCAACCGGCGATCCACGCGGCGCTATGTGCTTCTCCATGGCGATGAGGGCGACGCGCGGCAATTGCTCGTCAGCCACATGGAATCGCAGCGCGGAACCGCCTACCTGATTGAAGGCGCAACGAGGGAGGTGGAAATCAGCGGCGGCAAGCTTGATCCAGGCAGGATGTTTTCGCGCGCCGGCGCTGAAGCCAGCCTGAGGAGTCTGAACACCGGGTGGAACGACGGCCAGGTCGCATCGGCGCTCGAGCTGCTGGACGGCCAGCGCGAGAAGCTCCTCGACGCGCTATTTCCGCCGGATCGCGGCCTGCTGATCGCACTGGACAGCAGTGCCGGCGCGGAGTCCGCCAGGGAGGCCGCGGCAGTGGGCGACCAACATTCGTTGCCCCAACCGGACAATCCGCAGGCGTTTTACCTCTGCACGGACCCGGCTGATTACGAAACGCTGGCTGGGTCGCCTTACAACGCGGTGCTGACGGAGCACGTCCGGGCGCGTGATGACGGCTCCCTTGCCCGGCGCGCCGCTGCCCGCGACATCCGTTACCTGCACATCGAAGCCCGCCACGGTGACGCCGGAACGCAGCGCGACATGCTGGCCTGGGCCGAGGCTCATTTGCGGTAAGAGCGGGGGCTGGCAGGCGGACACCAGCTCCACGTGATCCTGCGCGCGGCGCCGAGTCCCGGCTAAACGGCTCAGCGATGTGGGCAGGAGCGCGCCGGCACGATTGCTGACGGTGCAGGCAGGAGTGCGTGCGCCAGGGTCATCATTCGATGGTTGCCAGCACGTCGCCGGCAGCGACGATGGCTCCCTCTTTGACAGCTATCGACAGGACCCGCCCGGCGCGAGGGGCTTTGAGCTCGTTCTGCATCTTCATGGCCTCCACCACTATCACGCCCTGTCCGGCTTCCACCGCATCGCCAGGCGCTGCCAGGACGCGCACCACCTTGCCGGGCATGGGCGCCCGCAGGCCCTGGATCCCTTCCGGCCCACGGTTGCGCGACTGGCGGCTGTAACGGCGCGGGTCGCAGACCCCGGCTTCGAAGCGGTAGCCGTCGATCACGATCACCAGGCCGGATACGGCTTCCTCGACCCAGACATCATAAACGAGGCCATCCATCAGCACCGAGTAGATGCCGGGCACAGGGGCCACAACATGCGCCGCGCGCTCCGGGCCGCCGGAGAGGCGGAAGCGGCATGCGGGAACACCGGCCAGGAGTTCGAGGCGGTGTTCCCTGCCGTAGAGTATGATGTCGAGAGTCATCGCAACAGGTCCCCGCGGCCCTCTGCCAGCCAGGCACTTGTGCGCACGGACCGAGAAGCGCCCTCTGGGCGGCGCGACTGCGTATACAGAGCCGCCGCCAGCGCGGCTACCGCCTCCACGTCGGCCGGCGGCTGAAGGGTCTTACGGCGTGCCAGGAACTCGTCGATGAATGCGGTGTGCAGTTGGGCGCTGCGGAACTCCGGATCCTCCAGAATCTGCCGGAAGAAACCGATATTGGTGCGAATGCCGCCCACATCATACTCGCGGAGCGCCCGGATCAGGCGCTCCGTGGCCTCCTCGCGGTTTCCGGCCCACACGGCCAACTTGGCGAGTAGCGGGTCGTACTCCATGGGTACGGTCCATCCGTCGTAAACGCAACCATCCAGGCGGATGCCCGGACCGAGGGGCCGGGTCAGGCGCGTCAACTTGCCTGGGGAGGGGAGAAAGTCGTGGTAGGGATCCTCGGCGTAGACGCGGCACTCCATTGCCCAACCGCGGTAAGTAACGTCCTTCTGAGCAAAGGGCAGGCGCGCGCCGGCGGCGATCTCGATCTGCAACCGCACCAGGTCGAGCCCTGTGACCAGTTCCGTCACCGGATGCTCCACCTGCAGCCGGGTGTTCATTTCCAAGAAGTAGAAACGGCGATCCTGGTCCACCAGATATTCCACAGTGCCGGCGTTGTAATAGCCGGCTGCGCGAGCGGCGCGAATCGCAACCGCACCCATTTCCTTCCGCATTTGGGGATGAAGCGCCACCAGAGGTGACGGGCACTCCTCGATCACTTTTTGATGCCGACGCTGGATCGAGCACTCGCGCTCGCCCAAGTGGACCATGTTGCCGTGGCGGTCACCGATGAGCTGGATCTCGATGTGGCGCGGCCTCTCGATCAGCTTCTCGACATAGACGTCCGGATTCTTGAAAGAGTGCTGAGCTTCGCTGGCGGCGTTGCGGAAGGCAGACTCCAACTCGTCTTCGCGGGCAACGGTTCGCATGCCCTTTCCGCCGCCGCCAGCCACGGCCTTGAGCAATATTGGATACCCGTGAGCGGCCGCGAATGCCCGCGCCCCTGGCAATCCGACCGCATGGTCTGTGCCGGGTACGACTGGCGCACCGGCTGCGGTGGCCGTCTGACGGGCGGCAGTTTTCGAGCCCATAGCGCGAATCGAGTGCGCGGACGGGCCGATGAAAGCGATGCCGGCATTCTCGCAGGCCTCGGCGAAATCGGCATTTTCGCTCAGGAAACCGTAGCCAGGGTGGATCGCTTCGGCGCCATGCTTTTGGGCTGCCGCCAGAATCCGGTCCGCACGCAGATAGCTTTCCGAGGACGGCGCCGCGCCGACGTACTCGGCTTCGTCCGCCATGCGGACATGCAACGACGTGCGGTCGACATCGGAGAAAACAGCGACGGAGGGAATTCCCATTTCCCGCAGCGTGCGCATCACGCGAACCGCGATCTCCCCGCGGTTGGCAATCAGGACCTTGCGGAACATGGCAGACACGAATTGTATCAGGCGGGGAGAGGCGGCCACCTACCACGGTCCACGCCTCGCCGGGGCTGCTCCTGATAGAATTGGAGAGTTCCGCCATGGCGCTGGATTCGACGGAAGGGTCGCTGAAGCAGCGGGGGGTTCGTCTCACCCGCCAGCGGCAGATTCTGCTCGAATTGATTGACAGCACGGGAGCGCACCTGGATGTCGATCAACTCTACCGGATGGCCAAGGAACGCGATCCGAAGATCAACCGCGTTACTGTGTACCGCACGCTGAAGATGCTGAAGGCCGGCGGGCTGGTCGACGAACTTGACCTGATGCATTTCGGCGGCGATCAGCACTATTACGAAACCCGCCTCAAGCAGGAGCACGCTCACGTGATCTGCCTGCGCTGCGGGCGCGTGGAGGAGTTTTTCGGTGAGCCGCTGCAGCGCCTGCGGAAGCAGATTGAGAGCCACTTCGGGTTTCAGGTCCTGCTGGCGCGGACCGAGGTAGGGGGGTACTGTGCGCATTGCCAGACGCTGCGGGCGCGCGACATAGACGCGATGCGCCCAGAGGCGAAACCGGCCACGAAGTCGCCCGCCAGCGGTGCGCGCGAGCGACGCGCCCATGCCCGGCAGGAGTAGATGGAACCGGCCCCTGCCGCAGCGTCCGCTGCCGAGCCTTCGTCCCTGATCGTTACCGATCCGGCCGGCCACCGGACCCGCGTCTCCATCCAGCCGGTGCCGTTCCTGATCGGCAGGCAGCCGCAGAGCCAGCTGATTCTGCGCGACAGCCGGGTGTCGCGGGCGCACGCCCGGATCGTATTCGAGCACGGCCGTTACGTTCTGGAAGATGCCGGCAGCCGCCACGGCACGTTCGTCAACGGGCAGCGCGTTGACCGGCAGCCGCTCGCCAACTCCGATCGAATAGACTTCGGCGCGCAGGACTCCTACCAACTCTTGTTCATCATGGACGGCGCCGAATTGAAGCGCCTGATGGAACAGGTGGCCGCGCCGGAAGGGGCCCCGGGAGCGCCGGGCCTCGGGGGCGGTTTGGCCCGGCTGCGCGCCGTATTGGACCTGGCGCGCACGCTGCAGAGTTCTTTTTCGCTCGAGGACGTGCTGATCCAGGTGGTGGATACCGCCCTGGCCATCACCGGATTCGAACGGGGTTTTCTGCTACTCAAGTCGGGTGACGGCTTGGAAACCAGGGTGGCCCGCCACCGGCACGGCCACAAGCTGCCGCTCGACGACCTTCGCGTGCCGAGGGCGGTGATCCACCGGGCCTTGCAGCACCGGCGGGAACTGCTCTCCATGAATTTCGATGCCAGTACGGCGGAAGGGCACAAGCCAGAGCACAGTGTGGCTGACCTGGACCTGCGCAGCGTGGTGTGCGTACCGCTGGTGCGCATCCGGGCGGGGCAGGGCGACACGACGAGCTTGCTCACGACGGGCAGCGAAACCGTGGGGGTGCTCTATCTGGATTCGCGCCTGGTGGCGGCGGACATGGCGGGCGGCAACCGCGAGCTGCTGCAGACGCTGGCGATGGAAGCGTCCACCGTGCTCGAAAATGCGCGCTTGCTGGAGGAGGAGCGGGCCAAGCAGCGCATGGAAGAGGAACTGAAGGTGGCTCGCGACATTCAACAGAGCCTGCTGCCGCGCGCGCTGCCTTCCAGCGGCTGGCTGCAGGCGGTGGGCAGCAGCGTGGCTTCCGCCCAAGTGGGCGGCGACTACTATGACGTGATTCCGGTCGACGATCGGTGCTGGAGCGCGGTGGTGGCCGATGTTTCGGGCAAGGGAGTCAGCTCTGCGCTGCTGGCTGCGCTACTGCAGGGCGCGTTGATCCCCGCGACGAATCATCCCGAGGTGCTGGCGCGCCGCATGGACCGGCTCAACACGTTTCTTCTGGAACGAACGGGCGGCGAGAAATACGCTACGGTTTTTTATTCTTTGCTCGACCAGGGCGGACGGCTGGACTATGTGAACGCCGCCCAGTGCCCGCCGATCGTTGTCCGGCCCAATGGCGAGACCGCCGAATTGGAAGCAACCGGCCTTCCCGTAGGACTCATCGACGGCACGACGTACCAGCCTGCCGGGCGGCAGCTTTCGCCAGGCGACAAGCTTGTGATCTACACGGACGGCGTCACAGAGGCCCAGGACGCGCACGGCGGATTTTTCGGGAAGAAGCGCCTCTTCGACCTGGTGCACGCCCACGCCACCGCGTCGTCCGCCGCCCTGCACGACGCGATACAGGGCGCGGTGCGGGAATTCACCGAGGGCGCGCCGCAGTCCGATGACATCACGCTCGTGGTGCTGGATTTCCGGGGCTAGAATCCGCCTGGTGCAGCCGGCAGCGGGCTAGCAGCGGAACGCTTTGGCGAATGCAGCAGAAAGCACCTGTGCCTCGACCGTCGGATACACTGGAGATTCCGGGGATTGCGAAAAGAGAATGTGCGGGATTGCGGGATTCACGCGGCTGAGTGGTGTCTGGGACCGGGACGCGGCCAAGCGGATCACGCATGCCTTACATCACCGGGGGCCGGACCAGCAGGGGATATACGAGGGTAGCGAAGTCACGCTGTGCGCGGTGCGGCTGAAGATTATCGACCTATCCGGCGGCGATCAGCCGATCATCAGCGAGGATGGCGGCACCGCGATTGTCTTCAACGGCGAAATATACAACCACATCGAAATCCGGCGCGAGCTGGAGCGGCTGGGGCACCGTTTCCGGTCGCAGTGCGACACCGAGACGGTGCTGGAGGCATTCCGCGAATGGGACACCGCGTGCTTCGCGAGGATGCGCGGGATGTTTGGGGTGGCGCTGTGGTCAGAGGCAAACAGGCGGCTGGTGCTGGCGCGCGACCGCATGGGGATCAAGCCGCTGTATTACTGCCGCTACGGCGATGATTTGTGCTTCGGGAGCGAACTCAAGGCGATCCTGGAGCACGCCCATATTCCGCGCCGGCTGGACGAGCGAGCGCTGGACCGGTTTCTCTCGGTGAATTACGTGCCGGGCGACCGGACGCTGATTGACGGGATCCGTAAGGTGCCGCCGGGGCACCTGCTCGAATGGCGCCGGGGCAGGTGCCGGATGGAGCGTTGGTGGGAGCTGCCGCGGGACGGGACTCGCCCGTATGCGCTGGAGGCCGCGAAGGAAGAGCTGGACGGGCTGCTGCGCGAATCGGTCCGAGAGCACCTGGTCTCGGACGTACCGCTGGGAGTATGGGCCTCGGGCGGTTTGGATTCGTCAACGATTCTTCATTACGCGGCGGAACAGAGCGGGAGACGGCTGAAGACGTTCTCGATTTCTTTTCGAGGGCGGAGCTTCGACGAGAGCCAGTATTTCCGCGAGGTGGCGGAAGTTTACGCGACCGATCACCACGAATTCGACTTGAATCCGGAGTCAGAGCTGGAGAGCGCGATTGAGGATTTCGCGTATTACTCCGACGAGCCGAGCGCGGACGCCGGGGCGCTCCCGATCTGGTTTCTGTCGCGGATGAGCCGGCAGCACGTGACGGTCGCGCTCTCGGGCGAAGGCGCGGACGAGTTGTTTGGGGGTTACGAAACCTATCAGGCGGACCGCCTGGCAAAGCCGCTGCGGCTGACTCCACGCTGGCTGCGCCGCTGGGTGCACGGGGCGCTGGAGAGATACGTGCCGGTATCGGACGAGAAGATCGGATTGGAATACAAGCTCAAGCGCGGGCTTGAGGGGACCTGGCTGGACGCCGACGAAGCGCACTTTTTCTGGAACGGCACGTTTTCCAGCGAGCAGCTCAGAGCAATCCGGCGAAGCGGCGGCGACAACGGACTGAGGGAACTGGTGCGGCAGGTCTCAACGGGCAAAAGCGGCGTAGTGGAGCGATATCTCCGTGTGGACCAGTCCTACTACCTGCCAGACGACATCCTGTACAAGACGGACCGCATGAGCATGGCGCACTCGCTGGAAGTGCGGCCGCCGATGCTGGACCACCGGATCGTGGA
>Ga0181535_10002658_pt1 | contig 21508 bp, 24 predicted proteins | sample PEATcosm2014_Bin_44_FD_119774 | JGI IMG/M metagenome (GOLD analysis project Ga0181535, IMG submission 119774) | Peatland microbial communities from MTU Mesocosm Facility, Houghton, MI, USA - PEATcosm2014_Bin17_30_metaG | ecosystem: Environmental > Terrestrial > Soil > Wetlands > Peat | place... | reverse complement strand
GAAAGTCGCAAGGTAACGAACGACGGGGTTCTCCGAACCGCATGAATAAAGGGGTTTCGTGCAAACGTTGCCTCGGTCGCACTCCCTCCATGCGGTGCGCGTCTCGCGAAGGAAGCCCAGGCAACACCGGCGCGCCCAAGGGCACGCCCAAAAAGGAGAGCATCACATGGCTACTGGACTCACAAAGACTGCCCTGACTCGGCTTCTGGCTGAGAAGCTGCAACTGACCAACAAGCAAGTCGCGGCCTTCCTGGACCTGCTGGCGGAGACCGCCGTGAAGGAAACCAAGAAGAACGGCGTCTTCGTAATTCCCGGCATCGGCCGCCTGGTAAAGGCAGACCGCAAGGCCCGCATCGGCCGCAACCCGCAAACCGGCGCGGCAATCAAGATCAAGGCCAAGACAGTGGTCAAGTTCCGCGTGGCCAAGGCCGCCAAGGACGTGATCGCCCCCACCAAGAAGTAGTACCCTGGACTGCGGACAACAACGGGGAGGAGCCATTGGCTTCTCCCCGTCGTTTTTTGCGCCGAGGGGACAAACTCGCGCGCCCCGAAGCGCCTTTCATCCTTGGGAATCGGACTGCGTTCCAGCGTTCTTCATGGGCACGAGCGCCCGCACGATCAGCGAAATGCCAAAGCTGACCAGGACCGCCTTGATCATGAGCCAGTTGTCGTAGCTCCAGGAGAAGACGGCCAGGGCAATGAAGATGCCGATGGGGTTGATCTCAGTGAACACCGCGTGGATCCATTGCGGCTTGCGGCCGGCGTGCGCGGAGCCGGTGCATGACAGAATGGTGCGCAGCCGCGGGAAGAGACGTGGTATGGCACGCAGATACTCCCGGTAAGGCTCGCCAAGCTGGCTGGCCAGAAACGCCTCCTCGCCCAGGATCAGGCGCAGGAAGAAGACAGTCAGGAGCGTCATGGCAAAGAGCGCGCCGGTGGGAGGCATCAGGAAGGACATAGCCGCCATCATGCACCACCCTCCCAGGTAGAGCGGGTTGCGCACGTAGCGATATGGCCCGTCGGCCATCACTGCGCCGGCCTGCATCTGCTCATGGTGTACCGTGCCGTATCCCAGATAAGCCGTGCCCCAGATGCGCAGTGCCGCGCCTTTGGCGGCGATCAACGCGGCCACAATAATCACCATTGGCGCGGCAACGGCAAGGGAAACCAGGCCCGACCGGCTCAGCGTGAACGCCAGCCATCCCCATAAAGAAGTTCTCCGCCCAAGGCCCCAGTCTCCGATCCACGGCGCCCAGAACCCAAGCACGGTGATGGCCGTCATGATCGCCATCCGCAGACGAAACTCGATCTTCGTTGCCCCCATGCGCCACTCCCTGTGGCCGAAGTGTACCATCCTGCTTGATGGGCCGTGTGGATTCGCTGGCGATTCTGCCATGCACTGTGACGGGAGAAGGCAGGCCGGGATCCGTGTGGTAGGCTGGCGCATGGAGGCGGTTTGCCGCCTTTGTCAGGAGGGTTTTCCGATGTCCCCGCGTTCTCTTGTTCTGGTTGCCGTGGCCGCCATGGCCGCTCTTCAAATGCCCCTGGCCGCGCAAAGTCCCGCCGCTCAAACTGATCTTGCCGCTTCCGTCGAGCGGCAGTTGCCCGCCCTCACCGAGACCTACAAGCATCTGCACCGCAACCCGGAGCTCTCGCGCCATGAAGAGCAGACCGCGGCTTTTGTGGCGGGCGAGTTGCGCAAGCTGGGCTATACGGTGACCGAGCATGTGGGCAAATACGCAGACGGCGAGCAGGCCTTCGGCGTGGTGGCGGTGCTGGAGAATGGCGCCGGGCCGCGGCTGCTGATTCGCACCGACATGGACGCCTTGCCGGTGGAAGAAAAGACCGGCCTGGATTATGCCAGCACTGTGAAGACCATCAACGTGCAGGGTCAGCAGTTGAGCGTGATGCACGCTTGCGGCCACGACTTGCACATGACCGTGCTGCTGGGTGCGGCGCGCGAACTGGCTGCGCGAAAGAGCCAGTGGCACGGAACGCTGATGCTTGTCGGCCAGCCTGCCGAAGAGGTGGCGCAGGGCGCCGAGGCGCTTGTGGCCGACCACCTTTACGAGCGCTTTGGCCGGCCCGGCTTTGTGCTCGCCGAGCATGACTCGAACGACGTGGCCGCGGGTTCCATTGCCCTCAAGGACGGGCCTCTGATGGCCAGCAGCAACGGCATCGATGTGACTATCCGCGGCATTGGCGGACATGGCTCCGCGCCGCAGGCCGGCAAGGATCCGATCGTACTGGCCGCCGAGTTTGTGCTCGTGGCCCAGACCATCGTCAGCCGCCAGATCGATCCGCAGCAGCCCGCTGTGCTCACCGTGGGCACCATTCACGGCGGGACGAAGAACAATATCATTCCTGATGAGGTGAAGCTGGGTCTCACGCTGCGCACTTATTCGCCTGCGGTGCGCGACCAGATTGTGGCCGCTGTGCGCCGCACCGTAAATGGGCTGGCGGAGGCTTACGGCATTCCCGCCGACCGCATGCCGACGGTGACCCTGGCCGAAAGCACGCCCGTCACCTTCAACGATCCGGCCTTGGTCGAGCGCTTACGCGCGTCCGCCACGGCGGCTCTGGGCAAGGATCGCGTCGTTGAAGCCCACGCCATCATGGCCAGCGAGGATGTAGACCGGTTATCGCTCGATGGGCAGATTCCGACTGTGATGTACTGGTTGGGCGCGGCCGACGCCGGCAAGCTCGCAGAAAGCCGCAAATCCGGCGTGCCGCTGCCTGGCCTTCACTCCGCGCTGTTTGCGCCGGTCTACGCGCCGGCCATCAAAACCGGGGTGACGGCAATGACCGCGATGGCGCTGGACCTGCTGAAGTAGGCCGAGCGCCGTTGATCTACGCGATTTGCAGGGGCAGCCACTACACTAATTTCAGCTTATGGTCAGCCCGGATACGGATACCGACACCATCGTTGCCATCTCCACGCCTCCGGGCCGGGGCGGCATCGGGATCGTGCGCCTGAGCGGGCCACTGGCCGCGTCGATTGCCGAGCAATTGGTGCGCCTGCGTCAGCCGCTGGAGCACGGCCGAGCGCGGCTGGCGGATGTGCTCGATGCGCCCGAACCGAATGGGAGTGCCTCCCGCATCGATGAGGCGCTGGTCACTTTTTTTGGTGCTCCGCACTCTTATACTTCCGAAGATCTCGTTGAAATTGCGGCGCACGGCTCGCCGGTGGTGCTGGAGATGCTGCTCGGCCGCGCCCTGGGGCTGGGCGCGCGATTGGCCGAGCCGGGGGAGTTCACGCAGCGCGCCTTTCTGGCCGGCCGGTTGGACCTAACCCAGGCCGAGGCTGTCCGCGACCTGATCGAGGCGCAGACCCTCACCCAGGCGCGGCTTGCGGCCAGCCAGATGGGCGGCGCGCTCAGCCGGCGCGTGGAGCCGGTGAAGCAGGGGCTGGTGGAGTTGATTGCGCTGCTCGAAGCGGGCATCGACTTTGCCGAGGACGACGTGGACGTGACGCCGGCTGCTGAGATCGCCCGCCGCATCGATGAACTGACGCCGCCTCTCACGGCGCTCAAAGCCTCCTTTGCCCGTGGGCGCATCATTCATGACGGGCTAACCCTGGCTATCGTGGGGCGGCCAAACGTCGGCAAAAGCTCGATCTTCAATCGCCTCGTGGAACGCGACCGGGCCATCGTGACCGCGACTCCCGGCACCACTCGCGATACGGTCACCGAGCGGATTTCTCTCGAAGGCATTCCGCTGGAGCTGGTGGATACGGCCGGGCTACGCGAGGGCTTGGGCGAGGGTTTGCGCGATAGCTTGGAGGAGGCCGAGCAGTTGGGCATCCATCGCAGCCGCGAGGCGCTGGCCGACGCCGCGCTGGTGGTGGTGGTGCTGGACGCGACCGAGCCTCTCAACGACGTGGAGCGGCGGCTGCTGGCCGCTGTTGAGGGCCGCCCCGCGCTGGTGGCGCTGAACAAGAGCGACTTGGTCGGGAATCTTTCCGAAGCCGGCCATCCGCAACCCGATTGCGCCGGAGTGCCTGCGCTGGCCACTTCCGCGCTTACCGGCGAAGGGATTCCCGCGCTGCGCGAGCGCATCCTGGCGCTGGCCACCGGCGGAGCCGCTGCCGAGCCGGGAATGTTGACCAGCATGCGCCACCAGCAGGCCATCGTCGCGGCCCTGGAGGCCCTGGCCGACGCCGCCCAGGCAAACGCCGCCTCCATCCCCCACGAGATGATCCTGCTGGACCTCTACCGCGCCCTCTGGGCTCTCGACTCGCTCACCGGCCAAACCACCCCCGACGACATCCTGAATTTAATTTTTTCCACTTTCTGCATCGGAAAATAATTTGGCTTTCGGCGGGCTTCGTCTTAGTTCACATATAGCATTCAAAACGTTGAAAATAAACAACTACTTGTCCGAATGCGTTCGGAGAGATCCGGAGACAGTCGACGAATTTCGAGTCTCCAGCAAGTCTCCAGACCTGTTGTATAATGACTTTTCCATCTGGAGACTCAAAATGAGCTTAACCGACAGAGAAATAAGTGCGTTACGGCCATCGCTTAAAAGGTACTCCAAACGCGTGGAGAGGGGGCTGTATATTGATGTAACCCCTGGCGGCGCAATGAGTTGGATATTCAAGTACCGCTTCAATGGCAAGCAAGATAAGCTTGTGATTGGCCGCTACCCAGACCTCACGCTGAAGAAGGCGCGCGAGGCACGGAACAAGCATGCAGCCGAAGTGGCGGAGGGAAAATCCCCTGCGGAAGAGAAGCGGGGGCTTCGCGAAGCGAGCGTCGCGGATGCGGAGGTTCTGACCGTCAAGGCATTTGGGCAGCGTTATTACGACGAGCAGGTTGCAAAGAATTGGAAGGATCCGAGCGGCGAGCTCCGCTACCTTGAGAAGGATCTGTACCCTGCCTTGGGAGATCGGCCTCTGAAGGACATCACCGCACTCGATGTCCAGTCAATCGTGTATCCAAAGCGAGACGGTGGCCACCCGTCGGCAGCAATTTGTCTACGAAACACGATCAAGCGCATGTACGACTACGCAGTTGAACTGCAACTCGCAGCGATGAACCCGGCCGCGATGGTTGCCACTCGGTACATTGGCAAGGCTACTCGGCGTAGCCGACACCTGACTCCCAGGGAGTTACGCGAGTATCTTCAGGTCATCTATCGCAGCAACATCCGGCGCCAGTTCAAACTCGCTTTGCACATCCTCCTCTTGACTCTCGCCAGAAAGTCCATGATCCTTCTTGCGACTTGGGACGAGATTGACTTTTCAACCGGAGAATGGACCATTCCGAAGGGACACATGAAAGGAAAGAAAGGTGAGGAGCACGAACACACCGTATACATGTCGAGGCAGGTGGCGGCGATGTTCCGCGAGCTGAAGGCGCTCGCCGGTGGATCGAGGTTTGTCCTGCCTGGACGCGGCAAGCAGAACCAGCCATTCGCAAAGAACGCCCTAAACAAGGCGCTTGAAGGTCTGACGTTTGAAATGGAGCCTTTCACGATCCATGACCAGCGAAGGACGGCGTCGACCCTGCTCAACGAGAATGGATCGGAGAACGGCTGGTCCAAAGATGTAGTGGAGAAGGCTCTAAGCCATGAAACCGGTGGCATCGCTGGTGTCTACAACCGCGCCGAGTATGCGAAACAGCGCAAGAAAATGCTTCAATGGTGGGCCGATTACGTGGATTCAATCATCACCGAATCGAAGGTCGTTGTTGGCAATTTCGGTCGGCGTTAATCGCTGGCGTGATGATCTAATCTGTCCGATTAGTTTTTCTGATCACTTCAGCAGGAGGCGCAAGCGCCCAAGCACGCGCCTCTCGGACGTGGTGACTCGTCCGGAACTCTGATCTTGGCTCGGTGAGTGTATTTGACGTAAAGCAAGAACCTTCCCCGACGACATCAGCGTTTTCGAGGACTGACCTTCGTGCCGCTCATCCGGCCCGGGATTGATTTGCCCATATTTGGATCGCGGGGTATCTCATTCTGAACTCGGCAAGTCATGGACGTCGATGTACACTGGATTGTGCCAGCTCCGGTTCCCAGTACGCGTCGGAAGGATATACCCCTTTCGCAACAAAAGTTGGTATGGGCATTCTCCGCGGGTTGCTGCTCCTTTCCTGGATGCCCCGTGCGCGGATTGGCTCGCGCAACGGAGCTAGACGACGCCGCTGTAATTGCTGAGGTCGCGCACATCCACTCATACGAGGACGACGGCCCGCGCGCCGATCTCGCGTTGAGCCTGAAAGAGCGGAACAGGTATCCGAACCTCCTATCGCTCTGCCCCACCCATCACACACTCGTCGACAAGCAGCCAAAATCCTATCCAGCCGAGATGTTGAGGCGCTGGAAGAAAGACACCGAGGAGAGGGTGGTGGTGGGGCTCCGAAACACAATGCCACAGATCACATTCGTGGAGTTGAAGCAGATCACCGCCTCACTGATAACGCATAGCGGGCCGGTTAGCCTAGATTTTACAGTCATCCCGCCAGCCGAGAAGATTAGGAAGAACAAGCTATCGCACATCGTTCATTCGTATTTGGCGATAGCTCTGGCTAAGGCCTCTGTAGTGCGGGACTTCATCGACCAATTCACAAGGCTTGACGATACGTTCTCTGTCCGGCTCCGGACTGGCTTTATCGAAGAGTACGGACGCCTGAAGGCCGCCGGTCTGTCGGGAGATGAGCTCTTTCAGGGAATGCTGAGCTTTGCCACTGGGGCCAAGCCTGACTTGAAGACGCAGGCGGCGGGCCTAGCGATTCTCGGATACTATTTTGAGGCCTGCGAGGTGTTTGAAAAATGAACCTCTTGCCGGATAAGCACCTCTCGATTGGCACATCGCTCCTTGGCGTGGGAGCAACCATTTTGCGAAAGTTGAATCGGCCATCGTCTGTGACTGGACTTTGGGACAGGTGCAGGCAGTCTGAAGAGACGGCGAACTTCGGTCGGTTTATCCAAGGCCTCGATCTTCTCTTCGCGCTTGGCGCAGTCGAGATCCAAAACGAAGTGTTGGTGAAAATCCGATGATCCGGCGCATCACCTCTAGCTTATCGACCTTCAAGAGTGTCGAATTCGCTCCCGGTTTCAACGTCGTCCTCGCTGACCGGACAATGGACTCGACTAAGAAAGACACCCGTAATGGGCTCGGCAAGAGTACCCTTGTTGACACAATTCATTTCTGTTTGGGAGGAAGCCTCAGCAGGGCCACCAGTAGGCTCGCGCATCCGAAGCTCAGCGGGTATATTTTTTCGCTTGACCTCGACCTTGATGGGCGAAGCCTCACGGTTTCCCGGCGTACAGACGATCCAGGGTCAGTTTCGGTGACCGGCGATATTCACAGTCTTTCCTTTCCGGATGCTGAGGGGAAACCCGCGCTGCGTATGGGCGTGGCTGATTGGAATCGCTTACTGGGCCAAGTCTGGTTGGGCGTGCCTGTCGACACTCCGCGAAAGTATGCTCCTTCGTTTCGTAGCGTGATCTCCTACTTCATGCGCGCAAACAAGGACGCATATAGCGAGCCGTTCCGGCATTTTCGCTTGCAAGCGAGCTGGGATATCCAGGTGAATAATGCTTTTCTTCTCGGTCTCGACTGGGAAGACGCGAGTGACTGGCAAGTCCTAAAAGATAAGAAAAAAGCAATTGTTTCGTTGCAGGACGCCGTAAAGAGTGGGTTCCTGGGGACAGTTCTCGGGTCACGCGGCCAATTGGAGGCTGAGCGAATCCGCCTGCTCGATCTCGTTAAGAGAACGAAGGAGGACCTCGGCCAGTTCAAGATTCTTTCCCAATACCGCGAACTTGAACGGGAAGCCGACGAACTTAGCCAAGAAATCCAGTCCATGAGCAACGAAAATACGGTGGACCTCCAGGCGCTGGAGATGTATCAGGCTAGTGTCCGTGAAGTAGTGGAATCGTCCCTGGCCAAGGTTCAAGAAACATATGAACAGGCCAAGGTAGTGTTCCCTGAGGCTGTGACCAGGCGACTCGAAGAGGTCGAAGCATTCCACGCAAAGGTGGTCGAGAATCGCCGACAGTTCCTACTTTCCGAAACGGAACGCCTCGCGGGGGATATCAAACGGCGAAGGTCAGAAATCGAGAAGAAGCATGATCGCCAAGCAGCAATTCTAAGCCTATTGCACACGCACGGAGCCCTGGATCAGTATTCGAAGTTGCAACAGGCTCATTTCGACCAAGTAGGGCGTCTTGGTGTGATCGAGTCAAAGCTGGACGCGGTGAAACAACTCGAGCAGGAGAAGGCTGAGCTGAAGATCGGGATGGCAACCCTTGAACAGAGGGCGCGCGCCAACTACGAAGCGCGATTGCCGGAGCGCCGAAGGGTGGTTGAGCTATTCGACGCCAACTCGCAGGCCCTCTACAAAGCGCCAGGAAGGCTCTTGATTGACGTTGGGGAAAATGGGTTCAGCTTCGGCGTAGAGATCGACCGCAAAGGGAGTACGGGGATCTCCAACATGGAAATCTTCTGCTACGACCTCATGCTCGCAGAGACTTGGGCAGCAAGAAGACCGGGATCGATTACCCTCGTTCACGATAGCAACTTGTTCGCTGACGTGGATGATCGACAGGTGGCAACTGCCCTTGAACTGGCTGCGCAGAAGGCCGAAACTGCGGGATTTCAGTACATCTGCACGTTCAATTCGGATAAGCTGCCGACGGGTGAGTTCTCGAAAGGGTTCGATATCAACGCGTTCACTCGGCTGCGTCTCACCGATGAAACTGAGGACGGGGGCCTCCTGGGGATTAGGCTACCGTCAGCCGCGACGAGGGCACCCAAGAGCAGTTCCCGGCTTTTTGAGGAAGCCGAAACTGCAAGCGGGCCTGACAATGATGGAACCTCCGACTTCGACACTCGGCAGGCTCCAAGCCAGAAGAGAACTCTTCGAAGAACACGGTAGGGACGCGCTACTTCGCCCCTACCGTTCGGTCAATAGCTTGGTTGCGTCTCCGGCTTGGGAGCATGCCGGCCGGAGTACCCGCTGCAGATGGAGATTTTTGTACCGCGAAGTCGCCTAGTGTTCAAAAATCTGATGGGCGTTGGCTTTCGACTGTTGCTAACAGGTCAACCCGCTCATAGACCCAGGTCCGGGAGTTCGCCGAGCCTTCAGTTACGCTTCGAGAAACATTCTGGAGCGGAAGAATTCGTCGTATCGGTCTGCGAGTCCTCCTATGAGATAGGTGCGAGGCAAAGATCGCAGGAAGCGTGCATAGCTGACAGCGAGACGCCGTATCCGGCAGCCTGATTCGCTATCCCTGCCGCCCTTCAGAGGACCATGGTCAGATGTTCCAACCTATCAGTCCCCTGCCGATGGCCTCGGTGTGGCGAACGTCTCCACTGGAATCATGAGAATCGTTGCACCGGTCTACCGGGGTTATGAGGGCCATTGGACCGGCGCGAGCAGGTTGATCCGGGTGGGAAACGGCGTCAACTGGTTATATCCGGTCGGGACCGGGGCCACGGGTGCGATCGGCGAATAGTAGTACCGGCCTCCATGAAACTATCCTATTTTGTTCTTATTTTCTGCTCGGGACTGATTTCAATCGAGTTGGCGACGGTCTACCCTGCTTGCAGTGCTAGACCTTTATCGCATGTCGGCCACCCCGAATCCGAGGACAATCCTGCGGAAGGAGGAGGTATTGCGCAGGACAGGCCTCAAGACGACTCGGCTGTACGAGTTGATCAAGAGTGGAGAATTCCCAGCCCAGGTCTCCATCGGCGCCCGCGCGGTGGGGTGGTATGCGACCGCGGTCCAAAATTGGATCGACGTGCGGCCTGCGGCCGAAGCCCGGCGGGGGCAGAGCGGCGGCGGCGGAATTAGCGCGCAAAACACCCAATTGCCATCGAGGCGGCCATCAAATGCAGCCCAAACAAGGCAAACGACCGGCTTTGGATCGCAGAATGGCGGACGCCCAAGTGTCGAGAATGCCAACGAATGCGTCAACGAGGTAGGCAAAAGCTCTGGTAAGCCGCCCAAACCTGAAAAGCCCCATGGCAAATATCCAGTTTCAATTGGTCCCGCGAAGGAACATCCAGCCGCTCTACCAGACGGCACGCGGGAGGATGCGCCTGATCAGAGTCCGAAAACCCAGCGCGAATACCAAATGGACAGAGTCTCGGCAAGCAAGCAAGATTCAGGTGACTTGGCTCCAGGGGTGTGCAACGCCGACGAGTTCAAACGCCTGAAGATGGAAAATGCAAGGTTGAAGGTATTGCTTGCAAATGCCATGTTGGAGAACGATGCCTTAAAAGCGGCAATGGACGGAATGTCTGCAGCATAGTGCGTACTCGAACGCGCGGATACATGCGGAAAGCTCCATCCGCTGGTTGGTCGTTTCGTGGAAGCTGGCGTCGAAGACGAGCTCGTCGGACCTGTTCAGCGCCTCGGGGAAGCGGGCCACGCATGCGTACGCGCCGGGGCATGCCGGTGAGCATGGAACCGCGGGTTATGAATCCGTCGCTCTATCGTCTTTGCCGCAGGCGAACGTACTGCACCGGGGTGAGGTCTAAAAAAACCACCCTGTCCGTTGGCGATTGCGTGGTCGAGAGCCTGGCGGCTGGCCAGATCCGGCAGCCCGCCGCCGCGCTCCGCCAGCTCGACTACTTTGTCCGAAGAAGCGAATCGGAGCTCGCGGGACAGGGAAGTCTCCAGATCCGCTTCCAGGAACTGGCAGTGCCATCCCTGGCGAAACTGGAAGTACAAGTACACGCGGTGCCGGTCGTTCCTGTCGCCCATGGATCTCAGTACAGGAGAATAAAAGCGAATATTATCCGCAGGGCCCGGCGGCGCGGTTATCCTGGTTGCCATCGGCAACAATGAGCGAAGAAGAAGCCAGGTACGGAACGGACTGGACCGGCGATGAGCTGGACCTGATCGTCGCCGATTATTTCGAGATGCTGGCCGACGAGCTGGCCGGGCGGCCCTACGCCAAAGCCGTCCACAACGCGGCGCTGCGGGAGCGGATCCCGCGCAGCCGCGGCTCGGTCGAGTTAAAGCACCAAAACGTCTCGGCGGTGCTCGAAAAGCTGGGCATGCCCTGGATCCCCGGTTACAAGCCGGCGCGGCACTACCAGGGCACGATCGCCGAAGCAATATCGCGCCACCTGAGCACCGATCCGGCGGCGCTGGACCTATCCGCGCCTTTGCCACGGCTTCCGGAGCTAGAGAGTGTGTTCGTTTCGCCGCCGCTCACGCAGACGCATGAGCCAATGCCCGTGTCGCTCCGGCAATTGATATCCAAATACGACCCGGTGGAGCGTGATCGCCGCAATCGCGCGCTGGGAAGGGCGGGAGAGGAATTTGTGCTAGACCTCGAGCGCCGACAGCTAGCTGGACTGGGCCGCCAAGATCTCTCCAGCCGCATCCGCTGGGTCGCCGAGGAGGAAGGCGATGGCGCCGGTTACGACGTGCTGTCCTTCACGCCCGCGGGCGGCGAGCTGCTCCTCGAAGTGAAGACCACGAACGGTTCGGCGCGCACGCCGTTCTTCCTTTCGCGAAATGAACTCCAGGTATCTAAAGAACGGCCGGAGGATTGGCGGATCTACCGTGTGCATCTATTCGCCACGTCGCCGAAAATCTTTACCCTGGCCCCACCTTTCGATGGCGTGCTGCATTTGCGGCCGGAGCTGTGGCGCGCTTCGTTCTGACGGAGATACTTTTTGTACGTGCAAATTTTGTTCGGCGCCCGCTCCTTTGGGTTTCCGGATTATCGTGTCGAAACGACGGAAGAAGCAAGGGTAGGGAATTTTGTCAGGTTCAAATCTAAGAACTGCTCACGATAGTGTCAGGGAAAGCGCAAAGGACTCCATTTGCACGCACTTTGAGCCTGAGATTGTCCGGAGGCTCGGTGTGTAACCGGGGTATACCTTGACGGGCACCCCGATCGCCCCCTGGGTGGTGTTCGACCCGATATTCCGGAAACCCAATGGGCTGAACTGCGCCACTTCAATTCACCGCTAACCCGCGGCCCGCCGCTCGTCGCCTAAAAGGCCTCGAGCTGGCGGGCCGTTTTGTTTTTGGAGACATGTGTTCCTATGGACATTGAACAGTTCCTTTTTTCTCGACCTTCAGGCTCGTTATCCAGAGTCTTCAATTCCCACTACTGTAACCAGGATCTGCTGGAGCAAGTGCGCGAGCTGGCGTGCCTGGGCCTGAGACTATTCCCAGTCAGCTTCGCAGCAAAGTTGAATAGCTGCCCGGACAAATTCATCTCCGAAGCGACCAGCGACACCTCGCTGCTCGAAAAGTTGGCGGCCGCCGCGCAGCCATTGTGGGGATATCGCGTCGCCCTCGGCCCGTCCGGGCTGTGCGTGTTGGTTCTTGACGAGGCTGGCAAGGCGTCGTTAGCCTCTCTCGCCCCGGACCTGAACGAGTGCTTCACCCTCCGGGCGCGCCGCGGAGATAAGGTATGCGCCTTCTTCCGCCAACCTGCAGGAATAAAGCGGGCCGTTTCGGTGAAGCTGGCGGCTGGCGTGAGCATACTCGGCGATGCCGGTGGTTTCGACGTGCCGCCAACCGGAGGTGCAGCTTGGGTGAATCCCGGCGCCGAGATCGAGACGCTTCCGTACGCCCTGCGCGAGCTGCTTGAATCGGCCCCCCCGGACAGCCCTCCGGGATGCGCGATGCCGTCACCAAAGCCTTCTCCCCGCCCAGCTCCCTGCCGGTCCACCGCGTATCTCCCGCGGCCCGATAAGGCTGCTCCGCGCAAGGGGCACCCGGTCTGCAGCCAGCGCGGAGGATACCGCATTTCCAGCCGCCGGTAAGTGTTCCTAATTTGAACCGCTCTCTTTCTCTTCAACCACAAACACTGAATCGGCCCGGCACGCTTCTTTCGCACGGCGTGCGGGCCGCAAAGGAAGAGTCATTTATGGGGAACGAAACAGTTGGCCAAACCGGCGCCAATCGTTTTTAGAAAGGAAAGTTTGATGATGACAGTTAGAAAGACAGACCACTCCCTCCTAACCGGCTGGTCCGCCCTGGGCGTTCTTGCGACAATCGCGATCACAAGGGTGCTGACCGCCCTTGTAATGTCCTTCCCGCTTGCGTGGCTGGTCAACCGCGTCTTTGGCGCCGGCGCCATCCATGCCACCTTTGGCACGGACCACTTCAGCTACGGGCGCTGCGTAGGCCTGTTCGCGATCTGGTTCGCCGCCGGAGTCAAGATCAAATTCGCAGGTCCAGCGCAAATCAAAATAGAAGGAGAACGATGAGTGACCGCTCTCGCTGAGATTTTGCACATTTTCGGTGACATGAAGAGGTCGACGCCTTGTGACCAGGTGCCGGAGCTGATGCAAGTCGGCATTTTAGAGGAGCGGGAGATCATCGAAGATCGCAACCTCCAGCGGCAAAGTAAGGAAGCCTGCGCGCAAAGGGCAGAACATAGAGCACGGCCTTCTAAGCTGGCGCTCTATCCATTGGATTATATGAGGCGCGCATAATTATGCGCGCCTCATATAACGGCGTATAAAGGGCAGGCGAAGCGATACTCGGATCCAGTCCCGACCCGACCCAGCTCAATCTCATTTCACCTTCATGACGGCTTCCCGCACAGATCGGGCGGTTCCCTCAGTGCAACCGCAATCAAGGGCCAACCGATAGAACGCCTCTTTGAGCCGGTAATTCATCGGGTGGCGTTCGAGGTTGTACTTGCGGACGAGCTGTTGCGCGAACTTCGCCAGTTCGCCAGATTTTATCCAGGAATCCTCGGCCTTCTTTAAAAACTCCTGCTTCAGTTCCGTAGGCAGGTCAGCGCCATAGATGAAGTAGTGCAGATATGGCAGGAAGTGAGGGTGCTGAAATACTTCTTCGATACTGCCAGCGTTATTCCGGAAATACGTGAAGCGAGACTCCTTGCTGCGTCCGGGATTGTATTCGGGATCTGCGAAATAGCGCAGTCGCTCCTCCGGAATAGCTTCCCGCTTTATTAAGCCGTTTACCAATGCGGCCGCACGCTCGCCGTTTTTCCGGGTCTCCTCGTATTCCAACGGCTTTTGGAGTACGTCGAAAACAATTTGTTCGGCCAGCTTCTGTTCGGCCGGAGTCAATTCGATTTGTCCGATCATTTGTATCCATGATCTCTCAAGCTGGAATCTCATTCCGACAACCGCGGGGCTGCAGTGTTATCCGCAAAGGTACAGTCGGGCGCGGGCCCGGCGATCGGACGAGGGTCTTGCTGCACTGGCCGACTGGCGCGATCGCCGATGCTGAGGCTCAGCTTGACCGGGCCCACGACAGCCAGGGCAATAGCAACGACAATGACGGCCGCCAGCCGAGGCGCTCCGGCGGAGAGCAGGACGAGCGCGAAATGAAAGAGCGGTTCCATAGCTGTGCTATGCCTCAGATCCGGAAATTCGGGCAAATCGTGCTCGGGCGGCGATCAACTTTCAGAAATACCATAGATTCGAAAAATTCAGTGGAGTTCCCTCCGTTTTTTGGGGACCGTCCGAGTGTGAATCACACACTATTCCGGCCTAAAAACTACACGCCAGCCACTGCCGCAGCGATCGCGGTGCCGGCAGCTTCGTTCTGACAGCCTATGCGTAAGTAACTTTTTAAAGAACAGTGCCGCTCCAATCCGAAATAGACGGCTGTCCAATCCGAATCAGACGGGCAGTTTTTCTCAAAAGACAGGAAAGACAACCCAAGACCCACACCCTCCCACGCCAGGCCATGCTGAGAACGGCGCGCGAGTTTATCTAAAAAAGCTAAACTCACTAAACTCCGTATACTTGCCACTTTCCGAATTAAATGGCGCAGTTCTTTCTGAATTATTTGGCGTAAGCTCCCATGCCCGGCGCGGAACCGACCATGGCTCAAGCAACAGGCTTGCTGACTGTGCGGCATAGGGTGGATCTGGCGAATCCGAAGCGGGCGGCTATTTCGCCGCCGGCCGCCGGCGCTGCTTGGTTGGAGAAGCCAATTTTGCCGCAACCTGTGGCAAAATTGCCCTGGTCCTGGCTTGGCATCAGAGCGCACGGGAACCGCCCTCCCTCCACCACCGCACACGCCAAATAATTCAGAAAGTGACACTTTTTTGTGTAACACCTTTTGGTGTAATCGCTATGTATGACAATGTCCTTTATCAGTTGTATGGAGGAGAGAGCATGACTGAAGGATCAGACCGGCCTGAGCAGTACCCCGAGGGGTCGTCCGAGTGGTTCTCCGCTTTGAATAAGAATCTGCGCGAGATTGAAAATCGCAAATGGTGGCAGGCGCTCAACCTGAAGGAATGGCAAAAGTGGATCGTACTCATAGCGGCATTTCTGACTTTTGTTAGCTGTCTAGCTCAAGGTCTTGAGGCAAGCAGAAGTTTCCTTTACAACGTGCACCGGATATCGAGTTCATGTGCAGCCCCCCCCGAGTGCAACACCCACAAAACAAGCAAACTGAAATCAAAGTGAACCAACTCGTTCCTATCTCGACTTCGGTGTTGCCTGCTCTAGTCGCCTCAGCCGGCGAGCGTGCCAGCGTGCGCTTCCTGAAGTTCTTCACCGCGCAGATCCGCAACCCCCATACGCGGCGGGCCTACGCGCGGGCGATGCGCGAGTTTCTGGCATGGTGCCAGGACCAGGGCGTGGCCTCGCTCGTCGCGGTTCAGCCCCTGCACATGGCGAGCTGGATCAAGCTGCAGGGGCGCGAGATCGCGGCGCCCAGCGTCAAACAGCAGCTCGCCGCCATCCGGCATCTCTTCGACTGGCTGGTCGTTGGCCAGGTGGTGCCAATTAATCCGGTGGCCTCGGTGCGCGGGCCGCGGCACGTGGTGCGCGTGGGCAAGACCGCGGTGCTGGAGCCGGCCGAGGCGCGGGCGCTGCTGGACAGCATCGACGCGGATACGCCGGCAGGCTTGCGGGACCGGGCGCTGATCTCGCTGATGGTCTACAGCTTCGCCCGCATCGGGGCGGCCCTGGGGATGAAGTTGGAGGACGTATTCACGCAGAACCGGCGGCTATGGGTGCGGCTCCATGAAAAGGGCGGGAAGGACCACGCTATGCCCTGCCGCCACAATCTCGAGCAGGCTCTCATTACCTACATCGACGGCGCCGGCCTGGCCGGCGACCCCAAAGGGCCGCTGTTCCGAACCATCGGGCGCGGCACCGGCCAGCTCACCCGCACCTCCCTGCTCCAGGCTAACGCCCACGCCATGATCCGCCGGCGCGCCGCGGCGACCGGGATCCAGACGAAGATCGGCAACCACAGCTTCCGCGGGCGACCGGCATCATCGCCTACCTGAAAAATGGTGGCACGCTGGAAATGGCCGCGGCCATGGCCAATCACGCCAGCACGCGCACGACGCAGCTCTACGACCGCCGGCGGGACGAGATGAGCCTGGACGAGGTGGAGCGGATTTTGATCTGAGGCGTGAAGCAAAAGGGGATACCTACCCCACAGGGCACTCCGAGAAAACGCGTCTACGGGCTTCCAATTGAGTCGTTTTCTTGTCTTCACGAGCACATTCCGGCTCTCTGAACGCTATTCCAATATTGCGCCGATAATGGGTAGCACCAACCAACAGAGAACCAGGAGAACCCATGCGACCTAGTGTGTACCGAAGAGTAAGGTGGGCGCAGCAGAACAATGTACGCAAGGCTAAGGCAAGAGAGAAGCGCGAGGCAATCGCGAGGAGCCAACAGCAGTGGCATCTGCAATCACGCTACCCAGGGATGCCTGGCTATCCGCCCTACCCGGATGGCCCAAGCACACTTCTTGTGGCGGTGTGTATTGTTGTTTGTGTTGCTTGCCCACTCGCTTTCTTTCCCTTCGCTTGGTATCTTAGTCGAGACAAGAGGGACAGGGCCATCGCCCACAAAATGAACGTGGATAGGTGGGTACTGTGGTGCGAGCAGGCAACGCGAAGGAACTAACGAACGCATACCTGACCAGGCTCTTCGTTTCGAGTTGCCTCAAACCGAACCTCTACACTGCTCATAAACAATAGAAAGGTCCCATAGCTGTTACGTCGGAAAGGCCAGAAAGGCATTCCGATTCAGGCTTCGATGATTGGCACCAAGCGGCGACGCGACGAGGAGCCAGGCGAGCCGAGCGACAAGCTAGCGCCCGTGCTCATCGGCTTCTGTGTCGTATACGTCTTCGCGCAGCGGAGCTCTCGAACCCGCAACCGTCACCGGCGAAGTGGGAACCAGCTGCGTCACGCGCAGTACAAGAAGCCGGAGCTGCTGGCCACCAGCCCCAATCAAGTTTGGTCATGGGATATAACGAAGCTGCTGTGACCGGCCAGGTGGACCCACTTCCACCTCTACGTCATCCTGGACATCTTCAGCCAATACGTGGTGGGCTGGATGGTGGCGCCCCGCGAAGCCACCGAACTGGCCAAGCGCCTGATCGCCGATACATGCGCCAAACAAGACATCGTGACCGGCGATCTGACTATCCACGCCGACCGCGGTACCTCGATGACCTCCAAGCCGGTAGCTCTGTTGCTGGCGGATCTGGGCATCACCAAAACCCACAATCGCCCCCACGTTTCGGACGATAATCCTTACTCGGAGAGCCAGTTCAAAACGCTCAAGTACCGGCCCGAGTTCCTGGAGCGCTTCGGCTGCATCGAGGACGCGCGCGACTTTGGCCAGCGCTGTTTCCCGTGGTACAAGCAGGAGCATCATCATAGCGGGATCGTCCTGCCTACCCCGGAAATGCTGCATTGCGGGATGGCTGGGCAGGTCATCGAACAGTGACAACAGGATCTCGAAGCGGCCTATGCCCGCAGCCCCGAACGGTTCACGCACACTCGGCCAAACCATCCGCCCCAGCCCACCACAGTCTGGATCAACCCGCCACACCACAGTCGTCGAAAAAAGAGCTTGCGGCTCCATAGGAATCACGTGGGTTGGCAGTGCCACTCACTCTCTCTGGTCGTTCTTCCAAACCTGGCCGTCGCCACTCGGGCGGTGGAAGGGGTGGGAATCCCGTAGCGCTTGCGGGATTTCCAAGGGGGGTGGAAAAGTCCCGCTCTTGGACTTTTCCTCGGAGCGCCTTCTTCCACCGACCCTTCAACCACCATTTCCGCTTCAGATCCAAGCTTTTAGACACTAAACTCTCGAGCCACCTGTCTCAAACTCCTTGACACGCTCCGAGGCGCATGGTTCTCAATGGCCTTCATGTCGGGCGCATATAATGTCCTGAGTAAAGTCAACAGCAAAGATGCCCCCGAAAGTCCTCTCCTTGGGCTAACAAATTGTATTGGGTACAGTCATGACTGAAAACACCTCTCTCGGACAGCAGTCGGACTCCGGGTCTTTACCGGCAGCGGCGTGGATCCGCTTTTTGCGTTCCTACGGTCCAACGCCAAACGACCTGAACCTGTTCGACGAATACGTCACAGGAGCTTTGGGACGAGCAAGGGTCCAGCCGATCTCTTTGGCTAGCCCGCAGCTCGAAGAGATAAAGCAGAGGATCGCTTCCCAGCTCCCGGGATCAATTCTGATCGCCGGCACAGCCGGAGACGGGAAGACCTATCACTGTCGTAGTCTTTGGATGTCCTTGGGCGGAAAAGCCGAAGTTTGGGCCAGTTCAAACCCGGTCAAATGTCAGATCCTTCCAGATGGGCGCAGTGTCAAGTTCGTGAAGGATCTCAGCGAGATTAGTGACGAACAGCAGAGCGACGAAATCCTCGAAACCTTAGAGAAGACGGTACTTGGCAGAGATGACTCGGTCATCCTAGTGATCGCCGCAAACCACGGGCAGATCCTCGAGCGTTTGCGCGACCTTGGTAATCGGCAAGGCAGAGAGCACCCGTTGCGCAAACCGATACAGGACTCCTTCCTGTTGGCAGGATCCGCTCCAGAACGCCTGACCATCATCGATTTGAGTCGTACCGGGCAGCGACACTCGCTGACCGAGGTCGTTTCGGCGGTTGCTAACCATCCAGAGTGGGCGAAGTGCGCAGGATGCTCGTGTAGAAACAGTGGACGCATCTGTCCCATCTTCGAAAACAAGGAGAGGTTGTTGGGGCAGTACGACGACGGGCGCTTCGCTAAGCGACTCGGCGATTTAGTCGAGATTGCGCGCCACAACGGCTGGCATCTTCCAGTGCGCGACCTGTTAGCTCTCGCGTCAAATATGATCCTCGGCCACCGCGATGCCAAGGAGGGGATTCTGTCGTGTACGGAAGTGGCCAAGTTGCAAAGCGTTGGTCGGATTGAGCAAGGGAGCGTCTACGACAACGTTTTTGGGGCTAACCTCCCCAAACGGCGGAGGAATGATCGGCAAGTCTTCCGCGCCTTAGCCGCCTTCGGAATAGGCAAGGAAACTAATAGTGCTTCCGATGGATTGTTAGTATACGGAGCAGATGATTCAAAATTCGCGAGTGCCTTCGATCGGTTGGTTCGGGCCGACTCAGTTTATGGCGCCACAGCGTCGTACATCGCCGCGCAAACGAGATACCTAGAAGGAGACGAGGAAGCTCGCCTTGAGGATGGGGCCGCCGACTTTCTCGCGTGTCTTGAGTCCCAGCGTCGTCGCTTGTTCTTCACGCTGCCGGAGGGTGAGCCGGACTATCCATACTGGGGCATGACCGCATTCAACTTTGGGGGAGACTACCTAAGACTGATTGCAGATCTGAAAAACAGGCACCCAGTAAGTGACGCGGTCCGCTATCGGCTGGTAAAGGGACTGAATCGGGTAATGACCGGCCTACTAGTTGAGAACATCGACCGGTTGTTCGTCGCAAGCTCCGGAGGCTTCACCCAGTCCCGAATCAGTGTTCTTTGCGACACCGAAACACCTGCGCGGCGTCAAGGAGGGGTGGGGATGCATATGAAGCTCGATCAACAAATGGAGCATCCGATCATCGACGTGGCTTTGGTCCGCGGAGGGGGCGGTTCAGTCGCCTTCAATCTCTCGCCTGTACGCTTCGAATTTCTATGTCGTGTCGCGGAGGGATCTCTACCTGGAAGCTTTTCGAACGAATGCCTTGAAGACATGCTGGCATTCAAGGCCAAGCTTCTTCGCAAGTCCGAACTAATCCGCACAGAGGCACGTACAGGGGATGACGAGGTGGACGAAGAAGCAGGCGCGTTGACCCTTAACTTCATCGAAATTGAAAACAGCGGCCATGGATTCTCCCGGCCGGTTAGCGTGAGGGTGGGAGCATGAGACCGCGCATCGACGGGGTCGACTTTGCGGTCGACGAGCACATCTGGGGACACCGACTCTATGACGAACAGCTTCCGCATTTGACCGTCCTGGAGTTTCTTTGCGTCTTGGGGTCGAATATTGATAGCCCATTGTCCACTAGGGCGGATCAACAAGTGCACTATAAGCCCCAGCGGCAAATCCGTTTACGCTCGCTGTTATTCAACAATCCATATGTAGAGGCCATCCGAGCTCGAGCCGTTCCCGACTCCGACAAGTGGGACGCTTGGAGGAATTTGTTCGTTGCTAACTCGACTGGACTAGAAGACGACAACTTTGATTATTTGAGCTCTGCTTTTTCGAGCTTTGACGACTTTGCTAGGACAATTGAACTGCTGCGGTCATCTGCATTTGAGGACAAGAGCAACAAGCGCTGGAGTTCGAAATTTGTGTTTCCCTTCGGTCCAGACGCCCTCTACGAGGACCTGCGGTTTGGACCGAATGGGGCGTCGAACGACCGTCGGTTCTTCGCGAGAACCGGTGAATTACTCTATCTGATGCTGAGCCGTGCACGGGATGGAGCCGATTTGGGGCGAACGCTCGTCTCGAGGTTGTTCGATGTGAACGCACCGATGAACCGTTTGGTCCGTGTTCTCCAAGGTCCGGTGCAAACTGCGGACACCGAACGGGAGACCGGGTATTTGCCACTGGCCTCGCATCCCCGTTACGACAGGCTATGTGCCGATTGGAACGCGATTTTATCTCGCGACATGCCAGTCTATGACGCCCTCGAACATATGATCACTAGCGCAGGGCTGAATCTTTTTTTGTATTTTCTTGAGCGTGGCAAGGATGTCGCTGGAGACACCGATCCGGTGGAGATCGTCTGCGAAATTGTCTCCCGCGAGAGAACGAAGGTCAGGGCGCTCTCCGGCGAGTCCTACCAAGCGAACCAAGCGCTGTCGGTGCGAGCAATTCGGGCCGAAATCGAGAGCGTTCGCATGACTCCAGAATGGGAAGCAGCCTTATCCTCGGTCGACCCACCCGGAGAATGCGGCAACCTGATGCGTTCGAGGTTTCAGTGGCCGTCGGCCACGCCTGACGAGGATGAGCCAGATTATTCACAAATGGCGGGCGACGAACTTGTCAAGCGCCTCACCGAGAAGGCGGAGTCGCGACACGGCCAGCACGTTGGAAATATCCACACAGCTTGGTCTCGGGCGATTGGACTGAGCTCGAGACGCCTTTCCCGCCGCACCCGCTATGCGCCGAACGACCGTCTACTTAAAACACTCGTTGTGTCGATTGTGGATGAGCGGATGCAGTTCGATGAGTTTCTCCACGAGCTCCGTACTCGATACGGATTCGTTATCGGTGACGCAGAAGGCGCCCATCTAGTTAGGGAAAGACTTGTTGACCAAGAAGCTTTG
>Ga0181535_10002655_pt1 | contig 21515 bp, 17 predicted proteins | sample PEATcosm2014_Bin_44_FD_119774 | JGI IMG/M metagenome (GOLD analysis project Ga0181535, IMG submission 119774) | Peatland microbial communities from MTU Mesocosm Facility, Houghton, MI, USA - PEATcosm2014_Bin17_30_metaG | ecosystem: Environmental > Terrestrial > Soil > Wetlands > Peat | place... | reverse complement strand
GGCCTCTCTGGCATCAAGGTCGGCGGCGAGGCGGTGACGATCGGCGCGATGACCACGCACGCGGCGGTGGCGGCGAGCGTGGACGTGCAACGGGCCTTCCCGGCGCTGGCGGCGCTGGCCGGCGGCATCGGCGACCGCCAGGTGCGCAACCGCGGCACCATCGGCGGCAGCCTCGCCAACAACGACCCGGCGGCGGACTATCCGGCCGCGGTGCTGGCCACCGGGGCCACCATCCGCACCAGCAAGCGCGCCCTGGCGGCGGCGGATTTCTTCCAGGGCATGTTCACCACCGCGCTCGATGCCGACGAGATCATCACCGAGGTGTCGTTTCCAATTCCGTTGAAGGCGGCCTATATGAAGTTCGCCAACCCGGCCTCGCGCTACGCCATGGTGGGCGTGTTCGTGGCCAAGGGGACGGCCGGGGTGCGGGTGGCGGTGACCGGCGCCGGGCAGGACGGCGTATTCCGGCACACCGCGATGGAACAGGCGCTGTCGCGATCATGGTCGCCGGCGGCGCTGGACGGGGTTGCGACGCCGGCCGACGGTCTGAACGGCGATATCCACGGCAGCGCCGAATACCGGGCGCATTTGATCGGGGTGATGGCCAGACGGGCGGTCGCGGCGGCGGGGTAGGAAGGCCGCCCAACCGAAGGGTCGGCGGAGTCAGCAGAGAGGAGCTGCCAAGATGGCCAACTCGCCAACCCGCCGCCGAGGCCGTCTGCTCCGCATCATCGCGCTCGCCGCCGGCGGGCTCGTCGTGCTCGCGGTCGCCGCCGTCGCCGTGCTGGTCGCGACCTTCGATCCGAACAGCTACAAGCCGCAGATCGTTGCCGCGGTGCGGTCCGCCACCGGCCGCGAGCTGAACATCGGCGGCCGCATCGGCCTGTCGATCTCCCTGCAGCCGACGCTGGAGGTCAGCGACGTCAGCTTCAGCAATCCGCCCGGTTTCTCGCGCCCGCAGATGGTCACGCTGCACAAGCTCGAGCTGCAACTCGCGCTGGTCCCGCTGCTGTCCAAACAGATCCAGATCGCGCGGCTGGTGCTCGATCAGCCCGACATCCTGCTGGAAACCGACGCGAAGGGACAGTCCAACTGGCAGTTCGCGTCCGCCGGTCCCGCGCCCGCCGCACCGGCCGCGCCCTCCGGCACCGCCGCCGCGGCCGCGCCGCCCACCATCGCGCTGTCCAGCGTGCGCATCGAGGGCGGCACGATCGCGCTGCGCAACGCCGGCCAGACCACGACGCTCGGGCTGGCCCGACTCGCCGCCACGGCGGCCTCGGCGGACGCACCGCTGCACCTGACCGTGGACGCCACCTACAACGCGACCCCGGTCGGGCTGACCGCCGATACCGGCCCGCTGAGCGCGCTCACGGGCGGCGGCGCCGCGCCCTGGCCGGTCAAGCTCGCGATCACCGCCGCCGGCGCCAAATTCGGCGTCGACGGCACGGTGGCGCAACCCGCCACCGGGCGCGGGCTGGCGCTCGCCGTCACGGCGGACATTCCCGACCTGGCCGCCCTGTCCCCGCTCGCCGGCGCGCCCCTGCCGCCGCTGAAGGCCATCGCCGCGCAGTTCAAGCTGGCCGACGCGGACGGCGGCAATACCATCGCGGCGAGCGATCTGAAGCTGAGCCTGCCGAAGCTCGATCTGGCGGGTTCGGCGTCCTTCAGGCGCGGCGCGCGGCCGATGGTCACGGCCGACCTGGCGGGCAAGCAGATCGATCTCGACGCCCTCAAAGCGTCGCTTTCGGCCGGCGCCCCGGCCAAGCCCGCCCAACCGGCGGCGCCGGCCGCGCGATCGGGGCACGTCATTCCGGACACCAGGCTGCCGCTGGACGCGCTGCGACAGACCGACGCCGATGTCCAACTGGCGCTCGACGACCTGCTGACCGGCGGGCAGGACTACAAGGCGGTCAAGCTCCACCTCGTCGCCAGGGACGGCAAGCTCACGCTCGATCCGGCCGGCGTGAACACCCCGGGCGGACAGGTGGACGCCAAGCTGACGATGGACGCCAATCCGGCAGCGCCGCCGGTGACGCTCACGCTGCGCGCGCCGGGCCTGGCGCTGCAGGCGCTGCTCAAGGTGCTCGGCAAGCCCGGCTACGCCAGCGGCACGCTGGAACTGCGCGCCGACCTGCATGGGGCCGGCGACTCGCCGCACGCCATCGCGGCCTCGCTGGACGGCGAGATCGGCGCCGCCGTCGCCAAGGGCGAGATGGACAGCCAGGTTCTCGGCGGGCTGTTGTCGTCGTTGCTGCAGAGCACGCAGATCAACCAGCTCGCCAGCAAGGCCGGCATGAGCGCGCTGAACTGCTTCGCGCTGCGGCTGGACGCCAGCCACGGCGCCGGCACGCTGCGGACGTTGAAACTGGACAGCAGCACGGTCGGCCTGGATGGCACGGGCGGGATGAATTTCGGCAGCGAAACGCTCGATCTGCATCTCAAGCCGACGGTCGGCGTCGCCGGCACCAACGTCGCGACCCCGGTCATCGTCAAAGGGACCTTTGCCGCTCCGTCCGTCGAGCCCGACGCGTTGGGCCTGGTGACCGGCAACGTCGGCACCGCCGCCAAGCTGGCGCTCGGGGCGAGCACCGGCGGGCTGGCTCTCATCGCCGGTTCGGCGATCGACAAGAAGCTGTCCGGCGATCCCTGCGCCGAACCGCTCGCGCTGGCGCGCTTCTCCGCGCCGCCGGCCGCGGGCAGCCAGCCCGCCGCCGCCAGCCAGCCGCAGGCCAAGCCGAGCACTGGTCCGGTCGGCACGCTCAAAGGACTGTTCCAGTAAGGCGGCGGATACGATGGCGGCGGATGTGTTGCCGCCGCACTGATTGCGGTGCATGGTCCATTCCGGCAATGGCGCCACAGGCGAGGGCACTGGCGCGAAATCAGACTTGGTTTCGCTCAGGATCGTTGCATAACGTGAAGGACACCGTCGTGGGCGTAAGCGCAGGGCCGCTGGACCAAATCGAGCCGATCGAACGGGAAACCATCAAGCGGGTGATCTGGCGGCTGATGCCGTTGCTGGTGCTCGGTTATTTCTGTGCCTACCTGGACCGATCGAACGTGGGCATGGCCGCGACGACGATGGTGCAGGACCTGGGGTTCTCGAACACGGTGTTCGGTTTCGGCGCCGGACTGTTCTTTCTCGGCTACTTCGCATTCGAGATCCCGAGCAACCTGATCCTCAACAAGGTTGGGGCGCGGCGCTGGATCGCCCGCATCCTGATGACCTGGGGCATCATCGCCGGGCTGACCGGCTTCGTGTGGAGCGAGTCGAGCTTCTACTGGAACCGCATCCTCCTCGGGATTGCCGAGGCCGGGTTTTATCCAGGCGTCGTGCTGTACCTGACCTGGTGGTTCCCGGCCTACTATCGCGGCCGGATGATGGCGATATTCCAGTCGGCCAGCATGATCTCGCTGTTCGTCGGCCCGCCGGTCGGCGGGCTGTTGCTGCTCATGCAAGGCGATCTGGGCCTGCGTGGCTGGCAGTGGCTGTTCATCATCGAGGCGCTGCCGTCGATCGTCATGTGCTTCGTGATGTGGCAGTTGCTGACCGATCGGCCGAAGGACGCCGAATGGCTGCGGCCGGACCAGCGGGCCTGGTTGCAGGCCCGGTTGGACTCCGAGATGGCACAGCGCGAGGCGGTGCGGAAGTACTCTCTCCTCGATGCGTTCTGCAATCCAAAGGTGTGGCTGCTGTCATTGGCCTATGTCGGCACCAACATGGTGTCCTACGTGCTGGTGTTCTTCCTGCCGCTCATCGTCAAGGGCCTCGGGGTGTCCACCGGCATGATCGGTCTGGTCAGCGCGTTGCCCTTCATGCTCGCTTTCGTGGCGATGCTTTTCTGGGGCTGGCACTCCGACCACACCGGCGAGCGGCTCTGGCATGTCGTGGGGCCGTGTTTGCTTTGCTCGGTGGCGCTGGCGGCTTGCATCGTCATCGGCGTTGGCCACCCGGTCGTGACGATGATGATGCTCATGCTCGTACCTATGTGCATCCAATCCCTGCAGTCGCCGTTCTGGGCGCTGCCCAGCGCGATGCTGACCGGCGCCGCCGCCGCGGGCGGTATCGCCATGATCAACGCGGTCGGCAGTCTGGGCGGGTGGTTCGGGCCGTCGGTGTTCGGCTTTGTGAAGGATCTGACCGGAAGCGACAATATCGGACTGCTCTGCATCGCGTTGGCGCCGATCGTTTCCGCCATCGCGCTGCTCCTGGCTGGCCACGACCGCCGGCTCGAGCGCATGCGGCCGCGCGGTTAGACCGACGACCCGGCTGATCCCGCGGCGGAAACACCGCGGGATCAGCCCGTCCGCGGTGACCTCATAAACAGTGCTCCGGTGGATACCGGTTGAAGTGTTGGGTCAGCCCTGGGGCGCTCCCCGAGTTGAGCAGCCCGGCGACGCATCATCCCGGCAATCAATTGCGAGCCACTCTTGTTCGTTTCTAGGAACGTATGGCGCGCTATTTGACCCAAATCAAAGACTTGCGGCCGACACTCTGCTACGCACGACGAACGGTAGTGTTGGGCGGGCGGGCATACGTCAAGCAGGGAAGAAATGCGACCATGAGTATGATGCTGATGATCCACCCCGATAAATGCACGGGTTGCCATAATTGCGAGCTCAGCTGTTCCATGGAACACGAGGGCGATTTTCGAACGAAGGCGTCTCGCATCCACGTCTATACCTGGGAGCGCCAGGGATTTTCCGTCCCGATGATGTGCCAGCAATGCCACGACGCGCCCTGCACGACCGTGTGCATGCCGAAGGCGTTGACGCGCAATCTGGCCAACGGGCAGGTCGATCTCGACGCGGCGAAGTGCATCGGCTGCAAGATGTGCGTGCAGGCATGCCCGTTTGGCAACGCGTCCTGGGACTTCCTGACCTCCGCGATCCTCAAATGCGACACCTGCAACAGCGATCCGGCTTGCGTCAGGATCTGCCCCAGCCAGGCGCTGACATGGGTGGAGGACACCGTCTCGGCGCAGGTGCGCAAGCGGGCCTTCGCGACCAAGCTCAAGAACGCGTTCCTGGAGGCGTGATCATGCACGGCTGGGTTGGAAAACTGCTCCGGATCGACCTGACGAGCGGCAAGATCGCGACCGAGGCGCTGAACCCCGAGCTGGCGCGCGATTACATCGGGGCGCGCGGACTCGGCACCAGACTGATGTTCGACGAGGTCGATCCGAAGGTCGATCCGCTGTCGCCGGAGAACAAGCTGATGTTCGTCTCCGGCCCGCTGACCGGCACCTTCGCCCCGTCCGCCGGCCGCTACAACGTGGTCACCAAGGGGCCGCTGACCGGCACCATCGCGGCCTCGAGCTCCGGCGGCAACTGGGGACCGGAGCTGAAATTCGCCGGCTACGACCTCATTATCCTGGAAGGCAAGGCGGCCAGCCCGGTCTATCTCTGGATCAAGGACGACCAGGTCGAAATCCGCGACGCCGCCCATCTCTGGGGCAAGCAGGTGCCCGAGACGACCGAGCAGCTTTATGCCGAAACGGAAGCCGACGCCAAGGTCGCCTGCATCGGCCCGGCCGGCGAGAACCTGTCCTATATCGCCGCCGTCATGAACGACATGCACCGCGCGGCCGGACGCACCGGCGTCGGCGCGGTGATGGGCTCGAAGAACCTGAAGGCGATCGTGGTGCGCGGCACCGGCGCCGTGACGGTCGCCGACAAGCCGGGCTTCCTCGGCGCGGTGGACCACATCAGCAAGGCGCTCAAGGCCGGTCCGGGAACCGGCTACAGCTTCCGGATGTATGGCACCGCCGCCAACATCAATCCGATGAATGCCGTTGGCGGGCTGCCCACCGCCAATTTCCAGGAGACGCATTTTCCGACCGCCCACAAGGTGAGCGGGGAAACCCTGACGGCCACCCTGTTGCAGCGCACCAAAAGCTGCTTCTCCTGCATCATTTCCTGCGGCCGCGTGACCAAGGTCACCAACCCGAAATTCAAGGGCGAAGGCGAAGGTCCCGAATACGAAACCGCCTGGGTCTTCGGTCCGGACTGCGCCGTCGATGACCTCGACGCGGTGACCAAGGCCAACTATACCTGCAACGAGATGGGCCTCGACACCATCTCCATGGGCAGCACGGTCGCCTGCGGCATGGAGTTGTTCCAGCGCGGCATCATCGACCTGAAGGAAACCGAGGGCCTGCCACTGGAGTTCGGCAATGCCGAGGCGATGGTCGAGGCGGTGCGCCTGACCGGGCTCGGCGAGGGCTTCGGCAAGAAGCTGCAACTCGGTTCGTATCGACTGGCCAGCCTCTATGGCCATCCCGAGCTGTCGATGACCGCGAAGAAGCAGGAGATGGCGGCCTATGAGCCGCGCGCGGCGCAGGGCATCGGGCTGGAATACGCCACCTCGAACCGCGGCGGCTGCCATGTGCGCGGCTTCACCGTCGGCGCGGAAGTGCTTGGCCGTACCAACAAGATGGACAAGAACGCAACCGTGGGCAAAGCGGCTTTGCTCGTCGGGGTGCAGAACGGCACGGCGGCGCTGGATGCCACCGGGGCCTGCCTGCTGTCGTCGGGGGCCATGAGCGCCGCGGATTATGCCGAACTGTTGACGACGGCGACCGGCGTTGCCTACGACGCCGCGAGCTATCTCAAGGCCGGCGAGCGCATCTGGAACCTTGAGCGGATGTGGAACCTGAAGGCGGGCCTGACGGCCGCCGACGACACGCTGCCGCCGCGGATGCTGAACGAGCCGATCCCGAAAGGACCGTCCAAGGGCGCGGTTAATCGCCTCCAGGAGATGCTGCCGGAGTACTACAGCCTCCGCGGCTGGGGGCCCGACGGCGTTCCGACAGCGGAGAAACTCGGCGAACTGGCGTTGAACGTTTAGCGCGTGATCGCTGGAGGCGGCGGCGCAGACCGCGCCTACACGGTCGCGCCGGTGACCTGCCGCGCCTCGTCGAGCGCGCGCCAGAGGTACCACGCGGCATAGGAGCGGAACGGCGCCCACATTTCGCCGATGGCCGCCAGGTCGCGCGGGCGGGGCTGCTCGTCCAGACCGTGCAGGCAGCGGTAGCCGTCGCGCACGCCGAAATCGTCGACCGGCAGCACGTCCGGCCGGCCGAGGGTGAAAATGAGCACCATCTCGACGGTCCAGCGCCCGACGCCACGAATCCGCGTCAGCTGCTCGATCAGCGTGGCATCGTCGAGCCGTTCCGCGGCGCGGCGCGTCGGCACCAGCCCCGCGGCCGCGTTCACCGCGATGTCGCGGATCGACGCCGCCTTGCTCGCCGAGAACCCGACCCCGCGCAGCGCAGCCTCGCTGGTCGCCAGCACCATCGCCGGGGTGGGGAACTCGAGCCCCGGATAGAGGGCGCAAAACCGCGCCAGGATGCTGCGGGCGGCATTGCCGTGCAGTTGCTGATGGGCGACCGCCCGCACCAGCGCCTGATAGGGCTGCTCGGCACGGTCCGGCTTCAGGCCGCAGCGCCCGACCCGGCCGATCAGCCCGTCCATGGCGGCATCGACGCTGCGGAGGTGCCTGATGGCGGTGCGCATGCCGTCAGATTGTCATCCGGTCGGCGGCGCCGCCAGCCCGATTCCGGTGGTGGCGGCAACAACGACCCGCGCTCCACACGCCAAGCGCGAATTCGTCATACCCGCTGTGCTTGCCTTTGGCCTCCATGGCGCGCTTAATGGCCGGCATACTGGTAGGGGCGTCGGCTTTCTGGCCCCGCGGGGCAGTGACCATGGCCCATGTACAGCGTCTCGGATACAGCCGCGACGACGAGCAAGAGGAAGCGGATCGCCAGAGTGTGAGCCTTGCCGGGCTCGCGGTCGTCCTGGCCCTGGTCGTGGTGGGGGTTTACGTGATCCACCAGCTCGAGACCAAGTGTGCCATCGAGGACTGCCTGCTGGCCGACCACGCCAACTGCGACATCATCCTCTCCAGCGCCCGCTGAATCACTTGGCGCGGCGGCTTGACGCGCTGGCGCGCTGTGTCAGCGTGCGGGCGCAGGATTGGGAGGTCGCTCATGCGTATCGCCGACATGGACTGGCGGATGGTCGAGGACTGGACGCGGGCCGACGACCGCGTGGCGCTGCCGCTGGGCAGCACCGAACAGCACGCCGGCCTGTCGCTGCTGACCGACGCCATCCTGGCCGAACGCATCGCGGTCGAGGCGGCCGAGCCGCTCGGCGTGCCGGTGTTTCCGGCGCTGCCGTTCGGGGTGTCGCCGTATTTCCAGGCTTTCCCGGGCAGCATGACGCTGCGCGTCGAAACCTTGTGCGCCGTCGCGCGCGACCTGCTCGATAGCCTCAAGCGTTCCGGTTTCCGGCGCATCCTGCTGGTCAACGGCCATGGCGGCAACGCTCCGGCCGGCGCGCTGGCGCAGGAGTGGTTGATGGACAACCCGGACTGCCGGGTGCGCTTTTACGATTGGTGGCGGGCGCCGCGCACCTTCGCCAAGGTGCTGGAAATCGACCCGGTCGCCAGCCACGGCAGCTGGATGGAGAATTTCCCCTGGACCCGCCTGCCCGCCACGCCGGCCGACGAGCAGAAGCCGATGGTGGATGTGGAAGGGCTGAAGACGCTGCCGCCGTTCGAGGCGCGTAACCTGCTGGAGGACGGCAACTTCGGTGGCCGCAGCCAGCGCCCCGACGCCGACATGCTGGCGATCTGGCAAGTCGCGGTGGCGGAAACGCGCGAAATGCTGGAGGCCTGGTGATGGGACCCATCCTGATCTGGGGCGCCGGGGCGATCGGCGGCACCTGCGGCGCTTATCTCCGGCGCGCCGGCCACGACGTCAGCTTCGTCGATATCGTGCCCGCCCATGTCGAAGCGATCCGCACCACCGGGCTTCGCATCACCGGCCCGGTGGACCAGTTCACCGTGACCGCGCCGGCCTTCCTGCCCGATCAGGTGCCGGGCCTCTGGCGCCACGTGTTCCTCGCCGTGAAGGCGCACGACACCGAGCGCGCCACCCGCGCCATCACCCCGCACCTCGCGCCGGACGGCTATATCCTCTCGCTGCAGAACGGGCTGTGCGAAACCATCATTTCGCGCATCGTCGGGCGCGACCGCACCATCGGCGCCTTCGTCAACTACAGCACCGACTGGATCGCTCCCGGCGAGGTGCTGTTCGGCAGCCGCAGCTCGGTGGTGCTCGGCGAACTCGACGGCACCATCACGCCGCGGTTGCGCGAACTGCTGGGCGTCATGCACGACTTCGAGCCGGACGCCATCATCACCGACAACATCTGGGGCTACCTGTGGGGCAAGCTCGGCTACGGCGCCATGCTGTTCGCCCAGGCGCTCGGCAATCTCTCCATCTCCGACTGCCTGGCGCGGCCCGAGATGCTGCCGGTGTGGCGGGCGCTCGCGCGCGAGGCGCTGGCGGTGGCGGCGGCCGAGGGCGTGCGGGTGGAGAAATTCCCGATGTTCGACCCCGCCGCCTTCATGCCCGACGCCCCGGACGACGCCGCGCGCGCGGCGGTGGCCCGCATCGTCGAGCTCAACCGGCACAGCGCGAAAACCCATTCCGGGGTCTGGCGCGACCTCGCCGTGCGCAAACGCCGCACCGAGGTGGACGTGCAGATCGCCCCGATCGCCGAGATCGGCGCCCGCCACGGTATCGCCACCCCGACCGTTTCCCGGCTGGTCGCCCTGATCCACGAGGTCGAGGACGGCAAGCGGCCGCTTTCCGACGACAACCTGCTGGAGCTTCTGCACCCATGAACATTCGTTTCGACGGTAAGATCGTCGCGGTCAGCGGCGCCGGCCACGGCATCGGCCGCGCGGTCGCGCGCAGCTTCGCCGGGCTGGGTGCGGCGGTGTTCGCCGCCGACCACAACGCCGCCAACCTCGCCGAGACCGCCTCGGTCGGCAACATCACGCCGCACACCGTCGATCTGTCCGACCGCCGCGCGGCGGCGGGTTGGATCGCCGAGGTGGAACGCCTGAATGGCGGCGCGGCTGTTTTCGCCCTGGTGAACAATTGCGGCGGCGTGGCGGGGCAGACCGCCCAGCCGATCGAAGAGGTCACCGACGAGGACTGGGACCGCATCTTCGCGGTGAACATCGGCGCCGCCATGGCGCTGTCGCGCGCGGTGGCACCGGGGATGAAACGGGCCGGCCAGGGCCGCATCATCAACATCAGCTCGGGCGCCGGGTTGCAGGCCTCGCTCACCGGGATTCAGGCCTATTGCTCGGCCAAGCACGCCGTGGTCGGCCTCACCCGCCAGCTCGCCCACGACCTTGGCCCCTTCGGCATCACCGTGAACTCGGTGGCGCCCGGCTTCATCCGTTCCAACCCCGACACCGAGAAGCAGTGGGACAGCTATGGCGCGGATGGCCAGCAGGCGCTGGTCGAGCGCATCGCGCTGAAGCATCTCGGTACCGCGCAGGACATCGCCAACGGCGTGATTTTCTTCGCCTCCGGCCTCGCGGACTTCGTCAGCGGGCAGATCCTGCAGGTGGACGGCGGCCGATGACCGCGCCGGTCGCCGCCGTCGACGCCTGGGTGGCGGCGAACCGGCCGCGCCTGCTCGACGAGTTGCTCGCCTTCATCGCCACGCCCAGCGTTTCCACCGACCCGGCCTATGCCGCCGGCATGGCGGCGGCGGCCGATCTCCTGCTCGTCCGGCTCGGCCGGATCGGGCTTAACGACGTGCAGTTGCTCGACGGCGGCGGCCACCAGGCGGTCTACGGAGCCTGGACCGGCGCTGCCGGCGCGCCGACCCTGCTGGTCTACGGCCATTACGACGTGCAGCCGCCGGTGCCGCTGGAGCTGTGGCAGACCCCGCCCTTCGAGCCGACCATCCGCGACGGCCGGATCTATGCCCGCGGCGCTTCCGATGACAAAAGCCCGCTCTGGATCGCCGTGTCGGCGCTGGAGGCCTGGCTGGCCGTGCACGGGCGGTTGCCGGTGAACGTGAAGGTGCTGCTCGAGGGCGAGGAGGAAGTCGGCAGCGCTGGCCTGCCCGCCATCATGGCGGCGCACCGCGACCTGCTCGCCGCCGACGTGCTGGTGTCGGCTGACGGCGGGCGCTGGCGGGCCGAGCCGCCGACGGTCAACACCAACAGCCGCGGCCTCGTCAGCCTGGAGGTGCACGTGCGCACCGCCGGGCGCGACCTGCATTCCGGCCGTTTCGGCGGGCCGGTGGGCAATGCCCCAATGGTGCTGGCACGGCTGCTGGCTGGCCTGCACGACCAGCAGAACCGCATCGTGGTCGAGGGGTTTTTCGACGGCCTGCAACGGCCGTCCAAGGCCGATTACGACGACATGGCGGCGCTCGGCTTCGACCCGGCGGCCTTCTTCGCCGACATCGGCGCCCGCCCCGGCGCCATCGAACCCGGGGTCGGCCTGCTGGAATCGCTCTGGCTGCGTCCGACGCTGGAGGTCAACGGCATCTGGGGCGGCTATACCGGCGCCGGCGGCAAGACCGTCATTCCGGCCGAGGCGCACGCCAAGATCAGTTGCCGGCTCGGCCCCGGCCAGGACCCCGATCGCGTCGCCGCCAGCCTCGACGCGCACCTGGCGGCGCGCGTGCCGGAGTGGGCCGTGCTGGTGGTCGAGCAGACCGAGCCCGGCACCAGCGCCTACGCGGTGCCGGAGGACGACCCCTTCCTGCGCGCGGTCGAGCGGGTGATCGAGCAGGTGCACGGCGCCAAGCCGCTGCACGTCGGCATCGGCGGCACCCTGCCGATCTCCGCGATGGCCAAACAGGCGCTCGGCCTGGAGACGGTGACGCTGAGCTACGCCGTCGCCGACGAGAACATCCATGCGCCCAACGAATTCTTCCGGCTGGCCAGCTTCGACGACGGGCTGAAGGCGTGGACCCGCCTGCTGGCGGAAGTCGGCGCGATGCCGGGCAGGGGATAAGGGGAACGCGCGCCATGGCCGCCCCCGACACCGCCGGCGTGGTGGCGCCGCCGCCGCTGATTTTCGCCACCGCTTTCGTCGCGGGCTGGTTGCTCGGCCGGGTCTTTCCGTGGCCGATCCTGCCGGCGGCGATCGCCTTCCCGGCCAGCTTCGTGCCGGGCATCGCCGGGCTGGCGCTTGCCGTGGCGGCGTTCCGGGAGATGCGTCGCGCCCGCACTGCGGTCTCCCCCTACGCGCCGACGACCGCGCTGGTCCGCACCGGTCCGTTCGCCCACAGCCGCAACCCACTTTACGTCGCGCTCACCCTGCTGTCGCTCGGCCTTGCCCTGGCGGTCAATACGATGTGGTGCGTGCTGCTGCTGCTGCCGGCCCTGGTTGTGCTGCGGCGCGGCGTCGTCGCCCGCGAGGAAGCCTATCTCCGGCGTTGCTTCGGGGAGGCGTATCGTGCCTATTGCGCAACGACACGACGCTGGCTCTGATACCGGCGGTGGTTGACCCGCTGTTGCTGGCCAACACGAATGGCCACTGGTATGAGACCGCTTTACGACTCATATTAAATTAACGTGGCATGGGTTTATTTTTGGGCGAACCCAGTCCGGGAGATCGGCGACCGTGCCGCAGAAGTCGTGGCGATCGATGGCGAGCACAGCACGCGTCCCGCTTGGCACCGTGGTGGTGCTGTTGCTTGTCCTGCTGTTGCCGGCGCAAACCGCCGACGTGCTGGCGGGCCTGGTCGATGGCGGGCACTGCGGCCTGTGGCCCGCCCTGTGCTTTCACCTCGCCCTCGCCGCCCTCGCCGTCAGTGCCTGGTACTGGTCGCGCGCCGTCCTCGCCGCCCGTTTCCCCGAACAGGTAATGCCCAACCTGCGTGACGGGGGGGACGCTGTCGCGCTGGTTGACGCGGTGGCCTGGGCATGGCTGCCACGCATTCTGTTCCTGGCTGCCGCCGCGTCCGGCGTGGTGGCGGCGCTGCGCAGCGCGGCGTGGTTGCAGGCCGGCCTGGTGCTGGTGTGGTCCGGGCTGCTGCTGTTCGGGCTGGTCATGCGCCGCCGCGCCTTCGGCGCGCGCGACGACCTCGCCCCGCAATTGAGGGTGCAGGACGGCTGGGCGTTCCGCTGGGAAATCGGCATGCGCTTCGGCCAGATGCTGCGTCTCGCACCCGGCGGTGCCGGGCTGGCCGGCCTCTGGATGGGCCTGGGCATCGCCATGCTGCTGGGCAGCGCCTTGGCGGCCTTCGGGTTCGGCACCGAGGCGGTGCGCGGCGCGGTGCCGGCCTGGCCCGGCCTGGCGGTACTGCTCGGCACCGGGTTCCCCGGTCCCGGCGGCCTGTTCGTGGCGACCGCCTTCGCGCTGCCGGTGGCCACCGCGCTGGCCTTCGTCGCCGACGGCCTGCGCCTGCCCTCGTGCTGGGGCAGACTGATCCGCCGGCCGCCGGTGTTCCTGCCGCTCGTCCTGCTGGTCGCGGCCGTGCCCGCTGTCGTGCCGCTGCACGGGGTGCGCATCATCCCGCCTTCCCGCACCGCCCTCGGGCCGGCCGTCCGCCAGCCGCTCGGCGAGCTGTTCGCCAATTGGATCAAGGCCTGCGCGCCCGGCGACAAGGACGTGGTCCGCCCGGTGATCGTCGCCGTCTCCGGCGAGGCCTCGGGCGGGGCCTTGTGGGCCGCCCGCGTGCTGCGCGTCGTCGAGACCGCGCTGCCGCCGCCCGAGCCCGGCACCCCCGCCATCTTTGCGGTCAGCAGCGTGTCCGGCGGATCGCTCGGGGCCGGCGCCTGGATCAGTACGATCGCCGGTCAGCCCGACGGCCAGCGCTGCCGCACCGACCCCACCGCGGTGCCGCCGCTGGGCGATGGGGTGACCCGCGCCGACCGGGCGCTGTCGACGCTGGGCGGGGACGTGCTGTCACCGCTGCTGACCGGCATGCTCATCGACGATGTTCCGCGCGCCCTGTTCGGTTGGATCCCGCTGGCGACCGGCACCCCGCCGTCGCGCGGCGGCGATCGCGCCGAAGCCCTGGAGCGCGGCCTCGAGCGTCTGTGGCACGCAGGCGGCGTCCGGGCCTCGGACGACCCCGCCCAGCGCCCGATGTCGTTCGATCGCGGCTTCCTGGACCTTTTCTATGGCGCCAGGGGGGAACCGCGGACCGGCATGCCGCTGTGGCTGCCCAACGCCACCGACAGCGTGGTCGGGCGGCGCGTGGTGCCGAGCGCGTTCACCAGCGACGATCCCCGCCAATGGCCGTTCCGCGACACCGGCGACGCGCTGGCGCTGCTCGGCGCCGACCTGCCCATCGCGACCGCGATCGACAACTCGGCCCGCGTCGCCTTTCTGTTGCCCGCAGGCGAGCTGGTGCCGCTGCGCCGGCCGCGCGATCTCACCGACCGTCATTACCATGAGCGGCCGACATCCGTCGTCGACGGCGGCTACTTCGACGATACCGGCCTGGTCACGGCGGTCGAGCTGGCGGAATGGCTGCGAGGCGCGGAGGGCAGGCAGGCCGCCGGCGACCGCCCGGTGGAGCCGATCATCATCGAGGCCAGCGCCGACGGCGTGCGCGCGGTGGGCGGCGAGAGCGTGGTGCGCTGCGGCGGCCTGCCAAAGGACGACCCGTCGGCTGCCGGCGCCGCCGGCGCCCGCCCGTCCATGCTGACCGCCGTGATCGGCCCGGCCGCGCCCGGCGGCGATCACGCGGGGCTGCTGCAGCGGCAGGTGCGGGATGCCTGGTGCCCGCGTGCCGGCCATCCGGGGCAGGCCTATTTCCACTTCTACCTGCACGCTCCGCCCGAGGCCGACCTGCCGCTGAACTGGACGCTGTCCGACGCGGCGGCCGCCTGGATCTGGCGCCAGGCCATGCGGAGTTGCGACAACGCGCAGGAACTGCTGCGCCTGCGCACGGCGCTGGCCGGACAGAACCCGTCGGCGGCGCCACAGGCGTCCTGCATCGCCACGCCGGGCTCCTAAGCAGGCGGGGCGCTGCCCTCAACCGGCCAGGGCCTGGACACGCTTATACCGAACAGCAATCCTCGTCACCCCGCGATGCCGTTGACGCCCTTGCTATCGGTGGTTGCGGGGGCACGCAACCATCGTGACTTGCTGCTGGTTGGCTGATCCCCGGTACGCCCGAGCCAAGCCCCAGCGTGTGAATCTCTTCCGCTCCGCCGTATGACGAGTTCGGCAAAGACTGGTCCCGGGGCCAGGATATTCTGATACTTAACGCGCGTACGCGCTGCCAACTTGGCCGGATTCCCGAGCGGATGTCGTGCCCACGACTGCTTGCTCGCTGGCGATCCCGCTGAGCAGGATGTCTCTCTTTCAGTGCTCTTCGTCAGTACTGAGGAATTTGAGTGGACTGACGCCTGGCTGCGGAGCCGACTGATAGAGCACCATGACCGCTGGGGGTACCGACGGTGAGCGTGTTCACCACCCCAGGCCGGGCCAAACCGGAGCAGGTTCCATGATGCGGGTGCCAGCTCCGCCGTGACGGGCGCCCCGTCGCCGCCACGCCGGAAAGTGCGGCCGGCCGCACCGTGTCGGGCGCGCCGGCGATGTTGTGAAGCGCCAAGCCGCAGTGGGCTTGGAAAGCGTTCTTGGCCAGATCAAGGCCGATCGCGGTAGGATACACGGTGGACGGTTTCCCTCGTTGATGGCGCTTTACAGCGACTACATTGGCACCTCGCAATGCCGGGAGCGTGCGCCGTCCACCCCATCAATCTCGGCGCAGGCGGAGGGCACCAGTGACGCGTATAAAATTGAAATAATTATCATTTCGGGCCCTCGGGGCCTTACCCCACGGCGCATGTGGTGTACCGATCAAGACACCGCCGAAGCTGTCAGGCGGCCCGCGGGCCGCCTGACAGCCTCAACATTCACCCAGATTGTCGCCGCGCAGCAGAGCTCCGATTGGGCGCTGAGCTACAGCCACACGCACCCATTTCCCCCCCATTGCCTATACCCAGGCATCTCTGTCCGTGTTACGGAGCCGATGATGGTGCACCGTGTGCGGATTATCGCGGGGGCCAGGCTAAAATGCCGCAACCGCTAGGACAGAAGGTGCCTGCGCATGAGCCGTCCGAAACCATTTCGCGCCGCCGGCGTGATCGGCTGGCCGGTCGCACAATCGCGCTCGCCTGTCCTGCACACCTGGTGGCTTAAAAAGTACGGCATTTCCGGGGTGTACGTGCCAATGGCGGTGCAGCCCGGACGGCTGGAGGTGGCGCTGCGGGGGCTGTCGGCGCTCCGCTTCGCCGGCTGCAACGTCACCATTCCGCACAAGGAGGAAGCGGCTCGTCTGGTGGATCACACCGATGCATTGGCGCAGCGCGTGGGCGCGGTCAACCTGATTGTGGTGCAGCCCGACGGATCGCTCAGCGGCTCCAACACGGACGGCTACGGCTTCATCCAGAGCCTGCGCCACGACCGCCCGGACTGGCGCGGCGATGCCGGCCCGGCGGTGGTGCTAGGTGCCGGCGGCGGCGCGCGCAGTGTGGTGTTGAGCCTGCTGGACGAAGGAGCGCCGGAAATCCGGCTGGCCAACCGCGCCCGCGACCGTGCCGAGCACCTTGCCGCCGAGTTCGGCGGCCCCGTGCGTGTGCTGGACTGGGCGGAGCGCGAGTCGGCCCTGGCCGGAGCCGCCCTGCTGGTGAACACCACCAGCCTGGGCACCACCGGCGAGCCCGCGCTCGACCTGCGCCTGGATGACCTGCCGCGCGCTGCCCTGGTCTGTGACCTCGTGTACAACCCGCTGGAATCCCCGCTGCTCACGGCGGCGCGGACGCGCGGCAATCCGACGGAGAGCGGGCTCACCATGCTGCTCTATCAGGCCCGCCCGTCGTTCGAGGCCTGGTTCGGTATCCTGCCCGAGATCACCCCGGAGCAGCGCGCCGCCGTCGAGGCGACCATCCGGTGATCTGAAAAAGGTCGGAAATTCCCTCCCGATCGTTCTCACCAGCTTGCAAGGTCCGTCCGATGCCGCGGCTTCCGGCCCACTCGAAGCAAGGGGACCCTGATGTGAAGGCAATGACTTTGCCAGGCGCCGCCGCCGCGGTGGCGCTCCCCGCCGTGCTGGCCCCGCCAGCCCAGGCGAAGGAACGAAAGAAGTTGTGATGATCACCACCGAGGGCCCCTTTGCTCCCTACAACCTGGTCCGCCCGGACGGCAGTTTGAAGTTGACCCGCCTTGGTGGAGCCGTTCAGGCTTTCGGAGGAGACACGATCCATGCCGAAGACCCGCCCGCCGTAGTCGCCTGAGTTCCGGTGTCAGATGGTTGATTTGGTCCGCGCCGACCGCGATCCGGAAGAGCTGGCCCGACAGTTTGAACCGACCTCGCAGTCGATCCGCAATTGGGTCGGGCAGACTAACCGGCAGGAGGGCCCCGGGAGGAGAGAAGCGACACCCTGGCGGGCCTGCGCCGGTTGAATCGTTGTTGGCCAGGGTCTTGCAGGCCCGCCGTTCCGAGGCTCGCAGCTGGGCTTTGACCCTGTCCACGCAGCGCCGGCGACGGGCAGTGGGCAGCAGCGGGAGTGTTCACGATCTTGCCATGCTCGCCGCGCCTCGCATGATCGACTCTGGCGCTCGCGGTCGGTAGCCCAGCGAACCATGCGGGGGGTCGCCAGGCAGGTCACCCGGGGCAACCATGCCTCATTTAAACCAAACGCTCGGGTCGGGGGATCGAAAACGGCACCTTGCCTGGGGTTTTGCGTCGGTTACGCCGATCGGCGTCGGAACCCCCACGATACCCACAAACATCCGATATTTTTGAGATCAGCCGACATAATGAGCTTGATTCGATGATCGGGAACGGGTATCGATAGAAGTAAGTAGGGTTCTTGGCGTTGTGCCCGCTGACGGCCGCCGAAACAGACGGACCGAGAGGAAACACCCGCATGCCCACTGTGGCCTGCCTGAAGAACCAGACTTCCATCGTTATTGACGGCGCGCGCGGCCTGACCCTCGGTAGTGCGAAGCGGCTGGCGGCAGACGACTAGGCCGCCGCGCCCATCCGGAATGCGGTGGAAATCAGTAGGCAAGCACGGCGGCAGCAGTCAACACGGCCAACGCTTCGCACGAGTTACGCCGGGACAGAGGGAACGCAGGGCATGACTCACCAATACTCGTTGGCCCATCTTACGGTGCTCAAGTGTCCGCCGCCCGAAATGGTCCATCTCGCTCAGCGAGCCGGTTATGATTTCATCAGCCCGCGGATCATTCCCATCGGATCGCCAGGCGAACCGATATATCCGATCGTGCAAGACAAGGTATTGATGCGGGACACCAAGGCCGCGCTGGCGGCGACGGGCATCAAGGTCCATGACATCGAACTGGCGCGGATCGTCGACGGTCTCGATCCGACAAGCTATCTGCCTGCCTTTGAAGCCGGAGCAGAACTGGGGGCGTGTTGTGTTCTCAGCAGTGCCTGGACGACGGATCGCAGTTTCGTCACCGAGTGCTATGCGGCACTGTGTGCCCTGGCGAAACCGTTTGGCCTGACGGTGGACTTCGAGTTCCCGAGCTTTTCCGGCGTCACCAATCTCCACGACGCCCTTGCTGTCGTGCGTGCGGCCGGCGAAAACTGCGGCGTCATGGTCGACACACTGTACATGGCCCACTCGCGGGTCAGGCTTGAGGAACTGGACGAGGTGCCTCGCAGTTGGTTCCACTTCGCGCATCTTTGCGACGCTCCGGCCGAGGTTCCAACCACCAAGGAAGGCATGATCCACATTGCCCGTGACGCACGCCTGTACGTGGGCGAGGGCGCCATTGATATTGCCGGCATCCTGAACCGGATTCCGGAGATGCCCTATTCGATGGAACTGCCAAACGACAAGCGTGTCGAGGAATTGGGTTACGAGGAGCATGCGCGACGGTGCGTGCAGGCGGCGAAGCATTATTTCGCGCTGCATCCGCGCGCGGAGGAGGCTCTGCTGAGTGCCTAGACCGCGATCGTCAGGCAGGTCACGGACCGGGCGGTGCTCAACACATCCATACACAGACAACCAAGTGAGGCGATTGCCATGGCTTCCCCGTTGACCGACGAGCAACGTGCCTATGCGCAAACCTTGCTGGCCAAGGCGCGAGCGGCTATGCGGGTGATCGAGGACTATGATCAGGCCAAGATCGACCGGCTTTGTCAGGCCGTCGCCTGGGCGACGGCAAACGAACCGCACATGACCCGGATCGCCAACCTGGCGGTCGACGAGACGGGACTGGGCGATCGCGTTGGCCGGGTAAGCAAGCGGTTCAAGATCATAGGCGTGCTGCGCGACGCCTTGCGCCAGAAGAGCATGGGGGTCATCGAGGAGATCCCCGAGAAGGGGATCGTCAAATACGCCAAGCCCGCTGGTGTCATCGCCTCGCTGATTCCGACGACCAACCCCGAGCAGACACCGCCGGTGACCGGCATCTACGCGTTGAAATGCAAGGACGCAGTGATTTTTTCGCCGCACCCGCGGGCCAAGAAGACGACGAGCGAGGTAGTCCGCGTCATGCGTGAGGCGCTGCGGCGCCAGGGCGCTCCGGAAGACGTTTTCCAGGTTATCGACAGGCCCAGCATTCCGCTGACCCAGGAACTGATGTCGATCTGCGATCTGACGATGGCCACCGGTGGCCAGGCGATGGTCAGGGCGGCTTACAGCTCGGGCAAGCCGGCCTATGGGGTGGGCGCCGGCAATTCGACGATGGTGATCGACGAGACCGCCAACATCGAGGAGGCGGCCCGCAACACGCGCACCAGCAAGACGTCGGACTTCGGCTCGGGCTGCTCGGCCGACGGCAACCTGGTGGTCGAAGCATCGATCTATGACGCCTTCCTGGCCCAACTGCAGGCCGAAGGCGGATATCTCGCCTCGGATGAGGAGAAAGCTAGGCTGGAAGCGGCCATGTGGGATGGTGACGGCCATCGAACCATCGAGACGGTGGCGCGGGCGCCGCAGGTGGTCGCCGCAGCGGCCGGGTTCAGCATTCCTCAGGACCGCAAGTTCCTGATCGTCAGGCAGGACAAGATCGGTCCCGAGCACCGCTTCTCCAGCGAGAAGCTGACCACGCTACTGGCCATCTACAAGTACCAGGGATTCGATCAGGCCCTGGAAATGGTGCGCGGGATTTACGACGTCGGCGGCAAGGGTCACTCGGTCGGCATCTATTCGTTCAACGACGACCACATCCATCGGCTTGCCCTGATCGCGCCGGTCAGCCGCATCATGGTGCGCCAACCCCAGTCGAAGGCCAACGCCGGGGCGTTCAACAACGGCATGCCGATGACGTCGAGCCTGGGCTGCGGCATCTGGGGCGGCAACATCACCAACGAGAATGTCTCGCTCCGGCATTACATGAACGTCACCTGGGTGAGCCGTCCGATTCCGGAAGATCGCCCGTCCGATGCCGAGCTTTTCGGCGAGTTTTACCAGAGCGAGATCATTCCCTGATCACGCGCACAACCGAACAAACTTTGTCAGTGAGGACACCTCCATGCGTGATCTCGTATCTCACCAATTGATCCGGTATCTAGAGGGTCGTGGTATCAAGCATGTCTTTGGATTGTGTGGGCATACGAACATCGCCGTCCTTTCGGCGATGGCGAATAGCAAGATTCATTTTGTAAGCGTCAGGCACGAGCAGATCGCAGCACACGCTGCCGATGGGTATGCGCGGGTGACCGGCAAAGCGTCCGTTCTTCTCACCCATCTCGGTCCGGGTTTGACTAACGCTGCGACCGGGGTCGCCAACGCGGGGGCCGACTGCATCCCCATGGTGGTGATCGCCGGCGACGTTCCCAGTCATTATTACGGTAAACATCCGCACCAGGAGGTTAACCTCCATGGTGATGCAACCCAATTCGAGATCTACCGTCCCTTCGTGAAGCGTGCATGGCGTGTCGAGAGCCCTGAATTGTTTCCGGAAATCGTTGAAAAGGCATTCCAGCTAGCCGAAAGCGGCCAGCCCGGTCCGGTGCTGGTCGATGTACCGATGGACATTTTCTCCAAGGAAGTCGACGTCGAACGATTCGACCGTTTGCAGTACAATACCAAAACGTTGGGGAAGCCGGACCTTGACGTCGATGTTGCCGCCAAAATCGTCCGCGCGCTCGGCGAAGCCGAAAACCCAGTTCTCTATGTGGGCGGCGGCGTCGTTCTGGCGCAAGCCACAAAGGAGCTGCGTGAGTTCGTGGACCACATGGCGATTCCGGTCGCCCACAGTCTGATGGGCAAAGGAGCACTGCCTGACGATCACCCACTTCTGCTCGGCATGACCGGATTTTGGGGCACCAAGTTCATCAACGACAAGTGCCTGGGCGCGGATTGGATGCTTGGCCTCGGCACGCGGTTCAAGGAAGCCGACTGCAGTTCCTGGGAGCCGGAATACACATTCGCCTTTCCGCCGTCGAAGCTGATCCATATCGACATCGAGCCCAGCGAGATCGGTCGCAACTTCCCGACCGAGATCGGCGCGGTTGCCGACCTCAGACAGGCCCTCAAGACACTCAACCGGATCGCCAGGGAGATCTATCCGCGGCCGCGCCGGAATGAGAAATTGGAGCGCGAAATCGCCGACGTACGTGCTGAGTTCACGAAGAGCAACCAGGCGATGGTGGAGAGCGACGATTTTCCGATGATGCCCGAGCGGATCCTGGCGGAAGCGCGCGCGGTTCTTCCGCGCGATGCAATCCTTACGACCGATGTCGGC
>Ga0181535_10002651_pt1 | contig 21523 bp, 10 predicted proteins | sample PEATcosm2014_Bin_44_FD_119774 | JGI IMG/M metagenome (GOLD analysis project Ga0181535, IMG submission 119774) | Peatland microbial communities from MTU Mesocosm Facility, Houghton, MI, USA - PEATcosm2014_Bin17_30_metaG | ecosystem: Environmental > Terrestrial > Soil > Wetlands > Peat | place... | reverse complement strand
GGGCGGCCATCACCCTGGAAAGCGCCGCTGGTCGGCAAGTCAAGTTTCTGCAGGCGGGTACCGGCTTCCTCTCCCAGCACACCAAGGAATTGTTTTTCGGTCTGGGGAAACGCCCGGGCCCAATTCAGGCCACGGTGCGCTGGCCCAGGGGGCTTGTCCAGAGATTTGAAGGCCTGCCGGCCAATCATCGCATCGTTCTGGAAGAGGGGGAGCCTGAATTCCATGCGGAACCCCTCGGTCAAGCCCATGCCATCCCGCCGAGCGCGCTGCTGGAGCCGAAACCGGAGCCTCCTCCAACCTGCTGCGAAACATGGTTAATTGATTCGCTTCCCGCGCCGGAATTCACCCTTCACGATCTCGCCGGGCGGGCTTATACCCTTTCAAGTTTTCGCGGCAGCCACGTATTGCTCTACTTCTGGGACACAAAGGCGCGTTCCTGCCAGCCGGAGTTGGAGCAGTTCCAACGCCGCTATTCCGACTGGCTCAGACAGGACCTCCAGTTGCTTGCCGTCAATGTGAATGCCGCGGACGAGGCGGAAATAGAGCGGGACTTCGTCCGGGAGAAGGGCCTGACGTTTCCAGTTCTCCAAGCTTCGGAGGATATGCTGGGCATCTTCAATCTGCTTTACCGTTACCTTTTTGACCGACGCCGGAACCTTGGCATTCCGACTTCGTTTCTGATCGATCGGGAAGGGAAGATCGTAAAGGTTTACCAGGGATCGCTTGATCCCGCGGGCCTGGAGAAAGACTTACAGAGAATTCCCCGAAACCCGAAGGACAGGGAGAGCCGGGCGCTGCCGTTTCCCGGAAAATTCTACGGTGTGGAATTCCATCGCAACCTTTTCACTTATGGAGTGGCATTTTTTCGTGCCGGCTACTACGACCAAGCGATCGGGTGGTTCGAGCAGGTCATCAGCAAATACCCGGACTACGCCGATGCCTACTACAATCTGGGAACAATTTACCTGAGCAAGGGATTACTTCCGCAAGCCGAGAAGTATCTGCGCCGGGCCACGGAGCTTCGTCCCACGGATGCGAGCGCCTGGAACAATTTGGGCATGATCGCCGCTCAGGAAGGTCGCAAGGAACAAGCCACCCGATATTTCCAGGAGGCGATCCGGCAGAATCCGCAGCATGTCATTGCGCTTGAAAACCTGGGAAAGCTCTGCCATGACAGTGGGCAATACGAAGAGGCCAGGAAGAGTTTCGAACGCGCATTAGGCATTGAACCGGAGAACCCAGAAGTGAATTATCAGATGGGAATGCTCTACGCCCAACAAAATCTCGCCGACCAGGCGCGTGTCTACTTGGAGAAAGCCATCGAACTTCGTCCCATCTACCCAGACGCCCTCAACAACCTGGGTGTGCTCAATATTCGAACGGGAAAACTCTCGGATGCCCAGGCCGTCCTGGAAGAGTGCGTTCGCGTAGCCCCCGACTTTGACGTAGCTTACTTAAATCTTGCCAGGGTTTATGCGGCCACGGGGAAGCCCGATCGTGCCCGCGGCATACTTCGCAAGCTCCTCGAAATTCATCCCGGCCTCGCGGCCGCCCAGGAAGCTCTTCAGCAACTGGGGCTTTAAAGATCACTACTGGTGAAACAGACGAATTGGGGGGCGAACACCAGGAGCTAATGTATGTGCCGAGTTTCTCGGGGAGGGGACTTGAGTCCAGGCCCTCTGCGCTGTAAAACGGGTTAATGAATATAAGCTCATCAGAGATTCGGCATGCAAAGCGGTGAAGAAATGACCTATTCAGCCCATTCAGGTCACCAACCATAGATAGTTGTGGTGCTATCGATCGAAAATTATGCTTGACAATTGCACGGGACCGCGATAAAGAAGGGCCATATTTGACTGCCCTTGTGCTGTGGGGGAGGGGTTGGTTGGGGAGTGCCCAAGGCGAAGAGCGGTTTCGGTAGTCACCAATTTGTGTGCTGGAAAGCCGGCAATAATTTTGTAAGAACTGACCACTGCGCGTGATCGTCCGGTCTGGGTTTCATTAATGTCGTAGAGGGAGGAAGCCAGGATGAGAAGATTATCCATCGTAGTATTCCTTTCAGCCATAGGAATTATGGTCCTCTGTTCCGGACCAGCAGCCTTTGGTCAAGCGGTGACGGGATCCATTACGGGTTATGTTACAGACCCTTCCGGCGCCGCCATTCCCAACGCTAAAGTCACGGCGACGGAGATCCGCACCAACGTCGCCACCACGCGCAGCGCCGACGCTGCCGGGCTCTATCTCATCACCAATATTCTTCCCGGAGATTACAACGTCACCGTGGAAGCCACGGGTTTCAAGATCTTTACCCAGAGCCAGGTGCATCTGGAAGTGGGTGGCACGGTGCGAGCGGACGCCAAACTGGAAGTGGGCACATTCACTCAGCACATTAACGTGGAAGCCCAGTCGGCAGCCGTGGAAACCGAAAAAACGGATGTTTCCCGGAAGTTCGTCTCGCAAGAGATTGAAGCCCTGCCCATCGTTGGCCAAAACGTGACGCAACTTTTCACCTTGGTGCCGGGGGCGGTCCGAGACGATTTCCAAATGGGTGAGGGCGAGAATCCTAGCCAGAACAACCGCGTGTACGTGAATGGTGCATGGTCAGGAGCTCAAACCTATACGCTGGACGGCATCCAGGACGTCGCTTATGGCTTCGCGGGGGTTCAGGTCATCGTCCCCATTCAGGACAGCGTCCAGGAAATGAAGATCACCACCGCCGACTATGATCCGGAATTCGGCCAGACCTCCGGGATGGTGGCGCAGTACATCACTAAGTCTGGTTCGAATGAGCCCCACGGGTCTTTGTTTTATTACAATCGCAACAGCGACACCTTCGCTGCCGATCCCATTACGCAAAAAATCGCCGGGACCGGGCCCAATGGCTTGGGCCTAGGGGTTGCTCCCTCCAACTTCAATCAATGGGGTGGCAGCCTCGGGGGTCCGGTCAAGAAGGACAAGGTGTTTCTCTTTGGGGCTACACAGTGGAACCGCCTTCGCCAGGGTTCCACGCTGATCGCCACCGTGCCGACTCCTGCTTTAGAGACGGGAGATTTCAGCTCACTTGCTTCGAGCTTCCCGATCTACGATCCCACCACCGGCAATCCCACGACATTCCTGGGGCGCCAACAATTCTCTTGCAATGGGGTCTTGAACGTGATCGGAAATGGTTCGAACGGCTGCCCGAATCGAATTGACCCGGTGGCCCAGAATTTGCTGGCCCTGATGCCCTTGCCCAACTCAGGTGGCGTCGGCGCCACCTCGAACAACTACGTGGGAAGCATCCATGAGATTTTTGATCAGTGGCAGATGGATCTGCGGGGCGACGTCAATTTCTCGGACAAGGACAAGGTGTTTGCTCGCTACAGTCTGTTCAAGTCGAATCTTTCGAATCCCGGGCTTTTTGGCAAAGTGGCCGGGGGACCGACGGAGGGCGACCTAAGCCCTGAAAACGCCACCACTGGGGAGCAACAAGGCGCCATCAATTGGACTCACACCTTTGGCTCAACCTTGCTCATGGAAGCTCGCGCGGGCATCAGTCGTTTTCGTTTGGACGCCTTGCAAGCGGATGCTAACCTTCAAACCAACAACACGGTGGGAATACCGAATATCAATACCGGTAACGAGCTGAGCGACGGCCTCGCCGGAATCACGGTTGCAGGCCCGGTGGGTGGATTTACCATGGGGATTCCCTCCGGTGTTGGCATTCCCCGCTTTGATCGCACCACCAACATCGAAGCGATGGATAACTGGTCCTGGATGCACGGTCCCCATCAAGTCCGGTTTGGCCTGGATCTGGTGCGGGAGCGCTTTAATTTCGAGTCTGTGAACGCCAGTTCGCGCGGCAACTTCAATTTCTATCAACAGGGCACGGGAGACCCCGGGACCATCAACTCTGGTTTGGGGATGGCCACATTCCTGTTGGGGCTGCCCTCCGAATTTGATCGCGCCGTCTTCACGCAGTTCCCCGAGGAGCGGCAGACGCGCCTGGGTATTTATGGGCAGGATACCTGGCACGTAACCAAGAAACTCACCGCGACCATTGGGCTCCGTTGGGACAAGTTCACACCCGTAACGCCCGGCAGGCCCGGCGGAATCGCCAATTATGATCTGTCCACCGGCATGATCCTGCTCGGTGGCTTGGGAAGCGTTCCCTCCAACACTGGGGTCTACACCCCGAACGCTGACTTTGCCCCCCGGGTGGGCCTCGCTTATCAGTTGACGAGCAAGACCGTTCTTCGTGCCGGTTTGGGCGAAAGTTTCTTCAGCTCCGGCTATGACGCTACTTTCTATCACCTGACCAGCTTCTACCCGATTGTCGCTCAGCAGACCGTCGTGCCGGCGTCGGGATCCAGCTATGCGGATGTGTTCCCCATCGAACAGGGGCCACCTCCCAGCACTCCGCCGGCGCTTCCCTCCAGCGGCATGCTCCCCACGCCTGCCGGTCAGTTGTTGAAATCGCGGCCGTTTAATTGGAAGACGGAGAGCATTGATTCCTTCAATTTCACGGTGGAGCGACAGGTGAGCAAGGACACCACCATCAGCGTCGCATACGTTGGATCCACCGGCAGCCACCTCTCTTGGAGCCCCAACGTGGACGCCGCCAATTTTGGGAACGTAGATCTGGCGTCCCGTCGTCCCTACACCCAAAAGTACGGCACCACCGGGGGCATCGCGTACGAGTGCAACTGCTCGACTTCGAATTACAATTCGTTGCAAATTCAGGCCAGGAAGGCCTACTCAAAGAATTTGGCCTTTACGGCCAACGTGACTTGGCAAAAGGACCTGGGGTACAACACCGGCGACCCCTTCGACTCCAGACTGGACTATGGAGTGGGAGCAAGCAACATTAACCAGGTTGAGCGGGCCTTCACTTTTACGCTGGGACACACGATTATTCTCCCCTACGGAAAAGGCCAGCATTGGGGCTCTGACGCGAGCCCACTCGCGAAAGCGGCCCTGGGAGGTTGGGAATTCAGCGGTGTTACCGTTTTGAATTCGGGCGGGGCGCTCTCCCCCTCTTCCCCTGCTCCCATCAACGCTGACATCGGGCAGCGACCTAATACGGTTCCGGGCTGCAATCCCGCCAAGGTTCCAGGAGGACAAACCCGCAACATGTGGTTTAACGCCCCCCTGGATACCACGCCGGGTGATCCCAACTATGGCATATATGTCGACAAGTGCTACACCGAACCCGACGCCATGCACTTGGGCGATGCAGCCCAAGGCTCGCTGCGGGGCCCTGGGGTCCAGAATGTGGACTTTTCCCTTTGGAAAGACTTCGATCTCTCAACTTTTTTGAATCGTGAAAAGACCACCATTCAACTTCGTATCGAAAGCTACAACGTGTTTAACCTGACTAACTTAGGAAGTCCGCAAAACGCAACTTGGATCGGTTATGCCGTAGATAGCTCGGCTGGCCCTGTTATTACCAGCTTACAGCCCGGTTTCCCCATGCGCCGCTTACAGTTCGGAGTGCACATGTCCTGGTGATGTCGGGGGAAATCCGGCGATCGTTGCACGACATGAATGGGCGGATGGCCGGGGAAAGAAAATGATTTTCCCGGCCGTCGCGCCTTTCCGCATCGACTGAGCATTCCACAGGGGTTGTTCTTTGTCCCACCCCATACTTGACCCGCAGGCAACCTCGAGCACCGTATTCCCAGGCAAAGGGGGGCAGTGTTTTAAAGGGAACCAACGCGTTCCTTATTGGGCCAGGTTGCGCCCAGCTCATATCGTCATTTGACGTCGCTTCGCGGGCACTCGGAAAGGCACCCTCGATCGACGAATTGCTGAATCGCGAATTCTTTCCCTCAGAACCCCGTAGCCAGGGGGCAATCCGCATCTTCCTCGTGACTTTGGAGGTGGCCATGATAAAACCAGATCGACGCCAATTCCTTGTAAAGTCTGGAACCAGCTTGGGTTTGAGCGTTGCCAGCCCCAGCGTGCTTGCACTCATGAATGCCGTTGCAGTTCCCGGCCCCGCCAGCAATCAAAAACCTACAGGTGTAGTTCCCGCGCCCTTGGCGCATCAAGAACGCCCCCTTTTCAACACCAATCTGCAAACCCTCACGGGCCTCGGTGACGAGCCCCCCGGCTTCCTCGACAAATTTGGCCAACTGAAAACGCGCCACGCCCAGGTGCAAGTAGAGCTTGGAGCGTCGCAGGGGACGGTGGCCGAGGCTGAGTCGTCGCAATCGCTCCAGGATGGCTATCTGCCCATCGTGACCTCGACGGTCCGTTCCCCGCACGGCTCGCTGCGCTGGGTTACTTTCACCTCACAGGCTGATGACCGGAAGGCGGACTACATTGGCATTAAGGAATCCTCCGAAAGCCTTCGAGTTACGCTGTGGTTTCCACGCGTGACCTCCATCAAGGTGAGTGACGGAACGGTAACCAGCGGTGACAAAGTTCTGGCCATCCTCCCTTCCGCCAAGGTGGTGGGGGTGACCCAGGCAAAATACAACTACCTGACTCCCGAGGCAGGACCCATTCAAGGGCCCTTCGTGGACTGGGGGGATGGGCATGCCGAGCAGCCCCCGAAGCCGCTGCCGGGTTTTGATCCCGCCTTCAGCGGCGGTCGAGCCGGATTTCTCAACCGGGAAATCGAATATCGCTTCCCCGTAGCCAGCGGCAAGACCTATCACGTGTTCCTGGGCCTCGTGAGCACCGAGAAGGTCAAAGCTGGTGCGGTGCTGGCCCGGCTTTCCGTCAACGGGGAAAGCCAGGTGGTCGACGTAGGCCTCGTCGCGTCAGGCAAGCCCATCGTGCGGGAATTCGTGGTGTCTTCGGCGCCAGAGGAAATTCGCGTGCGGTCAGAGTGCGACCCCTCCTCGACCGGGCCGTACCGCGGGTCTATGCTCCACGGCATCTGGATTTTCGATGCGCCGGCGAAGCTGGAAGAAGTCGCCGCGGGGAAACTGAGCCACCAAGCGCGTTTTTACGTTCAGTGTGGCAAGGAACCCAAGCGCGACGTTGCGAGCTCCGTGGTGCTTGACTTCGAGGGGCAAAAGACCGGGACGGATTCACGCTGGATTCGATTGCCTTTTGACTTGAGCCAGGCCGACACCGCACACGCCGCCGGTATTTCCAGCCCGTCGGCGCAGGCATCGGCACAGGAGCAGTGGAACACACTGCTGCAGGCAGGCGCTGAGTTTACCACTGGCGTGAAGCGTCTGGACGACCTCTACAAGACCTCTCTTATCAACATTTTCCTCATGCGAACGAGATACTCGGGCGCGGCGAACAATGGCCAAGACCTCTATGTAGTCAAGCCGGGAGCTGGTGACTATGACGCCTTTTGGTATCGCGATGGCGCCTACCTGGTGACAGCGCTGGATTTGGCCGGCCACGCCGCGGAAGCCGAGAGATCTTTGCGGCTGTTCTGGCAACACAACCTGGCAGGCATCTTCGCATCGTATGAGCAACAGCGCAGCGGGGTTTGGCAGGCGCCCATCACCGAATGGGACGGGCAAGGGCAAGCGCTCTGGGCGCTGGTTAACCATTTCCAAGTGACCGGGGACAAAGAATGGCTCCGGACTGTTTATGAAGCGATTCGGAAGGGAGCTCTTTGGATCAAGAACGTCACCGAGCAGACCCAGATTCTCAATGAGCATGGCGAGAAGCCCTATTACTTTGGGCTGATCCCGGCGGGCGAAGGTGAGGCCATCGGCTCGGATGATTACATTTATTATCATGATTTTTGGGCCGTTCTGGGCCTGCAGGAAGCCGTCAAGGCCGCCGAAGCGCTCGGGCAGGATGCTGATGCCACCTGGATGAAGCAAACCTACGAGGAGTTCTGCGCCAACCTGCTGGCTTCGGTTAAGCAGGCATATCAGCGGATCGGAAACAACGAATTCATTCCCGCCACACCTTTTAACCCCAATCTTGACATCTGGGGCGCGATCACTGCGCTCTACCCGGCGCGCTTTCTGGAAGCACAAGATCCGATGATGACAAGTACTCTGGACCGCATGGCGCGCCACTGCCAGGAAGATGAGTACACGTTCTTTGTCACAAAGAAGATCTGGACTTATATTACGGCCGACTGGGCCATGTGCTATCTGCTTCGCAACGACCTGCCCATGTTCTACCGCCTGTTTAACGGATACGTCGCACATGCCTCGCCGACAAACGCTTGGGTTGAGGAGATTTTCCTCAATTCCCATTACGGAACTGGCGACATGCCTCATGGATGGGCGGCGGGTCAATACGTTCTTCTGCATCGCAATTCCCTCGTCTATGAAGACGGGAAGAAGTTGGAGCTTTGCTGGGGAGTCCAGCCCGACTGGCTCAAGGAGGGCGCAAGACTCTCCGTGAAGCAGGCCCCCACGGAATTCGGCAAGGTCCAATTTGAGCTTCGACGGTCGGAGTCAACTCTGATTCTGGACTACACGCTGACGCCGGCTCCGGGCCATGTGGCGGCCGAGGCGGTCCGGCTGCATATACCGGCGCTGGGAGGAAAAATCTCCGCAGTTCAGGTGAATGGAAAAGTCCGCAGCCTGTCCCCCGGAGAGTCGGTCATCAATCTCACGTGATGTACGCATCGAGAAGCCGGGCGTGAGATGGCGGTAACAGGGTGTTACGATACCGCTGCCTTGACGGGGCGACTAGCCAGCATGCACTTTCTCCCGCACTTCGGGAGGAAGTCGCAGGCCAGCGATGATTCAAGCCAAGGGAGGGACCATGGAGACTAGGCAGAATCGAAGGAAGTTCTTGAAAACTGTCGGCGTTGCGGCTGGGGTGGCAGCGCTGGAGGGTTCCGGCTCCAAGGGCGTGCTCGTCGCGGTTCCCCCCGTGGAAGAAGCAGCCCAGACCTTGGGCAGCGTCCAGGACGCCGATACCGCCATCGATTTTCGGTATTCGCCCCTCGCCTGGCAGACGGCGTTTTGCTTTCCCGATGACCCGCACAAAAGCCTGGTGGGCCAGCGCGGGGAGTTGCGCTGCGGACACCCGGGCGCCGACAGCAAGGGGCTGCACTGGTTTTCCGAAGTAGTAGAGTTCTCCGTCCTGGGCATGGAGCCGGACCGGGTGCAATACCAACGGTTGGAAAGCCCCGGCGTCCCCATCGTCCACACCCGCGTCGACCGGCCCGAAGGCATCATGGAACTCACCACGTTCGCCACCAACCTGCCGGAGGAAGGGCGTGTGGATAACGTCATCATGGAGGTTGTTCCGGGAACCGCCGGGCAGGTGCACGCGGCCCCGCAGGTTTCGATCAAGGCAGAATCTCCCCTGACCCTGAAGGAATTGGGCGGCGCTTCTGCGATTTACAAAGCTGGGACCCGCCTCTTCCTTCTCTCCGACGCGTCATTGTCGGTTGAGGACTATGGCTATCAAAAGTCGTATCGTCTTCCGGCGGGCGGGGCGACTTCCCGGTCCCCTTTGCGACATTTCTTCCGTCTTCCGCAAGAGGGACAAAACGTCCAAAAGCTCGAGGCGAACCTTGGCCACCCTGACTTGCTCTTGGCGACGACCCGTGAGTATTGGGGGGCGTGGAATCCCCTCGGCGGAAAGGTTACCTGGAGCCAGCCCGAGCGATACGGGGAATTTCTGGCGGCCTGTGCGCGCAATGTCCTTCAGGCACGGGAAGTCAAGAATGGCAGATTGAACTTTCAGGTTGGCCCCACGGTCTATCGCGGCCTCTGGGTCGTGGACGGGCACTTCCTTTTGGAAGCAGCCCGCTACCTGGGATACGACGCCCAGGCGCAAGAAGGCCTGGAAGCCACCTGGGCCCGGCAGCGAGCTGACGGCGGAGTCTTCGCCGCCGTTCAGTCGGAGCATTGGAAAGACACCGGCATTGCCATGTTCAGCCTGGTGCGGCAGGCCGAACTCAGCCAGGATTGGAGCTACTTCCGCCAGATGCAGCCAAATGTGCTGCGAGCGGTGAAGTTTCTGGTGGAGTTGCGCGACAAGGCCAAAAGCGAGGGTGGCGTAATGGGGGGTTACGGCCTTCTTCCCCGCGGATTTGGGGATGGGGGTCTGGCGGGCCTGCGCTGCGAATTCACCAACACGGTGTGGGTGCTGGCGGGGTTGAAGGCGGTCACCGAAGCGGCCGACCAGCAGGGGGTGTCAGGCTATGGGGACACCAAGAAGTTCTACGGCGAACTCCGCTCGGCTTTCCTTGCCGCGGCAAAGCAGGAAATGCGCCAACATCCAGGCGGGTTTTCCTACCTGCCCATGCTCATGAAAGACGACGCACAGTGGTCCGCCCCGGACGATTGGGGTCGGCCTCGTCCACAGGGGGCGCAGTGGGCCCTGTCGCACGCCATTTATCCCGGCCTCGTGTTCGATAAAGATGACGCCATCGTAAAGGGACATATTGCCCTAATGCAGGCCTGCACGCAGGAGGAAGTACCCGTTGAGACCGGTTGGATCGCGCACCACGGCCTCTGGACCTACAACGCCCCCTTCGTCGCGCACGTTTACTTGTGGGCGGGGCTGGCGGACTGGGCCCGACAGACCTTCATCGGCTTCCTCAATCACGCCACGCCGCTCTATTGTTGGCGGGAGGAGCAGCCCACGCGAGGGTCGCTGGTGAGCGATTACGTAGGCGACATGCCCCACAATTGGGCCAGCGCGGAGTGCGTCATCTTCCTCCGACACATGCTGGCGCTGGAGGACGGCACATCCCTCCGGCTGCTTGAAGGCATTGGCGACTTTGAACTTGCACCTGGAATGCCTCACCGAATTACCGAATCGCCCACACGTTTTGGCCGTGTGTCATTAAACCTGGAGCCGGCCCGTGGCGCTTCCGGGTGGCGGCTGAGCTTTGACCGGGGTACGGGGCCGATTCCGGCGACGGTTACCTTGCCCGCCACCCTGGGATCGAAATTCAACTTGGAGGACGTCAAAGGGGGAACGTTCCGGCCCGCGGGTTCCAAGGTCATCGTTCAGCCGGACTCAGCCTCATGGCAAGCCGTGTGGAAGGCTTAACAGAGCGTCAGAACATTTTCTTCAGTATGCAATGACAACCAAAGGGGATGGATAATGACTAGGATTCTTTTCCGCACATTCCAACTTCTCGGCCTTATAGTTCTCCTCGTACCGGCGGGTTTTGCCGAATGGCAGAATATTGGCAGCCTGGCTGCCGCGCCGCCCCAGGGAAACCAAGTGACCTTCAGTAGCTCCAAAGCAACAGTAGTCGTAACGGTCTTGGCCCCCGATCTGGTCCGCGTACGCATGGTTCCCGGAAACTCGCTACCGGCTGATCACTCTTATGCTGTCATCAAGACGGATTGGGCTAAAGTTCCGGTAGAGTTCGCCGGAGACAAGGAGACGCGCATCATTCGCACGCCGGAACTGGAAGTGCGCGCCCACCTATCTCCATTCCGCCTAAGTTTCTACGATCGGAACGGTAAATTGATCTCCAAGGATTCGGATACGCGAGGAATAAGCTGGGATGGCCCGCGCATCCGTTGTTGGAAGTCGATGCCGGACGATGAACAATATTTTGGCCTGGGTGAAAAGAGCACGCCGCTCGATAAGCGCGGACGTTCCTATGTGGAGTGGAACACAGACCCTGCGGGCTTTGATGCTTCCTCGGAGCCGCTTTATCAATCCGTGCCCTTCTTTATCGGCCTGCGCCAAGCGCGCGCCTACGGCTTGTTCTTGGATAACACTTTCCGCACATCATTCGACATGGGAACGGAGGATCGCGACCTTTATTCCTTCGGCGCCGAGGGCGGCGAGATGAACTACTACTTTTTCGGCGGCCCCACTCCCAAGAGCGTGGTCTCGCGCTTCACGGAATTGGTGGGGCGCTCCCCGCTGCCGCCCCGGTGGTCGCTCGGTTACATTCAAAGCCGTTACAGCTACTATCCGGAGAGCACCGTCCGATTCATCGCGGAGAATTTCCGCCACCGCGGAATCCCTTGCGATGCCATCTTCCTCGATATCGATTACATGGATGGGTTCAGAATCTTTACTTGGGACAAATCCCGTTTTCCCGACCCCGCGGGAATGATGAGCGACCTGAAGAAGCAAGGATTTCACTTCATCGCCATCGTGGACCCGTACGTCAAGGTTGATCCCAATTTCCCCATCTACCAGGAAGGGGTCGCCAACGGCTACTTCCTGAAGAAGTCGGATGGCACGATCTTCACGGGAAGAGGCTGGCCCGGCGCGAGCGCCTTTCCCGACTACGCATCGGAGAGGGTACGTAAATGGTGGGCCGGTCTTTACAAGGAGCAGTTCGCCCAAGGCATCTCCGGCATTCTCACCGATATGAATGAGCCCACAACGCTCACGGAGCGAGGGCAGGGAGCGACGCTCGATCTGGACATCGTGCATTCCACTGATTTCGGCCCGCGAACCCACGCCGAAATCCATAATGTGTACGGAATGCTGGAGACTCTGGCTACACGGGAGGGCCTGCTGGCCATCCATCCTAACGAGCGGCCTTTGATTATTACGCGAGCCACTTTTGCCGGGGGCCAGCGCTATGCGGCGGAGTGGAGCGGCGACAACTGGGGTACCTGGGACCACCTGCGTCTCAGCATGCCGATGCTCAACACCATGAGTCTTTCGGGCTTCCAATTTTCCGGCGCCGATATAGGCGGCATCTGGCCCGTACCCAGCCCTGAACTTTACTCGCGCTGGTTGCAGTCCGGGGCCCTCACGCCCTTCTGCTGGACACATTCCGGCGGCCCGGGCAACCTTGAGCCCTGGGCGTTCGGGAACCGCCTGGAAGAAGTCAACCGCGATTCCATCAAGCTGCGTTATCACCTACTCCCCTACATTTACACCGCCTTCTGGGAGGCCGCCGAGACGGGCGTCCCGATCATGCGTCCCCTCATGCTCGAGTATCCCGACGATTTGACGGCGATCGATCAGAACGATGAGTATTTCTTTGGCAATGACCTGCTGGTTGCTCCGGTCACCAAGGACGACGACATCAGCCGGCATGTTTATCTGCCGCGTGGCGTCTGGTACGATTTCTGGACGGACCACCGCTATACCGGACCCGTGCAGATCGAGGCGGCCGCTCCCACGGAGCGCATACCGCTGTTCGTCCGCGGCGGCGCCATCATTCCCAGCCAGCAGGATGTGCAGTACACGGATCAAGCTCCTATTGACCCGTTAACGTTCGATGTCTATCCCGACGGGACTTCCTCCCGCCCCTACTACGAAGATGACGGCATCAGCTTTGCCTATCAGCATGGTGCCTCGCTGCTCCAGCACTTAGCCGCCATGCAAGATGCCCATGGCGTTGCCGTGCAAATTTCCGCAAGGGAAGGATCCTTCACCCCGCCACAGCGATCATTGGTCATCAAGATCCATGGACAGAAAGTCCAGCCCCGCGACGTCACTGCGGCAGGAGGGGAACTTGCCATGCAGGCCTCGGTGAAAGCGCTCCAGGGAGCAAGCACGGGCTGGGCTTACGATGCCGAAGCCGGCGTGGTGTGGGTGAGAATCCCTGACCAAGGCACGGCAGTAAAACTGGAAGTCGCACAATAAATAAGAAGGAAGACAGGAGGGACCTGGAAGAGGTCCCATCCCGGCGCTGTTGTGAAATCTTCGGCATCGATCCGGCTCGGCGGTTGGCAAAACCACCAGCCGGCGCCCCAACTCCCTGGGAGCAGAATTGTCATGGAGTCAGACGAGCGGGGCGCATTAGCTACGCTTGGCTAACCAGCGAAGGAGTTGCGTCCAAAAAGCTCCATAGTGCGGCCAGTGCACGAAACTGCCTGCCCAGTGGGGGGCAAAATCTGAGGCAAAAATCGCGCTGCGCCCCCCCTTGAATTCCCAGCATGCAATCAAGGGATCACCCTGGTAACTAGCCACCAGCGTGGCTCCGGGTTTCAGCGAGACTTTGTTATAGCCGCACAGCGTCCAGTCGGCGTTTTCCCAGGGCAGTGCCGCGACGATGGGATGACAAGGCTGGTCAATGCTGAATCGGAACCCCTGCACAACTTCGGCGCGATCATCGTAGTGCGCTATGGAGACCGGCAGGAGGGTTTCAACGTCGGTTCCGCTCCAGCGAGCGATGCCGTTCAAGCCCGCAAACGAAAGGTATCCGCCGACCATCAAAAATCCGCCTCCTTCTTCTACAAACGACCGCACCATGCCGATTCGGTCCGGTCCGAGCGGGTACTGATAAGGAGGCGTCAAGCCTGGGTAGAAGATCAGCGAGTTGTAGCCGACATCGCTGAAGATGATGACGTCATACATTTTGAGTTCGCTTAATTTAACCGGGAACTGCGTGGCGACGCCGTGCGGCGTGATGTGCCGAACATCAACCATCGGTTGGGAAGCCATGGCCTCGCGGAAGAAGCGGCCATTGTCGTTGAAGTACGATTGCTCAATCACGTCGGCGCCGACCAAATATCGGTTCACGACGATCTCCGAGTCACCGACATAAAGAACTTTTAAAGGATTCATATATTCTCCTTTTCAATTAACAAATAATGCATCCTTTATTCTCGCGCATTTTGGTTTCCAGGTCTCAAGAAATCGAGCCGGTTTTGTTTTCCGCGCCGAGGATACGGTTTCGCGTAGCCCTTCACGTTTTGCAATTTGCAGGTGCCCGTGCTATTTTCGCTTGCAGCGGGAAGAGACAAATCGTGTCGCGAGTTGAGGTTGCCACATGGAAAATGAAGTACGCAATGGCTTTGAGCCTCGGCAGTGTGGGCTGCCAGTGTCGACGCGTGGAGCGTTGAGGAACTCTGCCCTCCGAATTGGCGACCGGCCCAGCCGTTATCCGACAACGCTGGCCTTAATCCTTGCAACCGCTGCAGTCCTGCTTCTGACACTAACCTCGTTCGTTTCAGCGCAGACCCAGACTCTGGAGAATTTCCTATCCGAAGCCAAGCAACTTGAAGAAAAGCAGGATTACGATGGCGCCATAAAGGTCTATCTGCAAGCATCGACCGCCTTTCCCGACCAGCCGGAAGTCCTCAAGCAGCTTGGCATTATGTATCAGACGGAATTCAAGTTTACCGAATCCATACAAGCCTTCCAGAAGGTTTTGCAGCTTGATCCCCAATATCCGGAAACGAACTTCTACATGGGAGTTTCATACCTTGGGTACAACGACTACAATAATGCCCTGGAATACTTCAACCGGGAATTAAAGTTCCACCCGAATTATCGTCGTGCCCACATGTACGCGGCTAAGGTGCTCCTGGCGCTGAGTAGGGTGGGCGAAGCCGTCCAACAATATCAAACCCTGATACAAGAGGATCCCAAAGACGCCAGGGTTTGGTTTGAGTTGGCTAGCCTCTATCGCTCCCTGGCTCTGCATGCCTATCAGCAATTGGAAGCTATCGATGCCGATTCTGCACTACTCGACGTATTGCGTGCCGAAGCAGACGCCGATGATCTGCGGTACGACGAGGCGATCACAAAGTATGAGCAAGCCCTGAAGAAACAGCCGGACCTTCCCGGACTCCACTTTGCTCTCGGCCAAATCTACTTCAAGATGGACAAGCCCATCCAGGCCGAGCCCGAACTCCGATTGGCCCTCAAAGAAGATCCGGAAAACCCACCGGCGAATTATATGCTCGGCCAAATACTGATGCACAATGAGAAGGCTGAAGAGGCTCTTCCATTCCTTCTGGTTGCGGTAAACGGAGATCCCACTTTCATGAAGGGTCAGTTGGAACTGGGCAAGTGTTACCTGCAACTGGGAAAGGTCCCGGAAGCGCAACAAGCCTTGACGAAGGCAGTTGCAGCCGATCCACGCTCGCCGGCGCCCCACGTCCTGCTCGTACAGGTTTACACTCGCCTCAATGACAGCGAGAAACGCAAAACCGAAATGGACCTTATTCAGAAGCTGGAGCAGGAATCGAGAGAAAGAGTGGAGGGGAATCTGGAGAAAGTAACTCCCAAGAAGCCGTAAATCCCCCGTGGTCACCGCCAATTCCCACGAAGATCCCAGTTAATCTCGGAGACTCGGTTATCTCAGGTTAAAGACCTAACTCGAATTTCTGCTTCCCTTGCCCAACCGCGAAGTTCTGTTGCTTACCTTTGTGCTGGATCTGCAAAGTGAAATCGCCGTCGGATTCCACTGAGACTTCCATTTTCCCCGTTCCCCCGGAACCCGATTCGGCGACAAGCGACGCAACATGCCCGTTGAATCGGTAGCGCTCACATCCGGTGCGGGCTTGCGAGCGCAAATCCCAGACGAGCAGGTTGTGGGAGGCGTCAGGCTTTAGTCCGATTGCAAATTCCAGTAGGTACATAATCGGGGCAATTCCGCTCCAGCCGACGAAGTCAGCCTTGGCGGGTTTCCCCGGAGCAGTGGCATCCGGCGCATAGTTTTCCCAGATCGTCCCTGTTTTCTTGAAAACCTGGGCGACTAGGTCAAGGTGCGAAAGCGCCAATTCCCGTGCGCGGTCCTGATAGCCGTAATTCTCCAGTCCCCGTATCACCACCGTTTCCGTTGGAGCCCACACGGAGCCTCTCCAATAGCCGCCAGCCGGGTCGTAACCGGGCTCGTCGGCGGCAAGGGTTGGAACGCCGTTCCGGCGGCCAAAGGTCGCGGGGTAATCAAGTTCGTTTACGAGAGCGCTGGCTTGCTTGGGCGACGCGACCTTTGCCAATAGTGTCCAGTAGGCCGCCACGGTTTTCACCGGCGCGCGTTCGCCTTTAAGGGTCAGATCGAAATAGAATTTACGCCGGCGATCCCACATCCTGCGGTTAATGGTATGGGAAAGGGTGTCGGCTTCGCGCGCGAATTGGTTCTCCACCTCTTGCTTTCCCAGGATGTTCGCGATTTCGGAAAGCTGTCGTGCAAAAAGGACCATCTCTGAGGAAATATCGATGCCGGTGCCGCCACCCTCCAAATAATGATTTCGCGGCGAGTTGTCCATACTTGCCCAATCCGTCATGTAGAGACCGTTGCCTTGGCGCAAGTATTTTTCCAAAGCGCGATAATAATGGACTAAAGGCTCCCAAACCATTTCCAGCCGTTCGCGGTTTCCGGTGACCCGGTAGCTCTCGAGCTCCGCCCAAGCCATGATCGGGTGGTTGAGCCCGTCGAGGGTTAGTTTCGGTGGAGGCTGAGGGATTTCCCTCCCCTCGTAGTGCACCGGGGTGTTGCGCTCGCTCGAAACTTCCTCCTGATAGCCAGGCCAGCCCCAACGGCTAACGAGATGGTCTTGGCCTTGATTTGTCCAGGGGCCGAAGTCCACCCCCTCGGCGCGCACAATCTCGCGGCTGATTTCGCCATCTTCATGTTGCTTGGCATAGAAGTTATCCAGCGTCGAAATCCCCGGTACAAGGGGGTAACCATAATTACAGAACATCGTCATGAAGGAACTGTCCCAAAGGAAAATGTTCTGATTGAATGCCGCGTCAATGAAAGCTGAAACAAAACCCGAAGCGGGCGGGGGTTCATAGAAGTTTCGCGATGCCAGTTCCCAGGCTTTCCAATAGGTTTGCACCCAGAGTGGGTTGGCGTCATAGATGGGCGAGGGCAGTTGCTCACGCAAAGCGGCGAAGGTGGGAAGAGGCGAGGGCGTGTATCGCTTTTTTTCGAAATACCGGCCCATGACTTCATTTTGGCCGCCGCCCTTTGACGCAAGCAAAGCCGCTGTCAACCCGGCGATAAACACAGCCAGACTTAACCCCACGCACAACTGCTTTCCGCAGATCATCAAAGCTTTCATTTAGGTAGATCCCTGGCCGAGTTCACCTACTAACGGCGAACGAGCGCCTCAGTATGGCGATCAAGACATTCGTTGAAGTTTCTGGCTCAACCCGGCCTGCCGGCGCCCTCCTGCCATCGCCGGCTTCTCGCTACTGGAGTTCATCGGGCGCCACAGTCTGGCGGGGCACAGCATGCTCCTCAACCTGCCGGTACAAGGCCTGCGCCGAAAGATGCGAATCACGCAGCCTCCTGAAAACAGCCAACTCGCGCTCGGCATCCTCCTTGCGGCCCAACTTGCCGTAGGCTTGGGCCATACGATAATGGGCAACCTCGTTCTGTGGCCCCACGCGGACGGCCTCGGAAAGTTGCTGAAGTGCCTCCTCTGCCCGGCCAAGGGACATTAACGCCTTTCCCATAGCGATGCGAGCGTCCGAAAAATCAGGTTCTAAGCGTACGGCAGCGGCATAATGTTCCAGAGCCTGATCGGGCTTGGCGCGCAGCCAGGCAATTTCTCCCAGCATGTACTGGCTGTTGGCGTCGGCAGGGTTTTCGGCGAGGGCCAGCAGGAATTCCTTCTCTGCTTCTTGGCGGGCAGACTCCCCGGTGGAATTGGCCAGGATTACCTGCCCGAGCTCGAAATGCAGGCCTGGCAGCTTAGGGTCGATCTCGAGCGCTTTGCGATATTGCGCGATGGCACCTGGAAAATCATCCTGGTTTTGCTGGGCTTGAGCAAGGATTCGATGCATCTGCGCCGACTCGGGAGCAATCTGGGCGAGCATTGCCAACGTGCCCGCAGCCAGTTCGGTGTAGGTTCGGTACGCGGTGTACAGCAGGTTGGGATCGTTGGGGTGGCCACGTTCAAGCACCTGCAGTATTTCCAAGGCCTGGGCAAACTCCTTGTCTCGCCCATAGATTGAAATCAGGTCCATTCCCGTTTGAGACTTCAGTTGTGTATCCTCGATATGCCCGAACGACTCCGCAAGGAGCGGCTTGGCTTGCCTGGAGTGGCCCAGGCGGACCTCACACATTCCCAAAAAGGCCTTTGCACTCCACAATGAGGGGCGCAAATGCAGGGCGGCCCGGAACTCGTTCTCGGCCTCGGCATAGTTATTTGATGTATACGCTATTACACCAAGGTTGGCATGGGCTTCGGCATTGCCCGGATTGAGCCGTAGGATCTCGCGAAATTCCTTTATCGCTATTTCGTTCTGCCCCGCCTTTCGGGCCTGCTCGGCGCGCTGGTAATGTTCCTGAATCGCCGTACTGTCGGTGGTCTGGGCTGACATGGGCACCGAGAAGAAAGCCAAGAGAAGGATTGCGGGCCATGTCCGTGAATGTTTTCGCATCATGTACCCATCGAGTCAAGTTCGGAAGCACTGGCGGAAAGCAGGAAACGTCGGATTATGGCGCCTTGCAGCGCGAGAAAATCCCGAGCGCAAACCTGCGATTGCCTCATTACTCTCTAATCCCAGATAAACAGAGGGTGCGCTTACGCGAAGATTATCGCGCGGTTGGGGAGAGACCGCTAGAAATACTTTCCTCTAGTTTCCTTTCCGACGCAGGTAGAATAGGGGGGCCATCAAGGATCCTAATCGGGGTACTTGCGATCAGCTTGAACGATGCGAATCCGGTGGTCAGTAAAGTAGGTGTGGGTGCCAGGGGGCTCATATTTGGGCATGTGACAGGTGGCACAATCCTTCGTGTTCTGTGGGCAGGCTGCGCCGGGGTGGTCGGACGTGTTCATCAAACCCTTGGTTGCAATGTGGCAACGCAGACATGCGTTATCGTAAAGGGCCGAGTCGTGTGCAAGCGGTTGATGAGCGTTATGGCACGCAAGGCAGGTGATGCGGGCGTCACCCTTTCCCCAGCACCGGCTGCTTTCGAGGCGGTAAGGCTGAAAACGCACCGTGCGGACACCTGCCATGCCAGTCTCCAATACGTCTGCCCAGGTACGATGGCAGGAGCCACAGAAATCCACGGCATCGACGGGATCCAGTTTGGCGGGATTCAGGACATAGCTGGACCCCTCCGCGATTCGCCCTGCCTTCATCGCCGACGCGTGTTTCAGGCCGGGCCCGTGACAGGCCTCGCAGGTGACTCCGAAAATGAGATGGTCAGGATCGAAATGTCCGCCAGTGGACGAAGCCGTATTGTGACACCCAAAGCAAAGGTGGGTATCTTGAGGGTCCAACTGGAGGCCTATTGCTCTTTCAAGGTCGGCCGGTTGGGATTGGGGGTGCCCTGGTGAGAGATCCAGTGCGTGCAATGCCGGGAAATAACTAAGGCGGCTTTCGTAAAAGATACCCCCTCGCTCGAAAACATAAGTCTGACCAACTTCTCCTTCTCCAAATCCCCAACCCAGGATCGTGGAAATTGAGCGCTCGCCGTTGCTGACCGAGAATATGATGCCGCTCCCGGAATCGTTGAGGTCGTATGCGTAGGGGCCAAGACGGAAGCTTAGCCGTTTGTACTTTTCCAGGAACTTCGAATCTGCTGCGCGGACGCAGGCCTTTGCCATAGGCGTGGTTTCCTGGATGGCTGCTTCGGAGGCATGACATTCAGCGCAGGCCGCCGGGCCCACATACTCCTCTCGCAGCGGTGTGTTCTTGGTGGGCCACCAACCTGAATAGCGGACGTGCTCCTCGGTCGTCAGGGGCACTCCGATGGGGCCGGTGGCTTGGGGCCAACCTCCGGCGGTAGCGGCCGCAAAGCATGCCGCAGTCCCAAGAAATCTGAGAACTCGTTTGCCGATAATGTGCATCCCCGGCCCCGAGAATCGCGCCCCGCGCAAACCTGAAAGGAAGAGTCTTCCTCGCCCCGCACCAAATATATTCCCCCCTTTGAGACGGGTTTTCAAGGCTTACAAGCCATCGTGCGAAGAATGGATAAGAGGCTTCCCTGCGCCCCCGGGACTGCCCGTGTGCAGTTCCCCCTGCGCATTTTCTATGTGAGCCAGGCTTTTTGCGTTCCCAAATGTTACAATAAGATGCTGCTCCGCTGGCGCCGGGCACGAAATGCCGATGGTGAGGATAAACCACTTCGGGGCGAGAAACTCTTCAAGCGGAGGGGCCTTTCCCCCTGCCGCTGAGCCCCGTCCCACCCCCCAACACCTAGCGCATGCACAAATCCGAGCCGCCCTTCTGGGCTGGCTACTGACTTCCCTGGTGGGAGCGGGTTGCGTCTTGGCAGGGGAGAAAGGCATAGTGATGGGAACCGTAGCCGGCCCCTCCCCAGGCCCGATTCCCGGCGCCAGGGTGACACTGGCAGCGGCTGATGGCAGCCGTCAATCTGTTGTCGCCGACCTAAAAGGGTGTTACTCTTTTCCCACAGTCGAGCCTGGCACTTACACCCTTTCCGCCGAAGCTTCAGGTTATCAGGCGATGACGCAGGCTGCCATCCCCGTTGCGGGCGGAACCTCCATAACCGTAGACTTTCATCTTACCCCCATAACTTTGCCGGGCCCAGTCCATGTGCCTCCCGCCTTGCCGGAGCCCAGCTATTATGACGACAACACCTTCAAGGCCAGTGCCGTCAAAACCACAATCGATGCAGCCGGGTACTCCTCCCAAGCGCAGACCCCGCAACGATTGTTGAATGAGGGCCCCAGCCTGAGCAGTAGCGCGTCCAAGATTCCCGCCCGAGTGCCGGGAAGCCCCGGTGCCTTGAGGATGGAACGTGAGCTTCAAGAAGCCCTTCGGCGCGACCCGGGCAGCTTCGATGCCAATCATCAACTTGGAGAGTATTATCGGTCGGTGGATGATTTGAAAGCAGGTATTTCTTATCTCGAAGAAGCCCATAAATTGAAGCCCGATGACGATGCCAACGGGTACGATCTCGCTAGTGCCTATCTCGAGGCCAAAAGCCCTGGCCCGGCGCGATCCATCTTGCAGGAGATGCTCCGGCGGAAGGACACCGCCGAAATCCACAATCTTC
>Ga0181535_10002649_pt1 | contig 21524 bp, 12 predicted proteins | sample PEATcosm2014_Bin_44_FD_119774 | JGI IMG/M metagenome (GOLD analysis project Ga0181535, IMG submission 119774) | Peatland microbial communities from MTU Mesocosm Facility, Houghton, MI, USA - PEATcosm2014_Bin17_30_metaG | ecosystem: Environmental > Terrestrial > Soil > Wetlands > Peat | place... | reverse complement strand
CTGCCGGTTCCATCGAATCAAACGCCCGTCCTCGGTATAAAGATAAAGCATACCGGGGATGCTGTTGAACACCGCCGCCATTAATTCAGTTTCATTACGGTTGGCTTCTTCCGTCCGCTTGCGCTCGGTGATGTCCGCCGAGATGCCGCGGATGCGAACCGCCTTGCCGCCGCCGCCAAACTCAACCCGGCCACGCGAAATGATCCAACGCATCTGGCCGTCCGGCAGCACCACGCGGAATTCCGCCAGGTAGCGGCCATCCGCGCTGGTCGCCTTGGCCACAGCCTCCTGAAAAATGTCGCGGTCGTCGGGATGGAGCCGTTGCAGAAATTTTTCGAGATTCAACGGCTCCGTTGGCGAGAAGCCGAACAAAACACGCCACCGCTCACTAGCCCAAATTTTGTTCAGCGTGAGATCCCGAACCCAGACGCCGAGATTCGCCGCCTCGGCGGCCATGGTCATCTGCTGCTCGCTCTCGCGCAAATCGTCGGCCAGCTGCGCCGCGCGTAACGCATCCCGGCTCATGTCCCAAGCCATTACCGCCACGACGCCCACAAAGAACAAACCAGGAGTCATTGGTGCAGTGCTCAAGCCCCAGAAAACCAGCATAAACTGGCCCGTGGCCATCGCAATGAAAAACAGCATGGCGAGACTTAACATCAGCAGGCTCCGTCGTTCCCCACGCCGCCATAAGGTGATGGCCACATCCACAAGAAAGACCAGAAACAGCAACAGACTTATCTGACCGACCAGCATCCAAGGATTGGGAATGCCCTGAGGGATGGAAACGGTTTCGCCAAGAAACGAGACATGGCGCAGACCGGTGATCTCCCGGAAATTGAGGTTTGGTGTAAAGCTGAAATCAAGGATGAGCGACAGAGTCCGCAAGCCACAGATGATCCACGCAAGCCACAAACGCCCAGCCCGCATGTAAAGCCTCATGAAACCAACAAGCGAGAGAGTTATCACCCAGAATGGCAAATGGCCCCAGCGGATGACCCGACCAGCCTCTCCGATGGTTTCCGCCTGCATCAGCCACAACTCACAAAACGTGAGGCCGGCCGTGCCGATGGCGGCCAGAGCAAAAAGCAGATGAACCCACTGCGAGCGCCTTTGGAACCAGACCAGTCCCTGCACCACCGCCAGCGTAAGGCACGCGGCCGCAACCATGGACCAGATGATGGTGACCCAACTCATACAGCCGCAAGGGTAGCAAAGGGTTGCCGGCAAGACCAGTCCGGTGTGCCGCCACACAATCCGCAAGCAACGGAAGCAGCCCGGAACAACAATTCTGCCAATGCCTCCTCATCGCCATGAGCTGAATGAAAGGGAACCGTTATTTGGGGCGTGCATTATCAAGTTCAGCCTCGATTTCCGCCACGGTCGGCAGGCTGCCTTTCAAATTTTTGGGTAGGGATTCGACCAGTCTGGTCTGCCATTGGGCGACGCCGACGGGCTTTTCCCAATCGCGCAACGCATATTCAACGGTCAGATGGTCACGTTATGGGCATACCAGAGCCGGATGGCGGGAGTGTCCAGCTTGGTCAAGAGCAGGCGATTATGTCCCCACGGCAGTTCCGAAATGGGCGCTGGCGGAGCCGATATGACCGATTCTCTCACGGCTGTGAGAGAATTACGGTTTTGGATTCTCTCACAACTTGTGAGAGTTTTTCAGGCATCGTCGGCCAAGCCAGATAAAAGCTGCGCATGAACTAGACGTTTTGCGGCGCGAAACCCGCCGTGCCGGGAAATTCCTTTTGCAGGTCCTCCACCAGACGTTCCACCACCTGCTTGCCATAGCCCTTGGTCTTTTGCGCCTCGGCAATGATTTTGCCAATGTCCCAATAAAGCAGAATCAACTCGCGGTTGACCGAAACCACCGCGCGCAGTTGCGCCGCGCGGACCCGCGCCTTGAGGTCGGCGAGAAGCGTGGTGTAACCAGCGGGAAGCGCGCCGGGCAGTTTGCCATCCTGTCCGCTGGTTTTTGCCAAACCTGTGGCTGTTGTTTTTTGCTTCGTCATACAAAATGTCTGCCTGCCGTTCTGCCCACAACAAACCTGAACCGATCTCGGAATCTTTTGGCATGATGCCGAATTTTGCCGACGTTGAAAAGTTTTCACACGCATGACCTTCAAGGCGTCCGGTGCGGCTGGCTTATTCTTGTCAGAAGCAATTCTCCACGCGCGAAATCCTAACCGGAAAAGCCCCGGAGCCGGGCGGCGGGTCAAGGTGGAGGCCGAGGGCATACCGAGGCACAACCTTGACGCGACGACCGGCGACATACAATTGAAACTGGATTCGCGCGCAACATCATGGATTCCCCGGTATTCAATGGCAGATTTTAGTGATGCCAAACATAGTGACCAATCAGCAGGGCGACGACACAGGCTGCCAGCGTGCCAATAATATACCAGTGGACGCCGCGAAGATTGATGGCCTCGTCCAATTTGCGGCAGACTTTTTCAAATCGCTGCCGTTCCCGTTCCAAAGCGTCTTGGGATTGATTCCATTCGGCAGCGGCGGCTTGCAGGTTCTTTTGAATGCTCTTGGCAACAACGCGGGTTGCGCTGCCGTTGCGCCATTGCATCCTGGCTACCGGCCTGCTGACTGGCTGGGTGAGGATCAGAAACGGGCGATTTACCATGTCCTGCGCACCAGTGACCGGATCACCGGCCTGCGCGGTCTGGCCGGCAGCGGCAAAACCACGGCGTTACGCGAACTGGTCGCCGCCTGCAAGGAAGCCCGTGTTGAACCGCTGTTCTGTGCGCCGACGGCGGCGGCGACTGATGTTCTGCGAAAAGAAGCATTCGAGGCGGTGACACTTCAAAGTTTTCTACTGACGAAACCTGCACTGTCTGCCCGTCAGTTGGTGGTGCTGGACGAAGCCGGGGCGGTCGGGATGGATGACATGAAGCGGTTGTTTGACCTGGCGCGGAACGCACGCATTGTGCTGTCGGGCGACACCGGCCAGCACGCATCGGTCGCGCGTGGCGACGCGCTGCGGATTTTGGAGAACCATTCGGATTTTCAATCCGGCCAATTGACCCGCATCCGGCGGCAACGCAAAGCCGAGTATCGCAAGGCGGTTGAGCTGGCCGCGCAGAAACGGACAGTCGAAGCGTTCGCCCAAATGGAACGCATGGGCGCGGTGACTGAACTTCCCGGCAACCAACTTTACGACTCCGCCGCGCGGTCGTATGTGAAAGCATTGCAGCAAAACCAATCCGTGCTGCTGGTCGCGCCGCCGTGGAATGAAATAGAAGCGGTGACGGAAAAAGTCCGTGCCGCGTTGAAAACGTCCGGTCGGCTGGCGGGTGGCGAAAAGGAATTTCAGGTTTTTGATTCGCTGTCGTGGACGGAAGCGCAGAAGCGGGATGCGCGGCAATATCGTCCCGGCCTGGCGATTCGGTTTCACCGGCAAAAAACTGGTTTTGCCAAAGATGAAACCGTCGCGGTGGTCGCCGTCGAAAATGACACCTTGAAAGTCCAACGCGCGGACGGTTCCGAAGGTATTTTCCCATTGGGTCAAGGCTTCGCCTTGTTTGATGTGGGGGAGAAACGGAAAATGAAAGTAGCCGATGGCGACAGGCTGCTGCTGCAATCGAACTGGCGGAAAAAATTCGTGAACGGTGAGTTGGTGGAAGTGAAGGCGATTCAAGGTGATTCCGTGGTGCTGGCCGATGGCCGGGTGATTCCAGAAAACTATCGCACGTTCACGCACGGCTACGCCGTCACGTCGCACGCTGCCCGGGGCAAGACGGTGGATGAAGTGCTGGTCGTCGCGTCGTCCCGTTCGCTGCCGGCGATCAATCAGCAGCAATTTTACGTCAGCATCTCGCGCAGCCGCGATGCGTGCCGAGTGTTCACTGATGATGCCGAGATGTTGCGCTCGCACGTCACCCGTTCCAGCGCGCGTCTGGCTGCCGTGGAAGTTGTCCCGCGCGTTCACAGCCGAAAATTCATCCAAACCATTTTGCAGCGCGGCCATCGCTATCTGAAACAGTTCCGCCAGCGCATGGCACAGCAACAAGCCATATTGCCCAACAATAGCAACCGACGAATCGAATCCCCACATTATGAACACCAACGCCAATCCACCCACCGAATCAGCGTTTAGCCGCTTTCTTTGTTTTGGCAGTGACACCAACACCGCCGCATTGAACGTATTTGCCAACGATGAACACAATTACCTGCTGCCTTATGCCCAATTCCTGTATGCCGAGAGATTTTCCAATCCGGCACTGGAACGCGCGCCGGACGCGCCGCCTGAAAAATTGTTGATCCGTTTTGTCTTGGCCGAGGTCGTGGTGCTGGGCAGCGGTCTCAAGTCCATTGAGCGCGACCTTCAAAAATATGAATTGAGCTTTGTGAAATCGGCTGACCGGCGCCATGCCGCCACGTTGAACACCCCTGTTGCGTCCGTTATCATCATTTTCACCAAGGAGAAAATATGAACCCAGAATTGTCATTAAAATTGCAGACATTGTATAAATTGCCGGTCTGCATCACCAAAGAGAAGATGCCGAGGTGCTGGGCATCGCCACGCATAACATCCCGCCACTGGTGCCGGCGGGTCTGCTCAAACCGCTCGGTCATCCATGGCGTTATTGTGTGAAGTATTTCTCGCGCGATGAGCTAGCGGAGAAATTTCAGGATGCACAGTGGCTCAACAAGGTGGTGGCCGCTGTCAGCCGTCATTGGCGCAACAAAAACGCCCGAAAGCGCGCGCGGCTGGCAGGCAGCCAGCCAAACCTGAAAAGCAGCCACAGGGCACAGTCGGCGGACGAGTCTGTTATGCCGTAGTGACCGGCGTCGCGGCAAGCGGGTGGCTCAAAGCACCGCGCTGCCGTCCGCACGTCTCAAAGGTATCGTTTCAATCCATGCCATCATCCGGTGGGTCATGTTCGTGGATGATAATCGCCGGTGGTGGCGGTGGGGTGTGTGGCTGAATGATAATGCCGATGCCGGCACGGACATGCGGTTGATAGGGGAATTTCCGACCTAACCCGCCGCTGAACACCCAAGCCAGGACCAACACCGACAGCCACGCGAACGCGAGAAAAAGATAAGCGCCATAGTTTTGTATGATGGAATCCAAAAGATTAAACACAGGAATCAATACGTCGGCAGGGTTCAAATTCATAACTCCTCCTTCATTGGTATGCTGGTTGTAATTTCTTGTGCGTCGGTAATTGTCAGTGACACAATTTTTCGTTCATATTCCTCTAACGATGGCAGCCTCACCTGTGCTTTCTTTGAATAGGCACGATGAATCGCCTTGCTGCTATGGCCGAGGGCTTTCATCGCATAACGCTCCGGATAACCCGCCGCCATCGCACGTTCTGCCCAGGCGTAACGGTAGGAATGAAGCGAAACACCGCTGATGACGACTGTTTTGAGCCGCTTGATGAACATCTTGGAGCGGTGGCGTTCGTGCAGTCTCGCTAGGGCAGGGAACAAATCGCCGGATTTTGGAAGCTTTTGCAGAATATCGGCAACCTGATCGCCGAATGAAATGAGCGACGTGACGCCGGTTTTGTGCCGGCGGTAGGCGATGGTGGGGTTATGCCAGTTGATGTCCTCGGCGGTGAGTGTTGCCACGTCGGTTTGCGCGCCGCCCAAATGCCAGAGTAATTCATAATAGGCGCGGATGGCCGGATTGAATTCGCGGTTGATAATTTTTTGATGTTCCACAAACGTGATGGCGCGTTTTTCACCGTGCTGCACGGCGGGCCAGTTCGGTTTGGGCAGCACCGGCCACGGCAGCCAGTGCGTATTCACGGCGTAGTTGTGGATGCGGCGCAAATAAACATTGGTCGAGATGGAACCGGCTTTCAGCACGGCCAAAAAATGTTCGGCGGTGGTTTCAATCAGTTTGCGCTGCCGGAGCGGTTCGAGCGCCTTGTCTTTCACCGCGCCCTGCCAGCGGAGTAAATTGCCGCCCGTTTTGGTGGAGATCATGGTGTCCATGACTTGCTGCCAGGTGCGGACCGAAAGTGCCGGGTCGCTATGGTGCAAATAGACCTGGGCGATTTGCAAATTCATCGCCGGTTGAAGCACCGCCTCATTTTTTGCGTGGAGAAGTCGAAGGGCCGCAAGCCGGTCACTGGTATGCAAACTTTCCTGCTTGCCGGTCGTCTCGTCGTGAATGTAATACCGCCCGCCTTTATTGCGACGGTAAAGTCGGAATCGTGTTTTCATGGCTGTTTTTCACAGCGATGAATTTAGGACAATTGATTTCGACTCCGGTAGGGAGCTAGTCTGAGTTTTTCAAAATACGCCGCAGTATAATTCTGCTGGCACTTTTACTCATCACTTTCATAACTTCTTGCCGCACTCACGGTTAGAAGTGGAGCCAGTTGTCGGATTTGAACCGACGACCGACGGTTTACAAAACCGTTGCTCTACCACTGAGCTAAACTGGCTATCAACGACTTACGAATTTTGTTGCATCCCGATATAGCATCCCTTACACTGTTCCGTATTGAAACGCCCGCCGCCCATTGAGCGGCTGGCCAAAACAGCATCAGATGTTATGAATGTTGCAAATAACACGCCCGGTAAGAAAGCCGATTCGCCACGGTTCGTCAAGACCAACATCCCGAATTTGGTCAAGCTAGAGCCGATGAACACCTACTACGGCCGGTGCAAGGTCCACGGCAAGCTTGTCCGCCAGTCGCTGGAAACGAAAGATTTCAAGGTGGCCAAAAGCAAGCTGCACAAATGGCTAATTGACGTGCGGGGGCGGATCAATGCCCACGAAGGCAACATGGGCGTCCTGATTGAAGACTACAAAAAGCGGTTGAAACTCGCCGTGGACAGCGGTGATATTCGCAAGCGCACGAGGGAAACCAAAATCCAGTGCCTGACGCAGATTGGAAAAGTCTGGGAGGAGCTTTTCACGACCGGCCAGGTTAATCCACAGCACTACGAGCGGGGTGGCGACCAGATCCACCGGACCAAAGTCCAATACAAGTTGTTTTCGCAAGTCCGTATTTCGGCGCTGACACAAAAGGTTTTGGAGGAATGGCGGGCGGCCATGTGCCTGGCATACAGCCCCAGCCGGGTGAATGGAGCCATGACCGTGTTTGGGGAGATGTTGAAGCTCGGGGTCGAAATGGGGATGCTTTACCAGAATCACAACCTGTTTGAAAAACTCGGCTACGTCAGACCGGCCAAACCCAAATTGACGCACCTGCCCACCGCTGAGAAATTCAAGGCGTTGAAGGCGGAAATATACACGCGCGCGGCGAAAGGCGCGGCGGTGTTTTGCAAAGGGCTGGACGATTCAGGCAGGCTGTTTGAATTCTTGGCGTATTCCGGTGCGCGGATCGCGTCGGCGCGAAGCGTTAAATGGGAGGACGTGGACTGGCAGCACAACTTTTTGTCGTTTGAGGTGACCAAGCGCGAACCATATCGGATTCCGCTTTTGCCGGACTTGAAGAACTTGTTGGAGCGGATGAAGGCCGAGCAGGGCGGCACGCCGGAGGGAAACATGTTCAAGGTGAAGTCCATCAAACGGGTGTTGCAATCCGCCTGTCGTGCGGTTGGAACCCCTTCGCTGACGCATCACGACCTTCGCCATTATTTTGCGACCCGCTGCATTGAACAGAACATAGATATTCCCACAGTGAGCCGCTGGCTTGGCCACCAGGACGGGGGAGCGCTGGCGATGAAAACGTATGGCCACCTGCGGGACGAACACAGCCAAGAGTCAGCCAAACGAGTCCATTTCAATTAAGCGTATGAAACCCAAATACAATCTTGCACTGATTTTCACCGGCTTTTTCGTCGGCTTTGCAGCCGTCTTTTTATTCCTAAAATGGCGGGACGCACGACAACAGCATGTCCGCGCCAGCCAGGTGCCGCCGGTTATTCCGCCAGCACCTCGACTGCCGCCAAGGACTCGCTAATCAGCCTCACTTTTTGGGCAGATACACTCCCCAAAAATAGTCGCTGAATTTGCTGTCTAATTTATCCACCATGTTTCGGTAGGCGAATACGAACTGGTTAAAATCCTCGTGCCCGGCGAGAGGGTTTGCTTCAGTCGGGCTGAAAATAAACAGCCGCTGTTTCAAGAATAGAAACTTGTGTTCCAAGGCGCGGCGCAAGACCTTCAACTTTTTGTCGGTCTCGAGCATCAGCTTGTAAGGTTCCTGCCACAAGTCGGCTGGCAGCCCAGGAACGGCAGCCAAACATTTGCGCAGCCTAGCCTGTTCGTCATTCAGGGTTTCTGGTTTTGCCCTGAACACACTATCCGCCTGGCTGAACGTCCACAACAGCCCCCGAAACTCGTCTAGGCCTTTCAGCAAATCAATCGGTGGAGGATTTATCTTGGTTAGATCGCCCTGGTGGTGCCACCCGCCGAGAATGACGAATCCCCGTTGGTATTCCGCACCTAATTTCTCCAGCGCGTTAAACGCCGGCAGCAGGCTGTCCCAACTGGCGACGTGCATCTGATTTGCTATCATCATGAAAGTCTCCTTGATTTCGTCATCACAACCTCCCTTCTTTTCACTCGCCAAAGCCCATAGAGTGCGGCGGTGGCGTTCGAGCATTGCCTGCTGATCGACCCAAAGCTGATCTTCCGAATCCCCGCTGAAGCCTACACCCCGCCAGCCGCCCTGATTTCGCGGGCGTTTTGTGGTGAAGGACGACCGACCAGACCGACGCGGGTAAAAAAAAGATTATGACCACACCAAAAAACAACACTGAAAAAGGTTCAGGACTCGCGAGCCATCCCGACATGGGAAACAAACGCGGGAGCGTTTATGAAGTCATCACCGAACGCATCATTTCGATGCTGGAAAAAGGCACCGTGCCGTGGCAGAAGCCGTGGAAAGTCGCCACAGGCTTGCCCCGCAATCTGATTTCCAAGAAGCCGTATCGCGGCATAAACACGCTGCTTTTGCACTCGATGAGCTACGAATCACCATTCTGGCTGACGTTTCATCAAGCCCAGCAGCTTGGTGGAATTGTTCGCAAAGGCGAACGTGCCTGCCCCGTCGTTTTCGGAAAACGCGTCAAGGAGCAGGACGAGCAAACCGGCGAGGAAACCGGCTACACCGTCTTGAGGCTCTACAATGTTTTCAACACCGCGCAGATTGACGGGCTGAAAAACATTCCCGCCCCGGCGGAAACGCCCGCGACCGTCAACTCGACAGCAGCAGACATCGTCGCCTTGATGCCAAAACGCCCGGAAATCAAGTATGGAATGGCGAAAGCGTATTATTCGCCAAGCGTTGACATCGTGGCCATGCCCGACCGCACCCGGTTCGACAGCGAGGCTCATTTTTACAGCACGATTTACCATGAACTCACCCACGCGACCGGCGCGAAATCACGGTTGAACCGCCAGACGTTGACCGAATCGGCCGGCTTTGGCTCGAATCCGTATTGCAAAGAGGAGTTGATCGCCGAAATGGGCGCAGCGTTTTTGTGCGGATACGCCGGGATTGAAAACACGATTGAAAATTCAGCCGCCTATGTTCAAAACTGGCTTGAGCAGTTGCAGAACGACAAAACCTTGATCGTGCAGGCCGCAGCGCAGGCGCAGAAAGCCGCCGATTTCATCCTGGGCACCAAGTTCGAGGATGCCGTTGCCGGCTGAATGCATCAATCAAACGCCCATGCTCTTTTGAGCGCGCTGGTCTTCATTTCCAACGATACTTCGGGCCATTCAGTAAATATTTACTTATCCGTCTGAACCAGCACTTGGCGTTTAATTGTGCCATGGCAAAATTGAAGCTGTTCAAAAATTGAATTGCACGCCAAAGAGGACATAGACCGTGCTGCTCATGTCAAGTTGCGCCTGTTCATTGCCGGCGTTGCGCGAAAAGGTGCCGAGATTTTCATACTGCGCCCCTGCAAACAGGCTCGTGTCCGGGGTGATGGCATATAACAACTTGCCTTCCAGATAACCGCCGGCCTGGAACTCCGCGCCCGAACCCGACCCGGAGTTTTTAGCCACATACCCGTTGCCGAAGGTCAGCGTTTCGCTAAAGGTATATTGGGTGTCGGCCACTGCCAGCACCAGCCCGCCGCCCAATCGTCCCGACCATCGCTTGCCGATGGGAAACTCGTAGTAAGGGCCGGCGCGGAAGGCGGCAACCTGCGCCTCCAGCGTCCGCTGGCCGGTGAGCATCACCGCCGTTGACGCCGTGGTTCGCATTGGGGTATCGCCCAGCAATGGGCCAGGGCCGTTATAGTTACCGGAGTATGGCGACTGCGGCGGAATCACTGCGCCAAGTGAATAGGCATCACTGATGAAGGTGGCCGTGCCGTTGACCGGCTGGCTGTCGTTGACGGAAATCGTCGTGAAATCAAACGCCCCCTGCAATCCCCATTTCCCGCCCAGCATGGTGCCGAAATGATGTCCGAACGCCAGATCAAATCCGGTGTTCGGATCGGTGTTCTGGGTCAACGAACCGTTCCCGGCAACGGACGCGCTGTGCATTGTCAACGACCCGCCCTGCACCTGCGAGGCGTTCTGGTAGCCCCAGTTCCAGGTCTGGCCTCCCGCGTTGCCAGCACTGTCCACATGCACGAAGCCGTCAGCGTAGGTCCGGTTCATGCCCCCGCCGGTGGCCGGACCCGCCGACGCGGAATTCAGGTTGCCCGCACGGTTGAACTGGGCATTGATGTTCAGGCCGAATTGCGGTCCCAACGAAAACCAGGTCGAGTGATCCGAAGGCGACTTTTCGGCTTTCTGGATCGGAGCAAAAAAATCTTCGGCGCGCAGCTTCGCGTCAAACAATCCCGACATCAGGACCAGCGTCAGAGCGATGAAAGTTGTTTTCATAGGCTGAATTGTATCGGGTTCATTTGGCAGTCAGCAGGATGACCCGATAATACCGCGCCCCTTGCTGTGCCGGGCTGCTGACCGTCTTGGGCGGCCCGGAATCAATCCACTGGACTTGGTTCGCCGGGGCGGTGATCGCCGGCACCGCCGTCAGCCAGGTCACCATGTCGCTGCTATATTGGATGGCATACACCTGGCCCGGAATGGCGCTGAACTCGACCAGCACATTGCCATTGGGCAGCACAATCGCCCGGCTGATGCTTAAAATAGTGCCGCTGACCACGGGCGGTATCACCGGCGGCCCGGCCTGCACGGTGTAGGTTAGGTTCGCCGGCGGCACGCGGGTGGGCACGTAGAACTCCAGCAGGAAGATCACGTTGGAGCCAATGCCCAGCGGCGCGGCGCTTTGAACAAACGGTGTGCCGTTGGTAATGCCGGTGGCATTATACAACGTCGCGTTGGCCGCCAGCCCGGAAATCAGGACCATCACCGACGATGGCGTGGAGGGGCCGCCGTTGGAGACCTCAACCTTCTGCTCGAACAATCCTGTTTGTGGATTCAAGGTGATCGGCGAAAGCACCGTCAGCACCAGGTTGGTGATCGGCACGGTCACAGCAGTCGTGACATTCGTGACGGCGTTGTTCGTCGGTTGCGAATCGGTTTGCGTGCTGGACGCGACGGCGACGTTGGTGAGCGAACCGGCGGCGTTCGGGATGACCACGATGGCGAGCGTGGCGGCGATGCCGTTGGGCAGGCTGCCCACGGTGTAGGTCACGACGCCCGCGTGGTTACTGGCCGAGCCTTCGGTGGGCAGCAACGAGAACAAGGTGACGTTCACCGGCAGGGTGTCGGTGACGATTACACCGGTGGCCGTCGTGAGACTGTTGTTGGTGACCGTCAGCGAGTAGGTGAGCGGCGCGCCCACGGCCACCGGGTCCGGCGCGGCGGTGAGGCTCAACGCCACGTCCACCGGCGGCGGCGGGCCGTTCGTGACCGTGCTGACCACGGTGGCGGAGTTGTTCGTCAGCACCGGATCTGTTTCATTGGCGAACACCTGAAATAGATTCGTGAGCTGGCCCGCACTCGTCGGTTGCACGATGACTTGCACGTTGGTGACCGCGCCGTTGGTCAATGCTCCGAGGTTCACGAGCAGCACGCCGCTGGCTGGCGTGGCCCCGCCGGTGGCGGAAACGAAATTGACATTGACCGGAACCTGATTGCTGACGACCACTCCGGTTGCCGCCGAAGGCCCTAGGTTCGTCACGACGATGGAATAGACCAGATTGCTGCCCACGCCGACCGGCTCTGGCGCGGCGCTGGCGCGCAAACTCAAATCCGCCTGCGCCACGATGCCGGTCATCACATAGACCGCTGAATTCAGGTTGGTGCTGAAGTCCGTCGTCGTCGCCAGATTGGTCACAACGGTGGTGACAAAGGTGTCAGAGTCCACGGCACCGGCCGGGATGAAAAACGGCTGGGTTTGGTTGGTGCCCACCAGAATCGTCTGTGGACCGATATACACGCTCGTTACGGAAGTCATATTGGTTCCAATGGCGTTCGTAACCGTGACGGAGGAACTGCCCTCCAGGCTTTGCAGGAAGCTCGTCTCCGTCGGCCCGGTGTAGGACGCCGCTCCGGCGTTGGTCAAGTCTCCGGCGGCAGTCGTGATGGCCGACTGCACGGTCGCGTTCAAGTAGGCGACGGGGAAGGCCTGATCATAGACCACCGTTCCATTTGGCAGTTTGGCAATCAACTCCGTCGAATAATTCGTCGCCTGCTGGTTCACGGTCGCGGTGAGATTGGTGTCATACGTCTCCGTGCTGCTGGTAAACGCCGTGAGCACGAACGGCGCGAGGAAGGTGGCGGCATTGTTGGTCGGGTCGGGATCGGTTTGATCGGCAGACACCTGAAAGACATTGGTCATGTAGCCATCATTGGTCACGGCAGAACTTCCGACCTGCGTGATGCTCTCGATGACCTGGACGAGATTGGTTGCGCCGGCGGCCAGCGTGCCAACGTTCAACAGCAGAACGTCGTTGGTGGGCGTGGCGCCGCCGGTGGCCGAGATGAAATTGGCATTAAAGACCTGGCCGCCGCAGATCACGTTTGTGGGAATATGGTTGCTGACCACCACGCCGGTGGCCGTTGACGGACCGGCGTTGCTGACCGTGAAGGAATAAATCCAGTCGCCGGTGCTCTTTTGCAGGGTGGCATAAATCGAACCGGCGTTCAAACTCACATCCGCCAAATTAACTGGTGAAGCATTCGTGACGGTGCTGACCACGGTGGCGGAATTGTTCGTCAGGTTCGGATCCAATTCGTTGGCGAAGACTTGAAAGTTGTTCGTGAGGCTGCCTGCCGCCGTGGGTTGCACGACGATTTGGACGGAAGTGTTCGTGCCTTCGGCGAGCGAGCCGAGGTTGATGAGCAGCATGCCGTTGGTGGGCGTGGCTCCGCTCGTGGCGGAGACAAAGGTCACGCCAGCGGGAATCTGGTTGCTGATGACCACGCCGGTAGCCGTTACGGTATCCGGCGCGTTTCCAGTGAACGCGTTGCTGACCGTGAGGGTATAAACCAAGTTGCTGCCCACGCCGACCGGCTCGGGCGCGGCGCTGGCGCTCAAACTCAAATCCGCGCCGGTGCTGGGTTGAATGGACGCGGTTAAAATAATGATCCCTTTTTGCCCAACGTAAAAGCCACCAGCAGAGGGACCATATTCTTCGTAATTGGCCGTAATGCTACCATCGGCATTTGTCGAGGCTATCGGGACATAAGCTACACTGGTGAACAACGGAAAGTTGGCAAAATAATTTGGACCGGCATTGGTCGGGAAAAAGGTCTGGTATTCCGTAGCCACTAGACCATTGGTTCCGGTCGGGTCACTGGGATTGAAAAAGTTCACCACCGCTTTCCAATTGGAAGTATTCGTGCCGCCATTGGGATCAATGAGCATGACGACATCGCCGGGTGTAGCCGTGAACGGGACACTGAAATATAAAATTGGTTGCACGCCGATGCCTCCGCCTTCACCAAGAAGAACGGTTGCTCCTCCTGGGTTCCAATTCGTAGATACCGGCGTTCCGGGAATTCCCTGATTGATCACCGCCGCATTCGTGATGGTGCTGACCACGGCGGCAGCATTGTTCGTCAGGTTCGGATCAAATTCGTTGGCGAAGACTTGGAAGGTGTTGGTGAGATTGCCCGCCGCCGTGGGCTGCACGACGACTTGGACGGAAGTGTTCGTGCCTTCGGCGAGCGAGCCGAGGTTGACGAGCAGGACGCCGTTGGCGGGTGTGGCTCCGCCCGTGGCCGAGATAAAGGTGACGCCGGCGGGAATCTGGTTGCTGATGACGACGCCGGTAGCCGTTACGATATCCGGCGCGTTTCCCGTGAACGCGTTGCTGACCGTGAGGGTATAAACCAGATTGCTCCCCACCGTGACCGGCTGCGGCGCGGCGGCGACGCTCAAGCTCACATCCGTGAAGGGACTGACGACGGTCAAAACATTTAAATCCCCCTGACCGGCGAGAATGAAAGTTCCGACGGGGCCGAATTGTGTGTATGTGGTGACAATGTATTTAACACCATTGTTTGTAGTTATCGAACCGGCTGGGATAAAATCGGTATTGGGAAACAATTGGAACCCGGCAAACCCGCTGCCACCAAGATTGGTCGCAAAAAATGCCTGGGACTCCGTCGCCGTGAGGCCATTGATTCCCGTCGGGTCGGCGGGATTGAAGAACCTTGCCACTGCCGCCCAGTTGGTGGGGCTGTTGCCGCCGGTGGGATCGGTGAGCAGGACGATGTCGCCGGGTGTGGCCGTGAGTGCTACGAAATTACTACTCCCTGGAAAATAAAAAAGTGGCCCGGTTCCAAATACGCTACTGCTCGAGGTGAAAAGACTAGAACCCGGATTAGTCCAAGTCCCAGAATATGTCAGTGGCGTCCCGGGAACCACTGGAAAAGTATTTTCCACCGTGCTGACCACGGTGGCGGAATTGTTCGTCAGGTTGGGATCGAATTCGTTGGCGGAGACTTGAAATGTGTTGGTGAGCTGGCCATCCACCGCCGGTTGCAAAACAACCTGAACCGAGTTCGTTGCACCGGCCGCGAGCGAGCCGAGATTCAGGAGCAGGACGCCGCTGGACGGCGTGGCCCCGCCGGTGGCCGAGACAAAGGAGACGTTGGCGGGAAGCTGGTTGCTGACAATCATGCCGGTCGCCGTTGCCGGGCCGGCATTGCTGACGGTGATGGAATAAACCAAGTTGCTGCCCACGCTGACCGGCTCGGGCGCGGCGCTGGCGGTCAAACTCAAATCCGCGCCGGCGCTGGGTTGAATGGCTGCGGTATAAACAATGGTGGCTTCCTGACCGGCGAGAATGGCACCGACGGGGCCGAATACAACGGCATCAGCCGTAATGCTGCCATCGGCATTCGTCGAGGCAATGGGGAGATAGTCAACATTGGGCAACAACGAAAAACCGGCAAAAGTGTTGGGGCTGGCATTCGTCTGGAAGTAGGTTTCATATTCCGTCGCAGCCAGACCATTGGTGCCCGTCGGGTCGCCGGGATTGACGAAGCGCAGCACCGCTTCCCAGTTGGTGGGGTTGTTGCCGCCGTTGGGATTGAGAAGGAAGACGACATCGCCGGCAAAGGCCGTGGCATTGGCGCTGTATTGACCAATGTTATTTGTGATGGGCTGCACCCCGATGCCACCACCGATCGAATCGACGATATGTTGTCCTCCCGGATTATTAAAATTGGATACCGGAGTTCCCGGCGGGCCGGCGAAGAGCGCACCGGCGTTGGTCACATAATCAAACGTCACCGAGTTGGTCGGGGACACATTGCCGTAAGTATCCACGGCGTAGGCTGACACGGTGTTGCTGCCGGGTGTCAAGGTGACGTTCGCCGTCCAGTTCGTCCAGCCGTTGACCGACGTCGCGCCCGACCAGCCGCCGCTATTTAATTGCACATAGACATTCGTCAACGTCGCCAACGGATTGCCGGTGATGGCGGCCGTGCCGCTGACGGTGAAGGCCGCGTTGCTCACCACCTGGCCGGACATCGGCGCGGTAATGGTGACGACAGAAATGGAATTCGCCACGGTCACGATCACAGTAATCAGGGAGGAGTTTGTGCCGCCAACATTGTCGGTGATGGTGTAACCAATCGTCGCCGTCCCGGTGAAGTTCGCCTGCGGCGTGAAAAGAACATTGGTGCCGCTGATAACCGCCGTGCCGTTGGTGGCACTGACGCTGACCAGGCTCAAGACGCCGCCGCTGGTGACGGGCTGGTCGTTCACCAGCGGGCTGAACACATTCGCGCTGCTGTTCTCGGCCACCGTGTAACCATCCGGGTTCGCCACGGGCGGCACATTCGTCACCAGCACCGTGATCAGGCTGGCATTCGTGCCGCCGGCATTGTTCGTGACGGCATAATTGATGGTGGCTGTGCCGATGAAATTGGCCGTGGGCTTGAAGACAATGCCCGATCCCGTGATCTGCGCGTTGCCGTTGGTCGCGGCGGCGTTCACCAAACTCAGCGTCCCGCCGGTCGTCCACAGCACTTCATTGGTCAGGGGGAAAAACGTATTCGTAGAATTTTCCGGCATGGCGTAGGCGGTCGTGAGATTCAACTGGAAGACAGTTCCGCCGCCGCCGCTGGGGCCATTGGGGCCCTCGTAGGTGGTGCCGTAAAAATGAATGAAATTGCCGTTGGTCGCCAGGGTCAAGCCGGCAAAGGGATAATTCCCATTACTCGTAGAGTTAAAGCTATAAAGAGTTGTCAGCGTCCCGTTGGTGGCCAGCTTGAACACGGTGCCCGAACTGGGTAAAACCCCGCCCAGTTCCGTGGTGCCGTAAAAATTGCCATCCGGCCCCAGCGCCAGCCCCCCCACGGGAAATTCGCCGTTGGGCACGGCAAAGTTGACCAGCGTCGTTAGTGTCCCGCCGGTTGTCACCTTGAACACCGTGCCTTCGTTGCGTGCGCCGCCGTCCCAAGCCGTCCCATAGAAATTGCCGTCCGGTCCCAGGAGCAAACCGGCGTTGGGATTCGCTCCGTTGGTGCCATTAAAATAGACCAGGGTCGTCAGTGTCCCGTTGGTCGTCACCTGAAACACCGTGCCATCGCCATTGGTGCCACCGGCTTCGCTGGTGCCGTAAAAATTGCCGTCCGGTCCCAGCGCCAAACCGGCGAAGGGATTGGCTCCGTTGGCGCCGGTAAAATTAGTCAACGCGGTCAACGTGCCATTGGTCAACAACCGGAAGACCACACCATTATTGCTGATGCCGCCGTAAGTGGTGGTGCCGTAGAGGTTGCCGTCGGTCCCCACGGCCAGACCGCCATAGGGATTGGCCCCGTTGATGCCGTTGAAATAAGCCAGCGTTGTGAAAATGCCGTTGGTCGTCAGCTCGAACACGGTGCCGAAAGACTCGGCCTGATAGGAGTTGGGTCCCGTCTGCAGCAGGTTGGTGCCGCCGCCAACAGCGGTGCCGTAGAAATTCCCGCCTGGCCCGACGATCAAGCCGGCTTGCGGATAGGCACCATCGTTCGCCCGGTCAAAGTTGACCAACGTCGTCAGTGCGCCGCCGGTGGTGAGCTTGAATACCGTGCCATAACCACTCATGCCACCGGAGTTGGCAGTGCCATACAGACTCCCGTTCGGCCCCACCGTCAAAGCGTCCATGGGATTGTCGCCATGATTTCCGCTGAAAGTGGCCAACGTCGTAAAGGTGCCGTTGGTCGTTATTTTGAACACCGTGCCATAACCGTTGGTTCCACCGTCAGAGGCGGTGCCATAAAAATTGCCGTCCAACCCCAAGGTCAATCCGGCCACAGGTCGGGCCCCATCCGCGTTGATGCCATTGATCAGCGCGGAAAAGGTGTAAAGCGTGGTCACGGTGCCATTGAACACCTCGGCGATGGTATTCCCGCCGTTGGTGCTGTAAAACTCGACGCCAAAGGAGTTGTAGTAGGTCTGGAATGGGATGCCAGCATGCGTCAGCATGGCCAAGATGCCGTTGGTGGACACCTGAAACACGGTGCCCGTGCCGTTGGTGCCGCCGCCAGTGGTGGTGCCGTAAAAATTGCCGTCCGGCCCAAGTGTCAGCCCGGCATAGGGAACCACGCCGTTGCTGGTGCCATAAATGCTGCCAAAAAAACCGGACAATTGGGCCAGTGTCGTCAGCAGCCCATTGGTCGTCAGTTCGAAAATAGTGCCACCATCGAATGCGCCATTGGGATAGAACCCGTCTGACGTCGTGCCGTAGAGATTGCCGTCCGGCCCCACCGTTACCGCTCCATAAGGCTGTGCCCCGTTGGTGCTGGCAAAATTAAATAATGTGGCGAATGTCCCGTTGGTCGTCACTTCGAACACGGTGCCCGAGTTTCCGTTCGTGCCGCCATATTCCGTGCCGCCATATCCCGTGGCGCCTCCGTCCGTGGTGCCATAGAGCCGCCCGCCCGGTCCCAACGTCAGGCTGGCCACGGGATTGGCTCCGTTGGTGCCGTTGAAATTGACCAGCGTCGTCAAGGTCCCATTGGTCGTCATCTTGAACACCGTGCCATCGCCATTGGTGCCGCCATATTCGGTGGTGCCGTAAAAATTGCCGTCCGGCCCCAGCGTCAAACCGGCCAGGGGAATCCCTCCGTTGAGGCCGTTAAAATTGACCAGCACCGTCACGGTCCCATTGGTCGTCATCCTGAACACCGTGCCGGTGGCATTGTTGCCGGAATGGTTGGTGCCGCCTAGTGCGGTGGTTCCATAGAAATTTCCGTCCGGCCCCAGTGTCAAATTGGCATAGGGATTAGACCCGCTGCTGTAAGTAGCGCCGAAATTGACCAGCGTGGTCGTGATTCCGTTGGTCGTCAGCTTGAACAGCGTGCCCGCATTGTTGAGGCCGCCAGATTCAGTGGTGCCGTAGAAATTACCGTCATTTCCCAGCGTCAAACCAGCCAGAGGAGTCGCCGGACCATTGATGAAGGAATAAATCGTCGTCACCGGCTGGGCGTCTGCCTTCAGAACGCCTGCCAGTGCGACCCAAACCAACAAGACAAATATGTTGAGACGGTTCATTATTACATTTTTGGAGTTTAGCTCGTTGGATCGAACTAAACTCTCTCCATTATGGAGGCGTCAAGAACCTCCTTGGTTGGAGTAATTGGGCCAGACACGTTGTCTCATGGATACGAAAGTCGGTAATACTTCGCCGGGATGTTCGTCGTATTCGTATCGAGAAGCTGGCCCATGCCGTTGGCGTCCGTGGTGATCGCGCCGAGCACCTGCCACGATGATGGCAAGGCCAGATTGGTGGTGGCCCAAATCCGGTTCGTGGTGTCGGGATAACTCCCCGCCAACACCGTGTAGTTGCCGCCGCCGCTGCCAGCCAAGGCGATGGAATAGGGTGGCAGGCCAAACTCAAACACGGTCCCGTTTACGCCAGCGCCCCCGCTGGAGGCTGTGCCGTAAAGGTTGTTGTCAGGGCCGAAGGTCAAACCGGCGAGCGGATAAGCTCCGTTGGTGTTGTTGAAATTTACCAGGGTCGTCAGCGTTCCGTTGGTCGTCACCTCGAAAACGGTGCCAACGCCGCTGCTGCCGCCACTGTAGGTGGTGCCGTAGAAATTGCCGTCCTGGCCCAATGTCAGACTGGCGGCAGGATTGATTCCAGCGGTGTAGTTGTCAAAGTCAACCAGGTTCGTCAACACTCCGTTGGTCGTTACTCGGAAAATGGTGCCATTCCCCGAGGGTATGGTTATGGTGAACCCCGGGAAGACGGTGTATAGGAGGAGGTAGCTGGCACTGGTGGTGCCATAGAGATTTCCGTCCGGGCCCAGCGTCAAACCGCCTTTCGGAGAGACGCCGTTGTTGGTGCCATCAAAATTGACCAGTGTCTTCAACGTCCCGTTGGTCATCAGTTCAAACACCGTGCCATAGGTAATGGCGCCGCCGGATTGAGTTGTGCCATAAAAATTTCCGTCCGGCCCCAAGGTCAAACCGGCGACGGGACTGGACCCGTTGGCACCGCTGAAATTGGTCAGTGTGGTTAGTGTGCCACCGGTCGTCACCCTGAACAAGGTGCCATCAGCATAGGATCCGCCACTGGCGGTTGTGCCATAGAGATTGCCGTCCGGGCCCCAAATCAAACCGGCATGGGGACTGGCCCCATTGGTTGCGGCAAAATTCACCAACGTGGTCAGGGTGCCGTTGGTCGTCACTTGAAACACGGTGCCACCGCCCAGGCCGGCGTTCAAACTGGAGTTGCCGATGGTGTTGCCCCCATATTCGGTGGTGCCATAAAAATTTCCATTCGTTCCCAGCGTCAAAGGCGCGAGTGGATTGGCTCCGTTGGTGCCGTTGAAATTGACCAGCGTTGCAAAGGTTCCATTGGTCGTCACCTTGAAGATGGTTCCGTTGGTGCTGGCGCCGCCGCTTTCAGTGGTGCCATAAAAGTTGCCGTCCGGTCCGAGGGCCAAGTTTGCCTCCGGGTAGGCTCCGTTGGTGCCGCTTGCAACGAAGGAATAAATGGGAACGGCTGATCGGGCGTGAGCTGTCAATGCGACTGACCATCCGGCCAGGAATGACAAAAAAACCAAGGTAAGACGATTCATGATAATTCTTTTTATTGAGTTTTGTTGGTATTGCTGACCGGGAGGTGGGGCTTTACGTCTGCCCATGCGCACGGCAAACGCGATTTGGCTATGGGCGGCCTTGGCTCATTGTTCCAAGCGCGCACCAAGTTGACAAATACGTCCCACCTCTCTGGCTGACTTTACCGTTTACTGTAGGCATTTTAGGCATAGCAAAAAAAAATTACAATACGCATAAGTGCGTATTTTATTGCAAAAAATGGTAATTCCAGCAAATTTGATGGCCGATGGCATGAGCCTGCGTTCCCCATCCGATTACAAATTATTACTCGAGTGCATTCGCGAGCTGCATTCCTTTCGTGACTTGGGGTCGGTTCGCATGTGGTTGTTGGACACGGCGCTGCCCCGGTTAATCCCTTCCGACTGGCGTTCTTACAACGAAGTGGACCTATTGCATCCGGAAAACACCGTGGCCATCCTCAAGCCGGAATCAAATCAGATTTTCCTGCGCCTTTTTCCGCGTTTTCAAGAACTGGCGCACCAACATCCGCTGATCTCCCGGCAGAAGCAGTTGGCGGATTTTCCGGTGCATAAAATCTCCGACTTTTTATCCCAAAAATCCTATCGCCGGCTGGAGTTGTATCAGGATGTTTACAGGCACTTGGGAGTTGAATATCAAATTGCCGCGACCATCAAGTTTGAACCCGAGCGGATCACGGCTTTTGCCCTTTCACGCCAGCGGAATGATTATACCGAACGGGATCGCGCCATTTTGGAAATGCTTCGGCCGCACCTGGTGATTGCACTGAACAATCTCACGTTGGCCACTGAGCGCCAAACCATCCTGGACAGCACCAAGCTGGATTTGCGGGAGCTTTCTTACGCCACCATCATCGTTGACCGGCAAAGTCGAATTCTTTATCACACCGGGCCGGGTTTAAAATGGATCGGGGTTGTTCCCCAAGGATTTTTGCCAGTCCACATTTCCGGCTGGCTGAATCAAGTTGCCACCAACACCCGCCACCAAACCATGGGCTTGAATACGGAAGTTGGAGAAATCTGCATCCGTTTCGTGCCAACCGGCAGCCCGCAGCGACGGTTGTTGGTGCTCACAGCGGGTTCCCAAAATATGGTT
>Ga0181535_10002642_pt1 | contig 21563 bp, 19 predicted proteins | sample PEATcosm2014_Bin_44_FD_119774 | JGI IMG/M metagenome (GOLD analysis project Ga0181535, IMG submission 119774) | Peatland microbial communities from MTU Mesocosm Facility, Houghton, MI, USA - PEATcosm2014_Bin17_30_metaG | ecosystem: Environmental > Terrestrial > Soil > Wetlands > Peat | place... | reverse complement strand
GAAGGCCAACGTGAACGCTTTTTCATTCTCGCTGCCGAGGCGAGCGCCCGAGTCGTCACCCCCGTGCGCCGCGTCGAGCACCACCACAGAGCGCTGAGGGGCTGAAGGAGCTTGAGCCAATGCCGCGGTGCATGAAGCGAGGGCAAGGAGGGAGATGATTGCCCGGCGAAAAGCGCGAAATGCAGGTCCTTCGACTCGCCTCCGCTGACGCGAGACTCGCTCAGGATGACGGCCGATATTTCGAAATGCAGGTCCTTCGACTTCCTCGTCCCGCCGGGGCGGGACTCGGTCGCTCAGGATGACCGGTTGAGGTGAATGCGGGCCCACCCTAGCCGCAAAAACGAAGGCGCGGCGAGGGTGGGGCACCCGGTCCTGTGGTGTGTTGAGAGGGGGTGAATTGGGGTTCGTGCTTCCCGCCCAAGCGAAGCTTGGACAGGGCACCCCAATTTGTGATGGGTGAGGCGAAAGACAAGTGCGGGTGCTCCGAATTCGGTCTTCGCGACGGGGCGGGACTGGGTCAGGATGACCGATCTGCGATGCCGTTCGCATCGGTTCGAGCGGCGCCTCTTTCCGGACCTCAGTCGAGCGCATAGATGGCCAGGCCGCTAAGCAGCTTGGGAAAAAAGTCGGTGGACTTTTGCGGCATGACCTCTCCGGCAAAGGCAACTTCCTTCAATTGCTCCATGGTTACCGGTTTGGTTAGAAACGCAATATCGGCCTCGCCGTTGCGCACCTGTTCCACTGCCTCCTGGGCGTCGCGCAGATAGCGCAGGTTGGTTTGCTCGCGCACCTTTTCGGCATCCAGGCCCAGTAAGCGCTCGAACACGACGGAATGCAATTGAGTCAGGTCGAGCTGCCGCTGCCGATCGGGCAGGTCGGCCAGGGCTTTGGTCATGGCATCCGGCCTGGCCCGCAGCAGGTAAGCCCCGGCAACGGTGACGGCGACAAAGGCCGTCCCCGGCTCGCGCGACAACTCCTCAATGAATGTAGCCGCTTCGAAGGGTGGCAACGGTTTCACCTCGAAGTAGGCTTCGGCCGCCTTGAAAAATGCCGTTGCAAAAAAGCTGCTGAGACCGTGCACGACCCGATGGGTCGGCAAAACCACCAGCCCGTCCGAGTCCATGTTGACGAAGGTCATCATCACCGCGGCCTCGGGGAACTCGGGCAGCGGCAACTGCTGCGTGCTCGAGCCGCTTTTGCCGTGAGCCGCGCCGTGGTGTTCTTTGGAGTACTTCAGCGCCGTTTCGTAGCGATGGTGACCGTCGGCGATGATGAGCTTCTTATCGCTCATGGCTGTCACAAGCAGACGGATGGCCGCGGGATTGTTCACGCGCCAGAGCTTGTGCTGAACGCCGTATTCGTCGGTCACTTCAGCGTCGGCGGCGTCATTGGCATCGTAGAGGACCTTCTCCACACTGCCGGCCGGGTCAGAGTAGAGCATGAAAATCTGGCCGAAGTGGGCACGCGTGGCTTTAAGCAGGTTGAGCCGGTCGCTCTTGGGCTTCGAGAGGGTTTGTTCGTGGCGGAAGACCACCTGGTCGGCATATTCATGGAGCTTGCCCAAGGCGATAAATCCGCGCCGTTCCTTTTCAACATCGGTTCCAGGTACCTTGAAACGCTGCGCGTATGCAAAGACGCATGGCTCGTTTTCCTGGACCAAAATGCCCTGCTTGCGCCAGGCGCGAAAGTCTTGTGCCGCGCGGGTATAGACGTTTTCACCCTTCTCTGCGTCAAATAGCTCAGGCAGTCCCAGGATGATGCGGACAAGGTTAAAAGGGCTGCGCTGGTAGTACGCCTGTTGCATGGCTGGAGTGATCTTGTCGTAAGGCTGAGTGACCACGTCTTCCAGGCGAACCGAAGAGGGATTGTAGCGCCAGGCACGAAAAGGATAGATACGAGCCATGAGGAAGGTCTTGCTCTCCGCGATTGAGTGGAATTTGAGTCCCGCTTATGCCGTATCGCAGCCTGAGGTATGCGGGTCGGCTCAGCCTCGATTGTATCGCAGCGCTTGACTGGGGCGGCTTGTGCGAGGTCATGGTTACCTGGCGTGGGAGTGACATTCTGCTGACAGCATCGGCGTGCCGATAATGGTAATATCGCCATCAACCCTCCGTGGGGCCTCATGAAGACGCTCCCCCAGCACGTGACTCCAAAAGGGGCGGTCCAGCCTGCCTATTGTTGGCGCTTTGCGTTCGCGCAGGTGGCCGCGTTGACGGCGATCCTGTGCCTCGCGCCGCTTCACGCGCAGGAAGATCAGCTGAATAAAGTGCACGTCGCGCCGCCGTCGGCCTCCACTCCGCCTACGAGCGAACCCAAGGGAGCAGAGGCAGCGCCTGAAACGGGCACGGCGTCGCTCCACATTCATCCGGGCTCCTTTATCCGCATGAACGTGGATATGGTGCTGGTACCGGTCACCGTCACCGACCCGTTGAACCGGCTGGTGACAGGTTTGGAAAAAGACGACTTCCAGGTTTACGAAAACAACGGCGAGGAAAAGATCGCAAGTTTTGCGAGCGAGGATGCCCCAGTTTCCATCGGCATTATCTTCGACCTCTCCGGCTCCATGTCTTCCAAGCTGGTGCGGGCACGCGAAGCGATCCTGCAATTCATCAAAACGGCGAATCCCCAGGATGAGTTTTTCGTGATTGGGTTCAACGATCGCCCGGAACTCATTGAAGACTTCACCAGCTCCGTCGACGACATTCAAGCCAGGCTGGCCACGGTTGAGGCGGGCCACCGCACGGCGCTGCTGGATGCGATCTACTTCGGCATCTCCAAGATGAAGGACGCACACCACGAGCGGAAGGCATTGCTAGTCGTCTCCGACGGAGGCGATAACCGTTCGCGCTACACCGAGGGAGAAGTGCGATCGTCGGTGCGGGAGGCCGATGTAGAGATCTACTCGATCGGCATCTTCGACCCGTACGCGCCCACCCCCGAAGAGCGCACCGGGCCGCAACTGCTTGACGACATCAGTTCCGCGACGGGCGGGCGGCTGTTCCGCGTCGACGACGTAGATGAAATGAGCGACATTGCTGAAAAGATCTCAACCGAGCTCCGCAACCAGTATGTGATCGGCTACAAACCCGCGGATCTGACTCGCGATGGCAAGTGGCGTAAAGTGAAGGTAAAGGTGAATCCGCCTCCAGGCCTTCCTCCGCTCACGGTTTATGCTCGCACCGGCTACTATGCGCCTCTGCAATAACGCGATTCTGGTCTCCTTTCTTGTCGCCGCCGCGCTTCAAATCCCCGCGCAGCAGCCCCCGCAACCGCAAGCACCAAAGCAGGCGAATCCACCGCTTTCGGTTGATACCGATCCGGTACGCTCGCCTGATGCAGTGACCCCGGCTCCCTCCTCTGGTCCCTTGAAAAAGGAGGGCGAAGGCTATCTGCTTCATACCGACGTGGAAGAAGTGGTGCTCAACGCCACCGTCCTTGACGGCTCCAATTTGGTGCAAAACCTCACCAAGGACGATTTCAACATTTACGAAGACGGCGTGAAGCAAGAGCTGATCAGCTTCCAGCACACCGATTTGCCCGTCTCCATGGGGCTGGTAGTCGACAATTCCGGATCGATGTACCGCAAGCGGCCGTCGGTGAACAAATCCGCGCTCGATTTGGTCGAGGCATCGAACCCGCAGGATGAAGCGTTTGTTGTGAACTTCTCCGATGAGGCCTTTATCGATTGCGATTTCACGTCGAACATCGGCAAGCTGCGCGATGGCTTATCGCACATAGATTCCCGCGGCGGAACGGCGCTCTACGATGCCGTGGTTGCATCGGCAGACAAGCTGGTCGCCGACGCCAAGCGGCCCAAGCAGGTTCTCGTACTGATCACGGATGGTGAGGACAACGCCTCAAGCCAGAATCTGGAACAGACCATCGAGCGCGTGCAACAGCTTTCCGGGCCGGTGATCTACTCCATTGGGCTGCTTTTTGGAGACGAGATGAGCCGAGCCGAAGTACGGAACGCGCGCCGTGCGCTTACCTTGCTCTCGAGCGAGACGGGCGGCATGGCTTTCTTCCCCAAGTCCATCGATCAGGTGGATCAGATCGCTGCCGAAGTGGCGCGCGACATCCGCAGCCAGTACACTCTCGGCTATCGCTCGACAAAGCCGTCGACCGCGGCGGGTTTCAGACGCGTCGAAGTGACAGCAGAGCAGAAGGGATCGGGCAAGCTGACGGTTCGAACCCGCACGGGCTATTACCCGTCCCTGCGCCCATCCAAGCAAGCTGCGGCGGCGGCAAGGTAGATCGCGAAAATGGCTGACGAGACCGAGCGTGATGCGCAGCTGAAGCAGCTCGCTCACCTGAAGGCGATGGGTGAGAAGGCCTACGACGATATGTACGAGGCTCACTCACCGAGCGATGCGACGGTCTGCTACAGCGACGCGAAGGAATGCTATTACGATGCCATCGGGCTGGCGCGACGGCTGGGGCTTACGGAAGAGGTTGAGGCGTTAGAGAAGCGGCTCGCGCACATCAAAGCTGTCTTCCGCAGCCAGTTTACATAGCGGAGATTCTTTCTGCGGCATTTCCCAAAGAACCTCACTCTCGCTTCAAGCGTGGCATAACCGGCGCCTGTCGCAGTCTGACGTCCAATAATGCATCTCAGCGTGCGCATATCGTCATCTACAGGATTTCGCTGGGTCGCATAAAAGCCAGGCGCGATAAGCTAATAGCTAAAAGCCAGGAGCAAACAGCTACGACATGCCTGCCTACAAGTACTCAACTCTTGCCGTACATGCCGGACAACACCCTGACCCGCTCACGGGTGCTGTGAATGTGCCGGTGTATCTTTCGTCGACTTTTGAACTCACCGGTATCGGCAGCGATCGCGGCTGGGATTACTCGCGCGCCGGCAACCCCACACGCGACCGCCTTGAGACTGCATTGGCCGCTCTGGAAGGCGGAACAAGCGGGCACGCATTCACCACCGGAATGGCCGCCATCTCCGCTTTGGTCGCGATGCTCCGCGCGGGCGATCACGTCGTTTGCTCGCGCGATGTGTATGCAGGCACGGTGCGGCTTTTCGACCAGATCGTGAGCGGCTACGGGATCGAGATTGAGTACGTCGACACCAGCGATTTGAACGCGGTCGAAGCGGCGATGAAGCCGAACACGAAGCTCGTGCACATTGAGACGCCGAGCAATCCCTTGATGGTGCTTACGGATATTGCCGGTGTGGCGAAGATCGCGCATGCGCATAACGCCGAAGTGAGCGTGGACAACACCTTCCTGTCGCCGGCGCTCCAGAGTCCTATCGCATTGGGTGCGGACATTATCATGCACTCGACCACCAAATATCTGAATGGCCACTCCGATGGGCTGGGCGGCGCGTTGATCGGAACGAAGCCAGAGCACAAGGAACGCTTTCTGCTTGTGCAGAAGGCGGCAGGCGGCGTGATGTCTCCTTTCGAGTGCTTCCTGGTCCTGCGCGGAATCAAGACGCTGCCGCTGCGCATCCAGCAGCACGAGGCGAATGGCCGCGCGGTTGCGGAGTTTTTGTCGACCCACAAGAAGGTAAGCAAGCTGGCCTATCCGGGATTGAAGAGTCATCCGCAGTACGATTTGGCCGTGAAGCAACAGAAGGGATTCGGCTCGATGATGAGCTTCGAACTCAAATCGCGGGAGGAAGCCGAGCGCTTCTTGAAGGCAATCAAGATCTTCCTGAATGCCGAATCGCTGGGCGGCGTAGAGTCTCTGGCCTCGCACTCGGCCACGACTACCCATGGCTCGGTCAGCGAGGAAGTTCGCAGGTCGATGGGTATCAACGAAGGGCGAATCCGGCTCTCGATCGGCATCGAGGACAAGGACGATCTGATCGCGGACCTCGATCAGGCTCTGGCCGCCGTCTGAGGTAGCGTTGTGTCCTTTGGTCAGCCGATTCTCGCCATCGATACCTGCGGCCCATCGGGTTCAGTGGCTCTGGGCCGGCTCGCAGGGCGAGATCTCGAGATTTTCGGACAAACTGAGCTGGCTGGGCGGAGCTACTCGGCGACGCTGATTGCCGCGGTATCCGAATTGCTGCACTCGGCGGGGATTGAACTCCGAGAATTGGGCGGAATTGTGGTCGTCAATGGGCCGGGGAGTTTTACCGGAGTCCGCGTTGGGCTGAGCGCCGTGAAAGGCCTGGCGGAGGGAACCGAGATTCCGGTGATCGCACTCTCGCGGCTTGAGGTGCTTTCGCGCAAATCCGGAGTTCCGTCGTCCGCAATCAACGCGCATCGGGGCGAGGTCTTTCTGCGGCTGGAGCAAATCGGCTCCAAACCGGTTGAGATTCTCGCTGGCCCTCGTGAGCTCGCGGCGATCGATCCGGCACCGGTACGGGTGGCCGTCTGCGACGATGAAGCAGCGGCAATCCTGGCTACCGCATGGCCGAGCACACAATTGGTCGCGACGACTGCGCCCATCGCGACGGATGCGCTGCGGCTGGGCGAAGCGCGCCTGGTTGCCGGGGCCGTTGCCGACTTGGCCCTGCTCGACGGCCACTACTTGCGCCGCTCGGATGCGGAGATCTTTGGCGGCGAAGCAGATGCCAAGCTGGCGGCACGGTCCTAGAGCACATGGCGAGTTCCACAAAAACCATTCGGGTTCGGCACATGACAGATGCTGACGTGCCGAGAGTGATGGATCTTGCCGCGAGATTGCCAGGATTGCCAAAGTGGTCCGGAGCGGCTTATTTCAGCGCTCTGAATCCAGAATCCACTGTCCGGCGCGTTGCACTGGTCGCCGCAGGGCCGGAGCCTGGGCAGGTTGAGGGCTTTATCGTTGCCAGCCTCCTGCTGCCTCAGGCTGAACTGGAATTGATCGTTACATGCCCCGAGGCTCAACGGCAGGGCGTGGGCAGCGCGCTGGTCGGCGCTCTGGTCGAAGAACTGAGAACGGCAGGCGCAGTTGAGATTATTCTTGAGGTCCGAGCAGCAAACCGCGGCGCCATAACCTTTTACCAGTCGGCGGGCTTCAATCAAAGCGGTCTTCGTCGGGCCTATTACGTTGATCCTATTGAAGATGCGGTCCTCATGCGGCTCTGTATATCCTGATCCGAAGCCGAACGGACCGCCCGGCTTGATTCGCCTCGATATTCACAGGCCCGCAGTACCATTAGCGGATTTCTGACTTGCCGATTCACCCAAAACGGCGATATATGTAAATGTTCTAAGAAAAACGGCGGCAGGTATCGACTAACCAAACCGCCGTACCGGGGGTGCTTGATGGACGAAGTACAAGGTTCCATGCTGGGCGAAGAGATCGATCGCCTGCACGCAGAACATCGCCGCTACGCTCAGCGTTTGGAAGAGTTGCTTCAAAAGCCATACCTTTCCGAAGACGAACAACTTGAAGAAGTGCGCTTGAAGAAGCTCAAGCTGCACGCCAAGGATCTGATTTTCGCCCTCGAGCGCCGCGTTCCTGCCGTGGCGTAAGTTTCGAGGGTTTAGGCTTTTGCGGCTCACTTGCCCGGCGGTTCCGCTTGGCGCCGTGATTGGTTTGTCTGCGTCCGAGTGATCCCCAGGTGCAATGGGTTCATCTCCTTAATCACCGTATAATCGTTGGGAACCATGGTTCGCGACGGTTACATATACGGGTTGAGCTTGCTGGCAGTGGCGGCCGCGCTCAGGTGGATTACAGGAGAGTGGATCTGGAGTGTAGCGCCAGTCCTGTTGGCCGCGTTTTTCCTTTGGTTCTTCCGTGATCCTCAACGCACCGTTCCAGCCGGCGATGGCTTGATTGTTTCGCCGGGTGATGGCCTCGTTACTGAAACCACTTCCATTTCGACTCCTGAAGGTTCGCGGCAGCGGATCAGCATCTTCCTGAGTGTTTTCGATGTCCATGTGAATCGCGCTCCCATCGGCGGCGTGCTGAGCCGCGTGCACTATCAGAAGGGTCAATTCCTCAATGCGATGAACCCCGCTTCCGCCGAGCGCAACGAACAAAACACCGTGACCGTGCGCGGCGAGGGGCCGGACGCGGGGTATGAAGTCACCTTCAAACAGATTGCCGGCCTCCTGGCGCGGCGCATTGTCTTTCGCTGCACCGAAGGGCAATCGGTCGAGCGTGGGCAGCGCGTCGGCCTCATCAAGTTCGGATCCAGGGTCGATGTTGTGATTCCATCGAGCGCGGTTTTGCGGGTCAAGGTCGGAGACAGGGTGAAAGGCGGCGCCAGCGTTCTGGCGGCGATTCCCCAGGGAGAGAGCGCGTGAATTCCTTTGATTTTCCGGGAAGAGGCAAACCGCATCCGCGTCTTCGGCGAGGCATGTATCTGCTGCCCTCTTTGTTCACCGCTGGGAGCCTTGGAGCCGGCTACTTCTCGGTCACCCAGACCATCGCGGCCCTCGATGGGAGCGGCCAGGCGCATGCGCATTTGGACTGGGCGGCGATTGCCATCCTGTTTGCCATTCCCTTCGACGCCCTCGACGGCCGCATCGCGCGCCTTACCAACACCGCGAGCGACTTCGGCAGGGAACTGGATTCGCTGGCCGACGTTATCACATTCGGTATGGCGCCAAGCATCCTGGCGTTCGTCTGGGGATTCCATTTCCTTCCCGATTCCATGAACCCGCAGCTGCGGCAGCATCTGATGCAGGCCGGCGCTTTCATCTGCTTTCTTTTTCTTCTCAGTGGAGCTTCACGGCTGGCGCGTTTCAATATCAGCCCGGATGCGCAGCCTCGCAACCCGGGACGTGCCGACAGAAAGTACTTTGTCGGCATGCCCATCCCCGCGGCGGCAGGCTTGCTGGCTGCTACTGTGCATTTCTTCAACGCCTATCCGGTCGAAGAGTGGTGGGTGGCCGTTCCCTGGCTCATCCTGGTCGGACTGACTGGATTCCTGATGGTCAGCACCTGGCGCTTCTGGTCGGCCAAGGAGATCAACTTTTCCCGCCGCCATCCCTTCCAGTTGTTAATGCTGCTGGCTTTGATCGCATACATTGCGCTACGGTACTCAAATGTGGTCATGTTCCCGGTAGCATTGGCATATATGTTCTCGGGGATTTGGGCGCGAGCGGCCTACGGCTGGTCAAGACGAAGACGCCGAAGACCGATCGATCCACCGGCTCCTTCGCCAGTGACAGCAGAGCCCGGCTCATCAAGGCCATAATTGAACTCCCAGATAAGAAAAGGATCGCAGTGTACAAAATTGCCATAGCCGGGGCGTCGACTTTGGTGGGCCGTGAGCTGAAGGATGTTCTTTCAGAATCGCCGCTTGACTCGGCCACATTTTCGCTGCTCGACGAAGGAGACGCTGCGGGCCAGCTGGATCAAGTGGGCGACGAGGCTACGTTCATCCGGGCCATCAGCGGCGATGCTTTCGACGGTGCGGATTTCACTTTTTTCTGTGGCACCGAGAGCCTTACGCGCCGCCACTGGCAGCAGGCATTGCGCGCTGGATCGACCGTCCTGGATCTCTCAGGAGCATTGGATCGGGAGCCCGGCGTGGTGATTCGCGCGCCATGGCTGGGCTCGGAAGCGGGGGCCGTCGATCTTTTTACGCCGGCCGTGGTTCCCGCTAACCCGGCTGTCATCGTGGTGGCGCTGCTGCTGCAACGGTTGCAGCAGGCGGCCACTGTGCGTTTTGCCGCAGCCACAGTTCTGGAGCCGGCCAGCGAATTCGGCCGCGCCGCTATGGATGAGTTGCATCAGCAGACGGTCAGCCTGCTCAGCTTTCAGTCGCTGCCGCAGGCCGTCTACGATGCTCAAGCAGCCTACAACTTGCTCGCAGGCATGGGAGAAAACTCCAAGGTGAGCCTGCCCGATGTGGAGGCGCGTATTCGACGCCATTACGAGGCGCTCACTGGAGGGCGCGGCCCCGCCTTGGCACTGCAAGTGGTTCATGCCCCCGTTTTCCATGGGGTTGCGTTCTCGATCGTCGTGGAATTGGAGCGGCCTGTGGACAGTGTTGCGCTCGAAGAGGCTTTGGCGGGCGAGCATGTGGAGTTGGTCCTGGAAGATACCGATTCGCCTTCCAATTTGGCCGCAACGGGACAGGATGACATCCTGGTTCGATTGCGTCCCGAGTCGCTGGGCCGCAATTCGAATCAGACATCGCGGCTGTGGCTGTGGGCCGCCGCCGACAATCTGCGCCTGAATGCCCAGAACGCCGTTCTTTGCGCGCTCGATCTCCGGCGCATTCGCCCGCAGGGCACGGTGCAATAGGTAAGATGAATTCCCTGATTCTTACATTTGGAATTATGTCTTACTTTTGGTAATATGTAAGCCATGAAAGCCCTGGAACATCCATCCGGAGAACGGGTTTACGCCACGGTGAGCACGAAGGGGCAGCTTGTGATTCCCGCCCCGATTCGGGAGGCGCTCGGGATCGAGCCCGGAACCCGGATAGCGATTCGACGTGAAGGCTCGCGAGTGATCCTCGATCCTGAGACCATGGCGGCAAAGTTGCGCTTGATTGACGATATGCACGGATCAACCGCCGGCCATGGATCCGGAACCGATCTCTTGCTCGAGGAACGGCGCCATGAGCGCGAACGGGAGTTGGCGGAAGAAGGCTAGTAAGGCCGCGAATGACCCATTATGTGTTCGACTCCTCGGCTTTGATTCGCTACATCGACGGTGAACCGGGCGGCGAGCGGGTAAAAGAAATACTGAAAGAGTGCGTGAAGCGGCGAGTCGAAGTGTGGATTTCCGCTGTGCAATGGGGCGAGATCGCGGGGAATATTCGCAAACGTATGGGCGCGTCGCACGAAGAGCGGATCCTAAGCAGCCTCTTGCCGAGCGAGGTCAGAATCGTCACAGCAGATGGCGAAAGGGCGGTGCATGCGGCTGAACTACGCGTTGATCGCAAGCTTGGCTATGCTGACTGCTTCGCTCTGGAGCTTGCTTTGGATTCGCCGGATCACACGCTGGTGACCGCGGACTTCGGGTTCAAATCTGTAGACAAGCTCGCCCGGATTGAATTCCTTCCCGCGAAATAGGCTTTCAATCGAGGAACTGCTGCCGTTCGTTGCTGTGCTTCCACAATTGCACAATGTAGCCGTCAGTCATTCCGGCAATGTAGTCGGCAACCGTGCGCGCCAAGCCTTCGGTGGGAATCTGTGCCTGATGGTCTGACGGCATCATTTCCGGGGCAGCCATGAGAGCGGCGAACAGCTCGGCGATGATTGCTTGCGCGCGTTCGTGCTCCTGCTCCTGTTCCGCAGTGTTGTAGAGACTTGTGTAGAGGAATTCCTTAACGGCGGCGCGTTCAGCTTCCATGCGCGCGCTGAGCGCCACGAGCCTTTGCGGGGCGCGCCGGATTTCGTCCAGCGTCGTCGCGCCAAGAGCATGGACCCGGAGACGGACTTCGTCGACCAGATCGGTAACCCAGGCATTCAAAAGTTGCCTCAGCGCCTCGTAAACGGCCAGTCGGGGCGGCGCGGCGGGAAACTTCGCGCGTGCTGCGTCGTGAAAACCTTTGAAAAGAGGCGCGGCGTCGAGAACCTGATCGAGAGCCAGGATGCCGGAGTCCAGTCCATCGTCGAGATCGGCAGTGAGGTAGGCAATCTCGTCCGCCGGGTCAATCAGCTGCGCTTCCAGAGGCGGAAAGCGGTCGAGAAGATACTCGGCCAGTTCAGGATGGACCTGGGCCGAGTAATCGCGCGAGTGTTTCACAATGCCTTCGCGCACGGCGAGGGTAAGATTGAGCCCGCGAAAAGCCGGATAGCGCTCCTCAAACCAGGTAACAATGCGCAACGCGTGAAGGTTGTGATCGAAGCTGAGTCCGTGTGCGCGAAGAGCATGATCGAGCGCCTTCTCGCCGGCGTGGCCGAAAGGAGGATGCCCGATGTCGTGCGCCAGCGCGAGGGCCTCTGCCAGCTCCACATTGAGGCCCAACGCGGTAGCCACCGTACGCGAGATTTGTGCGACTTCGAGCGTGTGCGTCAGACGGCTGCGGAAATGATCGGACAGCCCCTCGGCAGGCAAGCGCGTAAAGACCTGAGTTTTCCCGGCGAGGCGGCGAAAGGCGCGCGAGTGCAGGACGCGGGCGGCGTCACGCGCGAATGGAGTGCGGTAGGGATGCGGCGGCTGGGGGTGCGCTCTTAGCGTCAACGCGCTTTCCGCATTGCCGGCGACCGCGATTGCTTCAGGCAATGAGGTCGCGGATTCGGTTTTGTGCGCAATCATTTTGGCCAGCCCCCGCCGCGCAGCCGCAAAGTTCGCGGCTCATCTGGTTATACCGCAGGAGGATGACACAAGGATGTCCGAGATTATTCCGGTTTGGCCTGACCTACAGAGCTGTCCTCTTTGGCCAACCTGACGCGGGCGCCTTCCAGCTTTTTCTGCACCTTCTCCACATCGCCCGGCTCTATGTCGGCGGCAGAAGACTTTGCAAATTCATCCAGCGAAAGCTGCCACTGTGCCGCGGCGAGCCGGATGCGTCCGGTTTTCTCGTATAGGTCGCCCAAGTGCATGTGGACCGTCGGGTCGGTCTGGTCGCGATTGACTGCTTGCCGCAGGTTGTCCTCTGCCAGCTCGTATTCGCCCATTTTGAAGTAAACCCAACCCAGCGAATCGAGATACGCGCCGTTCCCGGGCTCCATATCGACAGCCTGGCGAATCATCTTGAGAGCTTCAGGCAGCTTCACGCCTTTGTCCGCCCACATATACCCGAGATAGTTGAGCGTCATCGCATTGTCAGGATCCAAATTCAACGCCTGACGGAAGAACTGTTCAGCCTGATCGAGGCGCTTCTGGCGCTCGGCCCATTCGCCGCGGAGAAAGGCCAGATAGGTCCGGTCTTCCGGCTTGGTCGCCAACGGCTCGGCCTTGTCCAGCGCGTCCTCTGCATCCTTCCAGCGGTGCAGGCGAACGTCCATCTGGGCCAAAGCGAACCAGACTCCACGCTGCTGGTCCGGGGTAGCGCCATCCAACAGGCTTTTTGCCATCGCCAGCCCTTCATCGGGAGGGTCCTGGTCCGCGAGTTCTCCGGCAAGCATCAGCTTCAGGTCGCGATCCTGGGGAGCAGCGGCAACGGCTTTGCGTGAGACAGCGATCGCCTTGTCAAATTGGTGGGCACCGCGGAACGCATCCACTTGCCCCTGGTACCCGCGCGCAGCGTAGCTCCCGCCCATATCGATCATCTTCTGGTAAGCCGCGACCGCCGGGTCTGTCTTGTTGTCCTCAAGATAAATAGCGCCCAGGTGCTCCAGGAAGATGGCTCGGTTGTTCTTCTCCTCGTCGGTATACGCGCCGTTGGCGTGGGAAGTGGCGTCGACCATCTCCTGGTAAGTCTGAATGGCGTCGTCAAAGCGGCCCAAAATATCGAGGAGCAGGCCCTCATTGAAACCTGCCTCCAGGGAAGCCGGATCGATTTTTCGTGCCTTGCGAATTGTGGCCAGCGCATCTTCATACTTGTGCTGACGCCGTTGAATCTCGCCAATGTGAACCAGCGCCTCAGTGTTTTCGGGGTCGGCCTCCGCCAGCGCCTGGTACTCCTTGAGCGCCTGGTCGAGTTGGTCGGCGCTGAGCATCGCCGACGCAAGCGCATCCATGGTCTGCAGGTCGCCAGGTTCCATGTCGTCCGCGCGCTGATAGGCGGCGATGGCATCCTTCGGTTGCTTCAACTGGTCGTACAGGGCCCCGAGGGTGAATTCCATCTTCGGCGTTCGTCCTTCAGCCGGTACCGCTTCAATTGCTTTTACAGCGTGCTGTATGTCTCCGCTTTCGGCGTAGAGCCGCGCCAGATTCAGCACCACTTCTTCTGACTCAGGTTCAATGTCCTGCGCGGTTTTGAATTCGGCCTCAGCCTTTCCCGGCTGATGCTTGACGGTGTAAAGCTGGCCCAGGACCATGTGATCTTCGACGCTCCTGGGTTGAAGGGCAACGATCTTCTCGAATTCGGCAATCGCCTGGTCGAGAACGGCGCTGGAACTCGCTGTCGGTGTCCCGCCGTTTGCGCCCTCGCCCAATTGCCTCAGATAAATGCGGCCCAAAAGCCTGTGCGCATCGATATCGTCAGGATGAGCCTTAATCTGCGCTCTCGCCGTGGTCTCGGCAAGTTGTACACGGTCAGCTCGGAAGTAAAGATCTGCCAAATCGTCGTTCAACTCGGAAGAATCGGGATCGGCATCCAGTGCAAGCTTATACTGTTCGATCGCCTGGTTCACCTCATCGCTGTGCCCCTCCGAGATGGCGTCGTCCTCATATACGCTGGCCAACGCCAGGTGGTAGTAGGCCTGGGCGCGATCAGGCTCAGCCGGCGTCGTCTTCTCGGGAGTTATTGCCGGCTTCGAACCAGAGTCTGCCTTCGCCGTTTCCACCGGCCCCGGTTTTGCCGGTGCCGATTGGCTGCTTGCCGGCGAGTTCTGGCCGGTAGCAGGCGCGAGGGCCAGCAAAAACAGAACGGTGGCAGAAAACAGGGGCGCGAAATCGAGGCTTGGCAGGAGTTTTTTCATCATGCAGGGGATTCCATGGGTCCTTAGCCGCAAATCGGAATAAAAATGAAAACGCGGCTCAGCAGACGATCTCAAGCGAACCTGCCTGCTTATACAGACGATTTTACCCGTCATTCGTCGCAAATGCTCGGCAGATTGCGGGATTTTCTGGTACTAAAGGGGCACACAGTTGGCAGACAACCACTGGGCCCCGTTCAGCGTTCGTCTCTCGAATCCTTCAATGCCGGAAATGTCTAATTCCGGTAAAAACCATCGCCAGGCCCAGCTTATCGGCAGCGGCAATGACTTCGTCGTCTCGGACCGAGCCGCCCGGTTGAATCACCGCGGTCGCCCCGGCTTGGGCAACAGCCTCAAGGCCGTCGGGAAAGGGAAAGAATGCATCGGAGGCGGCGACGCAACCTTTCAACGGCAAGACAGCCTTCATGGCGCCAAATTTAGCCGCGTCCACGCGGCTCATCTGTCCGGCGCCCACGCCAAGCGACTGTCCATCGCGCGCGTAAACAATGGCGTTCGATTTGACGTGTTTGCATACACGCCAGGCAAACAGCAAGCTGCGCAACTCTTCGGCTGAAGGCGGACGCCACGTAACAACTTTGAGCTCAGATTCCGTGATGCGGCCGGTGTCGGCGTCCTGCAGCAAAAGCCCTCCAGAGACGTTCTTCACCACCGGGCGCGGTTCGGCGGCGCGAACCTCGACGAGGCGCAAGCTCCTTCTTGTGGCGAAACGTTCGCGAGCTTCGGACGTGAAGGCGGGTGCTGCGATGGCCTCGACGAACAACTCGGCGATAGCATTGGCCGCGGCGCCGTCGACCTCACGGTTGATGCCGATTACGCCGCCGTAGGCGGAGACGGGATCGGCTGCCAGAGCCTTTTGGTACGCCTCAAGAATTGTTGTGCCGGTCGCCGCGCCACAAGGATTGGTGTGTTTGACGATGATGACGGCGGCCTCTTCAAACTCCTGCGCCAGCTCCCAGCACGCGTCCAGATCGACAAGGTTGTTAAAGCTGAGCTCCCTGCCTTGCAACTGCGTTGCGCCCGCGATGCCCCGGCCGGAGCCGTCGGCATAAAGCGCGGCGCGCTGATGCGGGTTTTCGCCGTAACGCAGCGCCTGCGCCAGCGGAAGATTGATGCGCAGCGTGGAAGGAAGGGAAGCGAGGTCAGGCGCGGCCGGGGCGGAGGGAGTTGGAGCCTCGGCAATCCGCTCAAGAGTGCTTGCAATCGCCGAATCATAAGCAGCGGTGAGCGCGAAGGCCTGCTTGGCCAGGCGCCAGCGCGTCGCGCGAGTCAGCGCACCGCCATTGGATTTCAGCTCCTCGATGAGCGCAGCATAGTCCGCCACGCGCGTCACGATCGCCACGTCCTCAAAGTTTTTCGCCGCGGAGCGCACCATCGATGGGCCGCCGATATCGATGTTTTCGATCAGATGGCCAAAAGCGACCCCTGGCTGCGCCGCTGTCTTCTCAAAAGCGTAGAGATTCACCACAACCATGTCGATGGGCTCGATGCCGTGCGCGGCGACGGCGGCCTCGTGCGCCTCATTGCCGCGAATGTAGAGCAGGCCCCCATGCACGCGCGGATGCAGCGTCTTCACCCGGCCATCGAGCATCTCTGGAAATCCGGTCAGATCGCTGATGTCTTTGACGGCGAGGCCGGCGGCTCGCAGAGCCGTTGCGGTTCCCCCGGTCGAAATCAGTTCAACTCCAAAGGCCGTGAGCGCCTGCGCAAATTCAACGAGACCGCTTTTGTCGGTAACACTCAGTAATGCGCGGCGAACAGGCTTCGCGTCCGTTCCAGTTGCCCCAGATCCACTTGCATCGATTTCCAAGCTCACCCATCCACTCCTTACGCGAGAATTCGCCGGGACCTGCGTCTTTCTTCTCAGGAACCGTCGTGTGCGGAACAAATTCCAGACTACATCGCGAGGGCGATCCGAATTTCGAAGCATGAAACCAGCCTGTGGATGTTGCGGCGTTCTCGAATTTTTCCCCAGGAAATCGCAACCCGCTGCAGAGCCGTGAATGCTTTAGAGTGATGGTATGGGAAGTTATTCCTCGCCGCCCCAGCCGGAGGTTCTTCCTCCCGCCAACGATGCAGCTTCCACGCGGCGAAGGCGCAGACCTTCGTGGGCCGATTCGCCGGCGACCTATCTACTGGTGGGGATCAATTGCGCCGTATTTCTGGCCATGGTGGCACGCGGCTGCAGCGTGTGGATGCCGACTCTCGACCAATTGATGTTTTGGGGCGCGGACAGACCGGATAACGTCCTTCTCTACGGCCAATGGTGGCGCATCGTCACCGCGATGTTCGTGCACGTGGGCATTCTTCACCTCGCCACGAATATGTGGTGCCTGTGGAATCTGGGGCTTTTGGCCGAACCCTTGATGGGGTCGTTCGGTTTGTTTGCGGCTTATATCCTCACCGGCGCCGCCGGCAATCTGTTATCCACGGCAAAGAATTGGATGTACCCAGCTCACGATGCCGGGGCCGTCGTGTTTCAGGCCGGCGCGGGAGCCTCGGGCGCGGTCTTTGGAATTGCTGGCGTTTTGATCGTGCTTCTGAGGTCAAAACGCTTGCCCGTGCCGCCTGAGGAAGTTCGAAAACTGCGAAAGTCCGTCATTTATTTCGCAGTATTCAATCTCGTGATTCTTTATCTGGTCAATTTCGCCAAGGGGATCACCGGTGTGGAAGTCGACAATTCAGCGCACATTGGCGGTCTCTTATGCGGCCTGCTCTTCGCGACTCCCATGGTGCCGCGCATTGGCTCGCCGCGCGGCGAGTTTCAGTTCAAGCTGCGCCTGACGGTTGCGCTGGTGGTTCTATTGCTGGTGCTTTTTGGGTTTTATGTGGCGAATATCGCGCCGCCGCAAGGCTGAAGCCCGCGCGACTATCGCGTAGCCGTCGCCGAGAACTTCTTCACCATGGCCAGCAGCAATTTGCGGTCGCTCTCATTCAGATTTGTTGAATAACGACGCAACTGCGTAAGAAAACGCAGCTCGTCGTCGGAGAGATTCTGCGTGTTCATCTGGCGGGATAGGGTGTCGCTGGCAAAGAATTGAGCGATTGGAAGGTCGAGCGCGTGAGCAATCTTGGCCAGCGTGTCGAGCGAGGGCACGGTGTGGCCATTCTCCACGCGCGAGAGATAACAGCGCAACAGTCCGGTTTTCTTCTCGATATCTCCCTGCGAAAGTCCTTTTTGCAGGCGGTAGGCGCGAATCGTTGTACCGATCTTGATGCTCATTCGAATTCCTCAGAGACGCTTGCCCATTTACTCAGGCGGTAGCGATTAGAAAACTATTAACTTGAGAGTTAACATGCGGCCGTGGGGATTGCAAGTGCAAAAGTCTCGCACTGTTTCGAAATCATTAACAGCGCCGGCACGGATGGCCTCGCTCGTCTGCCAGGCGTACTGGTAAACCTTCGCCGTGCGGGCCCCGTCAGACTGAATACAGTAAGAGAGGTCGGGTAGGGCGATGCGGCAGGCAATCTGGCGTGCGAGCACCGTGGGGTATGTTTTGGCCGCATGTCTGGCTGCGTGGACGCAGGCGCCGCCGATGCAAGTTCCGGCGGGCCAAGCTTCTCGAGCCCCCGTGCAGGCAACCACCGAACCCGCGGTCGGCGGAAGATTGCACGGACTCGTGAAAAGTGGAACGATTCCGCTGCCCGGAGTAACGGTCACCGCGCAAAACACGCTCACCGGCAAGCGCTACTCGACGACCACAGACATCACCGGCGCGTGGGAGTTGAATATTCCGCAAAGCGGACGGTATGTCATTCGCACGCAATTCGCAGCCTTTGCTCAGGGGTCACAGGAAGCCGCTCTCAACGCGACGAGCCACGATCAGACGGTGAACTTCGAGCTGATTCTTGCTTCGAGACAGGCCGAGATCGATCGGCAGCAAGCGCAGCAGGTCGCTCGCCAAGGCGGTGAGGAACAAATCATTCAGCAAATGGCGGGCAATTCGCCGCAGAACCTGAGCCTGTTGAATGCGCTGAACGCCGATACCGACACCGGCGCCGGCACGGTTGGCGCCAGTGGCGCCGCTTTGCCTTCAATCGCCGGGAATACGGATTTCAGCGAGGAGTCGGTTGCTGTCAGCGGGCAGGCGGGCCAGGTGAGCGCGCTTGCAGGTCTCGATCCGGATCGCATCCGCGATGCCGCCCTTTCGATCCAGATGCAGGGCGGATTGAACGGACAAGGCGCGGGCGGGGGCCAGCAAGCCCTTGCGCTCGGAGCCAGCGACGCGGGAGGATTCGGAGGCGCATTCGGCGGCGGGGGATTCGGAGGCGGTGGTGGTGGGTTCGGCGGGGGCGGCGGCGGCTTCGCGGGCAGAGGCGGTGGATTTGGAGGCGGCGGACGCGGAAACTTCCGCAATTTCAATCCCGGACAGCCGCATGGCGCCATCGCGTGGAACGGAACAAACTCGGCCATCAATGCGCTTCCATTTTCACTGCTGGGTCAGCCGCAGGTTCAGCCTCCGAACGGAACCAATCGCTTCACGCTCTCGTTCATGAGCGCACCATATCTTCCCCATCTGACCAAGCCCAGCGGCAAGGACACGGTGTTTCTAACCCTGAGCGGCACGCGCTCATCCACGCCCGACGATTTCTACGCCACGGTTCCGACCGATGAAGAGCGAAGCGGGAATTTCACAGGATTGCCCACGATCTACAATCCCGTCACCGGCCAGCCATTCATCTACAACGGCACGCCCAACGTAATTCCGCCCACCGGAGCAGCCGGCGAGTCGATATCTCCGCAGGCGACAGCGCTGTTGCATTACTTTCCCGAGCCGAATTTGCCGGCAGGCAGCACCGTGAACGGCTATAACTATCACTTGCTGACCACCGGCCAATCGAATTCCACGCAGGCCGGCGTTCGCTATAACCGCAGCCTCGGCGCCAATGCAACGCAGCCCGGCGGGCGCGGCGGATTCGGCGGTGCAGGACGTCGCAACGGTTCGGCGAGCCAGGGCCTCCGCCAGAGCATCAACCTGAATTACAACTGGTCCCACTCGGCATCCGATCTTGTGAACCTGTTTCCGGATTTCGGCGGCAAAAGCGCGTCAACTTCCAACTCCTTGCAGGCCGGTTACACGGTGGGCTATCACCGCTTCACCAGCATTTCAAACGTGAACTGGAACCGCAGCGACGCGAACACGACTAATTTCTTCACCAATACGATGAACAATCCGGCTGCGGTCGCGAATCCCGGCCTGCCCAACGACGTGCCGCTCAACTATGGCCTGCCCGACATTTCGCTGAGCAACGGATTTCAGAACCTCAGCGAAACACAGCCCAGCTTCTCGATCTCTCAGACCATCTCCTTCAGTGAAGTGCTGAGCTGGATTCACGGCAAGCACAATATGCGCTTCGGCGGCGACTATCGGCGCGTGCACCATGATTTTCTGGGCGGCTCGAATCCAACTGGAAGTTTTGCTTTTACGGGACTGTTTACAGAAGACGCGGCGCAGGATCCGGCGACCGGTTCCTCCTTTGCCGATTTTCTACTCGGATTGCCTCAATCGACGACTCTGAACTCCGCGCTCAGCAAGAGCTATTTGCGCGATAACGTCTATGACGCTTATGCCATGGACGACTGGCGGATGTTGCCCTCGTTCACGGTCAACTTCGGCGTTCGCTGGGAATTCTTTGCGCCCTACACGGAAAAGTACGGGCATCTTGCCGATGTGGCGACAAATCCCGATGGCGGCTTCACGACGGAGACGGAGCAAACGGCGGGAATGAACGGATTGCCGGCCTCGCTTGTGTATCCGTGGCACAAAGCGTTCCAGCCGCGTGTCGGCCTGGCATGGCGCGTTCCCAAACTCAAGGAGATGGTGGTGCGCGCCGGCTTTGGAACCAACTATACGGTCGGCGAGTACGCCACATTTGCCAATACCATGGCGCGCCAACCCCTCACGCAAGAGCCGAACCTGATTGACCAGCAGACAAATAAGGAGGCAGTCGGGAACGTGCCCTCGACGGCTTGCGTGATGTCGGCAACCAGCCCGTGCTTCACCCTTGCAAATGGATTTGAGAGCGCTGGTGAATTGGCCCAGTTGGCGCAATTGGGCGACTACGTGGGCAACTACGCGCTCGATCCGCATTACGGCTTGCCCTACGTGATGGCGTGGAATTCGGACATTCAGAAGACGCTGCCCTGGGGCATCGTGATGAACATTGGCTACAACGGAGCGCGATCGAATCATCTCGATGTGAAGCTGGCGCCGCGCGCGCTGCCTTCGAGCCCCGCTACCGATCCAACCAATCCTGCGACGGGCCAGCCGATCCCGTTCACCTACGATGAAGCGGCCGCATATTACAAAATGAATGCTGGAACGGTGCGCGTGAACAAGCGCCTGACGCACGGCATTTCGCTGGGCGCCAACTACCAGTACGGCCATTCGATCGACGACGCCAGTTCGGTAAACGGTGGCTCCAGCACCGTCGTGCAGGATTGGCAGGACCCCACAGCCGAGGAAGGACACTCCACACTCGACGTTCGTCACCAGGTGAGCGGGACCTATCTCTACGAGCTACCCTTCGGGCCCGATAAATTCTGGGTCACGACGGGAGTGGGCTCGCATATCCTGGAGGGCTTCTCGGTCTCCGGCAGCTTTGATTTTGCGACCGGATCGTGGCTTTCGCCAGGATTCGAACCAACCGCGCAGAGCGTTGAATGCGGAAACACAAGCGGGCTGCGGCCGAACCTGACTGGCCAATCGATAACGGCTGGCGGCGGCTCTCTGCGCAAGTGGTTCAATACCGCGGCCTACTCGGCTCCGGGCAATACGCCGGGATTCTGCAATTACTTTGGCAACGCTCCGCGCAATTCAATTGAAGGCCCGGGCACAGTGACGAATAACATGTCGCTTTCGAAGACTATGAACCTGGGCGAGACGCGCAGCATGGAGATTCGCGCCATGATCAGCAACGTCTTCAATACGGTGCAGTACTCGAGCGTGAACACGACCGAAGGATCGCCGACGTTCGGCCAAGTGAGTTCGGTCGGCCAAATGCGGCAATTCCAGTTCATGGCAAGGTTCAGGTTTTGAAAGGCAGCGGAGTTAGCGGAGTTAGCGGAGTTAGCGGAGTTAGCGGAGTTAGCGGAGTTAGCGGAGTTAGCGGAGTTAGCGGAGTTAGCGGAGTTAGCGGAGTTAGCGGAGTTAGCGGAGT
>Ga0181535_10002640_pt1 | contig 21585 bp, 17 predicted proteins | sample PEATcosm2014_Bin_44_FD_119774 | JGI IMG/M metagenome (GOLD analysis project Ga0181535, IMG submission 119774) | Peatland microbial communities from MTU Mesocosm Facility, Houghton, MI, USA - PEATcosm2014_Bin17_30_metaG | ecosystem: Environmental > Terrestrial > Soil > Wetlands > Peat | place... | reverse complement strand
GACGGTGAATCCGGAGGGCGCGGACACGAAGGTCTGGTTCCTCTACGGGACGAGCAGTACGCTGACCGGAGCGACACAGACGGCCTCGGTGGATCTCGGTTCGGGCACCACGGCGACCGCGGCAAGCGCGAACCTGACGGGATTGACCGCGGGCACGCTCTACTACTTTGAGGTGGTGGCGCAGAACGCGACCGGCACCACCGACGGAACGATCGGCAGCTTTACGACCAGCGCCGCCACCGCGCCCGTGGCGACGACGGGCACAGCGACGGCGATCGCGACGACTTCCGCGACGCTGGGCGGGACGGTGAATCCCGAAGGCGCGGATACGCACGTGTGGTTCCTCTACGGGACGAGCAGCACGCTGAGCGGCGCGACGCAGACGGCATCGGTGGATCTGGGCTCGGGCACCACGGCGACGGCAGCCAGTGCGAGCCTGACGGGGCTGACGGCGGGCACGCAGTATTACTTCCAGGTGGTGGCGCAGAACGCAACGGGGACTACAAACGGAGCCATCGCCAACTTCACAACGACCACGGTGGCACTGGCGCCGGTGGCGACGACGGGCACGGCGACGGCGATCACGACGACGACGGCGACGCTGGCCGGGACAGTGAATCCCGAGGGAGCGGATACGAAGATCTGGTTCCTCTACGGGACGAGCAGCACGCTGAGCGGAGCCACGCAGACTGCCTCGCAGGACATCGGCTCGGGCACCACGGCGACCGCGGTGAGCGCGAGCCTGACGGGACTCAGCGCGGGCACGGAGTATTACTTCCAGGTGGTGGCGCAGAACGCAACGGGGACTACAAACGGAGCCATCGCCAACTTCACCACAACCGCGGTGTCGACGGGCTCTTTCACCATTACCGGAACAGCCGTGACCGTCGCGCCAGGCGCAACTACCGGCAACACGTCCATCATCACGGTAACGCCCAGCGGCGGCTTTACCGGTCCGGTAACTTTGACGGCTGCCGTTACCTCTAGCCCGGCCAATGCCATAGAGCCGCCCACCTTCAGCTTTGGGTCAACCAGCCCGGTCAACCTTACCGGCTCCAGTAACGGGACGGGCACGCTCACCATTACCACCATTGCGCCCCAAACCTCGTCATGCACCGCGGACAACCGGACGCAGCACGGAGTTCCCTGGTACGCCGGCGGCGGAGCGGTTCTGGCCTGCATGCTGCTCTTTGGCATTCCGGCGCGGCGGCGCAACTGGCGCAGGATGCTGGGCATGATCGCGCTGCTGATTGCGCTGGCCGGCGGTATGATGGCGTGCGGCGGAGGCGGCCAAAAAACCTGCAGCACCCCGGTGATCGACGGCACCACGCCGGGAAGTTACACGGTAACGGTGACCGGCACTGACGGCACGACCACGGCCACGGGCACTGTTGCCCTTACCGTGCAGTAACTCGCACCGAATCCGCTGCCGCATCCTCTTGAGGGTGCGGCAGCGGTGCGTTCGGGGTGCAGTGGAATCATGCGGATGGCGCAGGGCGCACAGGCGCGTCTACCGGGCTGCCAGGAGGGTGGTGCTGCCACCGAGGCGCGTGGTTGCGGTGGGATGCTCAAGCGCATGGACGATGGCGGGCGGCAGACTCTCGGCGCCAAAGCGCGCGACGTAAAAAGCGAAATCCGCGAAGTCGCCGGAGCCGAAGCCGCCGGCCTGCGTATCGGCGGTGTAGGGCCGGACGAGGCTGGGATCTTCGACAGCGCGGCCGAAGAAGACGATGGCATCGCGCAGGCTGCGGCCGTGGGACTCATAGGCGTAGAGATCGATGCCCTGGCGCGAGGCGAATTGCGCGATGAGAACGAGGGGCTGAAGCGCGAAGCCCTGGTAGTGGATGGCGTTTTCGTGGCGCGCCATCTCCAGCGGGAACGCGCCCCTGGGGTCGATCGCTTCGATCGCCTCCTTGTAGGTGCGGATGCCGAAGCGGAAGAGCTTATCGTCGCCGGCGGCTACGCCGATGGCCGTGGCGGCGAGCGCGCGCCAGTAGTGGTGGTTGTTGCCCGAATCGCTGGACTTCTCAAAGGAGATGTCCTGGTGGGCAGCGGTGCGGAGCCAGGCGTTGTCGCGCCGCTGTTGCTCCGGGTCCAGAGTCGAGTCGTTCACCAGAACGGAGTCGGCGATGCCGGCGGAGCTGAGCGTCCACTCGACCTGAAACCAGGCCTGGGAGGACTCCTTGCGGTCGTAGTCGAGCAGGGCTCGGGCCTGGGCCCAGGCGTCGAGCTGGGCGAGGGCGCAGGCAGATTCGGCGTGGCTGCCGGTGGCGAGGTACTGGTTCATCCCGGCGGTGATCCGGGCCTCGAAGATTGCGTAGATGCGCGTGGCGGGCGCTTCGGCCGGGTTGGTGGGACCGTTCGATCCGGAGAGATAGTGGTGCGGGACGATCATGCGGCCAACGGGCGCGGGCACGGGCGGCATGGCGACGCAGAAGTGCAGGCCCTTGATGGCCGCGCGCAGCAGCGGGTCGCCGGTGGATTGCAGTACGGTCTGACGGGCGGCAACGTCCACGACGGAGGCATGCGGGTCGGTGACGTGCTGAGCGAAAGCGGGGAGTGCGAGGGCGAGGACGGCGGCGAGAATTCGAGCCAATCTCATGGCATCGATTCTCACACAGCGCTTTCGGCGAGTGTCAAAACCGGAGGTGCCGGCGGAAGAGGCCGGCCGTGGATTGCCGCGGACGCTCCACGCGAAGATTATTTTTCCGGCGCCGCGGGTGCGGCTGCCTTCACCGGCCGCAAGAGCCAGAGGTTGAGCAGCGTGAACAACAGGCCGCCCACGGTGAACTTGAGCCAGACGGGCGCCTGCGACGGGGAGAAGAAGCCCTCCAGGCAGCCGGCGACGACCAAAAGCGGAACGATGCCCGAGATGAGGCGGGTGGCTTCGATGCCGCCCTGCGCGACGGAATCTTTCCAGCGCAGGTTGCCGGGGAAGAGCATGGCGTGGCCGAGGCGGAATCCGGCGGCGCCGGCGATGATAATCGAGGGCAGCTCCAGCGATCCGTGCGGGGCAACGAAGCTCCACAACGCCACCGACATGCCGTATTGGTGGCAGGCCGCGCCAATCACTCCCAGCATCATGCCGTTGACGAAGAGATAAAAGAAGGTTCCCAGGCCGAAGACGATGCCGCCGGCAAAGGTGACAAAGCTGACCGAGAGGTTGTTGGTCATGATGGCGCTGGTGGCCATGGGCGCGACAGAGACGACGGACTTGGTCCACATCTCATGGCGCTCCATGGTGGCGATCATCTCGGGGCCGACGAAGTGGCGCATGAACTCCGGCCGGGCGCCGGTGAGCGCGGCGCCCAGCAGCCCCCAGGCCAGCGAGACCAGCAGGGAAGCAAGCACGTAGCCGATCTGGCGCTGGAAGATGACCGGGTACTCTTCGCGCAGGAAGCGAAAGAGGGTGAGCAGATTGGTCTTCCGGCCGGAATAGATGATATGGTGGGCGCGAGCCATCAGCTGATTCACATGCGCGGCATAGGTGCGGGCGGTCGAGTCCTGGCGCAGCACCGAGAGGTCGGCGGCGACCTGGCGATAGAGCAGGGCCATCTCCCGCAACTCGGCGCGGGAAAGCTGGCCGAGGCCGCTTGCGTCGGATTGAGCCAGCAGGGAAGCGAGCCGGTCCCAGTGGGGCCGCCGCTTCAGAATCCACTGGTTGGAGAGGATTTGCGCCATGGACCTGAGTTCAGACCAGCTTAGCATCGAAACCCCGGAACTGGTGTCGATCGAGATGCCTTTGGCCGGCATTGGCAGCCGCTTTATCGCGCTGCTGGTGGATTACCTGATCTGGTCCGCCGGGTTCGTGGTGCTGAGCCTGCTGTTCCTGATTTTTTTGCCGGGCATTCGCGCCTTTTCAGAGATTTCAGAGCAATGGGCCATTGCCATTGTCATTTTCATCGTTTTTCTGGTGCAGTGGGGCTATTTCACGCTCTTTGAGGCTTTCTGGAACGGGCGCACGCCCGGCAAGCGCGTGGCCCGGATTCGCGTCATCCAGCGTTCGGGCCGGGCCATCGGGCTCTTCGAGTCCATGGCGCGCAATCTGGTCCGGTATGTCGACCAGCTTCCTTTCTGCTATGCGGTCGGCGTGATCGCCATGTTCGTCACCCGCCAGCACCAGCGGCTGGGCGACCTGGCGGCCGGCACCCTGGTGGTCAAGGACCGGGCGGAGGAGACGCCGCTTTGGGCAGATCTGGGTGCGCGCACCTTCACGGCTCAGATTTTTGCTCCCAGTGCGCCGATTCCGGAACCCCATACCGCCTTTACGCTGCCCGGCACCGGCATCGCCAAGCTTTCGGCCACCGACCTTGAGGTTCTGGAGGGATTTTTTGCCCGCAGGCTGGACATGAGCCTGCCCACCCGCCAGGCCCTGGCGCAGAGGATCGCCTCCGCCATCCAGGCAAAGTCCGGGCTGGAACAGCCTGCCGGCGCCAGTGTCGAGACCTTCCTGGAGGCCACGGCCCGCCAGCTCCGGGATATCGCCCGGATGCAATAGGGTGCTTGCACGGATCTTCCCCGTCCCCTCCGCCATGAGAGCCATCGTGCCGTAAAGACGCCGAGGCTCTCGATAAAAAGGTTGAGATTTGCTTCTTTCTTGCCGTGACACCGGCGAGAGGCTCCTTTCGGGCGGCTCCGCCGGGGCCGCAAGGGAGCTGTCCGCGTACCGCAATTCAGGACGTAACCTGCGCATGATCTTGTATTTACATGCTGCGGAGCGGTCTGGTGCCGTGCGCCTCAACCAGGGGCAAAAAAACCCGAAAAAATCTGACTTGACAATCGTTCCAGTTTGGGCATTTAATGTGCCCCGGCTGAGTGGTAGGGGAATTTTGCTCACTCTACTCAAACGTTTTAGCGGCACTGGTTAAACGTTTGAGCCTGGAGATTCCAAAAACTGGAGAAGTGGGATTTTCTCCTTCCATACCACGGAGATAACAGAGCCACTTCAAAGCCTGGGCAGGACTCACAGGAGCCTGGGCAGCAGGGCCGAGGCAGAACGCAGAGCCGGCATTCTCAGCGGCACCCCGGCAGGAAACAGAACGTAGATTGAACCCCGCGTTGCGACGCTCGAAGACGCCGGCAATCTCACGGAGCAGAAAGGCTCTGGAGTTGGCCGGCAGGGCGTGCGGGCAAATGGAACGACTTTTGAACCAAATTGATTCTCTTTTTTCGCAGTTCTCCGTTGCAGTTCATACGGCTTCATTCAGGGCTAGATGGGAAGCAGAGAACAGCAAATCGAAATGGACACCAACTTTGAAAAGGAAGGTCACATGAGACACATGAGTTACCGGATATTCCTTTTGCCGTTGTTCTTCGTATTGGTTTGCGCAGGAGCGTTTGCGCAGGCCAATTCCGACGTCACCGGCATGGTTATCGACCAGACGGGAGCGGTCGTTGCAGGAGCCAAGATCACTCTCACCGAGCCAGCTACCGGCAGTACTCACTCAGCCGTCAGCGGCGCCACCGGATTGTACGACATCCCGGGCTTGAACGCCGGCAACTACAACCTGAAGGCTACGGCCAAGGGCTTCGAGACGTACACGCAGCTCGGCGTCGTGGTCAACATTTCTGCGTCTTTCCGGGTCGACATCAAGATGGTCGTTGGCGCCGAAACGCAGACGGTGACCGTCGAGGCAGACGCACTGGCGGTACAGAGCGACTCGAACGTCGTCAGCACCCTCATCAACGAGCAGCAGATCACCGAGCTGCCGACCAACGGCCGTAACGTGATCGGCCTGGCGGCATTGGGCCTGGGCGTCAGCGGTAACCTGCCCGACGCGGAAAACCCCTTCTCAGTGAACGCGAACTACGCCATCAGCTTCAACGGCCTGAGCCAGGCGCACAACATCTGGATCGTGGACGGCGGCGAGGCATACGACCGCGGTTCCGGCGGCAAAATGTCTGTCATGCCTTCGCAGGACGCACTGGGCGAGTTCCAGGTCCTGGCCAGCAACTATCCTCCCGACTACGGCATCGCCTCGGGCGGCGCCATCACCATGTCCCTCAAGAGCGGCACGCAGAAGTTCCACGGCGAAGCCTGGGAGTTCGATCGCAACGACGCTCTCGATGCGCACAACTATTTCGACGCAGCGGGCGCCAAGAAGCAGGAACTGCGCTATAACGTCTTCGGCGCGAACATCGGCGGCCCGGTGATTATTCCTCACGTCTACAGGTCGGCCAAGCAGAAGACATTCTTCTTCTTCAACGAAGAGTGGCGCAAGATGGTCAACGGCGTGTCGACCAATCCGGTCAGCGTGATGCCGGGTGCGGACGAAGTCACTTCCGCAGCGAACTTCACCTACCAGGTTCCCGCCGGGTACCTTGCGGCAGGGACGGCCATGCTGGTGCCTCAGGTTGGCGATGCGAATTTCAACGCCAAGCTGAAGGCCGATGGCCTGACGCCTGGCCAGCCGTTCCCTGGGAACGTAATTCCGGGCAACCTGCTGGACGCCAACGCCCTGATCTTCAACGGGACCAAGAACCTTCCCGCCGCGACGAACCTGACGACGGACACCTATACGCCGACCGGCGGCCATTTGCCGATCAACGTCCGGGAAGATCTCTTCCGCATCGACCACAGCTTCAACGACAAGTGGCAACTCTTGGGCCACTTCATCCATGACGCCAACGACTCTGTCCAGGCCACTCCCGAGTGGCAGGGCGACAACATTCCGACCGTCGGTTCGAACTTCAGCAACCCGTCGTACAGCTCGGTGATCAAGCTGACCGGAACGCTGAAGCCCAACGTGCTGGTGGAAGGGTCGTTCAACTACGACGGCAACAAGATCGCCATCATTCCGGTAGCGGCGGGCGGAGCGAGCTTCGTCAAGCCGTCGGGATGGGGCACCGGAACCTACTTTGCGGCGACGAACGACGTAGGCAATCGCCTGCCCGACATCACCTGGACAACGGACAACGGCGCGAGCTGGGGCCCTGGAAACGATCCCTGGACCAACGGCGCCGAAGACTATAACGAGATCATCTCGTTGTCAGTCACAGCGGGCAAGCACCAGATGAAGTTCGGCGGCGGCTACAACCGCTACACCAAGAACCAGGTCATCGGCAAGGACTCCGAAGGCGACTACACCTTCAACGACAAGGGGACGAGCCTTCTCACCGGCGACTCGTATCTGGACTACCTGCTCGGCTTCGCCACTCAGTTCAGCCAGTCGAACGCCAACCCGATCAACCACTACGTGAACCAGACGACCTCCGTATATGCGCAGGACAACTGGCACATCAGCGGCCGCTTGAGCGTACAGTACGGCTTCCGTTACGACGCCATGCCGCACGTTTGGGAGCGCAACAACCAGGTTTCCAACTTCGAACCTAGTTTGTACCAGACGGGACTATTGCCGACGTTCAACGCCGACGGCTCGTTCGCGTCCAACAGCGCGGGCCTGGTCACCAATTCCATCGGCACGTTCTATCTGAATGGCATTGCAATTGCCGGGCAGAACGGCGTTCCGAGCGGGTTGGCGAGGCAGGACTACAAGACGCTGATGCCGCGTGTCGGCTTCACCTATGACCTGACCGGCAGCGGCAAGACCGTGCTGCGCGGCGGTTTCGGCACCTTCTACGAGCGCATCCAGGGCAACGACATCTACGATGCGGCAGGCGGCGCTCCGTTCATCAGCACACCGGCGGCCAAGAACGTAGAGTTCACCGGCGTCACCACCAACTGGCAGTCTGGCGGCACCGCTGCCACGCCGACCTACACGCAGGGCTACAACTCCCTGAACACCTATTACCCGAATCCTGCCGTGGCGCAGTTCAGCCTGGGCGTGCAGCATGAAATCGCTCCCGCGCTGATCCTGATCACGCAGTATGTGGGCAACATCGACTGGCACCAGAACACCTGGCTGCCGATCAACAACTTCCCGCTCAGCACTCCGATGGCAACCCGTCAGGCATCCGCGGCCGGCACACTCTCGACCGTCGATACCCTGAACGACGCAGCCTATCCGGGCTTCGGCAACATCCGCTTGCAGGAGAATCCGCTGACCGGCACCTACAACAGCTTCCAGATTGGCCTTCGCCAGCAGAACAGGCACGGCCTGAGCTTTGAGCTGGATTACACCTACTCTCACCAGATCGACGACCAGCAAGGCAGCGTGGATGTCGACAACAACAACCCCTCGTACAACCCCTGGAACCTGAAGTACGACAAGGGCTCCGGCACTCTGGATCGCCGTCATGTCTTCAACGCCAACTACGAGTACAAGCTGCCGATCTTTGCTCATGCAAACGGCATGGCGCATAGCGTCCTCGGCGGATGGGAGATCTCCGGTACGGTGATCTCCGAGGCCGGCATGCCGTGGGCGGGCAACACCGCTCCGAGCGACGGCGGCTCTGATACCGTCGGTCTGGGCGGCGATTACCGCATCCGTCCGAATCTCAGCGGCAAGGCCCACTACACCAAGGGACACGTCGCGGGCGGCTATCAGTGGGTGAGCAATGCGGGCTTCTCGCAACCTGTAGCGGCATGGGACGGCGGCCCGAACCTGGGCTTCGGCAATGCGGGCAAGGATGCAGTTGTCGGCCCCGGCCGCACCAACTTCACCACCGCACTGTACAAGTCCTTCGCCCTCGGCGAGCGCGCTCACTTCGAGCTCCGCGCCGACAGCTTCAACACCTTCAACCACACCCAGTTCAACGCTTTCAACACCAACGTGTCGCTGCCCAACTTCGGAATCACGACGGGCACGCAGGACCCGAGAGAATTCGAGCTTGGCGGCAAGTTCGTGTTCTAAACCCAACCCTCGACCGGGCGCGGCAGGCAAACCCTGCCGCGCCCTTTTCGTCTGCGGCGCGCGCCGGCCCGGCCTCAAACTAAAATGAATGGAAAGCTAAGTCTCTCACCGCGCGATTTCGTGCTTTGAGTTTGTGCTTTCCCAGGTCCCAGAATCGGGACCTGGGGCACCCATAGTTGGTACGACAACAAGCGGCCAGAGACCTGGAACGAGACCCCGCCATGCGATTACGAATCTGCCGGACATGGATGCTGACGACGATGGCGGCGATGGCCGCGGCCGCCTGCCTGGCACAGAGCCCGGAAGCGCCGGTAAGTCAGCGCCAAACCGCTCTTGCCCTGGAGCAACAGGGAAAGAACGCCGAGGCCGAGACGGCATGGCGCGCTTACCTGAAGACCCATCCATCCAATCCAGAGCCTTATGCCCACCTTGGGCTTCTCGAAGCGCGTCAGGAGCGATACATGGAGGCGGTGCCGCTCTACCGCAAGGCGCTGGCGCTGAATCCTTCGTTTCCCGGCTTGCGGCTGAATCTCGGCCTGGCGCTTTTCAAGGCCGGCGAAATGAAGGAGGCCGTCGAGACCTTCCGGCCGCTGCTCAAGAGCCAGCCCCCTGGCTCGCCGCAGGCGCAGCAACTGACCATTCTGCTGGGGATGGCTCATTACGCTTTGGGCGAATTCGATGAAGCAGCACCCTATTTGAAACAGGCCGCCGCCCGCGATCCGCAGAATCTGGGGCTGCGCCTGAGCCTGGCGCACAGTTGCCTGTGGTCAAAGCAGTACCAGTGCGTGCTGGATGTCTATCGCGAGATTCTCACGCTGAATGCGGAATCGGCCGAGGCCGACATGCTGGCTGGAGAAGCCCTGGACGAGCTGAAAGACCATCAAGGCGCCATCAAGCAGTTTAGGGCAGCGGTTCAAGCCAATCCCAAAGAGCCGGACGTGCACTTCGGCCTGGCGTATCTGCTATGGTCCCAGCGGCAGTACGAGGAGGCGGTGGGCGAGTTTCTGGCAGAGCTGGCCAATAATCCGAATCACGTTCAGGCCATGATCTACCTGGGCGACACGCAGATGCAGTTGAACCATCCCGAGGCCGCCGAGGCGCTGCTGGAAAAGGCTCTGCGCATCGAACCCGGCCGGGAACTGGCGCATCTGGATCTGGGCATTCTCTACGCGGAAGCGGGCCGCCAGGACGATGCGGTGCGCGAGATGAAAGAAGCCGAGCGCCTGGCACCGGAAGACGTAGACGTGCACTGGCGGCTGGGACGGCTCTATCGCACGATGGGAAGGAAAGACGAGGCCAAGGCGGAACTGGACAAGGCCAGCAGCATCACCAAGGCCGCCGACAATGCGCTGATCGACAAGATGACCGGCTCACAGGCCCGGCCGCCCCTGGCGCAGAGACCGGTCTTGGCTCCCGCGGACAAATGATGCATCCACGCTGCCCTGGCTCGGGTGGGCTCCGGCGACGATGGATTTTTCTTTGGCCAGCAGGTCGGCCAGCGCCTTCTCCGGGCAGATATGCCGGACTTCGACCAGACGCAACTCCGCTTCCGTCTCCACGGCAGAGGCAACTGTCATGAAGCAGTCCAGGCAGCGGGTGTTGTAAGTGCCGTTTTCGTTCTGAGTTCGGCTATACATCGCTCCTCGGGAAAACGAAAGATTTTCCGATGCTAATCGTCTTCTCATTTTCCCGTCGTGATCGACATCACCTATCCATGTGAGCTTGCGATTGGAGGAATTCTCCCGCGAATGGAGATCCCTCCCCGAGCGCGCTATAGATTCGTTCCCTGGTTGGGATTGCGCCGCAGCCGCCAACAGGGACTTTGGCCCGCCTGGGGAAAGAGCGAGACCGAGCAGGGCACGTCCATCGAGCCGAGATAGTCGAATTCCTGTTTGTTGCCCTTGAGCGGAACCGTGAGATAACGGTTGACGGTGACCTTGGAGCGGGGCGAGCCGCGCAGCTTGTAGATGGCCCAGTCGCCTGCGTAGACGGCCAAAAAGCCCGCCACCAGCACCACGACGATCCGTTGCAGCCAACGCTTCATTCGTTTTCAGCCTTTCTTTGGGAGCCTTCATCGCCGCGCGGGCAAAGGTCATGCCGCTGTATTGAGAGTATCCGAGGCGCGGGGAGCGGCGTGCATCGTTCCAGTTTTGCGGCGCAATTTTGTCGAAGCCAGGTTGGATTTTACCGACGCCGGGCCGGCTCAAGGCTTCCTCTGGCCGTGAGCCATCTCCGGGGCGAAGATCTGATAGCAGTTGCGGCCCCGCTCCTTGGCGCGGTACATGGCGGCATCCACGTTTTTCAGCAGCAGATCCGCGTCCAACTGGCCGGGCGAGGCAGTGCAAACGCCCACACTGACCGAAGCCAGCACTTCACGGCCGGCAAAACGAATCGGGACCGACAGGGCGGCCACGATTTTTGCGGCGACACTCTCGGCTACCTGCGCATCTTGCAGGTCGGGGAGCAGCGCGACGAACTCGTCGCCACCCATGCGGGCGACGGTATCGCTTTTGCGCACGTTGGCGAGGATGCGGTCCGCCGTGACCCGCAAGACATGGTCGCCCGTGTGGTGGCCGAGCGTATCGTTGATCTCCTTGAACCGGTCGAGATCCATCATGAGAACCGCCAGCGTGGTTTGATTGCGCCGGGCTCTCTCCAAGGCGACATTCAGACGATCCTGAAGCACCAGGCGGGTGGCCAGCCCGGTCAATGCGTCGTGCTGCGCCATGTGGCGAAAGCGTTCTTCACTTTCGCGAAGAAGGCAAGTCTGCCGCTCGACGCGCCTTCTGAGCACCATCACCCAGGCCAGCACGGCCAGCGTGACGGTCAATGCCAGGGCCAGCAGCACCAGCGCATGAGCCGGCGTCCACCAGGATGGCTTGCGGATCACGATTGCATCGTCCGGCGAGCGCATGAGAATCCGGAAGGACTTGGGCACCGCGACTCCGTCCTTCAACACGCTGAGCCGGGCATCGAACTGGACGGAACAGATTCCGGCGACGCGCAGCCTGCTTCCGTTCTTCCATGCGGCTGACTCCGGTCCCGCGAGGCTTTGGGGAAGAACGGCGGTGAAGATGGAGTTTCCCGAGTTGAGCAGGAGGGTGGCGCCGGAGGAACCCTGTTCGCTGCCGATCAACTCGCCCTCGATCTGGACCAGTTCGGAGTTATGCTTGCCGGCCAGCGCCTGGGCCGCGGTCACCCGTTCGGCGGCAACCGGGAGCCCGCTCCCCGCTTTTCGAAAGACGGCATCGGTGAGAACGGAGGTGGAATCCTCCGCTTCGGAGAATCCGACGACGTCGGCGACATCGCCCAGCGCAAGATGCGTATCCTCGACCGTCTGGGCACAGATGCCGCGCGTCGCGTCGCGGACGCAGAGGGAGGCTCCGGGCCACTGCATGGTCACCGTTCCGCGAATATGCACCCGATGGCGCATCGCGGAAACCTGGTTCCAGCGCAGCAGGTCGTCGATGGGAACGGTCGGCATCTTGAAGGGATCGCCCGGCGCCGGTTCAACCACCTGCACCGTGGAGAGATTGGGGAAAACGACGCGGGCGCCGATCATCTGGGCGCTGCCGTTGTAGAGCGGAGCCTCATGGCCATGGATGCGCACCCGGGCGTCCACCAGGCCGGAATAATCGACGCCAGGCTCCCGGACGGTTGTGGCAAACAGCGTTCCATCCATCATGGAGAGTTCCAAGATGACGGTGTGGCTGGAGGAGTAGACCGAGTGGACGATGCCCTCGACCTCAACCCATTGGCCTTCGTGCTCGCCGGCAAACAATTGGGTGCGGCTGACGCGAACGGCGTCTTTGGGGAGCGGAGCGCGGCCGATCACTGCGATCCGGGGCCGATCGACAATGGGAGCAAACCCGCCCGGATCGCTCACGCCCCACACCTCCACCAGCGACCCGGCAGGAAGCGACTTGACGGCGCCTCCGACTAACTTGACGAAGACGCTTCCCGTCGCATCGTGAACATAGAGCGCGCCGAATCCGGTTCCGGTGTCGGTGTCGAAGTAAGTGACGACTCCGCGCAGATGGATGGGATAGGCGAGTTTGGCCTCCTCGCTGGAAAGATCGTGGGCCTCGCGCGCCGAAGTGATGGTGCGCAGCCCGCCCGGCGAACTCTTTGCGGATTGGGCTTTGGCAGCGAGACCGGGAAACAAGAGACTTGTAAAGACAAGACCCGCAAACAAGGAAACTACCGGGAAGCAACGGGGACGGCGGCAGTCCGTGGGTAGTTTCTCCGCGCAAGGACGATCTGCCTGCTTCACGCGAGGCCGCCAAATCCGCCTCATTCCGGCAGGAGCGCATGTCATGGGCCGCGTCGCGCGCCGTAATTCTTGCGGAGGATGTTTTGACGGGTTGTGACTCGAAGCGAGATTCACGGAGAGACTATCGGCGGTTACGGAACGGCGCATCGTACTCGACCTTCTAATTACCACTAACTTTTAACGAAAACCGCGCCAACCCTCCTTTGTCAGGTTTCATTCCTTAAGTAACCTGCTCCGCCCGCATCGCATAGCGGCCTTCTTGCGGAGTTTCTGTTTCCTGGGCGCGAGCTAGCGGGAAAGAAATGACTTTAAAACATTTTCTGCCGCGCGCCTTGGCGCTGTAAAGAGCAGTGTCACCATGCTTTAACATTTCATCCGCGTCCAACTTACTCCGGCCGCGGTGCAAAAGCCGACGGCGACGGGAACCGGCACCTTCCGCCCAGGACAGGAACGGGGAGCGAAAGCGCGGCCATCGCCTTTGCGGAAAGGAAGATGACAGCGGGCGCCAGCGCTGCGGGTTCGAATCGTGCGGAGGGGGCGTTCCACCAGGAGGCGGGCTATGAGGCGATCAAGGCCGGGCGGGGAGCGCCTTCGGGAAGGACCAGCCTTTGCGGTGCGCAGCAGGCGCGGTCGAGTTTGGCGAGATCGGCCTTCATCTGCGAGCTGGCGCCTAGGGCGTGCAGTACGGTGGCGAGGATGGAGGCTGCGGCGGCATTGGCCTGGGGGCAGATGCGATAGTGCATCCACTTGCCCTCACGGCGCGCGGCTACCAGACCGGCGTTGCGCAGGTAGGCAAGATGCCGGGAGATCTTGGGCTGGCCCTGGCCCAGGATTTCGACAAAGTAGCAGACGCAGACCTCGCGGCCTGCCATCAGATTGAGCAGGCGCAGGCGGGTGGGATCGGCCAGGGCGGCGAAGATCCTGGCCAGATCGGCCGGCTTGGAAACGCGACTCATGCGGTTATTGTATACGGATTGACAAATATGAGGGCGGGGAATATATTTGCTTAAGCGAATGTGGGGCGCGTGCGATGGATACGAAGACCCTGGTCGAAGAGAAGTATGGTGCGGCTGCGCGGCAGGTGCGGGCGAGTGGAACGGTTGCCTGCGGCGACCCGGCGCTGCGCTGTTGCGATCCCATCACCACCAACCTGTATAGCGAGGCGGAGAAGAACGGGCTGCCGGCCAGCGCCGTACTGGCTTCGCTGGGCTGCGGCAACCCCACCGCGCTAATCGAGCTGAAACCGGGAGAGACGGTGCTGGACCTTGGCTCCGGCGGCGGAATCGACGTGCTGCTTTCGGCCCGGCGCGTGGGGCCGGCCGGCAAGGCATATGGCCTGGACATGACCGACGATATGCTGGCGCTGGCCCGCGAAAATCAGCGCCAGGCGGGCGTGGAGAACGTGGAGTTTCTGAAGGGCGAGATCGAAAACATTCCGCTGCCCGATCACTCGGTGGATGTGGTGATTTCAAATTGCGTCATCAATCTCTCCGCGGACAAGAACCGTGTATTGCGGGAGGCATTCCGGGTGCTCAAGCCGGGCGGCCGCTTCGCCGTCTCCGACGTGGTGGTGCGGGGCGAGGTTCCCGAGCAGGTGCGCGAGAGCATGTTGCTGTGGGTGGGCTGCGTGGCAGGCGCGCTGGAGGAGAAGGAGTACATGGCCAAGCTGGCGCAGGCCGGGTTTACCGGCATTTCAATCGAGCCGACGCGCGTGTACTCGGTCGAGGATTCACGGAGCTTCCTGGTCGCGGCCGAAATCGACGTGGATGCGGTCGCAGCGCAGATCGACGGGAAATTCATCAGCGGATTTATCCGGGCTACGAAACCGGGGGCGACGAAACCGGGCGGCGGATGCTGCGCGCCGGGCTGCTGCAACTAAGCAAATTCAGATTGGTGGAGATCATGCAGAAGCCCTACAACATCCTTGTTCTGTGCACCGGCAACTCGGCGCGCAGCATCCTGGGAGAGGCGCTGTTCAATACGCTGGGCGCGGGCCGCTTCAGAGCGTACAGCGCGGGCAGCCATCCCACGGGCAAGGTGAATCCCTTTGCCCTCGAAGAGGTGCGGGCGCTGGGTTATCCGGTGGAGGGCCTGCGCAGCAAAAGCTGGGACGAGTTTACTCAGCCCGATGCGCCGCAGATGGATTTCATCGTGACCGTTTGCGACAAGGCAGCCGGCGAGATGTGCCCGCTGTGGCCGGGGCAGCCGGTGACGGCGCATTGGGGCTTTCCCGATCCCGCCGCGGTGGAAGGCAGCGACGAAGTGAAGCGCGCGGCCTTCGCCAGTACGTTGCGGCAGATCAGGAACCGCGTACAGCTTTTCCTCTCCTTGCCCATCGAGACGCTGGACCGGCTGGCGCTGGAAACCAAGATGCGCGCGATTGGGCGGGAGCCGTTGTAAATGAGAGCAAAACCGCACCAGGCTTGGCGCCGCGGCTGAGGTAAGCTGAAGGCGAGGACTCCCCACGATGACCCGCACGGCGCTCATTCTGGAGTTTCTGGCGCTCTTTGTCGCCCTGCCGCTGGGGTACCGGTTTTCGCCGGTGCGCGTGCCGGCGCTGCCGCTGTTGTGGGTGGTGGCGGCGTATGCGTGGGTCCAGTTGCTGCGCGACCCGCGCTTCGACCGCACGCGGCTATGGAACTTCGCCCCGCTGCCCGGCCGGCTGGGCGCGATTCTGGCGATGTTTGCGGTTGTTGCCCTGCTGCTCTGGCTGGGTGTGCGGAGCTTCGCGCCCGAGCTGGAATGGAGTCTTGTGCGTCAGCATCCGGGCTTCTGGGCGGTGGTGATGGTGGCTTACCCGGTGCTGTCGGTCTATCCGCAGGGGCTGCTTTACCGCGTCTTCTTCTTCGAGCGGTATGCGGGGCTTTTTCCGGGAAGGTGGGCAACGATCGTGGCCAGCGCCGCCGCCTTCGCCTTTCTGCACATCATCTTCCGCAATTCGCTGGCCGTGGCGCTCACCTTCGGCGGCGGAGTGCTGTTTGCCATGCGCTACGCCCAGACCGGCTCGCTGGCGGCTTCCAGCTTCGAGCACGCGCTCTATGGCTGCTGGCTGTTTACGCTGGGGCTGGGGCAGTATTTCTATCATGGAACCATCGCCACCGTCGCCACGGCGATGGGGCGATAGGGGCGTGTTATCCGGATTGCAAAAGAGCGACCTTGAGGGGAATCCGTAGCGGGCGCGTAGAAAAGCTGGCGGCGCACATGCAAAAAGGGTCAGCCGGATTCGGCTGGCCCTTTTCAGTTGAGCGGGAACGGCGAGTTAGAACTTGATGGATGCGGCGCGGGCCGAGATGCCGCTGAGTTCGGCGGCCTTGGCCTCGGCGTAGGCGGCTGCGCCCAGCAGGGCGGCGCGGCTCTCGAGGATGACGCGCACCGGCATATTGACGAGCAACTGGCTCAGCCGGCCCTTGTCGGTGAAGGCCTTCATGAAGGCGCCGTCCTTGAGCTTTTCGAGGATGCGGGGCGCGATGCCGCCGCCCACGTAGAGCCCGCCCACCGACAGCACCTTGAGAGCCAGATTGCCGGCCTCGGCGCCATAGGCGGAGACGAACATATCCATCGCCTTCTCGCAGATTTCGCTCTTGGCCGCCAGCGCCAGCTCGGTAATGACGGCGTTGGGGTCTTCCTCGGCCATGCGCTCGGCCAGCCACGCGGGCTCTTCCAGGCCGCGCACCTCGCGCAGGAACTCGTAGATGTTGGTCAGGCCCATGCCGCTGACGACGCGCTCAAAGCTGATGCGGCCGTTGTACTTCTGCTTGAGAAAGCGCAGCAGATCGAACTCGTCTTCATTGCGGGGCGCGTAGTCGGTGTGGCCGCCCTCCGAGGGGTAGGGGACGTGGCTGTGGCCATTCCAGACCAGAAAGCCTTCGCCGAGGCCGGTTCCGGCGGCGATCAGGGCGCGGTTGCCCATCTGGCTGGCATCGCCCTCGCTGAGGGTGAAGACCTGCTCGGTGGAGAGCTCGGCCACGCCGTAGCCGTTGGCTTCCAAATCGTTGATGAGAAAGACGTGATCGATCCCGAGATCGGAGGCCAGCTCGCGGCTATCCAACGTCCAGGGCAGATTGGTGAGGCGCAGACGGCCGTCGCGCACCGGTCCGGGCACGCCGAAACAGGCCGCGGTGACCTTGTCCGCCGCGAGGAACTCCCTGACGATCGCTTCGAGGCCGGAGTACTCCTTGGCCGGGTAAACTTTATCGCGTGTGTAATTGAGTTTGCCGTTGGAAAAGTCATACAGCGCCAGATCGACTTTGGTGCCGCCTACATCGCCCGCCAGAATCATCGTTCCCTCTCCAAAACCCCGCAACCCTCCCCATCTGTTGCGGGTAGAAGCGCAGCTGCGGCCTTGTCCAGAATCAGAGTCAGTATACCGCTACAGGGCCATATCAGTTGACTGGGCAGGCGTTCCGGATCGCGCGGTCCAATGAGAACTTCTTTCAGGATTTCTGCCTTGTCGGCGCCGGCGATGAGGAAGAAGACCGAGCTGGCGTGGTTGATGACCGGCCAGGTGAGCGTGATGCGCGTTGTGTCTTTCTGCGGCACCGGGTTGGCCGCGACCAGCCGGCTCATTTCGTGGATGGCCGCAGTGCGAGGGAAGAGCGAGGCGGTGTGGCCGTCGGCGCCCATGCCCAGGGCGACCAGGTCGAAGCGCGGGCTCTCGGCGCCCTCCAGGCGGAAGCTGTTGCGCAGCTCCGACTCGTAGCGGGCCGCGGCCACTTCGGGCTCCAACTCGCCCTCGATGCGGTGAATCTGATGGGGATGGAGCGGAACGTGGTCCAGCAGGGCCTCGCGCGTCATGCGATAGTTGCTCTCGGCATCGTTGGGGCCGACGGTGCGCTCATCCACCCAAAAAAGATCCAGGCAATCCCAGGGCATGCGCCCGCGCCAGGGCTGCCTGGGGTCGGCCATCAATTGAAAGGCCGCCTTGGGCGTCGAGCCGCCGCTGATGGCGATCCGCGCCCGGCCCTGTGCGGCGACCGCTTCCCCGGCCATCTCGACAAAATATTGCGCCGCCCGGCGCGCCAGGGCCGCCGGGTCCGGTTCCACGTAGTATTTGATCCTGAGCTTTCTGGACATGTTGTCAGGAGCCTCTTGTTTCTACGTTACTCGAAAAGCGATAAGAACGCTGTGAGAAGCGGCTTTCCAGATCTACCGCCCCAGATAGACCCGGTACTGCTGTTCGATGATGCCGGCGGCGCGGGCCAGGGCCAGTTTGGAGAGGTTGTACTGGTAGAGGCTTTCCACCAGGTTGCTTTGGGCCGAGGCCAGAGTGGATTGCGCGGTGACCAGGGGCAGATTGTCGTCCACGCCGGCGTTCACGCGGTCGGTTTCGTCGCTGAGGGCGCGGGTGGCCAGCTCGACGTTAGAGCGGGCGACCTCGACCAGCTTGGCTGTGGCGTCCACGTCAAGCAGCGCCGAGCGCACCTGCTGATCGATGTTGCCGCGGAGATCGGCGAGTTGGGCGTCGACGGCGGATCGCTGCGCCTGGGCGGCTTCAATATCCCCGCGCAGCCGGGCCTCGCGGAAGAGCGGCACGCTGAGCGAGCCCTGGGCGACAAAGTTGCCGTGCGAGCCGGCGCCACCCACCTGGCTGACGCCGTAGTAGCCGCCAAAGCTGAGGCTGGGCAGCCGCTGGCTGCGATAGGCGGCCTGAATGGCTTTGTACTCGACCGCCTCATTCTGGAGAGTCTGGTAGTCCTGGCGGTTTTTGTAGGCCGTGGCGCGCACCTCTTCAGGAGTTTGCGCGGCCAGTTCGCTGTAGGGCGCCGGATCGGTGAGCGCGATCTTCTGGCCGGGGTCGAGGCCGATTTCGCGCTTGAGCAGAATCAGGTTCTTTTCCAGCAGGTTTTCGGCGGCGATGAGGGCCTGTTGCTGGGCTTGGAGCTGGACCCGCGCGCGCAGCTCGTCGAGATTCGACGCGGTTCCCGCCTCGTGCGCGGCGTGAGCCTGGCTGAGCAGTAGCTCGCCGGTCGCTTCCAGGGCCTTGGCGTTGTCCACCTCGCTCGCGGCGGCAATGGCATGAAGATAGGCCGCGGCCACCTGCTCGACCACCTCGCTGCGCGCCTCCATTTTGGCGAAATAGGCCGCTTTCGTTGCCGCGCCTGCCGCCTTGTAGCCGGCAATCACCGGGCCGGAAAAGAGCATCTGGCTCAAGTGGATTTTCCCCTCGGTCAGATCGTCGCGCGTGATGTAGGAGAGCCCGGCGGGAATCTTTCCGCCGGGAAAGAGCGGAGCAAACATGCTGATGACGCCCGGCCCAAAGCCCAGCGCGGCCAGGTTCTGCTGGTGCACTCCCAGGTCGCCGCCGACCGTGACGGTGGGCAGAAAATTCTGCAAGGCCTCGTTCTTTTCGCCCTGGAGCGACTTTTCGCCGTTCTCGGCCTGCTTGAGGCCGAGATTGTTTTTGAGGCCCAGACCGATGGCCTCGTCCAACGAGAGCTTGAGGGTTTCGTCGCTGGCCGGATGGGCGGTGACGCTGCCGAAAAACGGATTGGCGGCCGAGGTCGGGTTGGGCGACTGCGCGGACGCAGCCGTTCCCGCGCCGGCCAAAGCCGCGATCGCCAAAAACGCGGGCCCAGCGGCCCGCCGGAAGACAAAATGTCGCGCTCGATTCACTGTCACTATTCTCTCAGATGAGCCAACGGGCCGGAGGGATTCGGGTTACGGGCGGAAAAGCTGCCGATCGATCGCCAACTCGCGGCGTCTTTGCCCTTCAAACCCCTACACCATCGCCCGCTCTTTCACGCTCAAGTATTGATTCAGAATGGAGGAGGTGAGTGCCTCGGGGTTCAGGTCGAGAGTGAGGGCGCCCTGCTCGTGGAGGCGGGCGAGGAGCAGCTCGCGGCGGCCGGCCATCTCCTGGGCGGCGGCGGCGCGGAACATCTGCCCGACATTCTCAGGCCGGGTCTGGGCGATCGCATCCACTTCAGGCTGGGCCATGGCCACAATGAGCAGCACATGGCGGCGCAGCAGTTGCATCGCGCCGTCGATGACCTCCGGCCGCATGGCGGTTTCGGCCAAATCCGTGATCCACAGAATCAGCGACCGGCGGGGCTGGAGGCGGTTGAGCGTGGCCGTGGCGCGCAGGTGGTCGGCCTCGCCGGACTCGGCATGGAGCAAGGCCAGCGACTCGATCAACTGGCGCAGATGGGCTGAGCCGCGGCCGGGCAACATGCGCTGCTGGATGCCCTGGCCATAGGCCAGCAGGCCCACCCGGTCGCCGGAGAAGAGAGCTAGTTGGGCCAGCGCCACGGCCGTGGTGCAGGCGTAGTCGAGCTTCGATCCGCTGGGCGCGGTGCCGGGGTTTTTGGGCGACTGTGCGAGGGCGACCCGCGCCCGCATCAGCCGGCCGCAGTCGAGCACGATCCAGACGGCCTGGCTGCGCTCGGTCTGGTACTGGCGGGTGATGAGGCTGCCGCGCCGCGCAGTGGCCGTCCAGCAGATGTCGCGCAGATCGTCTCCCTCGCGGTACTCGCGCAGGCTCTCGAAGTCGCGGCCCAGGCCGCGCTGCCGCGCCTGGCGCAGTTCGAGGTCGATCTGGCGGCTGCGCGCCAGAAAGATTTCCTGCTCTTCTCCGGCGCGCAGGGCGGGATAAACCCGCACTGTCTGCGTGAGCGGCGCCCTGGCCCAGCGCTCGACCAGGCCCAGCGGCGAGCGGTAGCGCACGTAGAGCCAGCCGGTTGCGCAGTCGCCGCGCTCCTGGGGCTGCACGCGGTAGCGCAGGCGCGCCGGGACGCGCGGAAAAGCGGTCAGCCGGTGGGTGAGCGGCTCGGCGACGAGAGCCGGCGGCAGATCGTCCACCAGGCGGCACTCGACGATTGTCTGGCCCTGGTTTTCAAGGGTCAGCTCGATCTCGGTCTCGGAGTTCAGCGCCGGAGCGTTGGACCAGGAGCGGCCGGCGATCAACTGCGCGGGCCGCGGCAAACGCAGGCTGTCAAGCAGCGCGGCCACGAGCGCCAGTGCATCCCAGGCCAGCATCGCATAGGCCAGACGGCCGTCCCAGAAGCCGGGAATGAGCAGCAGGAAGCCGGCGAGGAGCAGCCAGATCGTCCTCGGCGTGAGGCCGAAGGCCCAGCGGCGACGCCGTTCGCAGACGGCGCGCACTGGATCGGGATGGAGCGAGGGAGAGATCATTGCGCCTCGATGGGCAGATCGAGAGCCACTGCCAGGGCGTAGTTCAGTTCTCCCATCTTAGCGGGCGAAAGCGAACCGACGTAATTCGTGAGCTTGGACTTCGGGATGCTCGCCAAGTTATCGCACAGAATCCAGCTTTCGTGCTTCAGGCCCTCATTGGGGCCGACAGAGACCTGCGTTCCCAGGCCCTCGCCATTCGAGTAAACAGGGGCACAGACGACGGTTGGAAAACGGGATTCGATGAGCCCCTGGTGGCTCACGAGAGCAAAGGCCCGCTGTTTTTTCGGATCGCCGGCCGGGTCGACAACTAGGTCTCTGACCGCATAAAAATGCACCTTTTAAGTCACTTTTCAAGAAGGCGAAATGGCCGCACGATGGGGGCATGCAAAGCTATCATCGGCTGCACGTTCAGTTGGGGAGGGGTGATCG